>Ga0208375_1000394_pt1 | contig 64357 bp, 56 predicted proteins | sample RifOxyD1_FD_184038 | JGI IMG/M metagenome (GOLD analysis project Ga0208375, IMG submission 184038) | Soil microbial communities from Rifle, Colorado - Rifle Oxygen_injection D1 (SPAdes) | ecosystem: Environmental > Terrestrial > Deep subsurface > Rock core/Sediment | place: Rifle, Colorado... | reverse complement strand
GTGATGCCCTTGGGCACGATGCCGCGGTCGCGGCGGTAGATCGCCGGAATGCGGCATTCGACATTCGGCATGTGACGCTTGATGTCCTGCAGCTCGTGGCCCACCAGCGGGCCACCGTGATAGGCGCGCACCGCGATCAGACGCACTTTGCCCTCGGCGAAATCGAGCACCTGCAAGGCTTCGGGGTATTCGATCAAACGCCGTAGAGTGTCGGTTACTTCCTGTTCCGGACTGATGACATCGTCGACGCCAAAGTGTTCGGCCAGATAGCTGGCATCCAGTCCGAGAAAATCCGCCGAGCGAATCCGCGCAATACGGGTCGGCACATTGAACAGGCTTGAGGCGATACGGCACGCCACCAGATTGGTTTCATCGCTCTGGGTGACCGCAACCAACATGTCGGCGTCGTCGGCCCCCGCCTGCTTGAGTACCGAGGGGTGGGCGGCATGGCCGCACACGGTGCGCAGATCGAAGCGATCCTGCAGCAGCGACAGCCGTTCACCATTGAGATCGACGACGGTGATGTCATTGTTCTCGGCAACCAGACTTTCTGCCAAATTGGCGCCCACCTGACCTGCACCGAGGATGATGATTTTCATGCGTTGCTCCTGAACCTACAGGTTTTCGTCCAGGCGTCGCCCATGCCGGATATTGAGCTGCTTGAGCTTGCGGTAAAGATGGGTGCGTTCCAGCCCGGCACGGTCGGCCACGCGCGTCATGCTGCCACCTTCTTTCTGGATCAGGTACTCGAAATACATCCGCTCGAACGCATCGCGCGCCACCCGCAGCGGGGTATCCAGCGGAATGCCATGGGCGATGGCAGGCGCCTGCTGTTTCATGGGTGCCAGCACCCGGTTGACGTCAGTGGCGTCGATTTCGTTCGACAGGGTGGTGACCGCCAGCGTACGCACCGCATTGCTCAATTGCGGCAGGTTGCCCGGCCAGTCAAAGTTGCGCAGTTGATTCAGCGCGGGCGTAGCCAGCCGCCGCAACGGGCACACGCCGCTTTCCACCAACTGGGTCAACATGAAGTTGGCAATATCGGGGATGTCTTCGCGATGCTCGCGTAGCGGTGGAATATGGATGACCAGGCTGGATAAACGGTAAAACAGGCGGCTGTCGAATTCGCCCGCTGCAACCATGGCGTCCAAGCTCCGACTGCTCGCACACACCAACCGGGCGCCACTGCTTTCAATGCGGTCGAGCAGCAGCGCAAGGCCTTTTTGCTCCAGACGGACCAGTTCGCTGACATCGGAAAGGTAGAGCGTGCCGTTGCCAAGCGTGTTGGCAAAGGTCAGGGGATCGGTCAGCAACCGCGCACGATCCTTGATTTCGACCCACGGACTGGCGGGCTGATGCAGAAAATGCGCACAGATTTCAAAGCCGCTGCCGTGTTCGCCCGAGAACAAAACCGGCGCAGTATTGCCGCCAATTTGAGTCAGGCGCTTTTTGAGTTCAAGGATTTGCGGGCTGCGGCCCAGCGCGGAAAGATCCATCCCGGGCGCACGGCGCGGAGGCGTCATCCCGCGTTTGATGGATTTGTTGACGGTGTCGATCAGCTTGGCCAGCGATACCGGTTTTTCAAGAAAATCGGTAGCGCCCAGTTTGGTGGCCTCGACGGCGGTATCAATGGTGCCGTGACCCGACATCATCACCACGGGCATGGTGAGCAGGCCGTTGCTCGCCCATTCTTTCAGCAGCGTGACGCCATCCGTGTCGGGCATCCAGATGTCGAGCAGCACCAGGTCCGGTCGGCGTTGTGCACGAAACACGCGAGCGGCCTCGGCGTTCTCGGCCAGATGCACGTCATAGCCTTCTTCCGTGAGGATTTCAGACAACAATTCCCGAATCCCTACTTCGTCATCAACGATCAGGATATGCCCGCTCACGCACTGTCTCCATCTGCAACAAAAACAGGCAGCGCAACGCGTATCGTTGCCCCGCCGGATTTGAGGTTCTCAACCTGAATTTTGCCCTGGTGTTCTTCCACAATTTTTTTGACGATGGCCAGTCCCAGTCCCGTCCCTTTGGCTTTGGTGGTTGCGTAAGGCTCGAACAATCGCGCCATCAGATGCTCCGGAAACCCGGCCCCGTTGTCCGTCACGCTTAAATAAACCATGTGGGTATTCAGACGGGTGCCGACCTCGACATGGGGCGAATCATGACCATTCAACGCATCCTGCGCATTTTGCAACAGATTATGGATTACCTGACGCAATAATGTGGAGTCGCCTGCGATACGCGGCAAATCGGCGTCGAGATGCAGCTGCAAACCCAGCGCCTTGGTGTCGTACAAGGCCAGCACTTCGTGCACCAGCGCATTCAGGTCGAGCGCTTCGAGCTGGGCACGCGGCATCCGCGCATAGCCGGCAAACGCGTCCACCATATGTTTCATCGCCGTGACCTGGTTGACGATGGTTCGGGTGGCGCGCGTGAGGAATTCGGCGTCCGGCGCATCCAGTTTGCCGCCGAGCTTGTGCGCGATGCGTTCGGCCGACAGCTGAATCGGCGTCAGCGGGTTTTTGATTTCATGGGCCAGGCGGCGCGCCACTTCGCTCCATGCTGCATTGCGTTCGGCGTGGATCAGCTTGGTCACGTCGTCGAATACCAGCACATAGCCGCGATCCACCCCCGGCGGCAGATGGGTGCCGCGCACCAGCAGGGTTTGCCGCCCCTCACCTGTGCTGTAATCGATCTGCTCCTGCCATTCTTCTTCATGGCGGGCAAAGCGCTCAGCCACGCGCGCGCTGAATTCACGCAGCGCAGCATCCGATTGCTCGAGTCCCGACAGATTTTTCGCCTGCAGGGCAGACGGCTCCACCCCCAGAATCAGCGCCGCCGCGCTGTTGACGGCGAGTACATGCAGGCTCTCATCGAGCACCACCACGCCGGAAGACAAGTTCGCCAGCACCCGTTCCAGAAAGGCCTTGGCTTGCCCGGTTTCCTGATGATTCTGCGCGGCTTGCTCGCGCGCATCCGACAATTGCCGCGTCATGCGGTTGAACGAATCGATCAGCACGCCCAGTTCGTCGCGGCTGGAGACCGGCTGCATCTGCGAAAAATCGCCCTTGGCCACGGCACGAGTGCCGCGCGCCAGCGTGCGCAGCGGCGCGCCCAGACGATCCGACATCAGATAGGCAATGACGAAGGTCATCAACAGCGCCAGCATCAGGGTGAGGGTCAGCGCAACGCCGTAAATCCGTTTCAGGCCTTGCCGCGAAACCGCGATTTGCTGGTATTCCTGATAAGCCACCTGAACTGCCTGCGCATCGTGCTGCAGCCCGGCGGGAACGGGTTGCACCAGTTGCAGCACGCGCGTTTCTCCAGCCAGCTCGCTGGTGTACACCGGCACGATCACGCGCATGATGAGGCCGCGCTCTGGAATCTCCTCAATCCGGCTGTAGGGCTGCTGCTGGCGGACCTGCCACAACACACTGCGCTCGGGCAGAATCGGCAGCAAAGTGCCGCGTTCGCCGCTGACGTGGGCAATCACGCCGCCCCGTTCGTTGAATAGCGTCAATTCCTGCACCGTGCTTTGCTCACGCAGCGTGGACAGGCTGGTGATGATCGATCCCAGACCTTCATCCGACAGCAACACGGCCATGCGCTGCGCCTTGTTATTCAGTTCGTTCAGCAAATCATCGAGTGCGACCTGGCCAAGCTTGACCCCTGAAGCCAGTGCGTTATCAACCCGCACGTCAAACCAGGTTTCAATCGAGCGGTTGAGAAAGAAAACCGACGCGCCGTACACCACCAGTCCCGGCAGCATGGCGACGACACTGAACATGAGCAGCAGTTTCAGGGTGAGCTTGGCGCCGAACACGCCGCGACGGATACGCTTTTGCAACCACCACAGGCGCCAGCCCAGCAGGGCCAGCAAAATCGCACCAAGCACCCCGCCGGCGACAAACAGCACCGGCAAGCTGTCAGAAAACATGACATTTTCACCACCGGCATAAAACAGCAGCGTCAACAACACGATGCCCGCAATCAGGGCGGCGGCGATCAAACTTCGCATCAGGGCGTCAAGGGAGCGACAGGAACCGCAGCAGGGGCGACAGGGGCGGCAAGCACGGCAGGGGCGTCAAACGACCATTTGTACCAAGCTGTCCCCAGCTCCCAGTGGGCGCCGGGCACCCCTCCAATGGACAGCGGCTTCGGCAGCCGGTCGGTGTCCAGCCGCAGGCGCAGACGGGCATCGTAGCGCCGTCCGGTTTTCAATCCGCCGCGCTCGATCACCTGCCAATCATTCACCCGTCCCAGCAGCGTCAGGGCTTCGCTCAGGGTTTCGGCGGTGCGGGTGACATAACCGTTTTCAACCACATAGCGTCGCAGCAGCAAGTGGTAATAGATCCTCAGCTTGCGAACCGGAGTGGCGATATCTTCATCAAACCACCACCAGTTGCCGGGGCGGCTCACTTCCAGTTCAAGCAGGAAATACAGGTTGATGCCTTTGCTCAACGCATCTTCCAGCGTGGGGTTGAGGGCGATATCGACGTCGGCATCCAGCACATAGCCTAGCGGCGTGGCGCGAATGCCTGCCTTCTTGACCGCGCTTTTATCCGCTGCGATCGCACCCGACGCCGCAAGCAGCCACCCCGCCAGCAACACCCCAGCCAGCCACAATCCGGCCAGCTTGCGGCAGGCTGCGTCAGATCTTCTGCAGCAGTGCGTAAAAGAAGCCATCATGTTCCGCATCCGGCAACAGCGAGCCATCAGACAATGATTCAGGGAGAGAGCGGCGCCTGGCGTCGTGGGCATGGCGAATCAAAAATGCCTGCACTTGCCCGTCGTTTTCTTCGTGGAAAACGGAACAGGTGACGTAAAGCAACGACCCGCCCGGCGCCAGCACTCCCCACAGCGCCTCCAGCATCACCGCCTGTTGCGCTGCAAACTGTGCAATATCCTCCGGGCGACGCAACCATTTGATGTCGGGATTGCGGCGAACCACGCCGGATGCGCTGCATGGCACATCGGCCAGAATGCGGTCAAACGGCTGGCCATCCCACCAGCTGTCGGGGTTCGACGCATCCCCCACCACCCGCTTGGCGCTCAGTTTCAGCCGATCGAGATTTTCCTGCACCCGCTCTAGCCGCAGGGCGTCAACATCGAGCGCGATCAATTCAACCTCCGCCCGCTCGAGAATATGGCCCGTTTTGCCACCGGGTGCCGCGCAGGCGTCGAGCACGCGCTCGCCCGGCTGCGCGTCCAGCAACCTGGCCGCCCATTGCGCACCGGCGTCCTGTACCGATACGTGGCCTTCGTCAAAGCCGGGCAAGCTGTGTACCGATATCGCCTTGTCGAGGGTGACGGCATCTTCACCGGTTTGCCGCGCGGGGTGTCCGGCCTCGGCCAATCGCTGCAGATAACCCGCCACATCGCCATGGCGAACATTGACACGCAATGTAAACGGCGGATGCAGCAAGCCCGCTTCGAGAATGCCTTGCCAGTGGGCTGGATACTCGGCCTGCAGCCTGGCGATCCACCAGTCGGGATGCGACCAGCGCGCCGACGGCTGGGCTTCAGCTATTTTTTCGAGTTCGGCGCGGCGACGTTGAAAGTTGCGCAAAACCGCATTGGCCAGCCCGCGCCGCCAGCCTTCGCCTGCCGCCGTCACGGCGTTGTGCACCACCGCATGCGCCGGGGCACGGGTGTAAGCCAACTGATAAATCGCCACCCGCAACAGCCAGCCCAGCTGCGGATCGGTCAGCGGTCGCTCCAGCAGCGCCGCCAGCCAGCAATCGAGCCGCCCCAGCTGACGCAGGCTGCCGTACACAATATCCTGCAGCGCGCCCCGCTCGCCCGGCGTCTGCAATTGCTGCACGCGATGGGGCAAAACTTGATGCAGGGCCGCGCCGGCCAGAATGTCTTCCAGCGTGTCGGCGGCTAGTTTTTGCAAATTACGCATCGTGGGTAAGGGCCTGATGGATGGGTTGGTTCATGAAATGCCTGCCGCGTCGAGAAGCGGCAGATGATACAGGGGCAACCCGGCCACCCCGCGTTTCAACGACCGAAATGAGTGCCCGGCGCAAACGAACGGCTGGCTAGATAGGCGGCGACCGGCATCCGCTTGCTGCCGGCCGGCTGCACCTCACGCAAAGCCAGCGCGCCCTCGCCGCAAGCCACCACCAGCTGATCGCCATCGGCGCACAATATTTCACCCGCAGCGCCGGCACCAGAGACCGCCTGAGCCGACCAGACCTTAAGTGAGGCGCCATCCAGCAGCGTCCACGCGCCCGGCACCGGACAATAGGCGCGCACCGCGCGTGCAAGCCGCTCTGCAGGCTGGTCCCAGTCGAGTTGCGCCTCTTCCTTGGTCAGTTTGGCGGCATAGGTGGCACGCAAATTATCTTGTGCCACCGGCACCAGCGAAGCGACATTCGCCAGTGCCTCGACGATGGCAGCTGCCCCTGCACTCGCCAGCGCATCGTGCAGGCTGGCGGCCGTATCATCGTCCCGGATCGGCAGCGTGACGGTCGACAACATCGTCCCGGTATCGAGTCCGGCATCCATTTGCATGATGGTGATGCCGGTTTCTGTGTCGCCCGCCAGAATGGCACGCTGGATCGGCGCGGCGCCACGCCAGCGCGGCAACAATGAAGCGTGAATATTGAGACAGCCCAGACGCGGCAGATCCAGTACCGCTTGCGGCAAAATCAGGCCATAGGCGGCAACCACCATGACGTCGGCGTGGACCGCGCACAATGCCGCCTGAGCCTCCGGTGATTTCAGGCTGAGTGGCTGATAGACCGGCAACCCGCGCGCCAGCGCAGCCTGCTTGACTGCACTCGGGGTCAGCTTCATGCCGCGCCCGGCCGGGCGGTCGGGCTGGGTCAGCACGAGGGCGAGATCGTGCCCGGCATCCGCCAGCGCATCGAGAGCGGCTGCCGCAAACGGCGGCGTACCGGCAAAGATGAGACGCACGGGGGCGGCCGGATTCAGAGCGACGCGCGACGCGGCGCGGGATCAGGCTGGTGCTCACGCGCTTGTTTGAGCAGCTTGGCCTTGATGCGATTGCGTTTGAGACCGGACAAATAATCGACAAACACCTTGCCTAGCAAATGATCCATTTCATGTTGAATGCACACGGCCAGCAAGCCGTCTGCGTCCAGTTCGAAAGGTTTGCCATTGCGATCGAGCGCCCGCACGCTGACTCGCTCGGCGCGCGTCACTTTGTCGTATATGCCGGGGACCGACAAACAGCCCTCTTCGCTTTCCTCAGTGCCAGAACGAGCGGTGATTTCGGGGTTGATGAACACTTGCAACGCGTCGTGGGTTTCGGATATGTCGATCACGACAACCCGCTCGTGGACGTTGACCTGGGTTGCCGCCAAGCCGATACCCGGTGCGGCGTACATGGTTTCGGCCATGTCGTCGACCAGCTTCTGGATACGGGCATCGACCACAGCGACCGGCTTGGCAAGCTTGTGCAAGCGCGGATCGGGGTAATGCAAAATGTCGAGTTTGGCCATAAAAATCTTTGCTAATGAAAGAGCTGGGCGCACACTTTGATGCAAAATCTGCATCCGATGGCGTGCTGCCCTAAATATAAGGTCGGTGATAGCCGTAAGTTAGGCGCACAGTATATTTTCAACACAACTATTTTCAACTCGGCTGTTTTCAGTCCGAAATGGGACAAAGTCTAAATGGAGGGGGTTCCCGTGCGTCAACTTGTTATTTCACTTGCCCTGTTACTGGCAACACCGGTGATGGCCGATACGCTCAAACTGCAGGACAACGCCCCCGACAAATACGTTGTGGTCAAGGGCGACACGCTATGGGACATTTCAGGGAAATTCCTCAAAGATCCCTGGCGCTGGCCGCAGATCTGGAACATGAACCGCGCGGAAATCAAAAATCCGCACTGGATTTACCCAGGCGACCTCGTTTTGCTCGACAGAAGCGGCAAACAACCCCGTCTTTCTCTGGTCAAGGGCGATAAAGGCGGCATGCGTACCGTCAAACTATCTCCGGGTGAACGGGTGACCGAGCTTGGCAGCGAGGCCATTCCAGCCATTCCGAGCCGGGTGATTTTTCCGTTCCTGTCGCAGCCGCGGGTCGTCCCGCTGGACGCAATGCAGGATGCGCCGTTCATTCTGGGCACCAACAACGAACGCGTGGTGCTGGGCACAGGCGACGAAGCCTTCGCCACCGGCGGCATGCCCGGCGTGACCCGCTGGAACGTGCTGCGCCCCGGTAAAACCCTGAAAGACCCGGCCACCGGCGAAGTGCTTGGGTATGAAGTCGAATATCTGGGCGATGCGCGCACCGTGGTGGAAGGCGCACCACAAAAAATCCGCATCACGCAGTCGGCGAAGGAAATCCTGCCCAAGGACAAGCTGGTGAAAGCCGATGACGGCGCCGCATTTGAATACATTCCCCATGCGCCCGAAACCCGAATCAACGGTCGCATCATCTCGGCGTATGGCGGCATGTCCGACAGCGGCCAGTATCAAACCGTGGTAATCGACCGCGGTAGCCGCGACGGCCTGGAGCAAGGTCACGTATTGGCGGTGTACCGCGAAGGCCAGGCAGTGGCGCTCACCTCATCCGAGAAAAGCAACCTGACCTGGGTCAACGGATCCAGCGGGATTCCCAACGGCGGCGCCTGGCTCTACAACGATGTGCGCTGCCTGAAGGAAGACGGCAAGGTCACTTACGACCAGGTTGCCGAAGTCAACAGCAGCTTCCGCAAAACCTGCCTCAGCAAGAACAGCGATGGCAACGTCAAGCTGCCAGATGCCCAGAGCGGCCTGGTGATGGTGTATCGCGTGTTTGAGCGGGTGTCCTATGCACTCATCATGCAATCCAACGGCCCGGTGTATCTGCTGGATCGGGTGCAAACGCCCTGAACGCGCCCGACAGGCCACGTTGCCATGTTTGATTCTTGGCTGCGCCTGGCGCTCGCTCCCGGGGTCGGCAACACCAGCCTGATTCGCCTGCTGACGGCCTTCGGTTCCCCGGAGGCCGTTTTGGCGTCGGGGCGTACGGCGCTCTCAGCCCATCTTTCCAGGGCTCAATGCGATGCGCTATTGGGCGAGCCTGATGCCGCGCTGCTTGAAACCACCCAAGCCTGGCTGGCCCAGCCCGGCAACAGCTTGATGACGCTGGCGGATGAGGATTATCCGAAAAGCCTGCTCGAAATCGCCGACCCGCCCGCTGTGCTCTATTGCAAAGGGCGGCGCAGCCTGTTGAATCAGCCAGGTCTTGGCGTGGTTGGCAGCCGCAACGCCACCCCGCAAGGCGTGCGCGATGCCGAAGCCTTTGCCCACGCCTTGTCCGACGCCGGCCTCACCATCATCAGCGGACTCGCGCTTGGCATTGATGCGGCGGCGCACCGGGGCGGCCTGGCAGGGGCCGGATCGAGCATTGCCATCATCGGCACCGGGCTCGACCGCATTTACCCCGCACGCAACAAGGCACTGGCGCATCAACTGGCCGAAACCGGGCTGGTCGTATCCGAATTTGCGCTTGGCACGCCCCCCCTGCCGGGCCATTTTCCACGGCGTAACCGTCTGATCAGCGGCGTCAGTCGCGGGGTGCTGGTGGTGGAAGCTGCGCCCGACAGCGGTTCGCTGATCACCGCGCGGGTCGCCACCGAACAGGGGCGCGAAGTGTTCGCCATTCCCGGCTCGATCCATTCGCCACTGGCGCGCGGCTGCCATGCCTTGATCAAGCAGGGAGCCAAGCTGGTTGAATCAGCCGCCGACATTCTCGACGAGCTAGCCTGGCAGCAACGTCTGACGCCACCAGTACTGCCGGAAAGGACGACCGACCCTGTGCTGGAGGCGCTGGAGGGTGCGCCGTGCACCCTCGACGGCCTGGCACAAACGACCGGGTTGACGCTGGAAGCGCTTTCGGCCAAGCTGTTGACGCTTGAACTGGATGGGCGGATTGCCTCTTTGCCCGGCGGGCGCTACCAAAAATTACACTGAGATCATGCTCGATATTCTGGTTTACCTCTACGAAAGCTTCCGCATGGTGGCGCTCACACCCGACCGCGACGCGCTGGAAAAACGTCTGTTTGCCGCAGGGTTTGAAGAAACCGACATCAATGCTGCACTCGACTGGTACGCCAATCTGGCCGGCAGCGCCACCCACGAACGGCTGGCGCTGGCCTATGACCGCCATTACGCACCTGAAGAGCTTGATCGCCTGAACGAGGCATGCCGCACCGAACTGGCGTATCTGGTCAGCGCCGAGATCCTCGACCCCGAGTCACGCGAATGGGTGATTTCCGGGCTGATGGAACTGGGTGGCGAAGACATCGAGCCCGACCATGTGCGCTGGATGACGCTGATCGTGTTGTGGAGCCGTGGCCTGATCGAACACTTCACCCACCTGGAAGACATGTTGCTGAACCACGAGCCGGACCGTCTGCATTAAATAGCCATGTCCACTCTCGTTATCGTCGAATCCCCCTCCAAGTCTAAAACGCTGAAGAAATACCTCGGCCCGGATTATGAAATCCTCGCCAGCTACGGCCACGTGCGCGACCTCGAGCCAAAAACCGGCGCGGTCGATACTGAAACGTTCAGCATGAAATATCAGATCATCGAGCGCAACGCCAAGCACGTCGAAGCCATCGTCAAGGCCGCCAAGAAAGCCGACGAAGTGTTGCTGGCGACTGACCCGGATAGAGAAGGCGAGGCGATTTCCTGGCACATCAGCGAAATCCTCAAGGAACGTAAGGTCAAGACGCCGATGAAGCGCGTGGCCTTTTACGAAATCACCGAATCCGCAGTGCAGGACGCGGTGCGCAATCCGCGCGAAATCGCGACCGACCTGGTCGATGCGCAGCAGGCACGGCGCGCGCTGGATTATCTGGTCGGTTTCAACCTGTCGCCGCTGCTGTGGCGCAAGATCAGCCCGGGCTTGAGTGCCGGCCGCGTGCAGTCGCCCGCCTTGCGCATGATTGTTGAACGCGAACTCGAAATCGAAGCCTTCAATCCACGCGAATACTGGTCGCTGCACCTCGACAGTCACAAAGGCGCACAGGCGTTTTCCGCCAAACTGACCCATTTCAAGGGCGAAAAGGTCGAGCAGTTCACCGTCGAGCACGAAGCCCGCAGCAAGGAGTGGCTGGCGACGCTGGAGTCCAAGGACGCCCGCGTCATGCGTATCGAGAAGAAACGCCGCGCCCGCCACCCCGGCGCGCCGTTTACCACCTCGACCCTGCAGCAGGCCGGCGTGCGTCAGCTCGGCATGACCACCGACCGCGTCATGCGCACCGCGCAGCAATTGTACGAGGGCATGGACTTGGGGGAAGGTCCGGTCGGCCTTATCACCTACATGCGGACCGACTCGGTGAATCTGGCGCAGGAAGCAATCACCGACATCCGCAAGTATGTGGGCGCCAACTTCGACAAGGAATTCCTGCCGCCGACCGAGCTGACCTACAAGGCGAAAACCAAAAACGCACAGGAAGCGCACGAAGCGGTGCGCCCGACCTCGGTGACGCGCACGCCGGAATCGGTGAAGCAATTCCTGACGCACGACCAGGCGCGGCTCTACGAGCTGATCTGGAAGCGCACTGTCGCCTGCCAGATGACCCCGGCGCAATTCGACACCGTCGCCGCCGATATCACCGTGGGCGAAGGCACTTTCCGCGCCACCGGGCAGACGCTGGCATTCGCCGGCTTTCTGGCGGTGTACCAGGACGACGAGGAGGAGGAAGGCGAATCCAAGCTGCCCGCGCTGGTCGAAGGTGAAACCCTGCCGGTCGACAAACTGTACGGTGAACAGCACTTTACCCAGCCGCCGCCGCGCTACACCGAGGCAAGCCTGGTCAAGTCGCTCGAAGAACACGGCATCGGCCGCCCCTCCACCTACGCCAGCATCATTTCCACCCTGCAGGACCGCGAATACGTGGTGCTGGAGAAAAAACGCTTTCAGCCGACCGACATCGGCCGCCTGGTCAACTGCTTCCTCACCCGCCATTTCACTCAATACATCGACTACGATTTCACCGCCAAACTGGAAGACAAGCTCGACGATGTGTCCAACGGCACCCGCGTGTGGTCGCAGCTGTTGGGTGAATTCTGGAAGGGATTTGATGGCGAGCTGAAGGCCAAACAGGACGTCGAACGCGGTTGCCCGATCATGGAGCCCTGCCCCAAGTGCAGCAAACCGTTGTTCATGCAGGCGAGCAAGCGCGGCCTTTTCATCGGCTGTTCCGGCTACCCGGAATGCGACTACACCCGCCCGCTGCACGCTGAAACGGCAGAAGGCGACAACATCCTCGGCCAGGACCCAGCCAGCGGTCTCGACGTGAAATTACTGTCCGGACGTTTCGGGCCCTACGTACAAATCGGCGACATGCCGGAAGACAAGAAAGCGCCGAAGCCGCGTCGCGCTTCGTGGCCCAAGGAAATCCCGCTTGATCAGGCCACGCTGGAACTGGCGCTGAAGTTTCTCTCGCTGCCGCGCGAAGTCGGCCATCACCCGACCACTGGCCTGCCGATTGTCGCCAACAATGGTCGCTTCGGCCCCTATCTGCTGCACGACGGCAAGTTCAAGTCGATCCCCAAGACCGACAGTGTTTATGAGATCGATTTACCGCGCGCGCTCGAAGTGCTGGTGATGGAACGCGCGCCGCGCGGCGCCGATTCTGCCGCATCCGTGCTGAAAACGCTCGGCCCGCACCCGGACGACGGCAAGGACATCACCGTGCGCAGCGGCCGCTACGGCCCCTACGTCAAGCACGGCAGCACCAACGCCACGCTGCCGAAGGACATCACGCCAGAAGAAATCACGCTGGATGAAGCGCTGTCGCTGCTCGCTGCACGCGAGGCCAAGGGTCCGGCCAAGAAACCGGCGAAAAAAACAGCCGCCAAGCCCGCAGCAAAGAAAGCCAAAGCGACCGGCGCTGACGACGTCAAGCCAGCTGTCGCCAAAAAAGCACCCGTGAAGAAGGCGGCGGCCAAGAAAACGGCAACCAAAACGGCCGCCAAAAAGCCCGCCAGCAAAAAACCTGCTGCATGAGTACGCCCCCCAGCCTGCTGATGGTCAATGCCTTTATTGGCACGGCGGGCTACAAAAAGCTGTATCAGGAACTGGGCTATAGCGTGGTCACCGAATGGTCTGAACGCAAGGCCATCAGTCTGGTGCGCAGAGCAGCTCCGGCTGTCATCGTGGCGGACTTTTATCACCAGACGGATTTCCGTGACCGCCTGTCCAACCTCGAATCCCTGCTGGCGGCGGTGCAAAGTACGCCGAACACCCGCGTCCTGGTGTTTTACGAACCAGCACATCAAGCCGTGCTTGATACCGTCAGTGCCCGTCTTCGCATCGATGCCGCACTCTGCTTGCCGGTTGAGGAAGCTCGGTTGCGTGACACGCTGCAGGCCTGGTTGAAGCATGAATCGGAGCAAGACCACACCAATCTTTAATGTTCAATATAACGCCCTGGTTTTTCGCCGCAGCCTGATCGCTGGTCTACTCACGCAGCATCAGGCGATGTCGGTGAAAGAATGTTGACGTAATCATTAAACTTTTCGTCATAACAGGTCGTTATCCAGCTGACAATTTGTGGAGATGACCATGTTCCGTTTTGCTGTTTTTTCGTTGCTGCTGGCGGCAACCGGTGTCCAGGCTGCACCGTTGACCCTCGGTGTGGTTCTGGATCAGAACGAAACCGTAACCAACGCGGATACCACCAAGCGTTATCGCGCCTTCGAGAACGAAATCGAGCGGGCATTGGGCCAGCCTGTTCTGATGTATTACTACACCCGTGGCTTTTCTGCCATCAAGGACGCCAAGAATGGATCGATGGATCTGGTTTTTGGCCCGCCTCAGGTCATTGCCAATATCAGCAAATTCAAATTCGAGCCTATCCTCAAATCCAGTGCGATGACTGCGACTTCTTTTGTAGCTGGCCCGGCTTACAAGGGCGGCCTGACAGCCAAATCACAGGCTCGACTGGGTGTGCCCGATTACGAGTCGCTCATGGGCGGGATGGCACGCGGGGAAATCAACAGCCGCGGCTTGTCCAAGGACGACTTCGCTGAAATCAAATTTCACCGCATGCCTGAAGCCCCACTGTATGGTCTGAAGCTGGGCCGATACGACCTAGCAGTGGCATCAGCCGAAGAAGCCAAAACCTGGGCCGACGCCAACGGTGGACGCATCGTTTTCACCAGTACCTCCATCCCACTGCGTGCCTTGAGTGTGAAAACTGAAACGATCCCGGCAGCAGCACAACAAAAACTGGTCGCAGCGCTCAAAAACAGCAGCAGCCTCAACCTGGCGCTGATCGACGCCAGCAAGGCTGACTTCAAGGGTGTTGCTTCAATGTTGAACACCACGCCAACCAGCCTGCCGGGCGCAAAAGTCATCTCCGCCGCCGAAGCCAAACTGCTCGCCGCAAAAGGCATGGCGATATACGACGTGCGGGTGCCCGAAGAGTATGACACCGCTCACATGCCCGGCGCGATATCTGTGCCATACAAAGAAGCCAGTGCAAAAGAAGTCGGATTTGACCCCGCTGACGACCAGTTTGCCCTGAACAAACTGCCCAAGGATAAAAACACCCCGTTCATGATGTACTGCGACGGCACCATCTGCTGGAAAAGCTACAAGTCTGCCTTGATGGCGATCCAGGGTGGCTGGAAAAATGTTTACTGGTTTCGCGGCGGGTTTCCAGAATGGAAGGACGCGGGATTACCCGTCGTTGCAAAGAAATAATCAGCCCCACCCACCCACAAAAAACCCGGCAGTGCCGGGTTTTTTGTGGGTGGGAAACAAGGTTGAGCTGATTTGAGTCTACTTGAACTGGCGCGCCGCGAAACGCGCCAGCACCTTATCGGCATCCATCAAGTCCAGCGTTTCACCCCTTACTCGATAACGCGTAGCACGCGCATAGACGGCAAGCAGTGCGGCCTCCTGCTCCATCACCCCTGGCAAGCACGCCATGCGCGTGCTTGCCAGGGGACCGATATGCAGTTCGCTCGGCGCAGGATGCGTGTAACTGCCCATCAACTTGTTACAGCCACTACTGGCGCTGACCCGTCCGTCGAGCAGCAGCATGTAGGCTTCGCGCTCACCCGGCTGGGATTGCGCGGGGCGCGCACCCATTGCGATCAATTTCCAGTAGGTGTTCTCCAGCGCGGCGTCTGGCGTGGCTTTAACCTGCTGCAATACCAGCTGAACCTGCTTGCCCGCCCCCCGGGTCATCACGGCCTCATGTTGGGCAGTCGTGTAGAGCAGTTCGCCGCCGCTGGTTAGCATGGCACGCACACCATAACGATGACCGGTCTGAAGGTCCCCCGGGTAATACGGCAATTCAAACGCAAGCGGAAACTGCCGTCCTCCGCCAGGCAGACTCAGCCGTGCCAGACGCTTCACTTTGCCATCCGATCTCGTGACATCCAGCAACTCGACCGTCAGCGTGGCGTCATCCGGAAGCACACCGCGCTCGGGATAACTCACCTTGCCGTCGATGCGTTCCAACGGACTGGCAGGCACAGCATGGGCATAAGCTGCCACAAGCAAGGCAGACAGGAAATTCAGAACATATCGCGAACGAAGCATGGCCTGCCTCGCAGGTCGGGGTGCAGGCGTCAAACCAGCACCCGCCTGTTCCCGGCCTGGCAGGGGCCACCGGCGCGCAGGAAAAGCGCCTTAGCGTCCCTGTTTATAAACCGAGCGTATCCCATAGCGCGTCGATCCGGGCCTTGACTGCCGCGTCCATCACAATCGGCGTACCCCATTCGCGTGAGGTTTCGCCCGCCCATTTGTTGGTGGCGTCGATGCCCATCTTGCTGCCAAGACCGGACACCGGGCTGGCAAAATCGAGGTAGTCGATCGGCGTATTTTCCACCAGCAGCGTATCGCGTGCGGGATCGACGCGGGTGGTCAACGCCCACATCACTTCTTTCCAGTCGCGCACGTTCACATCGTCGTCCATCACCAGAATGAACTTGGTATACATGAACTGGCGCAAAAAACTCCATACCCCGAACATCACGCGCTTGGCGTGACCGGGGTATTGTTTCTTCATGCTCACCACCGCCATGCGATAGGAGCAGCCTTCAGGCGGCAAATAAAAATCGGTGATTTCGGGAAACTGTTTTTGCAACAGCGGCACAAACACCTCGTTCAGCGCGACGCCCAGAATCGCTGGCTCGTCCGGTGGCTTGCCGGTGTAGGTTGAGTGATAAATCGGATCGCGCCGCATCGTGATGCGCTCGACGGTGAACACCGGGAAGGTTTCCTGCTCGTTGTAATAACCGGTGTGGTCACCATAGGGCCCTTCCAGAGCCGTCTCGCCCGGATGAATCACGCCTTCCAGCACGATTTCCGCCGAGGCCGGTACCTGTAAATCGTTGCCCAGGCACTTCGTGACTTCGGTCTTCGCGCCGCGCAGCAATCCTGCGAACTGATATTCCGACAGCGAATCCGGCACCGGCGTCACTGCGCCAAGGATGGTCGCCGGATCGGCGCCTAGTGCGACCGCCAGCGGGAACGGCTCGCCCGGATGCGCCAGCTGATGCTCACGGAAATCCAGCGCGCCGCCCCGATGCGCCAGCCAGCGCATGATGAGCTTGTTGCGGCCGACCACCTGCTGGCGATAAATGCCGAGATTTTGCCGCTTTTTGTGCGGGCCACGCGTGACTGTCAAGCCCCAGGTGATGAGCGGTGCAACGTCTCCCGGCCAGCAATGCTGGATCGGCAACCGCGCCAGATCGACGTCGGCACCCTCCCACACGATGTCCTGGCACGGCGCGCCTTTCACCTCTTTGGGCGCCATGTTCAGCACCTGCTTCAGCACCGGCCACTTTTCCCAGGCGTCGCGCAGACCTTTGGGCGGCTCCGGCTCTTTCAGATAGGCAAGCAGCTTGCCCACTTCGCGCAGCCGCGCCGGATCGTCCTCGCCCATTCCGTAGGCGACGCGCTTGACCGTGCCGAACAGATTGGCCAGCACCGGCATGCTGTGGCCTTTGGGGTTTTCGAACAGCAGCGCCGGACCGCCTGCGCGCAGCACGCGGTCGGCGATTTCAGTCATTTCCAGCTTGGGATCGACTTCAATGCTGATACGTTTCAGCTCGCCGATTTTTTCCAGTTGTGCGATGAAATCGCGCAGGTCGCGGTAGATCATGAGGGGGCGCTTACTTGCCGGTTACGCTGAGCCACGCAACGCATGTGCTCAGTTGATGATTTCAAACAGGGTAACGACCTTGGCCACGCCTGTAGACGAGCTGGCTACCGCGGTGGCGGCTTTGGCTTCGTCGGGGGTGACCAGGCCCATCAGATACACCACACCGGCTTCCGTCACCACCTTGATTTTGCTGCCGGGCACCCTGTCGTTACCCAGCATGCGGGTTTTGACATTGCTGGTGATGGTGGTGTCGCTGGCTTTCGTCGAAAAAGAGGAAACCGCACCCACGCTCAGCTCGTCGAACACGGTTCGCACATCGGGAATCTCCTTGACCAGCTTGACCGCGCCGCTACGGGTCGCCTCATCCTGCACCTGCCCGGTCAGCAACACCTGGCGGTTATAACTGGTGGCGGAAATGCTGTTGGTTTCTTGCGGATAGGCGCTGTTTAAGCGATTCAGTGCGTGCAATTCGATTTCCTGATCGCCGACATACACACCGGTGGTTCGGCGATCCAGTGCGGCCGATGTGCCCACCGCCGCGCCGCCGACCACCACGGCCGCGCACCCATGCAATTGCGAAACCACGATGCCAGCCAGCGCAAGATAAATAAGCTTGTTCATTCCTCAACTCCTAATAAAACGCTGTCCACCGCATCGCACAGGCAATGAATGGTCAGCAGGTGAATTTCTTGAATGCGCGCTGCGGATTCTGCGAACGCGCAGAGTAGGACGTCATCTTCCACCAGGTGTTCCGTCAGCTGACCACCGCTGCGGCCGCTTAACGCAATCACGTGGACACTGCGTGTGTGCGCCGCATCCACCGCCTGCAACACGCTGGGCGAATTCCCGCTGGTGGAAATCGCCAGCAAAATATCGCCCGGTTGACCGAGCACCTTGACCTGGCGGGCAAATACCTGATCGTAGGCCGTGTCGTTTGCGATCGAAGTCAGGGTCGAACTGTCGGTGGTGAGCGCAATCGCGGCGAGGCCAGGACGTTCCTGCTCGAAGCGATGCACCATCTGGGCGACAAAGCGCTGCGCGTCCGCCGCCGACCCGCCGTTGCCGCAGGCCATGATCTTGCCGCCCTGGGTCAGGCTGTGCACCATCAGCCGGGCCGCCTGTTCGATAGACGGGGCAAGCCCTTCTGCCGTATCCAGTATGGTCTGTGCCGATAACTGAAAATGGCTCAAAATTCTGTCGTGTAAAGCCATGTCCGCGATTATCCCCTCTTCCCGTTAGCCGACGTCGTCAAACGCATTCCTGATCCACTCCGGCGCGCCGCCCGCATCGAGCGCAATCACGTCAAAACGGCACGGCGGCACGGATTTCAGCCCGCTCAGATATTGACGTGCAGCAGCCAGAAGCTTTCTTTGCTTGGCCGGCGTTACGCTGGCAGCGGCCCCGCCAAAATCGCTGCGGCTGCGCAAGCGCACTTCAACAAACACCCGCGTGGCGCCATCCTGCATGATGAGGTCGATCTCGCCAAAACGGCAGCGCCAGTTGCGCGCGACCGAAGCCAGACCCTGCGTAACCAGGAAGGCTTCGGCGCGCGCTTCAGCGGATTGCCCGAGCAGGGTTTTCAACATCTGCGACAATATGAAAAATGAAAGACAACCCGCATCATAACCGCCTGCCCGCCGCGCTTTATGTCGTCGCCACGCCGATCGGCAACCTTGGCGACATTACCCTGCGTGCACTCGATACGCTGAAAAGCGTGGATCGCGTCGCCGCCGAAGACACCCGTGTCTCGGGACAGCTGCTGGCGCATTTCAACATTTCCAAGCCGATGGTGTCGATCCGCGAACACAATGAACGCGAAGCCGCCGAAAAAGTAATCACCTGGATCACGACGGGCGAAGCGGTGGCGTATGTGTCCGATGCCGGCACGCCCGCCGTGTCCGATCCCGGTGCGCGACTGGTCACGGCGGTACGCGCAGCAGGATTGAGCGTCGTGCCGATTCCCGGCGTGTCGGCGGTGGTGACGGCAATGTCGGCAGCGGGCATTGAGTCTGGCCAGTGGTTGTTTCATGGTTTTTTGCCGCCCAAATCCGGCGCGCGCAAAACCGAAATTCAAATGCTGGCCGCACTGCCCGCCGCGCTGGTATTTTATGAGGCGCCGCATCGCATCGTGGAAACCGTTGTTGATCTGGCGGCCGTGCTCGACAGCACACGCCTGCTGACATTGGCGCGCGAACTGACCAAGAAATTCGAGGCCATCGTCACGCTGCCGCTTGCCGATGCCGCCAACTGGCTGGCTGCCGACCCCAATAACGTGCGCGGTGAGTTTGTCGTCATCGTGCATCCGCCGCACGCCGCCGCTGTGGCCATCGACGCCGAAGCGATGCGTGTGCTCGACCTGCTGGCAGATGCGCTACCGCCTACTCTCGCCGCCAAGCTCGCGTCCAAAATCACCGGGCGCCCCAAAGCCGAGCTTTATCAGATGTCCCTCGCTCTCAAACCGCAAGACACGCCATGACCGACACGCTCACAATTACCCGCCCCGACGACTGGCACATTCACTTCCGCGACGACGCAGCCATGGCGAGCGTGCTGCCCGACACCGCGCGCGTATTTGGCCGCGCCATCGCGATGCCCAACCTCAAACCGCCGGTGACCACCGTCGCACTCGCAGCGGCCTATCGTGCACGGCTGCTTGCTGCCGTGCCTGCCGGCAACACCTTTGAACCCTTGATGACGCTGTACCTCACGGACAACACCGCAGCTGAAGAAGTTTTCCACGCACAACAAAGCGGCTTCATTCATGCAGTGAAATATTATCCGGCGGGCGCGACCACTAATTCAGACTCGGGCGTCACCGACCTGGCCCGCGCCTACCCGGCCATCGCCGCGATGGAAGAGGTCGGCATGCCCTTATTGCTGCACGGCGAAGTCACCGACCCGGAGGTCGATGTGTTCGATCGCGAAGCGGTATTCATCGAACGTCATCTGACGCGTCTGATGCGCGACTTTCCACGCCTGAAGATCGTCCTCGAACACATCACCACCCGGCAGGCCGCCGAGTTTGTTGCCGCAGCGCCCACCAACGTCGCCGCGACGCTGACCGTGCATCACCTGCTCTACAACCGTAACGCCATGTTCCAGGGCGGCATCCGCCCACATCTGTACTGCCTGCCGATCCTCAAGCGTGAAACGCATCGTGAGGCGCTAGTTGCGGCTGCAATCTCCGGCAATCCCAAATTTTTTCTCGGCACCGATTCGGCACCGCATGCGCTTGGCGCGAAAGAATCGTCCTGCGGGTGCGCGGGGATCTATTCCGCCCATGCCGCCATCGAACTGTATGCCGAGGTATTCGATGCGGCAGGCGCGCTCGACAAGCTGGAAGCCTTCGCCAGTTTTTATGGCGCAGATTTCTACGGTCTGCCGCGTAACATCGACACGATCACGCTGCAGCGCGAAAGCTGGCTTGCGCCGCAGCAACTCAGCATGGGCGAAGCGCAATTGATTCCGTTGCGCGGCGGCGAGAAGATCCACTGGCGGGTGATGTGAGCGTCCAAACCTGAAAACAAAAACGGCAGACTTTAGGTCTGCCGTTGGTGGAAGCTAGCCAGCGCTTCCTAAGGTGCGCGACTTTGCGTCGCGCTGAGGAGACTTCTAAGGAAATGCAGGAATAGTCGGCTCGATGCCCGAACTTGCCGCCTCGGGATGCTGCGAAGCGATCAGTTGCTTGATTTCATCGACGCGCCCAGCAGGCACGTCCACCATCATTAATACACGTCCGGCAGCAACCGCCGATTCAAATGTTTTCAGTCGCGAGTTTGGAATTGAACTGGCGACCATGCTGGCAACCCATGCGCCGAATGCCGCACCAACCAATGCGGTCAGCAAGATAGTGATAAATTGCAGGTCAACGCCTGCTGGCGGAAAAAGCACTGCAACCAGTCCGGCAAGAATGCCGATCCCCCCGCCGACTGCCAGCCCTGTTTCCGCGCCATGTACAAAATCGGTGGATTGCAGGATCGAAGCTTCATGCAAACCCTGCAAGGGCACGCCATCCTTGGCCAAAACATGGATATGAGCGTTTTCGATCCGGGCAAGCAACAGTTCATCCCGAATCCTGCGTGCACTGGCGGCATCCGGAAGGATGAAATACAGCCGTCTTCTCATCACGGGTCACCTCAGAAATGCGCGTTCAAATCAAACCCATAGAAGATGTTTAGCTCATTCCACTCGGCGGTCAAGGAGTGTTTATGCAACCATAAATTAATTTGATGATCAGCCTTGATCAAAGCCTACACCTTGAACCGCATTCCCCGTGAAGAAAATCCAGATATCCACAATGGCGATCCCGATCACTTTATAATCGCAAGTGGAAAAGCCGATCAGACAACCGCCGCCATGAAAGTGGGGGAGGAAAGTCCGGGCTCCATAGAGCAGGATGCTGGCTAACGGCCAGACGCAGCAACCGCCCTGTTGCAAGACGGGGTGGCCAAGGCGAGGAATAGGGCCACAGAGACGAGCGTATTAAGTTACGGTGAAACGCGGTAACCTCCATCCGGAGCAACACCAAATAGGCAGGCGATGAAGCGGCTCGCTGAGTCTGCGGGTAGGTGGCTGGAGCCGGTTAGCAATGACCGGCCTAGAGGAATGGTTGTCCACGACAGAACCCGGCTTATCGATCGACTTTTCCACTTATTATTTAATTCAATAACTTAGCGTTTTTTCCTAAAAAACTGGGCAAAATCACCCGCTAAGCATCGGTTTTTCCAGAAACTTATCCACAACCACGAACCACCCCTAAGTCATTGAGGCATAGGGGTTTTTTTATGTTCGCCTTATTGACCTCCCCAAAACTATCCCCTATAGTGGGTACCAGTGGTGATTAGTGGGTGATTGTGGGGAAAACCCACCCACTCAAGCCAAATCAAATACGGAGAGCGCATGTTTCGGGGGGTCGCAACAATCAGTCTGGATAGCAAGAACCGGCTCGTCGTGCCGGCGCGCTATCGCGACGCCCTGTTGGTGAACGCTGGCGGTCGTGTGGTGATTACCGCCGACCCCAGCCAGTGCCTGCTGCTCTATCCCCTTCCTGAGTGGGAGCCGATCGAGAAAAAGCTCAACGGCCTGTCCGACTTCAATCCGCGCACACGTAGCCTCAAGCAGCTGCTGGTGGGCTATGCGCATGACATGGACATGGACAGCGCCGGTCGTGTGCTGCTGCCGCCGATGCTGCGCAAATTCGCCGATCTGGACAAAAACGTGGTGCTGGTAGGCCAGGGCAGCAAGATCGAATTGTGGAACGAGGCGCGCTGGGAAGCACAGGTGGCGCAGGCGCTGACATTCAGCGATGACGTGCTGCCGCCGGAACTCGAAGGCTTCACGCTGTGACGGAAACCGCCCATGTGCCGGTACTGGCACAGGAGGCGGTGGCAGCCCTGGCGATCCAACCCGGTGGCGTCTATATCGATGCCACCTTTGGCCGCGGCGGGCATAGCCGCCTGGTCCTCGACCAGCTCGGCGCGCAAGGCCGCCTGATTGCACTAGATCGCGATCCCGATGCCATTCGCGCCGGCGCAAACCTGCAGGACAAGCGGCTGACGCTGGTGCAGCGCACTTTTTCCAGTCTGGGTGCGGTGCTCGCCGAACAGGGCATGCCGCAGGTGAACGGGATTTTGTTGGACATAGGCGTGTCGTCGCCGCAGCTGGATGACGCCACACGCGGATTCAGTTTCCGTTTCGATGCGCCGCTCGACATGCGCATGGATCCGGGGAGCGGACTGTCGGCAGCAGACTGGCTGGCGACAGCCGCAGAGGGGGAAATCAGTGAAGTCATCCGCAGCTACGGGGAAGAGCGGTTTGCTAAATCGATTGCGCGCGCGATTGTTGCGGCACGGCAAGTCGAAGCCATCCGTACCACCGGGCAGCTGGCGCGTCTCATCGCCGCAACGATTAAATGGCACGAACCGGGGCAACACCCGGCCACGCGCAGCTTTCAAGCTATACGGATTTATCTCAACCGTGAACTGGAAGAGCTGAGCGCCGTGTTGCCGCAATGCGTGGATGCCCTTGTGCCTGGCGGCCGGCTTGCAGTGATCAGCTTTCATTCGCTGGAAGATCGCATCGTCAAACGCTTCATGCGCGACGAGGCCTTGGGTGAACAGGCGCCGCGCCGGTTGCCGATACCTGCCGCAATGCTGAAACCCGGCCGCTTGAAGCTGGTGGGGCGTGCCCAGCACGCAAGCGACGCTGAACGTGCCGCGAATCCGCGCGCCCGCAGCGCCGTGCTGCGGGTGGCAGAACGCATGGACGGAATGACATGAGCCGCCTCAATATCGTCCTGGCTGTCGTGTTGATCATGTGCGCGCTGGCGGTGATTCAGGCGCAGCACCGCTCGCGCACCTATTTTGTGGGTCTGGAACGGTTGAAAAAAGATGCACGCCTGCTCGACGAGCAATGGGGGCAATTGCAGCTGGAACAAAGCACCTGGGCCAATCCGGCACGGGTGGACACGCTCGCCCGCAGCCGCATCGGGCTGATTTCGCCGCCACAGGAACGCATCCACGTTGAAACCGCAGGCACCCGGGGAATCGCCCCATGAGCTACAAGCCGCGCCACGCCCGTTCGCATCGACTGCTCGCGCTCAAGCTCGCGCCCTGGCGTATGGCGACGGTGGGTGGACTGCTGATCGGCGGCCTGGTGCTGGTTGCCGGACGCGCGTTCTACCTGCAGGGACTCAATACCGATTATCTGCAGGGCAAGGGAGATGCGATATCCAACCGCAACCTCACCCTGCCGACCCATCGCGGTCAGGTATCCGACCGTCACGGCCAGTTGCTGGCCATCAGCACACCGGTCGAATCGCTTTGGGCGCGCCCGGCCGAACTCAAGATGACGGTTGAACAACAGGCGCATCTGTCCCGGGTATTGGACATGCCGGAGTCGGATCTATCCAAAAAGCTGACGCGCAAAGGGCGTGGTGAATTCAGCGTGCGCCGGCCAGTCACCCCGGAGCAGGCGCTCAACATTGCCGCCATGGGCGTGCCCGGACTGTACTTGCGGCGCGAATTCCGGCGCTACTATCCCGCGGGCGAAGTGGCGGCGCATGTGGTCGGCTTCACCAATGTGGATGACGTCGGACAGGAAGGCGTCGAGCGCGCCTATCAGTCATGGCTGGTGGGACGCGAAGGCGAGCGCCAGATCGTGCGCGACCGGCGCGGCAACATCATCCGCGACCTGGCGCCCATCAAGACGGCGCAGATGGGCGGCAATCTGGCCTTGTCGCTCGATCTCAAGATCCAGTATCTGGCGCATCGCGAACTCGCCGCCGCAATCAAATTACACAAGGCCAAGGGCGGCAGCGTGGTGGTGCTCGACGCCAAGACCGGCGAGATTCTCGCGCTGGCCAACCAGCCCATCTTCAATCCGAACAACCGCCGCAACTACAAACCGACGCCAATGCGCAATCGCGCAGTGATCGACACCTTCGAGCCGGGGTCTACCGTCAAGCCGTTTGTCGCGGCGGCGGTGCTGGAGCGCGGCCTGTTCCATCCGGACAGCGTGCTTGATACGCCGCAAACCTGGCGCGTCGGCAACAAGCTGGTGCGCGACGAACACACGCATCCGCGGATGACCGTAACCGAGATCATCCAGAAGTCGAGCAACGTCGGCGCAGTCAAGATGGCGATGTCGCTGACCCCGAAACAGTTCTGGGAAGTGTTGCACCGCTCCGGTTTCGGCGAGAAGCCCGGCTCGGGCTTCCCCGGCGAAACGGCCGGACGTCTGCGCGACCCGGCCACCTGGCGACCCATCGAACACGCCACCATGGCCTATGGCTACGGCCTGTCGGTCAGCCTGCTGCAACTCACCCGCGCCTACATGGCGTTTGCCAACGACGGCGAAGTGATGCCGCTGTCGTTCCTTAAACGCGAACCGCAGGAGGTGACGGGCGAGCGCGTGTTTTCAGCGAGTGTGGCGCGCGAAGTGCGCGCCATGATGGAAACCGTGACCCAGGAAGGCGGCACCGGACAGCGCATCCGTGTGCCGGGTTATCGCGTTGCGGGCAAAACCGGCACCGCCCACAAGCTGGTCAATGGCAGCTATGCCTCTGACCGTTATCTGTCCTCGTTCATCGGCATGGCGCCCGCGTCCGACCCGCGTCTCATCATCGGCGTGGTAATCGATGAACCGTCCGACGGCGTGTATTACGGCGGCAGCGTGGCCGGGCCAGTATTCGCCCAGGTGATGGCAGCCAGCCTGCGCCAGATGGCCCTGCCGCCAGACGCCCCGGAAACGGCGACCCAGATGACGCACAACACGCCGCCGCTGCCGATGGCTGCGGGCAAGGGGGTGTAATGCCCAGAGCCAACCGCAAGCCCACGCCCGCCGCGCCGCGCCCGCACGAGTCGGTGACGCATATCTTGAAGCGTCTCGGCATTGCGCCGACCGAACTCGTCAACGACAGCCGCAAGGCCGCGCCGGGCGTGGTGTTCGCAGCGTATCCGGGCGAGTCGCGCGATGGCCGTGATTTCATCGCGCAGGCGGTGGCGCGGCGCGTCGACGGCGTGCTGTGGGAGGCCGACCACTTTCAGTGGGATCCTGCACTGCCGACACCCAACGCCGGCGTGCCCGACCTCAAGACCCGCATCGGCGAGATCGCCGCGCATATCTATGGCGAGCCGTCGCGTGCGCTGCACATGGTCGGCATCACCGGCACCAACGGCAAAACCTCGGTTGCGCATTGGCTGGCGCAAGCGTTTGCCCGGCTTGATCGCAAAACCGCCATCGTCGGCACCGCCGGCAACGGTTTCCCCGGCGCGCTGACGCCGGCGCTCAACACCACGCCCGACGCCATCGAGTTGCAGCAGCGGCTGGCGTACTACCGCCAGCAGGGCGCGACCGCGTGCGCGATGGAAGTGTCGTCGCACGGCCTGGTACAGGGGCGCGTCAACGGCACGTCATTCAATGTCGCGGTGCTGACCAACCTGTCGCGCGACCATCTCGACTACCACGGCGACATGGACAGCTATGCCGCCGCCAAGGCGCAACTGTTCGGCTGGCCGGGGCTGGACACGGTGGTGCTCAATCTGGACGACGCCTTCGGCCAGCGCCTCGAACAATCCAGCCGCTCCGCCCGGGTGGCGGGTTACGGCTTCCAGCGCGGCGCGGTGGTCGGCGAAAACCTGCGCCTGTCGCAAAACGGCCTGCAGCTGCACGTGCGCACCGACTGGGGCGACGCCGATCTGGCCGCCCCGCTGCTGGGACGCTTCAACGCCGCCAACCTGCTGGCCGTGCTGACCACCCTGCTGGTGTCGGAGGTCAAACTGGACGCCGCCTGCCAAGCGCTGGCCCACATCCAGCCGCCACCGGGACGCATGCAGACACTGGGCGGCGACGCGCATCCGCTGGTCGTGGTCGACTATGCCCACACGCCGGACGCGCTGGAAAAAGTGCTGGCGACGCTGCGCGAAATCGTCAGCGGCGGCCGCCTGATTTGCGTATTCGGCTGCGGCGGCAACCGCGACAGCGGCAAGCGTCCGCTGATGGGGCATGCGGCGGCAGAAGGCGCGGACGAGGTCTGGGTCACCAGCGACAACCCGCGCAACGAGGATCCGCGCCACATCATCGATGCCATTCTGGCGGGGGTGACGGGCAAGCCGCACGTCGAGCCCGATCGCGCACGCGCCATTTTCGAAGCCATCGGTGGCGCGCATCAGGGCGATGTCGTGCTGATAGCGGGCAAGGGCCACGAGGACTACCAGGAAATTGCCGGCGAACGGCACCCATTCTCAGACGTAATCGTGGCCAAAAAGGCTCTGGGGGCGTGGACATGACTGCACCGATGATGCGGCTTTCGGAAGCCGCCGCCATGCTCGGCGTACCGTTCACCGGCTCGGATGCCGAGGTGTTGCGTGTCTCCACCGACAGCCGCACGATCCAGCCGGGCGATCTGTTCTTCGCGCTGCGCGGCGACAAATTCGACGGCGGCGCGTATGCCGCGCGGGCGCTGCAACAAGGCGCGGTCGGGGTCGTGCTTGACGCCAGACAGGCGCCCGAAATCACCCATGCCATCCGCGTCGACGACACCCGTCTCGCCCTCGGCACCCTGGCTGCTGCCTGGCGCCAGCGCTTTAACCTTCCCATCATCGGCATCACCGGCAGCAATGGCAAAACCACGGTAAAGGAAATGCTGGCTTCCATCCTGCGGCTGGAAGCCGGATCGGCTGACGCCGTGCTCGCCACCGAAGGCAATCTCAACAACGACATCGGCCTGCCGCTCATGCTGCTGCGCCTGCGACCGGCGCATCGCTACGCTGTGCTGGAAATGGGCATGAACCATGCGGGCGAAATCGATTACCTGACCCGGCTGGCGCAGCCCGATGTTGCGGTGGCGATCAACGCACTCACCGCGCACATCGGTTTTCTGGGTTCGGTTGAAGCCATCGCGCGCGCCAAAGGTGAAATATTCAACGGCCTGGGCAATGCGGGCATCGCGGTGTTCAACGCCGACGACACACACGCCGGTTTATGGCGCGAACAGAATGCGCGGCGCCCGGTGGTTGATTTTGGGCTGACGCCTGCTGCCAAGGTGCATGGCCGGTTCGAGCCCACGGCCTTCGGTTCGAGGCTCGCGGTCACGCTGCCGAGCGGCACGTTTGATGTCGCACTGCAGATCCCCGGCGAACACAACGTCATGAATGCGCTGGCTGCAGCGGCAGCGGCCAGCGCGCTCGACACCGGCCACCGCAGCATCGTCGCCGGCCTGTCCGGCTTCACTGGCGTCAAGGGGCGGCTGCAGCGCAAGCCCGCGCTGCACGGCAGCACCTTCATCGACGACACCTACAACGCCAACCCCGATTCGGTGAAAGCCGCACTGACGGTGCTGGCGCAACAGCCCGGCAAGAAACTGCTGGTGCTGGGCGACATGGGTGAACTGGGCAACGACGCCGCCGCGATGCACGCGCAAATCGGTCTGGCCGCGCGCGCCGCCGGGGTCGACCGCCTGCTGGCGCTGGGCGATCTGACAAAAGAAACCGTCGGCGCATTCGGAGCCAATGCGATGCATTTCGAACGCATCCAGGAACTGCTCGCCGAACTCGAAAACGCCCTGACGCCGGACACGACCGTGCTGGTGAAAGGCTCGCGCTTCATGCAGATGGAACGCGTGGTCAACAGCTTTATGGAGACTCCCTGACATGCTCTTGTGGCTGTTCCAATATCTCGGCCAGGACATCCGTGCCTTCAACGTCTTCAATTACCTGACGCTGCGCGCGGTCATGGCGATGCTCACCGCGCTGACGATTTCCTTCATCCTCGGCCCCGCTGTCATCCGCAGGCTCACCGCGCTGAAAATCGGCCAGTCAGTACGCAACGATGGCCCGCAGACGCATCTGGTGAAAGCCGGCACGCCGACCATGGGCGGCGTACTGATCCTGATGTCGGTCGCCATCACCACTTTGCTGTGGGCGGACCTGTCGAACGCCTATGTCTGGGTTGCGCTTGCCACGCTGATCGGCTTTGGCGTCATCGGCTGGATCGACGACTGGCGCAAGGTGGTGGAGAAAAACTCGCGCGGCCTGCCCTCGCGCTGGAAGTATTTCTGGCAGTCGGTCATCGGCCTCGCCGTCGCGGTCTATCTGTGGCAAACCGCCACCTTGCCAGCGCACACCGAACTGATCATTCCTTTCCTCAAGCAAGCCACGCTCAGCCTGTCGGCGGTGGCCTTCATCGCGCTGGTGTACTTCGTCATCGTCGGTTCCAGCAATGCGGTCAACCTCACCGACGGCCTCGACGGCCTCGCCATCCTGCCGACGGTGATGGTGGCCTCGGCACTGGCGATCTTCGCCTACGTCGCCGGCAACGCGGTGTTCTCCAAATACCTCGGCGTGCCCCACGTGCCGGGCGCCGGCGAACTGGCGATTTTCTGCGCCGCGATGGCGGGCGCCGGTCTGGCCTTCCTGTGGTTCAACGCCTATCCGGCCGAGGTCTTCATGGGCGACGTCGGCGCACTGTCGCTGGGCGCGGCGCTGGGCGTAGTCGCCGTGATCGTGCGGCAGGAAATCGTGCTGTTCATCATGTGCGGCGTGTTCGTCATGGAAACCCTGTCGGTGATGATCCAGGTCGCCTCGTTCAAGACGCGCGGCAAACGCGTGTTTCTGATGGCGCCGATGCACCACCACTACGAACTCAAGGGCTGGAAGGAGACGCAGGTGGTGGTCCGCTTCTGGATCATTTCCATGATGCTGGTGCTGGTCGGACTGGCGAGCCTGAAACTCAGATGAATTACGACAGCCTCAACCTTTCCGGCAAAAACGTCCTGGTACTCGGCCTCGGCGACACCGGCTTGTCGTGCGCCCGCTGGCTGGCCGCGCGCGGCGCGCAGGTGAGCGTGGCCGACAGCCGCGAATCCCCCCCGCAGGCGGCACGCCTGGCTGAGTGGGCGCCCGGCGTGCCGCTCACAACGGGACCGTTCGACCCGGCTCGATTGCAGGCGGCCGAACTGCTGGTACTGAGTCCCGGCGTGCCGCTGGCCGACCCTGCGGTGGCAGCCGCCATTGCAGCCGGCGTTGAAATTGTAGGCGACGTCGAGCTGTTCGCCCGCGCGCTGGCCGCGATCAATACCCAGCGCGCCGCGGCGCCCGAAACAACCGACCCGATGCAGTTGATCGCAATTACCGGCAGCAATGGCAAGAGCACGGTCACCGCCATGTGCGGCGAAATGTGCCGTATCGCCGGGCTGCAAACCTGCGTGGCGGGCAATATCGGTTTGCCGGTGCTCGACGCCCTGCTCGAAGTGGAAACCGGCATTGCCCCACCCCCTCAGGTGTGGGTGCTGGAGCTGTCCAGTTTCCAGCTCGAAACCACCTCCAGCCTCAACGCCACCGCCGCGACCGTGCTCAACATCAGCGAGGATCACATGGATCGCTATGGCAGCCTCGCCGCCTATGCCGCAGCCAAGGCGCGGATATTCAGCGGAGACGGCGTGCAGGTGCTGAACCGCGACGATGCCCTCACCCTGGCCATGGCGCTGCCCGGGCGACAGGTCATCAGCTTTGGCCTGGACCGCTGCCCACAGGATGAAAATTTTGGCCTGTGTGAGGACGAGCTGTGCCTCGGGGGCGACATGCTGATGCCGATGTCCGCGCTACGGGTCAACGGGTTGCACAATGTCGCCAATGCGCTTGCAGCACTGGCACTGACCCGCACGCTGAATTTGCCGATGGCCACCCTGTTGCGTGGCCTGACCCATTTCGCGGGACTGCCGCACCGGGTTGAAAAAGTCGCCGAAATCGAGGGCGTCACCTATTACGACGACTCCAAGGGCACCAACGTCGGCGCCACCGAAGCCGCACTGTACGGCATGGGCACGCGCCGTGCCGTGGTCATTCTAGGCGGTGACGGCAAGGGTCAGGACTTCAGCCCGCTCAAGGCCGCAATCGAGGCCAACGCCCGCGCGGTGCTGCTGATCGGCCGCGATGCGCCGCTGATCGCAGCGGCAATCGAGGGCTGCGGGATTGATATCTATCCGGCAGACAGCCTGCCGGCCGCAGTCGAGCAGGCGCAGCGGCTGGCTCACGCCGGCGATGCCGTGCTGCTCTCGCCCGCCTGCGCCAGCTTCGACATGTTCCGCAATTACACGCACCGCGCCGAAGTCTTCGTCCAGGCGGTGCACAAGCTCGCCGCGCAAAGGAGTGCGGGCTGATGCTCTACACCGCACGCGCGCCCAAACCCAGTGCCGAGCTCGATTTCAGCCTGCTGTGGCTGACGCTCGGCCTGCTGGCGCTCGGCTGGGTGATGATTTATTCGGCGTCGATCGCGATTGCCGAGGCTGCCAAATACACCGGCCACAACGGTGAATACTATTTGATCCGGCAGGGCATTTTCATCATCGCGGGCGTTGCGGTCGGCATCACGGCATTCCAGATTCCCATGCGGATATGGCAGCAGATCGCGCCTTATCTTTTCCTGCTCGGCCTGCTGCTGCTGGTGGTGGTGCTGATTCCCGGCATCGGCCACGAGGTCAAGGGCAGCCGGCGCTGGATTCCGCTCGGCTTCGCCAACCTGCAGCCGTCCGAGCTGATGAAGCTGCTCGCCGTGCTGTACGCCGCCGACTACACCACGCGCAAGGCGGCGTTCATGCACGACCTCAAGAAAGGCTTTCTGCCGATGGCGGGCGTGATGCTGCTGACCGGGCTGCTGCTGCTGTCCGAACCGGACTTCGGTGCCTTCGTGGTGATCGTGGCGATTGCCATGGGCATCCTGTTCCTCGGCGGGCTGAACTGGAAAGTGTTCGCCGGCCTTATCGTCATGCTGGTGATCGGCTTCGCCGCGCTGATCTTCTCTTCCGCATACCGGCTGCAGCGCGTGCAGACCTTCCTCAAGGGCCCATTCGAAGACCCCTACGGCGCGGGTTATCAACTGTCGCACGCGCTGATCGCCTTCGGCCGCGGCGAGTGGTTCGGCCTCGGCCTCGGCGGCAGCGTCGAGAAACTGTTCTATCTGCCGGAAGCGCATACCGATTTCCTGCTCGCCGTGATCGCCGAAGAGTTCGGCTTCATCGGCGTGCTGGTGGTAGTCGGCCTGTTCGGCTGGCTTATCGTCAAGGCCTTTCTGATCGGTCTGCGCGCCGCGCAGCTGGAGCGCAATTTCAACGCGCTGGTCGCGCAAGGCATTGCCATCTGGATCGGCGTGCAATCGCTGATCAACATGGGGGTGAACGTCGGCCTGCTGCCGACCAAGGGATTGACCCTGCCCTTCCTGTCATTCGGCGGCAGCGGCATTCTCGCCAACTGCCTGGCGATTGCCGTGCTGTTGCGCATCGACTGGGAAAACCGGCAGATGATGCGGGGGAAAACCTTCTGATGGCTGCCGCGAACCGTACCCTGATGGTGATGGCCGGCGGCACCGGCGGCCACGTCTACCCCGCGCTGGCGGTAGCCGACGCGTTGCGCGCGCGTGGCTGGGACGTGTTCTGGCTGGGCACGAAAAACGGCCTCGAAGCCCGCGTGGTGCCCGCCGCCGGCATCGACATGGTGTGGGTGTCGATGGGCGGTGTGCGCGGCAAGGGCTGGCTGAAAAAACTGCTGTTGCCCGCCACCCTGCTGCTCGCATTCTGGCAAAGCCTGCGCGCGATCCTGCAGCGCCGACCCGATGTCGTGCTGGGCATGGGCGGCTACACCGCGTTTCCCGGCGGCATGATGGCCAGCCTGCTGGGCAAGCCGCTGGTGATCCACGAACAGAATTCGGTCGGCGGGCTGACCAACCGCGTGCTGGCCTGCCTGGCTGAGCGCGTGCTGACTGCCTTCCCCAAGGTGTTTACCCATGCGCACGACAAGCCGATTCCCTGCCGTCAGGTGATGACCGAGTGGGTGGGCAATCCTGTCAGGACCGATATTGCCGTGGCAGGCAAACCCGAACATACGGGCGCGCTACGGCTGCTGGTGGTGGGCGGCAGCCTCGGCGCGCAGGCCCTGAACGACCTGGTGCCCAAGGCGCTGGCCCGGCTTCCCGCGGAAAAGCGTCCGGCTGTCGTGCACCAATCCGGCCGCCAGCATCTCGATATCCTGCGCGCGAATTACGCCGCCGCCGGCGTCGAAGCCGACGTGCGCGACTACATCGAAGACATGGCGGCCGCATATCGCGCCTGCGATTTCGCCATCTGCCGCGCCGGCGCCATGACGGTAGCCGAACTGGCCTGTGCCGGCGTGCCCGCCGTGCTGGTGCCGTTCCCGTTCGCGGTGGACGACCACCAGACCGGCAACGCCGAATTCCTTGCCGAAGCCGGCGCCGCCTGGCTAATCCAGCAAAAGGACCTGACTGCCGAGAAGCTGGCCGCGCTGATCGCCGGGCTGGATCGCGACCAGCTGGCTGCGATGGCCGGCAAGGCGCGCGCGCTGGCCAAACCCGATGCGACCGCACGCGTCGCCGACATTTGCGAGGCATTAGCCCAATGAAACACGCCGTCAAACACATTCATTTTGTCGGCATCGGCGGCGTCGGCATGTGCGGCATCGCCGAGGTGCTGCTGAACCTGGGCTACGCCGTATCGGGTTCCGATCTGGCCGACAACGCAGTGACGCGACGACTGGCGAGTCTAGGCGCGCGCATTCATCATGCGCATGCCGCCAAAAACATCGCCGACGCCGATGCGGTGGTCACTTCGACCGCGGTGCAGGAATCCAATCCCGAAGTCGTCGCCGCGCGCGAGAAAAAAATCCCCATCGTGCCGCGCGCGCTGATGCTGGCCGAACTGATGCGGCTGCAGCGCGGCATTGCGATTGCCGGCACCCACGGCAAGACCACCACCACCAGCCTGGTCGCCAGCATTCTCGGCGAGGCAGGAATGGATCCGACCTACGTCATCGGCGGCAAGCTCACCGCAGCCGGCACCAATGCGCGGCTCGGCAAGGGCGATTTTCTGGTCGCTGAGGCCGACGAATCCGATGCGTCGTTTCTCTATCTGACGCCGGTGATCGCGATTGTCACCAACATCGACGCCGATCACATGGACACCTATGGCCATGATTTCGAGCGGCTGAAAACGGCCTTTGTCGACTTCTGCCAGCGGCTGCCTTTCTACGGCATGGCAGTGCTGTGCATCGACGATCCGCACGTGCGCGAAATCCTGCCGCGCATCACCAAACCGATCACCACCTATGGTTTTGACGAAGCCGCGCAGGTGCGCGCGCTCAACCCGCGCTTCGAGCAGGGCCTGATGCATTTCACCGTGCAGCGCGAAGGCATGGCCAATCTCGATATCGTGTTGAACCATCCCGGCATGCACAACGTGCTGAATGCCCTGGCGGCGATTGCGGTGGCGACTGAAGTCGGCGCTGACGACGCTGCCATCGTCAGGGCGCTGGCCGAATTTCATGGTGTCGGCCGCCGCTTCCAGCGCTATGGCGAACTGCTTGCGAAAGACGGCGGCCATTACTGTTTAATTGACGACTACGGTCACCACCCGGTGGAGATGGCTGCGACCCTTGCGGCTGCGCGTGGCGCGTTTCCCGGACGGCGGCTGGTGCTGGTGTTCCAGCCGCATCGGTACTCGCGCACCCGAGACTGCTTCGAGGACTTCGTCAAAGTACTGTCGGAAACCGACGTGCTGATGCTGACCGAAGTCTATCCGGCAGGCGAAGCGCCGATTGTTGCCGCAGACGGCCGTGCGCTCGCCCGCGCAGTGCGGGTGGTGGGCAAGGTCGAACCGGTGTTCGTGGAAAACGTTGCCGACCTGCCCGCCAGCGTCAACGATCTGGCACAGGCCAATGATGTGGTGCTGGTGATGGGCGCGGGCAGCATCGGCCAGCTGGCCCCTACCCTGGAGGCGCAGCATGCGACATGACTTTCGCATGAGCGAGATGGATCTGGGCGGCGGGGCTGCGCCAACGCTGCGCGGACATTTTCTCCAGAACGAACCGATGAAGAAGCACGTGACATGGCGCGCGGGCGGCCTTGCCCAGCGCGTCTATATCCCGGCCGACCTGGACGATCTCACCTGGCTGGTGCGCTCGGTTCCCGCGCACGAAGAAATCCACATGCTCGGCCTCGGCAGCAATCTGCTGGTGCGCGACGGCGGCGTGTCGGGCGTGGTGATCCTGCTGCATGGTGTACTGAAAAAACTGGCGCTCGAATCACGCACCCAGGGCATGCCGCCGGCGCCTACGGGCCGCGACACCGCGTTGATTTACGCCCAGGCCGGCATAGCCTCGCCCAAGCTGGCACGCTTTGCCGCCAACAACAATCTGGTCGGCGGCGAATTCTGGGCCGGCATCCCCGGCACCGTCGGCGGCGCGATTGCGATGAACGCCGGCTGCTACGGCGGCGAAACCTGGGACAAGCTGGTGCAGGTGCTGACACTCGACCGCAAGGGCCAATTGAACGAGCGCCTGCCGGGCGACTACGTCATCGGTTACCGCCACGTGGCGCTCAAGCAGGCGCATGAAGAATGGTTCGTCGGCGGCTGGTTCCGGCTGGAGCACGGCGACGGCGCGGCCTCGCGCGAAACCATCAAGACCTTGCTGAAAACACGCATCGCGTCACAACCGCTGAACCTGCCCAATGCCGGCTCGGTATTTCGCAACCCGCCCGGCGATCATGCCGCGCGCCTGATCGAGTCGTGCGGACTCAAAGGGTTTCGCATCGGCGACGCGCAGGTATCGGACAAGCACGCCAACTTCATCGTCAATCTGGGCAATGCCCGGGCTGCCGATATAGAGCGCCTGATCGAACACGTTGAAAACACCGTGGAGGCGCGCACCAATGTGCGGCTGATCCGCGAAGTACGGATTATTGGAGAACGGCAGTGAGCACCACCGAATCAATGAAGCGCTACGGAAAAGTGGCAGTCATGCTGGGCGGCACCTCGGCCGAGCGACCGGTGTCGCTCAACAGCGGTGCGGCCGTCCTCGCCGCCCTGCAGCGCCAGGGGGTCGACGCGCATGCGTTCGATCCGGCCAATCGCAATCTCGGCGACCTCATCAGCAGCGAATTCGACCGCGTGTTCATCTCGCTGCATGGCCGCCTGGGCGAAGACGGCTGCATGCAGGGCGCGCTCGAAGTGCTGGGCATGCCCTACACCGGCAGCGGCGTGATGGCCTCGGCACTGGGCATGGACAAATGGCGCACCAAGCTGTTGTGGCGCGCGGCCGGTCTGCCCACTGCCGACTGGGCGATGCTCAACGCCAACAGCGATTTTGCCGCTGTGGAAAAGCAGCTCGGCCTGCCGATTTTCGTCAAACCCGCGCGCGAGGGCTCCAGCATCGGCATGAGCAAGGTGACCGTAGCAGGCACGCTGAAAGCTGCCTATGAAACCGCTGCCGAGCACGACCCGCTGGTGCTGGCCGAAACCTTTATCGACGGTCCGGAATTCACCGTCGGCATCCTCGGCGACCGCGCCTTGCCGCTGATCCGGCTGGAGCCGGCCAAGGACGCCGCCTTCTACGACTTCGACGCGAAATACCTGCGCAACGACACCCAGTACCACTGCCCGGCCGGCCTGCCGGACGCCGACGAACAGGCCTTGCGCCAGCTGGCACTCGATGCGTTCCGGCTGGTAGGCGGACGCGGCTGGGGTCGGGTGGACCTGATGCGCGACAGCCTCGGCAACCCTTATCTGCTGGAGGTGAACACCTCACCCGGCATGACCGACCACAGTCTGGTGCCGATGGCGGCACGGGTGGCCGGGCTGAATTTTGATGCACTGTGTTTGACCATTCTGGAGCAGACCCTGGCATGAACGCCGAACTCGCCCACCATCCGCTGAATCAGGTCGCCCGCGTGCTGACCTGGGGCGCGCTCGGCCTGTTGGCCTACGGCGCGACAAGCTGGGTAATGGCGCGACCGTGGTTTGCGCTGACCACGCTGGAAGTGAAAACACCGGTTGCCCATGTGACCGAGGAACAGATTCGCCTGGTGGCGGAGCGCCGGGTGCGCGGCACCTTCTTCACGGTCGACCTCGAAAACGTGCGCGAGAGCCTGGAAAAACTGCCGTGGGTGCGCGAAGCGCGGGTCGAACGCCGCTGGCCCGACACGCTGGTGGTGTCGCTGGTCGAGCAGGAGCCGCTGGCACGCTGGAACGACAACGCGCTGGTGAACGCCGAGGGGGGCGTGTTTGTTGCCGCAGCAGATGGCGAGCTGCCGCGCCTGTCCGGTCCGGAAGACAGCAGCGCCGAAGTGGTCGCAGCGTATCGCCGTTATCAGGCCGCGCTGGCCACGCTCGACATGCGCATCACCGAACTGCGGCTGTCTCCACGCCGGGCGTGGTCGATACGCCTGGACAACGGCATGCAGCTGCTACTGGGGCGACAGCAAACCGATGCGCGCCTGACGCGCTTTGTCAGTTACTACCCGCGCCTGATCAGCGCGCAGGCTGCGCCCGCTTCGGTTCAAGCCGTATCAATTGCGGGCACAGCCGCCGCGCCCAAACCGGCCGCACCGATACTTCCTCTCAGCGTTGATTTGCGTTACGCCGACGGCTTTGCCGTGCGGATGCCAAATGGCGTTTTCCCTTTTAAACCGAGTCCTACATGAGCGCAGCATGAGCAAGCCAAGAGACCCAAAAAACCTGGTTGTCGGTCTCGACATCGGCACCTCCAAGATCGTCTGCATCGTCGCTGAAATCAACGACGAAGGCACGTTCGATATCATCGGCATGGGCACCCATCCGTCGCGCGGTCTGCGGCGTGGCGTGGTGGTCAATATCGAAGCCACCGTCAACGCCATCCAGCGCGCGCTGGAAGAAGCCGAGCTGATGGCCGACTGCAAGATCCGCGAGGTTTTCACCGGCATCGCCGGCAGCCACATCAAGAGCTTCAACTCGCATGGCATGTATGCCATCAAGGACAAGGAAATCAGCCAGATGGACGTCGACCGCGTGGTGGACACCGCGCGCGCGGTCAACATCCCGACCGACCAGCAGATCCTGCACACCATCCCGCAGGAGTTCATTGTCGATGGCCAGGAAGACGTGCGCGACCCGCTCGGCATGAGCGCGGTGCGGCTGGAAGTCAAAGTCCACATCGTCACCGGCGCGGTATCGGCGGCGCAGAACATCATCAAGTGCGTGCGCCGCTGCGGCATCGAGGTCGGCGATCTGGTGCTGCAGCCGCTGGCCTCGGCGATGGCGGTGCTGACCGAAGACGAAAAAGAGCTCGGCGTCTGCCTGGTCGACATCGGTGGCGGTACCACCGACATCGCCGTGTTCACCGACGGCGCGATCCGCCATACAGCCGTCATTCCGGTGGCCGGCGACCAGGTCAACAACGACATCGCGGTGGCGCTGCGCACGCCGCCGAAGGAAGCCGAGGACATCAAGATCCAGTACGGCTGCGCGCTGCGCCAGCTGGCCGACGCGCGCGACATGATCGAGGTGCCCGGCATCGGCGACCGGCCGCCGCGCACCCTGTCGAAGCAGACGCTGGCGGAGTTCATCGAACCGCGCATGGAGGAACTGTATTCGCTGGTACAGGCCGAACTGCGCCGCAGCGGCTTCGAGGAACTGCTGTCGTCCGGCATCGTCATCACCGGCGGCTCGGCCGGCATGCAGGGCATGGTCGAACTCGGCGAGGAAGTGTTCCACATGCCGGTGCGCATGGGCTGGCCGCGTTACGAAGGCGGACTGTCGGACGTCATGCACAACCCGCGCTACGCCACCTGCATGGGCTTGTTGCTGGCCGGTCTGGAAGCGCGTGGACGCGATGCACCGAAGCTGACGGGAAGCAGTCTCAAGGACATTCTGGAACGGATGAGGAGTTGGTTTAAAGGGAATTTCTGATGCCGCGCCGGCTTGATTGACTGCGGCGCGACATTGAAACGGGATTTGGCGACACGTACCGGATGGTTAGAACCCATCACGGGTGACACGCCAAAGGAATTGGTTTTTTGATTTGGCTAGATAAAGGAGGAGTAAAGATGTTTGAACTGATGGATGTAGATACCCAGGATGCAATTATCAAGGTCATCGGCGTGGGCGGCTGCGGCGGCAATGCGGTCGACCACATGATCACCTCGGGTTTGACCGGTGTGGAATTCATTGCGATCAACACCGACGCACAGGCGCTCAATCGCAACCAGGCCAAACTGCAACTGCAGCTGGGTAACGGTGTGACCAAGGGTCTGGGCGCCGGCGCCAACCCCGATATCGGCCGCGAAGCCGCGCTGGAAGACCGCGAGCGCATCGCCGAACTGATCGACGGCGCGGACATGCTGTTCATCACCGCCGGCATGGGCGGCGGCACGGGTACCGGCGCTGCGCCGGTAGTGGCCGAAGTCGCCAAGGAACTCGGCATCCTCACCGTGGCGGTCGTCACCAAGCCGTTCATGTTTGAAGGCAAGCGCGTGCGTGCCGCCAACGCAGGTATCGAGGCGCTGGCGAAGCATGTCGACTCGTTGATCATCATCCCCAACGAAAAGCTGATGCAGGTGCTGGGCGAGGATGTCTCGATGCTGGATGCCTTCAAGGCGGCCAACAACGTGCTGCATGGCGCGGTCGGCGGCATCGCCGAAGTCATCAATTGCCCGGGCCTGGTCAACGTCGACTTTGCCGACGTGCGCACCGTGATGAGCGAAATGGGCATGGCAATGATGGGTTCGGCCCAGGCCAGCGGCGAAAACCGCGCCCGCATTGCTGCCGAACAGGCCGTCGCCAGCCCGCTGCTGGAAGACGTGAACCTGGCCGGCGCGCGCGGCGTGCTGGTCAACATCACCGCATCCAGCACGGTGAAGATGCGTGAAATTCACGAAGTGATGAACACCATCAAGGCGTTCACTGCGGAAGAAGCCACTGTCATCGTCGGCCAGGTGCTCGACGACAGCATGGAAGATGCGCTGCGCGTCACCATGGTCGCCACCGGCCTCGGCAGCCCGGTCGCCCGCCAGCAGACCCGTCCGATGCAGATCATCCGCACCGGCACCGACGACGCCCCGATGATGGTCGGTGGCGATGAAGAACTGCCCAGCGTCATGACCACCCGCCGCACCCGGGTTCAGGCGATGACCGAGTCTGGCGTCGATCATCTGGACATTCCGGCCTTTTTGCGTCGCCAGGCGGACTGATCATGCTGGCAACGCCCCTAGCCGGCACGCAAGCGTGCCGGCTAGGGGCGTTCGTCCTGCGCGGCTAAAATGACGACATGATCAAGCAACGCACATTAAAGAAACCGGTCAAGGCAGCGGGCGTCGGCCTGCACTCCGGCGTCAAGGTCGAGATGACCTTGCGTCCTGCCGCACCCGACTCCGGCATTGTTTTCCGGCGCATCGACCTCGATCCGCCGGCCGAACTCAAGGCCGATCCTTACCTCGTCACCGACACACGGCTGTGTTCCATGCTCGAATCGGGCGCAGCCAAAGTGTCCACCGTCGAACACCTGATGTCCGCTCTTGCGGGCCTGGGTATCGACAACCTGCTGGTCGATCTGACCGGCCCCGAAATTCCCATCATGGACGGCTCATCTGCGCCGTTCGTGTTCCTGCTGCAATCCGCCGGCATCGTCGAGCAGGATGCGCCAAAAAAGTACGTGCGCATCACCCGTCCGATCGAAGTGCGCGACGGTGACAAGTGGGCGCGCTTCGTTCCACACAACGGCTTCAGGGTCGAGTTCACCATCGACTTCGATCATCCCGTTTTTGACAAGAGCGGCAAAACCGTCAGCATCGATTTTGCCGATACGGCCTACACCAAGGAGGTCGCGCGCGCGCGCACCTTCGGTTTCATGCATGAGGTCGAGTACCTGCGCAACCAGGGCCTGGCACTGGGCGGCTCGCTCGACAACGCCATCGTCATGGACGAATACCGCGTGCTGAACCAGGATGGGCTGCGCTACGAGGACGAATTCGTCAAACACAAGGTGCTCGACGCCATTGGCGACATCTATCTGCTGGGGCATCCCATCATCGGTGCCTTCGAGGCCTACAAATCCGGCCATGCGCTGAATAATGCCCTGCTGCGCGAACTGGCACAGCACCAGGAATCCTGGGAGTTCGTCAGCTTTGATCACGAGGCAGACGTTCCGCAAGCCTTCGCCCGTCTGCACCCGCTCACCACATGATTGCCGTACGCCTGCTGATCGTCGTCCTCGTGATTGCGGTGATGGCGTTCGGACTGGCGTGGCTGGTGACCGGCAATCGTGCCTATCTTGGAACCATCAGCCGCGTGCTGCGCTTCGCGCTGCTGGTCGGTGTGGTTGTCGCGCTGTTTTATGTGGTGGAACGCCTTGTTTTGCGCTAAACCAGCAGGATGCAACGGAGCGCTCGTTCCCAACTGACTGCACGGGTCCGACCGACGCGCATTCCCACGCCCCAGCCGACGTGATTCATCATTTGGCTTGATCGATGGACGGTTCAGGTCTTGTCAGAAAACAGGCCAGACTGAAGGCAGCCAGAAGATGCAGCAGGAATCCCTCCCCCTCAATCCAGCTTCTGCCGAAACCACGTCGACCCAGGGTCTGACAACCCGCCTTGCGCGTGAGCGTCTGGCAGCGGAAGGGGCGAACGCATTGCCTGAAAGCGGGCAACACGGCATGCGGGCGAGGGGGCTCGACGTGATCCGCGAACCGATGTTCCTGTTGCTAATTATTGCGGCCGGGATCTATCTGATATTGGGCGATCTGCATGAAGCCCTGATGCTGCTGTTTTTTGTCGGGGTGGTGGTGGGCATCACCCTGTATCAGTCGCACAAAACCGAACGGGTGTTGCAGGCGCTACGCGATCTGACCAGTCCGCGCGCGCTGGTGTTGCGCGATGGCGAAAAGCAGCGCATCGCTGGGCACGAGGTGGTGCGCGACGACATCGTGATGCTGGCCGAAGGGGATCGCGTGCCGGCGGACGCGCGGCTGCTGATGTGCCAGGGTCTGCTCGTCGATGAATCGCTGCTGACCGGTGAAGCCGTACCGGTGCGCAAAACCGTGGGCGAGGGTCTGGCGGTCACCGGGCGACCCGGCGGGGACGATTTGCCGCAGGTGTATTCAGGCACGCTGGTGGTACAGGGCCAGGGCATTGCACGTGTCACCGCTACGGGGCCGCGCACTGAAATGGGCAAGATCGGCAAATCGCTGCAGGCCTTGCGCCCCGAACCCAGCCCGATGCAGCGCCAGGTGCGCCGCATGATGTGGATCTTTGCGCTGCTCGGCATGCTGTTGAGCAGCGTGGTGGTGGTGCTGTATGGCCTCACCCGCGGTGCCTGGCTCGATGCGCTGCTCGCCGGCATCACGCTGGCCATTTCCCTGCTGCCGCAGGAGTTTCTGGTGGTGCTCACGGTTTTTCTGGCGCTGGGGGCGTGGCGCATTTCGCGCAACAACGTGCTGACACGGCGCATCCCGGCGCTGGAAACGCTCGGCGCCGCCACCCTCCTGTGCACGGACAAGACCGGCACCATCACCGAGAACCGCATGACGGTGGCGCAACTGGTGACGCGCACTGAAAACCATGCGGTCGATTACGCGCAAACAAATGATTTGCCAGAGCCTTTTCATGAGCTGGTCGAGTTCAGCGTGCTGGCCAGTCTGGTCGATCCGTTCGATCCGATGGAGAAAGCCTTTCGCCGCCTCGCCGATCACTTTCTTGCCGGCACCGAGCACCTGCACGACGACTGGACGCTGATCCAGCATTATCCGCTGAGCCGCGACATGCTCGCCATGACGCACAGCTGGAAGGCCACCCAACGCGACGAATTCGTGGTGGCCGCCAAAGGCGCGCCTGAGGCTGTTGCCGATCTGTGCCACTTGTCCGCGGCAGAAACCGCACGCATCGCTGAACAGGCCAACCAACTTGCGGCGCAGGGCTTGCGCGTTCTGGCCATTGCCAAAGCGAGCTTCGAAGGCGCAATCCTGCCACCGCAGCAGCACGATTTCCCGTTTGTTTTTCTCGGTATGATTGCGCTGGCCGATCCGGTACGCCCACGCGTGCCGGAAGCGATTCGTGTGGCGCGCGTTGCCGGAATGCGCGTAGCGATGATCACCGGCGACTATCCCGGCACCGCCGAAGCCGTCGCGCGCCAGGCCGGGATCGATCTCGCCGGCGGCATCCTCAGTGGCCCTGAGATCGATGCGCTCGACGATGCGGCGTTGCGGCAGCGACTCGAAACCACCCACGTCTTCGCACGCGTCGCGCCGGAGCAGAAGTTGCGCCTGGTGCAGGCCTTCAAGGCCAACGGTGAAATCGTGGCGATGACCGGCGACGGCGTGAACGATGCCCCGGCGCTCAAGGCCGCGCACATCGGCATTGCCATGGGCGGGCGCGGCACCGATGTCGCGCGCGAAGCATCCTCGCTGGTTCTGCTGGACGACGACTTTGCCACCATCGTCGATGCCATCCGCCTCGGCCGGCGCATCTACGACAACCTGCACAAGGCGATGGCGTACGTGCTTGCGGTGCATGTGCCCATCGCCGGGATGGCGCTGCTGCCCTTGCTGTTCGGGTTGCCGCTGGTGCTCGCCCCCGTGCACATCGTATTTCTCGAACTCATCATCGACCCTGCCTGTTCCATCGTGTTCGAGTCCGAACCGGAAGAACGCGACAGCATGAAGCGGCCACCGCGCCGGTCGGATGCCCCCCTGTTCAGCCTACGCACCCTGCTGCTGTCGCTGCTGCAAGGCGCAACCCTGTTTCTTGCCGTGGCTGCGGTGTATGCCCTCGCGCTGCAGCGCGGTCAGGGTGCAGACGAAGCGCGCGCACTAACCTTCACCACGCTGGTGATCGGCAATCTGTGGCTGATCCTGATCAACCGCTCCTGGTCGAGCACGCTCCTGACGTCGATGCGCACGCCGAACCCTGCTTTGTGGTGGGTGGTCGGCGGCACCCTCGGTTTCCTTGCATGCGTGCTCTATATTCCGGGCTTGCGCGGGTTGTTCGGCTTCACCTATCTGCACGCGACTGACGTGCTTCTGGCCATCGCCGCCGGCGCGACCGGGATTGTGTGGTTCGAGTTGTACAAGTGGGTCAAGGGAACACGGCTCAAAAGGCCGGCCGCCTGACGACCCGGAATATCAGTTCCCGACTCCGGCCCAAACAAAAAAATTCATGCGGGCTACTTGCCTTCCGGTTTGCCCGCGTCTAGTAATAATGAACCATCAGAAGCGGTACAAAAGTTAAAGTCCGGCTGGCGCCTGCCGATAAGGATAAGCCAGTCCTGCATCTCTTTTTCTGGCCCCCTCAATAACCGGGACATCAGCCATGCGCACCAAGCAATTTCAGACTGCAAGGTATCGTATCAGTGGAATAGCCCCTGCCGGCGTACAACCCGAGCAGTGCCTGGAGTCGCCAGAGGAACGTGTAGCCGCAGTCATGGCTGCGCTGGATGACATCGGCAAGCTGATTTCAAATCAATGTTTTTCCCGTCCCGACGCGTTGACGCAGGACAGCATCACAGCCTATGCACTGGCGCTGATGCAGCTTCGCGAATGCGCCTGCGCAGCCGGGCTCGGCCGTTTGACGAAAGCCTGCGATGCTCTTGCCGTGACGGTTGCGCGGCTGATTGAGGACAAGAACTGCGCCTGCCACCAAAAATGCGATGCCCTGACGCGATTTGTCGCCCATGCGCATGCCATGATCCAGCTGTCAGCCGAAATGCCCAAGCATCCGACCTTGCCGATTGCCGTTGCCTATTCCCAAGCCGAACGGGCGCTGAATGAAGCGGGGCGCTACGCATTACAGCGTGTCCCGCACTGATTAAGGCAGGGTTCGGGCCACACATCGCCGACCCCACCGGTTCAACCCAATGCCGCCACCAACCGTCCTGACCCCAGCGCGGGTGGTGGCGGCAATTTCATTGCCTCAGGCTACAGCCTGATCTGGTCGCGCTGAAAATGTACGGCATTCAAGTCAGCCAGAAACAGTGCCAAGTCGCGATCATTTGGCTCATCGGCATCGAAACTTCCCTGTTCTGCCGCATTTAACCCCTGTCCCAGCTGGCGCTTAAGCTGAAACAGCGGAAGATGAAGGACATCCGGGACGCGCCGCGCCGCATTCCAGGCCATGCGGCCGTGGCGGGCGAATGGCTCAGCCTGGATACGGCGGAGCTCTCGATGAGTGCCGCCTCAGGCGTTACGGACTTGTTCCCGCATCAGGCTAACCGACGGCACATGGTGCGGCGTATGCCCATGCCCCAGCGCCAGGGTGTAAATGCGCTGCAGGTCTTCTTCGCTGACGTCGATAAAGGTGTCAAGTTGAGACAACGCGTAGACCAGATCACTATGCGGAATCATGCGTTCTTCGGCTGCATCCGCAGCCAGCTCGGCCGGAGCCAACGCTTCGACCGACTCACGCCACCACGCCTGCGGGTAGCGCCGCCAGGCAAACGGGAAATTGAACAGCACGGCAACAATCAGCAGCACCACCACGTTCAACAACACCGGCACAAACAGGTAGCCGTAACCCAGCGTCAGGATCGGCTCGCCCCCCATCACCGCAAACAAGGCCGTGGCGCCGCCGGGAGGATGCAGGCAACGCAGCCAGTACATCAGGCCGATCGACGCTGCAACCGCAATCGAAGCTGCGAGCATCGGATCGGCGATCCATTGCGCGCAGGTGACGCCGACCGCTGCTGAAATCAGATGCCCGCCAACCACCGGCCAGGGCTGCGACAACGCCCCGTGCGGCGCAGCGAACAGCAATACCGCCGATGCGCCCATCGAAGCCACCGTGAGCGCCCCGACATGGTCGCCGAGCAGGGCATGACTGACCCACAGCACGGCAAGAATGCCGAGCAAGCCCCCCGCTGCTGAAATCCAGTGTTCGCGTTCCGAAACCGAATAGGCTAGTTTACGCACCATGCCGTGTTGCCGCCTTAGCCCGTGCTCCAGGCACGCGGGCGCCGCATCCCGGCGATCTTGCACGCCTGCTTGACGTAGCCATACGGGAACAGCACGAACAGCTGCTTTTGCGCCTCGCGTCCCATGCGCTCCGCCAGATGCTTGATGACAAAACGCGCATCGGCTGCAACCTGATGCTCCTCGTAGAACGCGCGCATGAAACGCAGCACGTCCCAATGGTCATCGTTGAGCTGGATGGCTTCGTCCTGTGCCAGCACTTCGGCCACCGCTTCGTTCCAGTCACCGGGCTCGATCAGATAGCCCTCCGCATCGCGCTCGGGCATCACGGTCATACTTTCAGTCATGGCTTCCATTACAGACCCCTGAAATTATCGATGAGGCCAGTTTAGGGATTCCCTAACCATCAATCCAACGATATATTTTGCTATCTAATATCGACGAACCCGATAGATACGCCATGGACACCGAACTCGCCCGCACCTTTTTGATGGTCGCCGCTACCGGCAACTTCGTCGCTGCAGCCAGCCGCCTGCATGTCACCCAGTCTACTGTTAGTGCGCGCATACACTCACTGGAAACCTTTCTGGGTGCGCGCTTGTTTCAACGCGGGCGCAACGGTGCGGTGCTGACACCGTCTGGAAAGCGCTTCCTCCGTCACGCCAAAAACCTGGTGCGTACTGTCGAGCAGGCGCATCACGACGTGGGCCTGCCACAGGGCTTTCGCGACGTACTGACGCTCTCCGGCCGCATCGCCGTGTGGGAAGGATTTTTGCCGCACTGGGTGGCCTGGATGCGCGAAGCCGCGCCAGATGTATCGCTGCGGCTGGAAATCGGCTTTGAGGCCGACATCATGCAGGGCTTGATCGAAGGAACGGTGGACATTGGCGTGATGTACACGCCGACCTCGCGCAGCGGGCTGGTGGTCGAGCCCCTGTTCGACGAAACCCTGCTGCTGGTCACCAGTGACCTTGCGCGCGGCTGGCCCGACGAAGGCTATATCCACATCGACTGGGGACCGGAATTCCACGCCCAGTTCAGCGACCACTACCCCGACGCCCCCCCGCCCACGCTGGTCGCCAATATTGGCTGGCTGGGCGTTCAGCAACTGCTCACTTACGGTGGAAGTGGCTATTTTCCTCGACGTCTAGTGCGGCGCTACATCGAATCCGGGCAACTGTGGCGGGTGCCGAACGCCCCGCAAGTCAAGCTGCCCGCCTGGATGGTGTTCCCTCGCGACAGCGATAACGCCACCCTGAATCTGGCACTGGATGGCTTGCGTGAACTGGCGCGGGCAGAGCAAGCGCAGGGAGATTGATCGGACTCGAACCACTCGGATATGCACTTGGCTGGCTGGCATGACGAAGCTGGCGGCACACGCCCGCGCAGTTCACGGAGATAGATTTTGTTTGATTTGCAAATATAAATAGAAAGCAGGTTGGCGAAAAACAGGCTGTCAAGGCAGGAGGACGACGAAATGCTGGATCGATTGCGGGTTCATCAAGTGCGACTACGGGTGGAAGCATCCGGGCTGCCGTTGGTGGTTGAGCTATGGAATGGGCAGACAGTCGGGCGGAATGCGTCCGCAGCCGTGCGGGTGCGCTTGAACCAGGCCGCCAGCCTGAAGGCGATGGCCGATCCCAGCCTGGGTTCGCTTGCCCGCGCGTATGTCGAGGGCGCACTCGATCTGCACGGCAATATCCGCGACATCCTCGCGCTAGGCGACCGCCTCTGCAACGCGAGTGAATGCACGCCGAGGACCGGGTCGAACGGCTGGAAGTGGTGGCGCCACACGCGCAGCAAGGACCGCAAGAACATTCAGTACCACTACGACGTTTCCAACGATTTTTACGCCCTGTGGCTGGATACGCGCCGGGTGTATTCCTGTGCCTATTTCAAAACACCCGACATGAGCCTGGAAGCCGCACAGGAAGCCAAGCTCGACCATATCTGCCGCAAGCTCGATCTCAAGCCGGACGAGCAATTTCTCGACATCGGCTGCGGCTGGGGCGGCTTGATCCTACATGCGGCGGAAAGCTACGGCGTGCGCGCGGTCGGCATCACCCTGTCGGATGACCAGCAAGCCTATGTCAGCCAGCAAATCGAAGCGCGCGGCCTGCGTGGCCGGGTCGAGGTGCGCAGGATGGATTACCGTGACGTGCCCGAGCATGGCGGCTACGACAAGATCGCCAGTGTCGGCATGTTCGAGCACGTTGGCCGCCTCAATCTGCGCACCTATTTCGACAAGATCCATGCGCTGCTCAAACCGGGAGGGCTGGTGCTCAACCATGGCATCACCACGGCCGAACCCGAAGCCAGCGGCCTCGGCAGCGGCATCGCCGAGTTCATCGAAGACTACGTCTTCCCGGGCGGCGAACTGGTGCACGCCTCCGAGGTGCTGCGCGCTGCTTCAGGCAGCGGCCTCGAATGCCTCGATGCCGAGAACCTGCGCCCTCATTACGGCAAAACCCTGTGGCACTGGGTGACGCGACTGGAACAGCACGCTGACGAAGCTCGCCACCTGATCGGCGAACAGAAATACCGCATCTGGCGCATTTATATGGGCGGATCTGCTTATGCCTTCGAGCATGACTGGATGGAGCTATGGCAGGTGCTGGCCGGCAAGGGCGTCGACGGCGGCCAGCCGAACTACCCGTTCAAGCGGGATTACATTTATTTCTGAAGGCTTTCGCGCGGTCAGTAAACGCCGTAATGCGGGCTGCGCATGGCCAATGCATTTGCATGATCGAGGTCGATCAACCTCGTTCGTCCCTATTCAACAAATGCAGGATAGACACCGCCGGCTCTGCCAGATCGGCCAGCGTGTAGCGCTCGACATGCTTGAGAAACGCCCGCTGCGCCTCGAACAAAATGGCTTTGAGCGCGCAGCTTTTTTGGATGACGCACACCGGATCATCGCAGTTGACCGGTGTGAGCGTGGCTTCCATGAGTTCAATCACCTGTCGCAGATTGATGCTTTGCTTCGGCTTGCCGAGCCTGATACCGCCATGCTGGCCCCGGCTCGCTTGGATCAATCCCGCGCCCGCCAGCTTTTGCACGATTTTCATGACATGACTGCGCGATACGTCGAACTGCTCGGCAATCTCCTGCACGGTTGACAAGCGGTCTTCCGGCATCGAGGCCAGATAGATCAAAACCCGAAACGCATAGTCCGTGTGTTTGGTCAGGCGCATGGCGGGGTCCTCGAATCGTTTGACTGCATTTTACTTGACCCGGCTTATTAGATTCACCTAATATTCCTGTTCAAACATTCATATCAGATGAATGTTAAAGACCACTCGTCAAACCCAGGAGTCCCCATGTTATCTGCCGAAACGCTGGCCACGATCAAATCAACCGCCCCTCTGCTGGCCGAGCAGGGCCAAGCCATCACCACCCTGTTTTATGCCAAGCTATTCCAGCAGCACCCGGAGTTGCAGCACATTTTCAATATGGCCAATCAAGCGAAAGGCGAGCAGTCCCGCGCGCTGGCCGAATCGGTGTTCATGTACGCCACCCACATCGACAAGCTGCAGAACCTGGGGCCGATGGTCAACCGCATTGCCCACAAGCACGCCAGCCTGCAGGTTGCGCCCGAACACTATCCGATCGTGGGAAAATATCTACTGGAAGCCATCCAGGACCATCTGGGCCTCGAAGCCGGCCATCCGGTGCTTGGCGCCTGGGCCGAGGCATATGGCCAGCTGGCCAGCATCTTCATCCAGACCGAGGAAGGCATCTACCGAGACAACGCCGACAAACCCGGCGGCTGGCGCGGTTTCCGTCCGTTTGTCATCCGCGACATCCAGGACGAAGCGAGCGGGATCAAGTCGGTGTATTTGCAGGCCGAAGATGGCCAGCCCATCGCCGGTTTCGAGCCCGGTCAATATATCGGCATCAAGGTCAGGGTGCCGGGGCATGAATATGACGAGATCCGCCAGTATTCGCTGTCGAACGCGCCCGGAAAAGATCATTACCGCATCACGGTCAAAGCCGAAGGCACGCCGCCCAGCCATGAAGGCAAGGTCTCGAACCACCTGCACAGTGCACAGCCCGGCGATCAAGTGTGGATCCAGCCGCCAACAGGCGAATTCACTATCAAGCACCCCGAGCGGGATCTGGTTCTGATCGCCGGGGGCGTCGGCATCACCCCGCTGTTGAGCATGCTGCTGCACCGCATTGAAACCGGCGAGGATGTGTCCGATCTGGTGTTCATCCATTGCTGCCGTGATCAGGCGCATCACGTGATGGGCGATGAACTGCGTCGCCTGAGCGCGCGGCATGGCTTCAGTTATCACGTCAGCTATGAAACCGGCAGCGGTGCCGACCACCAGGGCTACCTCAACCAGACGGTTCTGTCGCAATGGCTTACGCAACCGGACGCCGACGTGTATTTTTGCGGCCCCAAACCGTTCATGGCAGCAGTCAACACCCAGTTGCTGCAAATGGGTTTACGCGACGAGCAGCTGCATCACGAGATCTTCGGCCCCGGCACCCCTTTGCAGACGCATTAAGGTACGGCGCGGCAGCGGACTTAAATCCGCTGCCGCGCTCGCGCAATCGCCGCCCGCACCTGCCGCGGCGCGGTGCCGCCGACATGGTCGCGCGCGGCGAGCGAGCCTTCCAGCGTCAGCACGGCATAGACGCCTTCGTCGATCATCGGGCTGAACGCCTGCAATTCGCCCAGCGACAGATCGGCCAGATCGCGCCCGCTGGTGTCGGCCGCGCGCACCGCACGCGCCACGACTTCATGCGCATCGCGGAAGGGCAGGCCTTTTTTCACCAGATAATCGGCCAGATCGGTGGCGGTGGCGAAGCCCTGCATCACGGCGGCGCGCATCGCTTCGGGTTTGACGGTGACGCCAGTGAGCATGTCGGCGTAGATCGCCAGGGTGTCGTTGAGCGTATCCACCGTGTCGAACAGCGGTTCCTTGTCTTCCTGGTTGTCCTTGTTGTAAGCCAGCGGCTGGCCTTTCATCAGGGTGAGCAATCCCACCAGATGGCCATTAACGCGCCCGGTCTTGCCGCGCACCAGTTCGGGCACATCAGGGTTTTTCTTCTGCGGCATGATGCTGGAACCGGTGCAGAAGCGGTCGGCGAGATCGATGAAGCCGAAGCGCGGACTCATCCACAGGATCAGCTCTTCCGACAGGCGCGACAGATGCGTCATCACCAGCGCTGCGGCAGCGGTAAATTCGATGGCGAAGTCGCGGTCGGAAACGGCGTCGAGCGAGTTTTCGCACACACCTTCAAAGCCGAGTGCACGAGCGACGTATTCACGGTCGATCGGGTAGCTGGTGCCGGCCAGCGCGGCGGCGCCCAGCGGCAAGCGATTGACGCGGCGACGGCAGTCCACCATGCGCTCGACGTCGCGTGCCAGCATTTCGAAGTAGGCCAGCAGGTGATGACCGAAGGTGACCGGCTGTGCCACCTGCAGGTGGGTGAAGCCCGGCATCACGGTATCGGCGTGCTGCTCGGCCAAGTTGACCAGCGAAGTCTGGCAGGCCTTGAGACCGCCGACGATGCGATCGATGGCGTCGCGCAAAAACAGGCGGATATCGGTTGCCACCTGATCATTGCGCGATCGCCCGGTATGCAAGCGCTTACCTGCGTCTCCGATTTTGGCGGTGAGCGCGGCTTCGATGTTGAGATGGACGTCTTCGCGGTCGAGCGACCAGGCGAAGCCGCCCGCGCGAATCTCAGTCAGCAACTCGGCCATGCCGCGCTGAATCTCAGCCAGATCGGCCTTGGATAGCACGCCGACGTGATGCAACATGGCGGCGTGCGCGAGCGAACCCTGAATATCGAACTCGGCCAGCCGATAATCAAAAGATATCGACGCGGTGTAGCGTTTGACGATTTCGGAAACCGGCTCGGAAAACCGGCCGGACCACGCGGCAGGCGGCGTCGATGTCGTGCTCATGGGGCAAATAAACAGAGTATGAAAAGAAAGAATCATAACAACCGGCACGTTGAATTGCCGAACTTCTGCCATTTGGGCGTCAACCTGCGCATCGCACTGACGCTGGAAGCCGCGCTGGTGGCCGGTGCGGTGGCGCGGGCGGCGAACACAGCAGAATTCTGGGCGGAATTCATTGCGCTGTCGGCGCTGGCGCAACCGGCCTTATTGCTGACCTTGCTGGCACTATGCGCGGCGGGACGCTGGCTGCGCAGCCAGCCCTATCGCTGGGGCGCGGGCGCGGCGCTGGCCATCGGCGTGGCGGTGCCGGTACTGGTGTTTCTGTGGCTCAACCCCTTGTTGAACGGGCTGGTCGCTTTTTCGCCGGCCGGGGTGGCGGTGTTTTCACTCGTGACCGGTGCCGGCCTGCTGGCCTATTTCAATCTGCGCGCGCGTGCATTGTCGCCCGCCATCACCGAAGCGCGGCTGCAGGCCTTGCAGGCACGCATCCGCCCGCATTTTCTGTTCAACAGCCTCAACGCCGTGTTGTCGCTGGTACGCAGCGACCCACGCCGCGCCGAGCACGCGCTGGAAAACATGGCCGACCTGTTCCGCGCGCTGATGAGCGATGCTCGCCAGCTGGCGCCGCTGGAAGACGAGGTCGCGCTGACCCGGGCATATCTGGAACTCGAACAGCTGCGCCTGGGCGACCGCCTGCAAGTTGCCTGGCACATCGGCAAAATGCCGGGTGAGGCGCTGATTCCGCCACTGGTGATCCAGCCGCTGGTGGAAAACGCGGTATATCACGGCATCGAACCCATGCCTGCAGGCGGTGAAATCAGCCTCAACATTTATCGCAGTGGCGACAAGGTGCATATCGTGGTGCGCAATCCCATCGCCGCCGAAGCCAGCCATCACAAAGGCAACCGCATCGCGCTGGCCAATATCCGCGAGCGCCTGTTGCTGCATTTCGACCTCGACGCGCAACTCAAGTTGGAACCGCTAGGCACCGTTTACCAGGTGAGCATCGTTATTCCCTATACACGTGAACACACCACCCAGCCGTCCACTGCGCGCCCTCATCGTCGATGACGAAGCACCCGCACGCCACCGTCTACGCGACGTGCTGGCCGATTGCGCGGATCAGCTCGCGGTCGATATCGCCGGCGAAGCCGACAACGGACTCGATGCCCTGGCACTGATCCAGCAGCAACCGATCGACGTGGTGCTGCTCGACATCCGCATGCCCGGCATGGATGGACTGGAATGCGCCGCCCACTTCAATCGTCTGGCCAGCCCGCCCGCCATCATTTTCAGCACCGCCTACGATGCCTATGCGTGCCAGGCATTTGACCTGAATGCCGTCGATTACCTGCTGAAACCGGTGCGCGCCGAACGGCTGGTTCGTGCGCTGTCACGGGCACACCATCTGAGCCGCAACGCGCTCGACCAGTTGCGCGAGGCCCTTCCCAAAACCCGCACCCATTTGTCGCTCAACGAAAAAGGCCGCATCGTACTGATTCCGGTGGATGACATCCTGTATCTCAAGGCGGAGCTGAAATACGTCACGGTGCGCACGCCCGCCCGCGAATTTCTGATCGAGGAGTCGCTGACTTTTCTGGAAAATGAATTCGGGCCGGTTTTTCTGCGTATCCACCGCAACTGCCTGGTGGCCCGCGCACGCATCCGTGAAATCGGCAAGCTGCCCGGCGACGAGGACGGCCATTTTTTGCGCCTGGACGGGCTGGACGAGCGATTAATGGTCAGCCGGCGCCAGTATTCCGCCCTTCGTGAAAAAATAAAATCAATATAAACAGTTAGTTAGAATCAAACTACAACTAAAGTTGTATATCAAAATTTTGCACCGCTTCGTAAGATGACTTCGCTTGTGGTTTGCGCTACAGGCAGAAGTTCTCCGCTGAGGGGCTCGACCTCTCGATTTGCCGGGTTCGCAAGAACCCGGCTCTTTTTTTGTCCGCGCTGGGTATCATGGCGCGCATGAAAATAGACGATCCCACCATCCTCACTGAAACCACGCTCACCAGCGAAACCGTCTTCCAGGGGCGGCTGATGCACGTCAAGCGCGACCATGTGCGCCTGCCCAACGGCGGCGAATCCACCCGCGAATACATCATCCACCCGGGCGCCGTGGTCATCATCCCGGTGTTCGAGAACGGCGACGTGCTGCTGGAACGCCAGCACCGCTACCCGCTGCACCGCGACTTTATCGAATTCCCGGCGGGCAAGATCGACGCCGGCGAAGCCGACCTTGTCTGCGCGCAACGCGAACTCGAAGAAGAAACCGGTTACACCGCCAGCGAGTGGCGCGAAGTCACCACCATCTTCCCGTGCATCGGCTACTCAGACGAACGGTTGGCGTTTTATCTGGCGCGCGGCCTCACACTGGGCGACCACGCGCGCGATCCCGACGAGTTTCTGGAAGTATTCCGCCTGCCCTTCACCGAGGCGATGGACTGGGTGCGCGATGGCCGTATCTGCGAGACCAAGACCGTGATCGGGCTGTTCTGGCTGGAGAAGCTGCTGGGTCAGGGCTGGTGAGGCGCCTCGCCTCCCAGATGTTCGCGTAAATCCGGTGCGGGATAGAACACCCTCTTGCGCCCGCCATGCAGTGTTTCGACCAGTAAGCCTTGGGCAGCGAGCGCGAGCAAATCGGCTCGGGCGGTAGCGTAGGCGACTTGATGCGAACGCTGGTGGCTTTCGATGGTGAAATATTCGTCAGGACGCTTCAGCGCGTGGGATAGCAGCGCGGTCTGACGGTGATTCAATTGCTTGTCACGCGTATGCAAGTTTCTGAGTTGAGCGCTTAACCGGGTTTGCTCGCGTTGTTTTTGTTCCAGATATTGGTAGAGCGCCGACAGCCCATCCAGGATGACCTTGGTTTGATACAGCAAAAAATAAGTGGTATCGCCCGCGTCAGTCTCTGTGAGCAAGTAGGCGCGTGCGTATTGCACGGGGGCCTTTCTTAGGATGCGCGAAATCGACAGATATTCTGTCAGCCAGTAGCCTTGCTTCGCCATATACCAGTAGAACAAGGTGCGCGCCGTGCGCCCGTTGCCATCTGCAAAGGGGTGGTCGTAGCCGATCATGAAATGCAGCAATATTGCACGTACAACGGGATGGATAAAGCTGCCTTCTGAAACCGGGGTGTTGGCAAAGTCGCATAATCTTTGCAGACGCTCAGGCAATTCGCGGGCCAGCGGTGGGCGATGCAGCACCAGTCTCTCGTCGTTCGGGGCAACAACCTCAATATCGTCACGCGTGCGCAAGCATCCGCAGTCTTCTGGATATTCCAGCGTGTCTTGAGTCAGCACCCGCTGCAATTCGATCACATGCTGCGGCTCTAACTTATCGTTACACAGTGTGCGAACCGTCCGCATCGCCTCGAAGTTGTTGAAAATCATCCGCTCACTATGGGTGCGCGGTTTACGCCCTTCGCGCAGCATAGTTTCGGCGACTCTACGTTCGGTTGATGCACCTTCGAGCTGGCTAGAGGTGATAGCCTCTTCAATCAAACTTCCCATCAGGTAACGTCCTTGCTCGGCGCGCAGCACGGCATTATCACTCCCACTGGGTATAAGACCTGCGCCCCGGTCGATCTCGTGCAGGCTTTTCAGTAAGGGTTCGGGCAGACTGTAGCTAAACGGTTTGCCGTGTTTGTCCTGAAACGGCAGCTCCTGAGCGCTACTACTTCGCGCCATGCGCAAAGCCAGCCACCAAGTTTTGTGGTTTAGTCCTTCGGGGGAGGAGCAATGACGCAGCTCATCCCAGTGCAGATATTGCCCATGCGCCAATGGGCCGAGATTAAGTAGCGCAAACCGGGGCAGCATCTCGGGGGTTACAGCCATCATCATTTCATCAAGCGATGGCGGCGATAGCGGAATTTTCATGGATTACTATCAATCTGATGATGATTGATAGTAATTGATAGTCAACAAATTATCAATTTGATGCTAATTGATACTGATTGATAGTGCCCGCATCTTGGCTGGACGCGGCTCAGGGCTGGTAAGCCAGATTCGGCGCCAGCCAGCGTTCCGCCGTCGTCATATCCCAACCCTTGCGCCGCGCGTAATCCGCGACCTGGTCTTTCTCCAGCTTGGCTACCGCGAAATACTGGCTGTCGGGGTGCGAGAGATAGAAGCCGGACACCGCTGCGCCGGGCCACATGGCGAAGTTTTCGGTCAGCACCACGCCGATGTTGGCAGTCGCGTCGAGCACCTCGAACAGCGCCGCTTTTTCGCTATGCTCGGGGCAGGCAGGATAGCCGGGGGCGGGACGGATGCCTTGGTATTTCTCACCGATCAACTCATCGTTAGCGAGCGCTTCCTCGCTGGCATAGCCCCAGAATTCGCGGCGCACACGCAGATGCAGGTGTTCGGCGAAGGCTTCGGCGAGGCGGTCGCACAGCGATTTGAAGAGGATCGCGGAGTAGTCGTCGTGGGCCGCCTCGAAGGCTTTGGCACGCTCGTCCTCGCCGATGCCTGCGGTCACGACAAACGCACCGAGGTAATCTTTCAGTCCGCTGGTCTTCGGCGCGACAAAGTCGGCCAGGCACAGGTTGGCGCGGCCTTCCGGCTTTTTCATTTGCTGGCGCAGGTTGTGCCAGGTCATCAGGGTTGTGCTGCGCGACTCGTCCGCGTAGACGGCAATGTCGTCGTCGTTCACCGTGTTGGCAGGAAAGAGGCCGAACACGGCGCGGGCTTCGACCCAGTTCTCGGCGACCATTTTCTTCAGCATCGCCTGCGCGTCGGCATACAGTTTTTTCGCTTCGACCCCGACGACTTCATCGTCGAGAATCTTCGGGAATTTGCCGTGCAACTCCCACGAGGCAAAGAACGGCGTCCAGTCGATGATGTCGACCAGCTTCTGCAAATCGTAGGCTTTCAGGACATGCACGCCAGGCTGCCTGGGCACCGGCGGCGTGTAGGCTAACCAGTCGATGGAGAACTTGTGCGCGCGGGCTTCGTTCACGCTCAGCCGAACGGTGTCGGATTTGTGCTTGAGGTGGCGTTCGCGGGTGACGGCGTAATCCGCTTTGACCTCGGCCACAAATGCATCGCGCAGATCGTTCGACAGCAGTTGCGTGCAGACCCCCACGGCGCGCGAGGCGTCCTTGACGTAGATGACCGGATGTTCGTAATTGGGCTCGATCTTGACGGCGGTATGCGCGAGCGAGGTCGTCGCGCCGCCGATCAGCAGCGGTAACGTGAAGCCCTGACGCTGCATTTCTTTTGCAACGTGCGCCATTTCTTCGAGCGACGGCGTGATCAGGCCCGACAGGCCGATGATGTCGGCGTTGTGCTCGCGCGCAGCATCGAGAATCTTTTGCGCCGGCACCATCACGCCCAAGTCCACAATGTCATAGCCGTTGCAGCCGAGCACGACGCCGACGATGTTCTTGCCGATGTCGTGCACGTCGCCTTTGACCGTCGCCATGATGATCTTGCCCGCGCTCTGCGCATCGCCGGCCTGCTTGTCGGCTTCAATGAACGGCAGCAGGTGCGCGACCGCCTGTTTCATCACGCGCGCCGATTTCACCACCTGCGGCAGGAACATCTTACCTGCGCCGAAGAGGTCGCCGACCACGTTCATTCCGGCCATCAGCGGACCTTCGATGACGTGCAGCGGGCGAACGGACTCGAGCCGCGCGGCTTCGGTATCTTCAACAATGAATTCGGTAATGCCCTGCACCAGCGCGTGCGAGAGCCGTTCGTTGACCGGCAGTTGCCGCCAGGCGAGATCGACGACGTTTTCCTTGGCGCCGCTTTTCACGTTTTCGGCGAAGCTCACCAGACGCTCGGTGGAATCTTCCCTGCGGTTGAGCAGCACGTCCTCGACGCGCTCGCGCAATTCCGGGTCGAGATTGGCGTACACACCGAGCTGGCCGGCGTTGACGATGCCCATGTCCATGCCGGCCTGAATCGCGTGATAAAGGAATGCGGTGTGGATCGCCTCGCGCACGCCGTCATTGCCGCGAAACGAAAAGCTGACGTTCGACACGCCGCCCGAGATATGCGCGTGCGGCAGGTTCTGGCGGATCCAGCGCGTGGCTTCGATGAAATCGACCGCGTAGTTGGCGTGCTCCTCAATGCCGGTCGCGACCGCAAAAATGTTGGGATCGAAGATGATGTCCTCGGCCGGAAAACCGACGGTTTCGGTCAGCAGCTTATAGGCGCGCGCGCAGATTTCGGTCTTGCGCGCGTAGGTGTCGGCCTGCCCGGCTTCGTCGAACGCCATCACGATCACCGCCGCGCCGTAGCGACGGCACAGCTTGGCGCGCTCGATGAATTCGGCTTCGCCTTCCTTCATCGAGATCGAATTGACGATGCCCTTGCCCTGAATACACTTGAGACCGGCTTCGATCACGCTCCATTTGCTGGAGTCGATCATGATCGGCACTTTGGAAATATCGGGCTCCGATGCGATCAAGAGCAGAAAACGCACCATTGCCGCCTCGGCGTCGAGCATGCCCTCGTCCATGTTGATGTCGATGACCTGCGCGCCGTTTTCCACCTGCTGGCGCGCCACTGACAGCGCGTCGTCGTAGCGGCCTTCGAGGATCATTTTGGCAAACGCGCGCGAGCCGGTGACATTGGTGCGCTCGCCGACATTGACGAATAGCGAGTCCTTGCCGACGTTGAACGGCTCCAGCCCGGACAGCCGCATCGCCGGTTCCAGCACCGGCGGCACCCGCGGCGGGACGCCTTCGACCGCTTTTGCAATCGCCTCGATGTGCGCGGGCGAGGTGCCGCAACAGCCGCCGACGATATTCAGCAGACCCGAGCGCGCCCATTCGCCGATGTGCACGGCCATTTCTGCGCCGTCCATATCGTATTCGCCAAATGCGTTGGGCAGGCCGGCATTGGGGTGGGCGGAAATGAATGCATCGGCCTTGGCCGACAGTTCGGCGACGTACTGGCGCAACAGGTCGGGACCGAGTGCGCAGTTGAGGCCGATGGATAAAGGCTGGGCATGGCGCACCGAGTTCCAGAACGCTTCGCCGGTCTGGCCGGACAGCGTGCGGCCGGAGGCGTCGGTGATGGTGCCGGAAATCATCACCGGCAGGCGCATGGCGTTAATCTCGAAATATTCTTCGATGGCGAACAGCGCCGCCTTGGCGTTGAGCGTGTCGAAAATCGTCTCGACCATCAGGATGTCGGCGCCGCCCTTCACCAGGCCGTCGATGGCTTCCAGATAGGCCACGCGCAACTGGTCGAACGTGACATTGCGGAAGCCCGGGTCGTTGACGTCGGGCGAAATCGTCGCGGTGCGCGAGGTGGGGCCAAGCACGCCGGCGACGAAGCGCGGCTTATCCGGGTTCAGCGCCGTGGCTTCGTCGGCCGCCTCGCGCGCCAGCCGGGCGGCGGCGAAGTTCAGTTCCGGCACCAGGAATTCCATGTGGTAGTCCGCCATGGAAATCGAGGTGGCGTTGAAGCTGTTGGTCTCCAGGATGTCCGCGCCCGCCACCAGGTACTTGGCGTGGATTGCCTTGATGATCTGCGGCTGGGTCAGACACAGCAGGTCGTTGTTGCCCTTGAGGTCGTGCGCGAAATCGGCGAAGCGGGTGCCCCGATAGTCAGCCTCGTCGAGCGTGTACGACTGGATCATCGTTCCCATGGCGCCGTCGAGTACGAGGATGCGTTGGGCCAGCAGGGATTGCAGCAGGGCGAGGCGGGACATGGCGGTCGGAAAAGACGGAGGAACGCGGGATTATATAAGGTCTGCAAACCCGATACCCGGATGGCTTGCGCGTGCCGCCGCGTAACGAATTCCTGTCACACCCGTTCAACTCTCGACAACCAGACTGGCTTGCCCAAGCCTGCCGGAGCCACTATTCCGGCCACACGAGCCGGGCCGCGCTGACGTGGTGCACGCAGGTACAAAACTTGCGAAAGATCGCTTACCTGACGGTAGCGAACGATCCGTCATCGATTCCGCATCCAAAAAAACGAGACGCTGATTTCATGCTGAAACCTTATCTTCTGGCAGGCTTGCTGGCCGGCGCGTGCCTGTCCCCGCTGGCACTGGCCGACCGCGCCGAGGATGCCTCGCGCTATTACGAAAATGCCCTGACCCGCTACGAGCGCCACGACGACGCCGGCGCCATCATCCAGCTTAAAAATGCGCTGAAGGAAGACCCGCGCATGCTGCCGGCGCTGGTGCTGCTGGGCCAGGCCTATGCGCGCCGCGGCGAGTTCGCCGCGGCAGAACGGGTGTTCGCCGACGCCGAGCGGCTGGGGGCGGCGCGCGCCAGCATCGTGACGTTCCAGGCAAAAGCGTATTTCGACCAGGGCAAATATCAGGCGCTGCTGGAAAAATTTGGCGACCAGGGCCTGCCCTCTGCCCAGCGCCTGGAAATCCTGCTGCTGCGTGCGCAGTCGCAGATGGCGCTGAGCCAGTTCGACGCCGCCATGCGCACGGCGCAGCTCGCCGAACAGGTGTCAGACGGAGCGGCACGCGCACTGGCCCTGCAGTCACGCATCCATCTCAATGCCGGGCGACCGCAGGAGGCGAGCGCCAGCGTGGCGCGTGCGCTGCAACTGGCGCCGCGCGATGCCGATGCCTGGAACATGCAGGCGTCGATCGCGCATTTGAGCGGCAACCTGAATCAGGCGGTAGCAGATTACACGCGCGCGCTGAGCTTCCAGCCCGACCATCTTGAAGCGCGCCTGGCACGCGCCGGACTGCTGCTCGACCTCAAACGCGATGCCGAAGCCAAGGTCGACCTCGATTATCTGCAGAAGCGGTTCGCCTATGACCCGCGCGGCGCGTATTTGCGCGCGCTCTATTACGGCCGTCGCGGAGATGGCGTACGCGGACGCGAAGCGCTGATCGAAGTCACCCGTACGCTGTCACAGTTATCGCCCGAATTCATCGCCAACCGCGAACAACTGCAGTTGCTTGGCGGCCTTGCGTATTACGCACTGAATGAATTCGAACGCGCCAAGGGCTATCTGGTGCAGTATCTCAACAAGCGCCCACGCGAGGCCGGCGCGCGCAAGGTGCTGGGGGCGATCTACCTGGCCGAAAAACAATACGACCGCGCCATCGCCATCCTCGAACCGGCCCTGAAGGCACAGCCAGGCAACGCCGACACCCTGTCCATGCTCGGCTCGGCGCACATGGGCAAGGGCAATCACGTCAAGGCTTCCAGCCTCTTTCAGGAAGCCGCACAAGCTAAAGACAGTCCGAATGTCCAGCTGGGCTTGGGCCTGAGCCTGATCGGACGCGGCCAGCAGGATGCCGGTTTTGTCGCCCTGCAACGCGCCTATCAAAAAAGCCCGGGGCAGGAGCAGACCGGCGCGCCGCTGGCGATCACCTACCTCAAGCGCAACGAGCCGAAGAAAGCCGTGGCGGTGATGGAGGCCGTGCTGAAACGCGAGCCCGTCAACCTGTCCGCGCGCAACCTGCTGGGAGTGGCCAAACTGGGAGCGGGCGATCGCGCGGGCGCGCGAGCCGCCTACGAAACCGTCATCAAGGCCGATCCGGCATTCCACGCCGCCCAGCTCAATCTGGCGCGGCTGGACGAGGCCGACAGGCAACCCGCGCGGGCACGCCAGCGCTACCTCGGCGTCCTCAAGGCCGAGCCCACGCACGTCAGCGCCATGCTCGAACTGGCGCGCCTGGAAGAAGCCGCCGGCCGACTCAACGAGGCCATCCGCTGGCTGGAGAAAGCCCGCAGCCTGCAACCCAACGATCTGCGCCCCCTGCTGGCGCTGAGCAGCCTGTACCTGCGCCAAGGCAACGCCCAGCAGGCGCTCAACACCGCCAAGGAAGCGCAAGCCATCGCGCCCGACCAGCCCAACACCCTGATGACGCTGGCCATGGCGCAAATTGCCGTCGGCAATGCCGGGCTGGCACGCGTTTCCCTGCGCCGCATCAGCCAGCTCGCCACGTTCGATCCCGTCTGGCTGAGCCGCGTCGCTGACCAGCAGATGCGCATCGGCGATACTGAAGCCGCCCGCTACACTCTGAGCAAGATACTGCTGGCCGATCCGCGCACTCTGACCGCACTGGAACTGCAGATCCGCATCGACCTGCAAACCGGCAAACTGGCCGATGCCGACAAGCGAATTGCCGAACTCATGGCCCGGCCCGACGCCCGTAGCCAGGCGCAAGGCTTGCTGGGCGAGCTGCGGATGCAGCAGAAACGCTATGCCGAAGCACGCCAGGCCTTCCAGATCGCCCATGCCAGCCAGAACAGCAGCGACAGCCTGTTCAACCTGTACCGCGCCCTGCTGGCCACCAGCCAGATCAACGAAGCCGCCGCCCTAATGGCGTCCTGGAGCAAGCAACATCCGCAGGACCGGACCGCCCGCCACGCCCTCGGCGAAGCCTGGCTGCTGCTCAAGGACTGGCCGCGCGCGCGCGCCGTGTTCGCCGAACTGGTGCGCAGCAACCCGAATGACGCCCGCGCCCACAATAACCTGGCCAATGTGCTGCTGCAGCAGCGCGAACTGGCTGCCGCGCTTAGCCATGCCGAGCGCGCCCGCGCCCTTGCGCCGAATGTCCCGCAGGTCAACGACACCCTGGGATGGGTCCTGGTGCAACAGGGGCAAGCTGAAAAAGGCCTGCGCTACCTGCGCGAAGCCGCTTTGCGCGCGCCGGACAATCGTGAAATCCAGTCCCATCTGAACGCGGCTTTGGTCAAACTGGGCAAGCGTTAGCCGCCCCTGACTGTCGGGCTTTTTTACACAAAACCTTGCAATCGTGGACGGACCTTCACTAACCAATTGATTAAACGATGGCTTTTGTTTCTGGTATCAATGTTGCTTACTTGTTTGGCAACGACTTAATATAGTTTCAGGAGTAAAAAATGAAAATGATGCGGATCCAATCCCTTTCCCGCCTGCTGGCCGCTGCCGCTCTCTGCGCAGCCGGTAGCGCCGGCGCCTCAACCTGGACCTTCAGCGGCAACCAAGCCACCATCGGCGCAGTAACGGCCACTGCGACCGCGTGGGCGAATACCACCAATGGACCGAGCGGCAGCAACACCGTGCTGGCAAGCGCCTATCTGAGTTCTTATTCCGGCGGCTTGGGCGTAACACACGCAGACAACGAAAGCACCGGCTCACCGCAACATGCGATGGACAACAATGGCCGCAAAGAATCCATCCTGTTCAGTTTCTCTGGCGACAAGGTCAACCTCACTTCCAGCTATTTCGGCTGGATCTCCGGCGACTCCGACTTCTCCGTTTATGCCTACACCGGCGCAGGCGCAGGGTCCGTGGCCGGGCTGACCTACGGCAACCTCACCAGCAATGGCTGGACGCTGATCAGCCACTCCAACGAGACTAGCAACAACAACGACAAGGATTTTGCCAACAGCATTTACTCCAGCTACTGGCTGATTGGCGCCTACAACGGCGCCGGCGCCGACTCAACCTACGATTACTTCAAGCTGAAAACCGTCTCGGGCCTCACCTGTACCGACAACCCCGGTGGCAACGGCTGCGGCGGCAGAAACAACCCCGTCCCCGAACCCGGCACCATGCTGCTTCTGGGCGCGGGCCTGCTGGGCCTGACCCGCATGACGAGCCGCCGCCCCGCGGTTTGATTCATCCGGTCGAAGAAAAACCCCGCCAATGCGGGGTTTTTTTATGCGGGGACGTTTCAACCAGCTCAGGCTCGCTGCTATGGTGTAAATCTGACCCTGAAGGAGCCGCACATGAAACAACTCAATCCAGCCGAAGCCCATGCCTTTGTGCAGTCGCACCCCGAAGCTGTATTCATCGACTGCCGCTCGGAAATCGAATACCTGTTTGTGGGCCACCCGGTCGGCGCAATCCATATTGCCTGGCAGGATGGCCCCGACTGGGACGTCAATCCGGACTTTCTCGGCCACTCGCGCAAGGCGGCGTCGGTCAACCGCCCGGTGGTGCTGATCTGCCGCTCGGGCCGGCGTTCGATGGAAGCCGGGCGCTATCTTGAAAAGTACGGCTTTCCCGAGGTCTACAACGTGAGCAACGGGTTCGAGGGCGACATGGACGAGCATCGCCACCGCTGCACGAAAAATGGCTGGAAATTCGACGGCCTGCCATGGGAACAGACCTGAGACCAACAAGGCCGGCAGGGCAGCCCCGCAGGGTCGCAGCACAGTGCTTGACCTTGACTTGAGCCGCGCATCTAATCCCTGCCAATAAAACAACCCGTCCAAACGGGCTCAAGAGGAGGCGTCATGAACATACCCACCCGCGTTTCAGCATCCCTGTTGTCTTTGATGCTTTTTCCGATGGTGGCGCACGCCGCTTCCATCAGCCGCTCCGACCTGCCTCAAACGATACAGTCAGGTGCCAACGTGATTGCACTTTCCAGCGCGTACAGTTCAGCGACTGCGAGCGCGTTCAGCTATTTTGATCTGACAAACCCGGGCAACAGCGGCTGGCTGATGCGCTATGACCTGACTTCACCCTCCGGCGAAGCGGCCATCGACGGCAGCCAGGCCCGTGCCTTCGACGGTTATTTGTGGATGCAGGTCAAGTCCAGCTACAACGACACGACCGCCCCCCATGCCGTTACGCTGTTCATGGACAAGGTAACACCCACCCCCTCTGCTTTATTCGGCCAGAACGACCCGATCTTCACGCCCTATGCCGACGCGAACGGCGATCTCTCGCTGTTTGTGACAACAGCTGACCTGCTGGCGGGCCAGGCTTATGCCACGCTGACGGACAACGGAGAGTATGGCTATTCGAGCGGGGGCAGTCTGTCGGGCGAGCTTCCCGTAATTTGTCTGGCGGAAGGTTGCCAGATGAGCATGCAGCTGAATCTGGCCCAGCTCACGTTCGCAACGTCCGGCGCCTCGGTTCAATTTGCTGGATTCAATCCGGGCGATGCGCGCGGACAGGTTTTCACCCAAAGCCTGGCGTATGACGACTACCCTGTTGTCTACGGCACGACTCAAACGTTTGCCATCAGCGCAGTACCCGAGCCATCGGTCTTCTGGATGTTTGCGGGCGGTCTGGGACTCGTTGCCGCCCTGGCGCGGCGTCACGCCTGAATCGCGAGGCAAATCAAGGCTGGCGGTGATGCCGCAGCAGCTTGTCGAGCGCATCTTTCAGCGGGCCGGCTTCGATTTCGGCATTCAAATGCGCCAGCCCGTCCAGCGCGGCGGGCGGCAAGCCG
>Ga0208375_1000391_pt1 | contig 64797 bp, 65 predicted proteins | sample RifOxyD1_FD_184038 | JGI IMG/M metagenome (GOLD analysis project Ga0208375, IMG submission 184038) | Soil microbial communities from Rifle, Colorado - Rifle Oxygen_injection D1 (SPAdes) | ecosystem: Environmental > Terrestrial > Deep subsurface > Rock core/Sediment | place: Rifle, Colorado... | reverse complement strand
TTCTATCGGTTTATCCTTAACAGAAGCTAAAAACTCAGAAAGCATACTCTGTGGTCCATCGGCAGAATATGATTCGGGATCAAGTATCAGACCATCATGAGCAGCAACAACATTGCTTCTCGTATTCCTTTGTATTCTTCTCGCTTCATATAACGGATTTGCTTCAATCATTTTTATTCCAAAATGGGTCATCAATGTTAATTTCGGCCTTACTTCATTGATTATAGTCTCAACATCATCAGAGCATAAATGCCCTGCAACTCTTAGGTCTCTTGGCCTCATTACATTAAGTATCAAAACACCGGAACCTTTGTATTGACCTACAATATTCTTAGAAAATTCTGTATCTGAAGAGTAAGCTATCGTCAAGTTTCCAAAAAAGAATTTTATTCCAAATCCGGAAATGCTATGTTTAGTCTCTATTGGTTCTAATCCAAAATCATTTGATATTCTAACTTGCTTTCCCTTCTCGAGTTTTACAATCCTATCAAACCAGTCAACATGCTGTTTCATTAGGCAGGAATTCTCATGATCAAACAGCTCTTCATTCGCAATTAAAGTTCCTTTCTTGATTCTTCCACCATGAGTCATGCCATTTATTAATACATTTACATCGGAGCAGTGGTCTACATGATTGTGTGTTATCACAATATCGGTAATTTCTTCAATATCAATTTTATTTTTAGCTAAGTTAACTAAAGCGCCTGCTCCAGGATCAACAGCTATAGTTCTTTCATTGGTTTTTATCACAAAACCGCCTGTTTCAAGAAGCTGTTTAGAAGTCGCATATCTTCCCCCTGCAACGCCTAAAAAAATTATTTTTACCATTACAAGCAGAAAACGATATCTTGATTTTAAAGCTTTCCCTCCGAAAGATTTAAATAACATTTATAATCTAACAAAATTTATGGTAAAGGTACTGGTAGGATGTCCCACTTCTGATTATAAGGCATATTGCCTAAAAGAGTACCTAAATTCAGTAAAATCCTTGAATTATGATAATTATGATGTTCTTATTGTTGATAATTCTAAAACCGATGATTACGCTGGTAAAATTAAAGAATCAGGTATTAAAGTTATAAAAATGCCGTACCATGAAAGCGCTAGACAGAGAATTATTGATTCTCGAAATAAGATACGTGAAGAATTTTTAGCAGGAAATTATGATTATTTTTTAAGTTTAGAGCAGGATATAATCCCCCCAAGAGATATCATTCAAAGACTGCTCGCATATAACAGAGACGTAGTTGCAGGTTTGTATTTTACAGTGCAGAATAAAACACTCTCAAATGGCCAAATTATTGAAACATTAAGGCCATTAGTCTGGGTAACCCTTCCAGATCAAGACCCGAATAAAATGTTTTATTTAGATGAAAAATTTGCAGAAAAAAGCAATGATTTCATACAAGCATACGCTACAGGTCTAGGCTGCATGTTAATCTCAAGAAAAGTCCTAGAAAAAATAAAATTTAGATTTGAAGGTCCTTCTGGATTTGATGATGTTCATTTTTGCAGCGATTTAGAAAAAAATCACATCCCTTTATTTGTTGATCTTTCGGTAAAATGTAAGCATAATATTACTAATTGGTGCTGGAAGGGCATAAAACTTTAGTTAAAAATAAATTTTATTCTGTTTTTAAAGTCTATGAGATAAAAACTATTTTTTATCAGATTTATCTAATGCATTATTTATTTTATTAATTTCCTTTGTTGTTTTCTTAATCCAATTATCTATTTCACTTAATGAAAATTCATTTTTTATTTTTACAAGAGGTATAGATTTAACATTATTTTTTTCGAGAGGGGATATCAATTCATTATTTTGTTTCAACTCCATTTTCCTTTCTCTCTTTCGACTTAATAACAGCAATATAAAAATAATTAATAAGAATAATAGGGGCATTATCAAATTCCAGTAATCAATTGAATAAGTTGGTTTTTCTAAAACAACAACTGAACACGATTTACAACTTGGTCCGCAATCTATTCCCTGTTCATCATAATCCTGCCTTCCATTGTAACACCAAGGGCAATAAACCGAACCATCTTCACTAAGATCAAACTTAAAAAGAGGCAATCTCCCAAAAACTTGCATAGAAAATTTATAATCGCCTGCAAAAATTTGTATTCCATTACAAATTCTCCTAGAACCCAAAATGGGCATCCCGCCAATATCAAACTGATCCATAGTACCACCCAAAAAAAGAATTTCTGGTCCAGCTATTGGTTTCTCAGGAACTATTCTCGGAGGAATAGTGGGCCTTATTATTCCCCCATCAGGAATTTGGCAATTACCACAATCAACTGAACATGTTGAACAAGTTTCCCCATTATTACAAATCCCATCACCACAAAAAAGCGTAACAGAAACAATACCAAAAGTAAATGTTAACAGTTTATTACTTGTAATGTTCCAAGATTGGGTTAATGTTTCGGTTTGATTAACTCGATTTATATCCAAACCTGATGCATTAAATGTATAATTTGGATAATAGATAAAATCAACTAATCCAAATCCAACCATAGATTTACTTCGAAAATACCCTAAAAGAATTTGTTTTGATATTCTCCCATCATTTCCAGTAATATTAAAAAATTGCATAACTCCGCTATTATTCCAAGCAGTTATATTTACTCCAACGGCATTACTTGAATTGGTATAATTTGCATAAGCCTCAAGATACCAGTTAATATTCAATATTCCCGTTCCAGTTGACCAATTAATCCCAATTTGAGAACCATCTAACTTTGTAACGTTTGTGAAATTCCAAACTGAATCTATTGAAGAACTTTCAACAAACAATTCAGACATATTTGAATCAAATGAACTATCAATAACCCCTAAATTAGTCATTCCAGTGGTTCTCATTACATGCCCGTTCAATCCAGTGGTTCTCATATCCACGTTTGATAATAAAATCTCCGATGAATAATGAATATAAGCACCTTGACCTTGAAAACCTGTTGTAACAATTTTAGTCTGACTTACATTTATGTTAACACTTCTGGAAAAAAACAATCCCCATCCCCTGTCAGTAGAAATATTACAATTATAAACAGATGAATTGGTTGTATTAAAAAGATTAATTCCATCCATGCCCATAGTAACATTATTATAGGTCACATTGTTGCATCTTGCACAAATTAATTGTCCATAAATATCAGATACATCGGTATTTGAATATAAATTTTCATTTATAATCGAAAAATTATACACCGTCGGCAGCCCTTCTGCAAGGTTTGAAACATCCATCGTATGGTTATAATGAATAGTTGAATTTCCATCAAAAAAGTAAGAATTTGTTTTAGAAGAATTGACCTGATTGCTATAAAGGGAATTAAAAGAACTTTCTGAAAAAAAGACCCCATACCCAGATGTTCCATTAATATTAATTATATTCGAATTTAAAGTTGAATTTAAACTTTTTGAAAAATATATCCCATGCGCACTGCTTCCAAACGTATTAATCCTATTTGAATTGATAGTTGAATTTAAAATAGAAGATAAATAAATTCCGTAGCCAGATGTACCTGTCGTATTAATTGTATTTGAATTTATGGTGGTCCAATTTGAACCAGAAATAACAATGCCTGCTCCAGAGGTACCATTTAAATTTATTAGGTTATAACTAACATTAGAATTATTAGATGATGTTAAATACACCCCATACCCATTTGTACCCGTTGTATTAATTGTATTTGAAGTTATGGTGGAATTTGAACTTGAAGATAAATAAACCCCATACCCATTGGTGCCTAGAGTATTAATCCTATTTGAATTTATGGTAGAATTTGAAATTGAAAATAAATAAATCCCATATCCACTTGTACCAGTTGTATTAATTGTATTTGAAGTTATGGTGGAATTCGAACTTGAAGATAAATAAATTCCAAAACCATTATCCCCATTGGTATTAATAATATTTGAACTTATATTCGAATTAGAACCAGATAAATAAATACCATATGAACTATCAATCGTTAAATTATTCGAAAGAACATTATTTGAATGAGGATTTTGTGTCATATAAATACCCCACCCGACAACATCAATTTGATTAGAAGTGATATTATTTAAATTTGATTCTCCCTCGAATTTTATCCCATAACCAAAAAAACTTTCCGTCGATCTATTAATAATATTCAAGGTTAATATATTCAACGTTGAATTCAAAAGTTGAATTCCGTATCCTAAAGTACCAGCTCCTCGAACATCAAAATTATTTGAAGAGATAATAGAACTTGAAGACTTTTCAAGCAAAATACCTTTTGCATTTGTCAAATGAGAAATAAAAATAAAATTTGAACTAACGTTTGAAAAATTTGTTGAACTCAAAAAAAGACTAACTGATGCATAACCATAATTATAAATTGTATTATTAAATATAGTAAAATTTGAGGCATTATAAAATCGAAGCCCATGTTTATCCGGAACTGAAGTTCCCCCTCCCTCAATAATTATGCAGTTTTGAATAGTTGTCAAATTAAAATAAGGATTATTAATTCCGTAACCTAAAGCCCCATTAGTAGAGTAATTAATTTCAAATCCCTTACAATCTAAAGTTACATTATTAGCAAGGATACTGAAACAAGTTGAATTTGAAGTCACATTATTTTGTAATTCATAAACTGTATCAGTCAGATTTAAATCAGTGCAACTTACAACAGGCGTAGCCAACACATGGGGTTCTTTAAATGGCATTCCATTCAAAGTTGCAAAGGAAGAAATTTGATTTAAGTAACCCAAAGATAATAAAAATATAAAAAATCCTAAGACTATAAACATCAAAAACCTACGCACCTCTAATTCAACCATGCTATTTAAAAACATACTTTAAACGGATTTAAAGCTTTCCATCCGAAAGATTTAAAAGCAATATATTGTTTTTATTTGGATATTTGGGGGACCGTAGCTCAGCCTGGGAGAGTACTACGCTGAAGACGTAGGTGTCCGGGGTTCAAATCCCCGCGGTCTCATTTTTAGGTTCACAGAATTGCTTGCATAAATCACAGGAATAATTTTCTCTTAAAAGGCAAGATTTCAGCTCTCCATTCTCATCTATAAATTTACAGCATTCTTTCAGGTCATTAAGCTCTAATGAATTACCAGAAATAGTGTTTTCTTTATTGCACCCAGATAAAACAAATATTAAAATTAAAATAAGAATCAATGCTTTAATTTTTACCATGGATAAAAACGAGATAAAAATTATTAATAAAACTTCCGTTAAAAAATGAAAAGCTTTTTAAACAGTTGCCCTTTTTATAACATAAAGTGCCTCAGTAGCTCAGTCGGTAGAGCACCCGACTGTAAACGGAGGCTTAACATGAAAAAGGATTTATGTTAAGCAAAAAATAGCAGCTTCTGTTGGAAACAGCAGAATGAACAGCGAGTAAATTCAGGGAAACCCTAAAGGTCATGCTGAGGGCAATCCTGAGCCAAGCCCTTCATCATGAAGGGAAGGTGCAGAGACTAGACACTCGCCACCTAACGCCTCAAATGGCTACGGTGATGGTATAGTCCTACCCTCTAAGAAATTGGAGAAGGTCGTAATCGGGCGGTCACAGGTTCGAGTCCTGTCTGAGGCGCTTTTTTTTACAAAAGCTTTATAAATTATTCACAATTTTAATAAGGTTATCCTGGGCCTGTAGCTTAGCCTGGCTAGAGCACTCGACTGATAATCGAGAGGTCCTGAGTTCGAATCTCAGCAGGCCCATTCTTACACAAAAGAATTAAATATATCACAAATATAATAATAGATAAATGGATCCAATACTAGAGCTCAAGGGCATTTCAAAAAGGTTTGGTAATAAAGTTGTTTTAGAAGATATTAATTTAAAGATCTTTTCTGGCGAAATTCTAGGTTTAATCGGCAGATCAGGCTGCGGAAAGTCCACCCTAATAAAAATTTTAGTTGGTTATTATCAGGCGGACAAGGGAGAGATAATCTTTAATGGCAATAAAATCAAACGCGACTTCAAAGAAATAAAAAAAATCGTAGGCTATACCACGCAGGATAATTCATTCTATGAAAAACTTACTATACAGGAGAATATGTATTACTATGCAAATCTTTACAATATAAACAAAACGACAAGGAAAAATCGTATTCAAGAGATTCTAAAAGAAATCGATTTGTATAATAGTAAAGATACTTTAGCTGGAAGAATCTCCGGTGGCATGAAAAGAAGGTTAGACTTTGCAATATCATTATTGCATAATCCTAAAATCGTCATCTTAGATGAGCCAACAACAGGATTAGATCCAATCTTAGTTGAAAAATTCTGGGAAATGGTTACAAAAATTTCAAAGAAAGAAGGAATCTCCATTTTAGTTTCATCCCATATCTTATCTGAGTTAGAATCTTACTGCACTTCTGCTGCTTATATGGAAAACGGTCGAATAAAGCACCTAATAAAGATAGATAATAATACAAAATTGGAAAGGGAATTTAAAAAATGAACAAAATAATTTACGAAGTTTATAAGAATATAAAAATTCTATTCCGGAACTGGAGTTCTTTAGCTTTAATCATTTTAGCGCCACTATTCTTGATTTTAATGGTGGGCTATTCATTCAGCGGAGAAACGCTTCATGATGTTAATATTGGTTTAGTAACGGAAGCAGGCACAGAAGTTTCTGAATTAATAGGAAACTTAAGCAGTTTCGCAAAAGTCAATTCTTATGAAAAGATAGACGATTGCATACTTTCAATGGCTTTAGAAAAAACGCACTTATGCCTGGAGATGAAAGGCAATTTTAAAACAGGAGAAGACGAAATTCCCACCGGCGAAGTGACCTTCTATTATGACAACAGAAAAAAGACTTCAAGTTTATTGATACTCTCAGAAATAAAAGACTATTTTGGTCTTACTTCAGAAAGAATCAGTTTGATATCTACAACAAAAATTATAGATAATATACAGAACCTTTTGACTTTCCTGAACGATCGTATTGAAGATATTGACAACGTTAAATATGAAGCAGAAAGCATAAAGCAAAATCTTACATTAAGACGAGCAGAATTAATTAAAATAAATGAGAGTTTCACGCCAAAATATAATTTAATAAAAAATTTACAGTTGAGTATGCACAATTACACAGATACTATCAGCAATGATACAAAACAGATGACAATTTCAATTTACACCGTCCTTGCGGTAACTTCTGAGCTTAAATCATTATTAAACACTTCAATGACTCCTGCCCTAAGTCTGGCAATTTCAAACTTAGAATATTCTGTTATTAAATTGCAGAACACATCAAATACATCAATAAATAATATGAATTCGTTTATCGAAGAGGTTGATTCTACTGTAATTGAGCTCGATGCAATAAATAGCTATCTTAATAATGAAATCTACCGGACTGATGAAACCATTATCTTAATAGATTCTAGCCTAGCTAAAATAACTAATATTTCCATAGAAGCAAAGGACAAAATGGGAGATCTTTCAAAAATAGATCCGTCGTTGGCCTCAAAGCTAATAAGACCTATCACCCAAAGTTTCACAACTTTAATTAATAATGTTTCAAATGTTCAATTAGCATTTCCCATTCTTTTGACCACAGTCATAGTATTCATAACTTTATTATTTTCGAATATAATTTCTCTGTCAGAACTGAGAGATAAGGCATATATCAGAAATATCTTGGCCCCGGTTAATGATTTAGTTTATACTTCTGGTTTGATATTAACAAATTTCTTAATAATCGCTCTACAGGTTACAGTCTTAATGTTTGTTGCAGAAATGAAGTTTGGTCTGAGTATTGTTTCACATCTTTCTAGTTTAATTCCGGTTATGATTCTTTTGGTGTTAATGTTTACATTCTTGGGAATGTTAATTGCTTATATGTCAAAAAGCACAGAGACTTCAATTCTATTGACTACATTTATTGCACTAGGATTCTTTATGTTCAGCGATTCTTTAAATGCCTTAGAAATTATGCCTAAGATAGCATATCATATTGCCTCATTTAATCCAGTCGTTTTAGTGAACAGTATGTTTAGAAAAATAATCTTCTCGGATGTGGTTTTATCGCAGATAAGCCGTGAATTAATGATTTTAGGCCTTTACACAATAGCTATGGCTTTAATTCTAGTCATAATATCAAAGAAAAAAAATAGTGAAAGGATTTAATTATCTTATCACTGCGCCATCTTTAAGTTCTTTCTTATCGACAGTTAATAACCCAACTGTACAGCTCTTCGCATCTTCAGCCGCCAATATCATCCCCTCGCTTTCAATTCCCCTTATGACTGCTGGTTTTAAATTAGTAAAAACAATAACTTTTTTATTCATAAGTTCATCAATTGCATAGAACTTTTTCAGTCCAGCAACCAATTGCCTTTCTTCATATCCCAAGTCAACAATAATCACATAAAGATTATCTGCGTTTGGGTGCTGCTGCACTTTTTTTATCGTTCCAGTTCTTAACTTCATCTTTTCCCAGTCACCGAATTCTATCCAGTCCTTTCCTTTAACCATTTCAACATTAGCAATCTCTTCTTTCTTTGCCATCTTTTCTTCCTCCTCAATCTTCATAAATAGTATTTCTGTTTTTCCTATTTTGTGCCCTTCTTTTAATTTTCCAAATTTAAGTTCTTTAAAGCTTAATTTATCCTTAAGATTCATCTGTTTGGCAATCTTCCCCGCCGTTTCAGGAATAAAAGGTTCTAAAATTATAGACAAATATCTCAGGGCTTCAGCTAGATTATAAAGTATATTTGATAATATTTTTTCATCTTCTTCATTCCATGGTTGCTTTTCATTCACATATTTATTGCATTCATTCACGAACTTGAAAATTTCAGATAAGGCATTATGAGTTTCCAGTATATCAATAAACTTTTTAGTTGCATTGAAATTAAATAATTTACATAATTCATCCTTGCCTTTCTTGGGTATTTTTCCATTGCTGTATTTGTTAAGCAGAGCCATTGATCGGTTTACAAAATTTCCTAAATCATTCAACAATTCTTTATTATGCCTCTGCACCAAGAGTTTCATCGAGAAATCCCCATCAGCTCCGAAAGGCACTTCTCTCACTAAAAAGTATCTAGCAGAATCTGTTCCATATTTAACAAGCTCAGGAATATTAACTACATTTCCCAAGCTTTTAGACATTTTTTGTCCATCAATCGTCCACCAGCCATGCGCAAAAACTTTTTTAGGGTTTTTTATTCCAGCAGACATAAGCATTGCAGGCCACAGCACAGCATGGAAAAAAAATATATCTTTACCAACAAGATGTAAATCTGCAGGCCAGTATTTCTTAAATTTTGCTTTAGGATAACCGATTCCAGAAATATAATTTGTCAATGCATCAAACCAGACATAGGTCACATGATTTTTATCAAAAGGAAGATCAACCCCCCATTTAAAAGAAGTTCTTGATATAGAAATATCATTCAGTCCTTCTTTTACTCTATTTATTATTTCAGGTTTCCTATACCCTGGCGAAATGAATTCCTTATTTTTATCATAAAACTCAAGCAGTTTATTCTGATATTTGGACAATCTGAAAAAATAGGATTCTTCTTTCAGCGTTTTAACTGGTTTTTTATGGATTGGGCAATTTCCTTCTTCTAATTCTTTTTCAGTGTAATAAGCCTCGCATCCCGTACAATATAGCCCTTCATAGAAACCTTTGTAAATATCCCCCTTTTTATTGCATAACTTCAAAACTTCCTTAACAACTAGTTCATGATCTTTGTCAGTCGTTCTGACAAAATGGTCATAATTAAGATTTAACAATTTCCATGCATTTTTAAATTCAGGTACAAGTTTATCCACAAATTCTCTTGGTTTCATACCTTTAGCTTCTGCTGCTTCTTGTATTTTCTTTCCATGCTCATCTAAACCAGTTAAGAAAAACACATCATCACCTAATTTTTTATGCCATCTGGCTAAAACATCAGCAATTACAGTAGTATAAGCATGCCCAATATGGGGAATGTCATTAGGATAGTAAATTGGCGTTGTAACGTAGTATTTTGCCATATTAGAAATAGTAGATTATAATTTGTATAAATAACTTTTGGTTAAAAAGTGAAATTCAAAAAATAATCATAAAATATAAAAAATTAACTTACACCAAAAGTGTTTATACCGCATTTGCCTGTCGATTCTGAACATCTCTTTTTGCATAATACGGTAGCATCTTTCCACCATCTCTCAGAAGACTGTCCCGCTTGGAATGTTGCATCAACAGTATAAGAATCATGACACTCCCAATGTGCCCCAGTAAAATTCCCCTTTGCTACAAATCCCTCGCTCAAGGCGACATTATTATCAGAATCCCACCTATCTAATCCACCAACAATGTTACTAATCCCGCTACAGCCAGCAATAAGCACTACAATCGCCAACAGGCCTATAATGATAATTCCTTTCAAACAAATCACCTCCAATTGTGATATAAAAAGTTAAACAAATCAAACTTAAATAGCTTTTGGTCAAAACAGCAAAAATTTATAAATTTAAGTGTACATCATAGTTGTCATGAACGGCAATATCAATGGTTTAAAAATACCTAAACACAGATTAACACTAGGTCAAGAATTCGCAGATCTAATTACCAATTTTGGTGGTAGTTGGACATTTATACTAACATTAATTATATTTCTAATGGTATGGGTTACATTTAACGCAATATTCTTGAAAGTCGGCTTTGACCCATATCCCTTTATTTTTTTAAATCTTTTTCTGAGCAGTTTGGCTGCAATTCAAGCTCCAATAATTCTTATGAGCCAAAAAAGGCAAGTAGAACGTGACCACATACAGGCAGAAAGGGACTTTATAGTGAACAGGAGAGCCGAACGTGAAATATTGCATCTTCAAAGGGATATGGATTTCATAAAAACTCAGTTAAAAAAGAAAAAACATTAGGGTATAGAAACATTTTTAAATCAGACTTATAATAAAAATAATAGGGGGAGGTACACTCAAAATGATGGGAATAATATGGTTTAGTGGAATACTGGTAGGATTGATTTTGCTATATATTATTTACACATACAACCACTTCATTGTACTAAGAAACAGGATAGACAATGCATGGAGTCAGATTGATGTGCAGCTAAAAAGAAGATTTGACTTAATACCAAATTTGGTAGAAACAGTCAAAGGCTACGCAAAGCATGAAAAGACAACTTTTGCAGATATAACAAAAGCAAGAAGCATGATGGCAAAAGCGACAACTATAAGCAAGAAAGCAGAAGCAGAGAACATGCTTGAAGGTGCTTTGAAGACTTTATTTGCTGTTACAGAAAACTATCCTAAGCTTATGGCAAATGAAAACTTTAAGCTTTTGCAAGAAGAGTTGGCTGGAACAGAAAATAAGATTTCTTACTCGAGGCAATTCTACAATGATTCAGTTATGACATTCAATACAATGGTAGAAAGCTTTCCGCCAAACATTATGGCAAAGATGCTCAACTTAAAGAAAAGAGAATTCTTCGAGATGGCAGAAGTGGAAAAGAAGCCAGTGAAGGTATCATTCTAAGATGATATATGAAGAAATCACAAAAAACAAGTGGAAATCTTTTTTCCTTGTTTTTTTATTTTTTATTTTCGTTATTGTAATCGGTTATTTATGCGGTATTATTTTCCAATGGGGTTACTTCGCGGTTGTAATGGCGGTAATTATCGCCATTATTATGACATTAGTCAGTTATTATTCGGGAGATAAAATTGTTTTAAGCACGAGCAAGGCAAGACTTGCAAAAACGCAAGAGTTTCCATTCTATGTTCATTCAGTTGAAGGATTGGCAATCGCAGCAGGCATTCCAAAACCCACTGCTTATGTAATTGATTCAGAAGCAATGAATGCTTTCGCAACAGGCAAAGATCCGAAATCCGCTTCTGTCTGCGTCACAACAGGTTTATTAAAGAAATTAAGCCGAGAAGAATTAGAAGGGGTAATAGCGCATGAACTTTCTCATGTTAAAAATTATGATATCAGAATAATGATGCTTGCAGCAGTTCTTGTAGGAATTTTAGTTATTTTATCAGATGTAATGTTCCGCAACATGCTTTGGTCTTCAAGTTCAAACAATGGTCGCAAGGGTGTGCATCCTGTAGTCATGGTTATTGGTCTAGCCTTGATAATCTTATCTCCATTTATCGCAAATATTATTAAATTGGCCATTTCAAGAAAACGTGAGTTCTTGGCCGATGCGAATGGGGCATTATTAACAAGATACCCTAAAGGATTAGCAGATGCATTAAGAAAAATTTCTCATGATCACAACGAAATGAAATCCGCTTCTAACGCTACAGCGCATCTATTTATTTCTAATCCATTCAAGAAAGGATTTACAAGTAATTTATTTTCCACTCATCCCCCAATTGAAGAAAGGATAAAAAGACTGGAAAAGATGTAATTTAAGATAAAATTTAAATATTCTAAAAGACAAATTACAAGGATAATTATAAGAGGTGTACTAAAAATGAAAAAAATTATGGAATTTAGTTTATTAATCTTTTTCTGTCTCAGCACTGTTGCTTTTGCAGTGCCCGACTTGGTTATCGAAGATTTTAAGATAAATTCAGACAGCATCCTGCCAAAAGAAAGTTATGGTTATACCATAAATATCAAAAATATCGGAGATGAAGCCGCAAAAACAAGGTTGCCGATTAATATTTATGAATTAGGAACTGAAGAACAAAAGTTTCCAATGTTTCTAGTACATAGTTATGTTGATACAAGGCAGAGAAGCAAGATGAATTCGATAAAAGTAATAACGAAAGAGGGTTCAGAAAAATCACTTATTCCTGTTGAAGAAGATTATACGTATACTGCACCTGCATCAACCGCAGCGGAAATTGAAAAAATGAAGCAGTCATATCTAGCAAGAGCAGAAGGAAAAAACTCTGATGAGATCAACAATGCCCTGTCTGAAATAGAGATAACCTATGGTCAAAGGCATGAAGCAACAATAAGCGGTTATTTCGTAACATTAGAACCAGGCGATACCGCAATATTTAACTCAGATTCGGCGTTTCTTCCAGAAGCGAATGAGATTTTTGTGCCTATAGGCGAGCCAAGTCTTATGTCCTTTGAAGTAAAATATATCCTGGAGATTGATCCAAAAAACGAAGCGGACCTAAATTCAAATAACAATAAGTTTACTGCCCCAGTTGCTGTAGAGCCTAATGTTATACAAGGACCAAAGCCAGAAACGCCAAAGAACAAAGAACTAAAAGATGAAAGTGAATATTTCTCTTATGGTTCAGTTGGCTGCGTCAAGATTCAGGAAAAAAACATCTGCCTAAATGTTGATGAAGCTGAAGAGAATATAATTATAAGTGTCAATGGTCAGGAAGAGCAGTACAACTTCTACGGAATGTTCATGTCTTGGGTCAATAAAGTATTCAGCGATGGAAAAGTAGCTCCGACAAAGAATATCCGCGGCGTAGACGTTACAATTTACAAAGAAGGGATAAAGCTGAAACTAACCGAATAATTTTATTTTTTTTATTTTTACATTAAAAACAAGCATCCATATCTTCCGGAACTCAAGCATAATTTATCCTGAAATTCAGAAACTCTTCCGTTAACAACTTTAATTTTAGCTCCAGCAGGAATAATCTCTACTTCTTCATTCCATAAGGTTAAAACAATTTCTCCTGTTTCATCACGAACTAAAGCATTTGCCATTTTTCCAATTCTTCCAAATTTAATAAATTCTCTCTCTTCTCCTTTCTCAACTACCTCAACTTCTACATCAACACTATCCATATTCGGTTTCAAATCAGAAATCTTCATCCTCTTTCTAATAAGAATATTCAATAAGCGGGTTTATAACAATTATTGTTTAAGAAAATTTATTTCATCTTGGTCTAATCCAACTTCAAGAGCAAGATCTGAATTAGTTAAAGCGTTTTTCAAATAAGGATAAGAATCCTGCAAAACCCTTTTCTTAGAGCAATGTGTATAAGAAGCAATTTTCAAAGCAATAGAATCTCTTTTTGCATGCCTCATCTTTGCCTGCCATAATTTTAATATTCTTCGAGAAGGCCCGTAAGCTGTAAACCCTTGATATTTCTCTTTTTTGGCCAAAGCCACGCCAGCACCAAGATAATCATAGATATATGCCAAAAAGCGCCAGTATTGCCACCGGGATATCCTTCCATTAAAAACATCTGCCCTAGAAAGCATTTCAAAAGCCTGGGCCAAGTCTTCGGCATTTTTATATTCTTTAGGAATATTTTCTTCAAGCCAAAGCATTACATCCCCATAATCCATATCAATATTATCATAAGCCCCAAGCACATTCTCCGTATTCTTGCCTTTCAGTACTAAACGCAAAGAATCCATAATATTTCCCCTGGTTTCTTTTTGGTCTATATTCGAAATTTCAGCACCAGCAGCCAAAGATTGCAAACTAATTATAGCTGTTCTAAAATCCCCATCAGCCCTTAAAGCCAAATCTTTTAATAAATCATCACTTATTCTAAGTCCTTCCTTGTCAGAAACATGTTTTAATAAATTCTTAACAGTTAAATATGAAGGTGTTTTAACCTCCAAAATTTCACATTTTGATTTCAAGTCTTTTAATTTCGTCTGATAAGGATCATTAGCCGTAAGTATCATTGGGAAGCATGATCCTTTTATCAGCCCAGCAAGTTCTGAAGCCCCGCCTCTGTCTTCCATACCGCTCAAACCATCAATCTCATCAACTAATATAACCTTGCCTTTTGAAAATAAGCTCATTTGCCTCATTGAATTTCCAACAACAGAATTTATTTGTTCTTTATTCCTAACGTCTGATGCATTAATCTCCAGAATCTCAAGTCCAAGTTCTTTAGCCAATGCATGAACTAAGCACGTTTTTCCAACGCCACTCTTTCCACAAAGCATTATTGCCGTTCCTTTTTTATATTTGACAATAAAATCCTTCAGTCTTTCAACTACTTGACCTGCTCCAAAAATTTCTCCAGAATTCTTAGGCTTATATTTTTCAGACCACATTTTAAATCGTAAAGTTTGCTAAAAGAGCTTCTAGCTGTAAAAACTCATCAGATCCTTCAACCATTCTAAACTCAATCTCTCCGCATTTATCTAGCAGTTTAACCTTTTTTGAATCTTCAATTTTTAGATTCCATATTTCTTTATGAATCTGTTTTATCACATCTAATCCGGACAAACCATATCTGAGCATCATATCCAAAAGCATATCCCTAGATTTGATAAAATCCCCTGAAACAGCAATAGTCAATATTTTGTTAACTTCCTGTGGCCTTGCAGCAGCAACTTTTTCATAAATAGTTTCTGCACTTATATCTTTAGTCATTGAAGCGCAATCTTGTAAAATATTTGCAACTCTTCTGGCATCACCTTCGGTAACGGCATATATTGCATCGTAGGCATCTGAATTTATAGTTAAGCCTTCGCCCTTTGCAATATTTTCAACCTGTTTCACAATATGTTTCTTCTCTAATGGTTTAAACCTAAAAATTGCGCATCTTGATTGTATTGGATCTATTATTTTCGAAGAATAGTTGCATGAAAGGATAAATCTGCATGAGTTTACATAATTCTCCATTGTTCTTCTTAATGCCTGCTGTGCCTCCTTGGTTAATGAATCACATTCATCTAAATAAATAACCTTGAATGGGTAATTCCCCATTGTTTTAGTTCTTGCAAAATCTTTGACTTTATTCCTGACAACATCTATTCCTCTTTCATCAGATGCGTTTAATTCTAAGAAATTGCTGTTCCATTCCTCTCCAAAGAGTTTCTTGGCAACAATCAAGGATAAAGTTGTTTTTCCAACACCGGCGGGTCCAGAGAACATTAAATGGGGCATATTTTTGCTTTTGACAAAAGAGCTAACTCTCTTGATAATATCTTCCTGACCAGCAATATCCTCAAATTCCTTAGGCCTGTACTTTTCAGTCCAAATTTCCATCATAGAATAAAAACAAAGATATAAGTTTAAAAAGATTTGGGTAACAAAAAATAAAGAAAGAAATTTATAGGTTTACTCGTCTTCTTCGTCCGAAGAGTCTTCTTCATCTTCAAAGTCTTCAGATTCTTCAGATTCTTCAGATTCTTCAGATTCATCATCGAAGTTTTCAGAATCTTCGTCAGATTCTTCTGAACTATCTTCAGATCCTTGTGCGGACGGAGAACCTTCACCAAGAATTGTTGCGAATGCAAATTTCTTGAAGACCTTCTCGATCTTTACCTTCAGGTCGTCGCCCTCTTTTGCGCCAGGTACAAATATAACAAATCCTTTGTATTTTGCTATACCATCGCCTTTTTCGCCGACAGCTTCAACGTGTATGTCAACCTCGTCTCCTACTTTTACAGGAGCCCTAAACCTTCTGAATTCATTTTCCATTTTTAATTTACTCCAATTATATTTAGGTAAGAACTTAGTTCATTAGTTTATAAGCTTTTCTATAAAAATAAGTCTCTTTGTTCAAAAAGTAGGATAGTTTAAATCTTTTCCAAAATCGCCCTCTTAACAATAAATTTTCCTGTATTCTTAGCTTCCATTTGTATTTCAGAATCAAGTATTTTTATTCTTTTATTAAACATAGGCCCAAATAAAACTAAAGATTCAAACTCCCCCCCTTCACCGGCAATATTCAATCCAACTTTTTTGCTTAAAACAATTAATTTATCAACATCATTAATGGTCAAAACTCTCCCTAACCATGACTTATCCAAACCTTCAGCAGCAATAGAACTTAATAAAACTTCAAATCCCAAATCGATTATGTGCGTCATTTCTACATCCTGTTCCATATTCCACAATGGAGAAAAAGCTTTTAATCCCAAAGACTCGCAAATCTCTTCCACTCTTTCTCTTTGATAATTCGATCTTAAGGCACCAGTAACAAGCCCATCAATATTGTAAATATCTTTGGCTTTTTTTATTACTGCATATAAGTCTTTAAGTTCCTCTTCTTTATTACCTTCAGTTTCCGCAGTAATCAAAGGAATTCCCATCGCCTCAGCCTGCAATTCAGCAATTTCAACATTGGGGGTGTGAAACATATATGAGTCCATATTTTTGCTTTTAATATTAATTAGACAGGAAATCTCATAATTCTGCTTTTTCATGATATATGTTGCATAGACGCTGTCTTTTCCTGAGCTGAATAAAACGCCCAATTTTAAATTGGATTTAGGATAATATTTTTCTAAAAATTCAGATTTCAATTTAAATCCTGCTTTTTTGGTCATTTTAACAAGAAAATTATCCGTTCTGCTTCCATACTGCGCAGAGATTTTTCTCCTATCGGCATATTCTGCTTTTAATTTAAGATATTTTTTAGCCAACGATCGCAGTAATATTTTGTCCGTATTCTCATCTGCTTTATATTCATTTTTCAAAGTTAAAGAAAATGCTATCAATTTTTTATCTAAAAAAGGCACACGCATCTCAATATTATTATCCATCGCAATAACATCGTCCCTGTAAGTATCTCTCTCGTAAACATTTCTCAAGTAATACATACACTCCTTGTTTAAATCATTAGCCTTTCTAAGTCGTTTATACCCACCAAAAACCTGTTCGCTACCCAAGCCCGAAAAGATTACCTTTATTTTTCTTTCTTTTGCTTTCTTGCATGCAAAATACATTGTCATCCCTACTGAAACTTTTGTGACTTGCGTATCTTCTATCAAATTAACAATTTTAGATAATGCCTGTTTAGCCTCAGCTTTTTTTATTTTTATAATATTCAATTTCAATTTCATTTCTTTTGCAATTTTTTTTGCATATTCCATATCCTTACTTTCAGTTTTGTCATCCATCGCTGAAATAAAACATTCAAATTTCACCTTATTTCTCTTAAGTATAGTTGCTAAAGCAGTAGAATCAATTCCCCCAGAAAATAATAATCCTAATTTTTTTCCCTTGGGCACCCTTTTAATTACTGCCTTTTCTAACAATTCAAAAGCTTCTTTTTCCGCTTTTTCAAAAGACCGATTATTATCAACATCTACCGCAAAGAAATTCCTTCTTTTAAATTCAATTGAATTTTTACTGATATCGTAGATTAAAATCTGTCTTGGATTTAATTCAAAAGCATTTTCCAAAACTTTGCCCTCAGAAGCAAAAGCAAACCCGTTTTTGGATGAATAAAATAAAGGCTTCACTCCCATTATATCCCTTGCCAAAAAGATTTTATTATCAACCCAGTAAGCAATTGCGTAATCCCCATCCAATTCTTCCAATGTTTCCTCAAAACCTAAACACTCAATAAGTTCAAGTAAAAGCTCTGTATCATTCTTAGCTTTTACTTTATATCCCCTTGCGAGCTCTTTCCAATTGTAAATCTCACAGTTCGCAGTTAAAACACCCTTATTTCCGGCAATTGGCTGTTCAACTTTAGAAACAATAGCATGCAATGCGTGTCCTAAGCAATTCTCAAAATTACTATCAAAATATTTCAGGGCGTTTAAATTCCTTGCGTAGAATTCTTTACCCTTAATAGCCAAACCGTACCCATCAAGGCCTCTATTCTGCATTATTTTAAGGCCTTGCTTGCATCTTTTAACAGCATTCTTATCATTGAAATAACCTATTATTCCGCACATAACATAAGAAATACCTTGAAAGATTTATAAAACTAATTAAAAATCTAATGTACTTTCAGCACTTTTCTCAATACTATGCTTGCAACTATAGAAAATATTACGTATGACCAAAACCAGCTTATTCCAAAAAACACATCCGGATTGCCCAACGCAGTATAATACTTGCTTAGCCATCCATAAACTAGAACCAATGGCACAAAGGTAAATATCATTGGCTTAAAAGAGGCCATCATATATTTCATATTTATCTGCATCGCTTCTTTTTGTTTTTCAAGGGCCTTTTCAGGTTTGTCCTTAAGCAATTTTATTTCTTTCTGAAATTCTTTCAGCATATCTTTCATCTCTTTCATTGCTTTTTGGTCAGTTGTATATTTATAAATCAAAGTTATAAATAAAGTTAAAAGAACACTAATTATTAACAATCCAAACGGATCGGGAAAATTCAGTACTGGCCCCAAAAGCTTACTAAAAAAGCTATCAAATACCATAGACGTATAAAAACCTACGAATCTTTTTAAACTTTATGATTATTTGCCTTAATATCTAAGTTTTTTTATTACCGGTTTTCTTCTTAGCTTTTCGGCAAGTTTAGTCCTATCCACAGTCCCATCATTTCTTCTTGGAATATTATTTGATCCAAATGTCTGTCTGAATAAGCCGATTCTAGTATTATTCCCACTTTGTTTAGTCATAGGAATTTTTTCTTTATTAATTTTCTTTCCTGAGGCTATTGCCTCATAAACGGGAATAATACGCTGCAATTTAGCCCTTCTAGTTTGATAAAATGCAACTTTTTTAAGATAAATCTCTCTAGTAATAGTCTTATCTCTCAAATAAGCTATTTGAGTCTCTTTGATATATCCTTCAATTGAACTATATTCTTGTCTCAATGCCTTAAGTTTATGTTTCGCCCTCATACCCCTTAATTTGAAAAAAACCGGCCTTGCAATTAGAATAATCAATATTAATGTAACAATTGTTTCTTTCCAATATTTGATTACAAAAGCAGTAGTTAAAAAAATTGCATTTTTAATTTTAGTTAATTGTGAAGTTGCTTTATCTAACGCTGACTCTGCATCAGTTAAATATTTAGTTGTCTGGTCGTATCTTTCATCTTTAAATGCTCTGTAAGCAGAATCATAAGCCCGTAATGCTTCAGATGTATTTACTTGTTCTTTTCTTAATTGTTTTTCTTTTTCTAAAAATAGTTGAAATTTATCATTCAGATCAAAAGCTTTATTCCTTCTTAATTGTATTAATGCAACAAGTCGGTAAACCTCATTTAAATCTCTCTTTCTCAATTCATATGAGGAAGATTTACTGAAAACTGCAAGAAAAGAGTACATATAATCCTTTTTTTCCTTAATTGTTTCAAATCTTAATTCTTCCTGCACAGCAGCAGGATCTTTTCCAATATAATATCTTTTTGCAGTCAGCAGTATGTCCTCAACAAGATAAACGGTAAAATTTGCATTTCTCATTTCACTAATTATTTTTTCAGCATTCATAAGTCCATCAAATGCTCCTTCTCTTGTTATTTTTTCAGGAGGAGTATAGCTAAAATCGAGTATATCTTCTTGGTTGAGTTCAATAGCATTACATAATAGACTTGCAAAAATTGTAGCCATTAGAAATAGGAATATTTTATTTTTTCGCATTTTTCACCTCATTTTTCTTCTTAAAGAATAGATTATCAACAAACTTTAAAAATTTATATATTTTAGATTTCTTTTCTTGCCCTAGAATCTCTTTTATTCTTTCCTCTCTTCCTGAGATTTCTGCTAATTTCTCAGAATTTGCCTTGTAAATTTCCCAAAATTGTCCTCTTGTAATAGTGCTGGTTTTAAAATATTGTTCTTGTATATGTTTGATATTTTTTAAAACATCTTTTTCTTCATTATTAAGATTCTCAAGTTGCTGTTCTTTTTTCATAAGACCAATCCGCAGATTCATTAATTTAATTCTTCTTTGTGCTATTCTTATCAACCTTTTATCATATTCTTGCATAATTTGACCATATTCCGTGACAGACATATTATGTCCTTTTAAATATTTATTTTGGGTGGATTTCTTTAAATTATAGATAGTGCTTTCTTCCTTATCCAGATTACTCATTCTTAATTTTATAATAAAGACCATGAATTTTTTATATGCTGCAAATAGCAGCAATACCAGCAATGCCGAACCAATTATTATTGCCCACCAGAAATAGGCCAATATCCACCAGAGATTATATTTGCCTCCTGCTTCCTCAATAATTTTAACTTGCGCTTCTTGTGCTCTCGTCAAAGAAGTCGCAAAATCTTCTCTTGCAAATGCCTTGATAGCTAAATCAATAAGTCTATTCGATCCTTCTGTTTTTACCCATCTATTGTTTGCTTTAGTAATCGTTTCTTTGACAAGTTTTATTATTCTGTCAGCTTCAAAAGATTCAAATTTCATTATTGCAATCTTTTCTGCACCCAATACAACAACATCGTAGCTTTTTGCTTCAAGAGCGTTTTTAGTTTCAATAAGTATCTGTGTGGCTATATTTACTGGGAATCCAGCATATTCCATCGAATTCACATCATTTGTTGCATTAACAATTCTTGCTTCCGCATATTCTTTTGTGACCTCATAAATAAATAGCATCAATTTTCTGTATTCAATCAAAGGCCTCCAAGTAAAATTTGCAAGTTCTGGATTTACTGCTGTTAAATTGGCATTTATTTTTATTGTAATTTCAAGCACATCTTGCTGTAAATATGGAGGCGCAAATACTTTCATCGTAAAGTTTCTTGATTCTCCGGAATAGATTCGGTTAGAATCAGGAGTTCCGACTTTATGCACTTTGATATACGCTTCATTGCCTCGGATTTCTACAAGTTCAACAACTATATCTGCTCTGCCATCTTCATTCAAATCAATTCTTTTCTTCTCTCCGTTATTTAATATCATGCTCACAGGATTAGACTTAAAAGTTATATTTGCAGTATTCCTGCTTACTTTATTTACAATTAAAGTATGATTTTCCATATCACTAAGGACAACATCATTCGCTTTTCCATCTCCAAATAGATAAAAAGATTTTGTTTCAACAAACACCTCTTCTTTTGGATTAATCTGTTGTTCAATTGTAACATATTGTGAAAATATGCCCTGAACTTCAAAGTTAATATCTTCAATTATTGCATTGGCGTAACTATTTGTAATTGTGACTGGAACACCCTCTTTCAAATTTCCTCTTACATTTTCTATAACGTCCACCGTACGAAGAACTATTGGTTCACCTATTCTGGTAACAGCCCCGCCAGATATTCCCCCTGCTGAGCTAACTGCGCCAGGGAATAAACTAATTTCTCCAGGGGCCACTCCTCCTCCCCCGCTAAGAAGTTGCGGTGAAGGATTAACATTAAATTGAATTAAATCAGGATATGTTAAATTGGAATCTTCAACTCTTGCACCAGATTCATTTAATCCACTGGCATTAGCATAAAGATAATAGCTACCAGTTGCATAATCTGAAGGGATTGTAATTAAAATTTGATAACTATTTTCATCACCGGATAACAAATCACCTATTATTTTATAATTAGAAGATAAGGTTTGGAAACCTGCAGGCAAAGTAAAAGTTAAATTGACATCGGTAGCATTTCCTGACCCTATATTTGTTACTTTCGCTTCAATTGAAACACTTTGTCCTTGTATTACAGAATATTCTTCTGTAGTAGGTTCAGTAAATTCAACAAGTAATATTGGTTGATTTGGAGCAACAATGATACTGCCGGTTATTTGCTTAGATGAAGGAACAGCGCCTGAATCGGTTGTAATATCAAGGGTAATAGATTTTACACCTGCAACAGAAGCCGTTTCATTTATAACATTCTTTTTATATGTATGTGCTGCAAGTGTAAAATTATTTGTATCGTTGTAAGTAGTTGTATTGTAATTTGAAGTAATTGTAAAATTAAGTCCTACATCCCCTGTATTATTTATTGTCAAATTGCCTAACGTAATATTATCATAAAGATTAGCTGTTACAGGTAAAAGTGCAGCAACAGGGAGTGTAGACCATGTTTTATCCAGCAACACAGATCTATTTATAACCACACTAAAATTATAATTTGCAATCGTATCATTTGCAAAAAGTATTAAATTATATGTTCCTGAAGCTGATGCATTAAATGTTGCATTATATGATCCAACGCCGTCATCATAAATCATCGTAATATTTGTATAAACTGAAGCAGCACTTAGTTTATATCCCAATATCACTGTGCTTACATTCAGCGTGGCATCAGTAACATTTGCTATAACAGTAACATTTACACCTGGATCAAGATCAGCTTCATCGACGGGAAAAGTCTCAAAAGATAGGAAGCTAGGTGGAGAGACATCAATAGTAAAGTTCCTCACCACACTTGAATTTTCATTTAATGATCCATCTGAGCAATTTACATACCAATAGTGGCTGCCCTCATAAAAATTATTTATTGTAATTGCATTGATGCTGCCTTGCAATGAAGAAGAATTAGATAAATTAACAATTCCATCAGCAATCACAGAACAATTTAAGGTGGCATAATAATTATCTCTTGGTGTAAAGTTAAATTGAATATTTCTTGAAGAAGAATTATAATAATCTGCAGGAGAGCTCAATGTTACATTTGGAAAAATAATGTCCGTTACAGTAAAATTTGTTCTTTCTGAATCATTTAAATTTCCAGAAAAATCAATTGCATAGATTGTTAGATTATACAACCCCGCCAGTAAAGGTAAATTAAATGAATAATTAAATTTTTCTGCATAAGTTTCATTAATTAGCGTATAATTATTTATCGTTCCATTTGGCAGGGTTATATTTGCATAAACCAAATCTATCAAAACATTATCTGTAACATTAGCGGAAATTTGTGCTGTTCCTGAAAGGATATAAACTGAATTATTTATAGGCAGAACTGCTAAAACAGAAGGAGCCACTAAATCTGTAATAGAGAAATTGGTCTTAACAGATGAATTTGTATTGTTAGCTGTATCATTGACATAGAAGGTTACATTATATAATCCCATAAGGGCAGGAGCAGTAAAGGAAATATTATATTTCTCAGTTGTATCATATCTTACCAGAGTATAATTTGTGGAAGTTCCATTCGGATAGATAAAATTGACATAACCATTGGAGATTCCATTCAAATCAGTTGCATTGCATGCAATCTCTATCTCTTGAGAAACATTATACTGCGAATTTATAGCGGGTTTTGTTCCGCTGACTGCAGGAAAAATCGTATCAACTATAAACGTAAAATTATTTCCGCCAAATCCAATATTATTGCTTGTATCTCTTGCTAGACAGTTCCATATATACCGGCCATCAGGAATTCCATTTAATGTAAAGTTAGATTCATTATAAATTCCATCAACCTCTTTAGTTGCATTAATTCCAAAAGTTTGGCTTATATTGTGATAAAGAGTGATATTGTTCAAAGCAGAATTATCCGTTGCATTACAAAAAACGGAAATATTGTTTTTATCGAAGAACTTTCCAGTTTCAGGGGTTATTAACATTACAAATGGAATGCCTGCATCCTGAATAGAGAAATTATTAACTTCTGAATTATTTAGATTATTGCTGGAATCATTTGCAAATATTCTAATTTCATAAATTCCAACTTGAGAAGTTACATTGAGAGTATCATTATAGAATCCATCTGCATTATAATCTGTAAGATTGATTTGAATGGCAGAAAAATCTGGGAAAGTTATATTTGCGTAAACAAATGAAATATTTACCGCATCACTGACATTTACAACAATGGATACATTGTCATTCTGTAAGTAATTGCTTCCTGCTATAGGTGAAATTATTTCTACATAAGGTGCAAAAGGATCAATAACTGTAAAATTTGTTTTTTCGGAGTTATTTAAATTTCCAGAACTATCGTTTGCATAGATAGTTACATTAAACAATCCCGGCAATTTTGGGGTTGTAAAAGAATAATTAAACTTATTTGTATAGGTTATATTCACTAGGGTATAATTGTTTATTGTTCCATTGGGAAATTTTATGCTTAAGATTACATTTTTCAAGAAGTAATTGTCTGTAACATTCGTAGCTATTTCTATAGTCTGGCTTATATTGTAAATCATATTATTTATAGGAACCAATGCGGTTACATTTGGGGGCGTTGTATCAATTATTGTGAAATTAGTTTTTTCAGAATTATTCAAATTATTCAAGGTGTCATTTGCATAAAAAGTTATATTATATCTCCCAAGCTGATTAAATCCTGAAAAAGTGGTATTGAATCTATTCCCGTAAGTCAAATTAGTTAAATTGTATTTTACAATTGCCCCATTGGGATAAGTGACATTTGCAGAGACATTGCTCACGCCAGTTGTATCAGTTACATTAGCCGCTATTTCAAAAATCTCTCCCAAAGAATATGTTGAGCCATTCGGCCTTAAATCCGTGATAGTTGGAGGAATAATATCCGAATGAGTCACATTAAATATTATAAATTCGCTCATATTTATGTTTCTATGGGTGCTAGTATCATTTGCAAAAATAGTAATAGTATAAGATCCAGTTGTGTTTGTATGATTAAATGTGCTCTTATAATTATTTAATGTAATATTATTTAGAGTTAGGTTAAAGTACGAGTTATTAGGAAATTTTATCATTGCAATTACAGTATCAACCTGTATATTGTCTGTGACATTTACGCTAATATTTACATTCTTAAAAGAAAGATTATACAGTGAATTAGTCAATGGTTCATTTATCGTTATATTTGGTTTGGTATCGTATATAAACCAGTCAAACATCGCTCCTTCATTTTGTCCATTTGAAACAGCAGTATTAGGTTCTAAAATTGTTGGTGTTGGATTTGAAAAATTAAAACCATTATATCTCTGCATGGTTAAATCTTCAACAAGATCCATTGCAAGGATCATAAATTCAGTAGTTATAGGATGTTTTGTGAACCTCATAACTTGGATGTCATCAGATGCAAAAATTGGAGTTTTAAATCCATTTGTGAAATCATTTGGTGTCCATGTATTTGGTTTTGTAAAATTAATAAATGTTGCGCGTAATTCATTTTGATCTACATATCCAAAAAATGCATGTGTCTCATTTCTCCAAATGCAGTCAAAATTTGGAGCCCTTGAACCAAGAGTTTCTACAAGAGGATCCTGTGTAGGAGGACTTGCAGAAAGATTCGTGCCATTCCACATCCATGCATTTACATCTGAACCTTGGTCCTGTACAATCATACCAATAAACGCAGAGTTTGGTGAGGAGCAAAGTCTAACTCCGTTTAATGCATTCCCTACATTGGAAGATACAATCGTTTTCCATCCAGTTCCATTGTATTGGCTATTTACAACCGTATTGCCGACAGGATAAGCTACTAAACCATTGCCTGTAGATTCTTCCCATGCAAAATCAAAATTTAATTGAACAACACTTGCGGGAGCAGCAGTTAACACAATTCCTTTTGTTGCATTGAATCCATCTCCATCCCAAGGTACTGCATAGAGATTATCTGTTGCAGCATCAGTTGAAACAACCAGCATCATTTCATCAGATGCTTTTTTTGATACAAGAATAGCAAAATTAATGTTTCCTGCATTGGCCAATCCCATTGTAAAATTCTGCTTAGCAGAAAATCCTGTGCCATTCCAGATTCTATAATGCACTTGAAAATCATCTTGGCTGTCATTTTCATATACAATCAAAGCATCTCCGGAAATATCTTCATAAGCAATATCAAATGCTCGATAAACCGCACTTACTAAAGTTACACTTAAATTCAATAAATGCGTTTGATTCATGCGTCCATCCTGATAAACTTGTACATAGAGATGTGCACCGGTATCTAAAGTACCAACTAATACTTCATCACGTTCATGTGAAGATTTTGTGACAATCCAATTTGCCGGAGCTCCGGTATTATTGGCATTGTTAAACTGAGCTGAAAAATTTACACCTGTGTTATTCCATAATCTGTACTTAATATCCCCTGCTGCCGCTTCAGAATAAGCCACAAATCCATCTGCACCAGTTGCATTTATTGGTGCATCATGAATCAAATCAAATTCAACATATGCATTCACGCTATAATCAAAAGCGCAGCTATCATTGCATTCATTTTCACATTCTGTATAATCTTCTGAATCTATGCATCGCATTAGGCAAGTAATCTTACAATCGGATATTTCAGTTCCACCAGGAAGTCTTCTTAATATTTTCAAATCCAATGTCTGCGTAGGGCTACTTAATCCGCTTACAGTTATGTATTGTAAATCTGCAGACTCGATAAAACTTGAACGCCCCACTTTATTCAAAGTGCCTTTTTCATAAACTTCAAAATAAAGGTCAGAAGTGGATCCTTTAGCATAAACATCAATTACATTTCCATCGCTTAAGTTCTCTTCAAAAGTAGTTCTAACAAATTCCCCGACCCTTATAGGCTCACTCCAAATGCCGTCTGTTCCTTTTACTTGTTCATAAATATTAGAAATAAAGTTATAATTCATATCTAAGTGTTCTGCATCAATTGCAATAATTTCACCAAAGGCAGGGTCTTCTGGTGTTAGAGTGAATGAATACTCCTGCCCTGGTGTTAAATGAACGAAAAAATTCCAATCCCCATTACATACCCTATTGTTAAAATCCCATTGTTTGCATTTATAGAGTTTGGTGCCTTTAGCTGTGGCAAAAACAGTGGCATATGAAAAATTTATTCTTGTTGGATCAATTGCGTATACTTCTTCCCATTTTCCTATATGCGCTTCAATATCTTCGGGAGTGTCATCTAGGCTTATTCCCAAATTAGAATTTGCCTTTACTTCATTAAATATAATTTTATTTACAGGTCCACTATTTGGCAAAACCTCCACCTGAAAAGTTTTTTCTCCGGTTTCAATAGAAGTAATTTCATTTAAAACATTAATTTGCGATTCAATTCCTATGACCTTAAAAACCTCACTTGCTGAAGAAGCATAACCCACAGCCACACAACCAAGTACAAAAATAACTAATAAAAACATCATAAAAACTCTCTCTTTCCCACCTCTTTTTTTAATCATTCGGTAATAATTCCTCTTTTTTGGATAATTTGTCTTATTTATTCAGATTTTAACCTCCGAGCAACAAAATTTTGCCTAAAAAAGAATAGGATAACTGATTCATCCACCCTTTTCTTACTTAGAGAAAGCACTCTAAACACCAATATAGATTTATGCACGAAACTTTAAAAATGTTTTGATTAATCTTCAGTTTCTTTTATTTCTGCGAACACTTCCTGCTCAGGATAAACAATAATCCCCTTAGTGGTTATTTCAAAAGCGACAACTTTATGTTCATGCTCTGCACCCCTTAATTTTAGAACTTCAATCGCCTTTTCTCTTGTGTTCCCAGTTTTAAGACTATATAGAACTATTACTCCATCCGCTAAGAACTCCTCAACGCCTGTTTGGCTGAATATAGTGGGTACTTGCTTTGTTTCAGCAACCAAAAAAGTATTCGCCCCAATTTTTTCAAAGAACCTGAATAATTGCTCAATGTATATTCTATAAGAATCTTCCTTGCCCACAAAAGCAGAAGCTATTGCAGTCAAAGAATCAATCACAATAAACTCTGGTTTGAATTCAACAGGAAAAATTATTGGTTCAATATCAATAAGCAACTCACCCTTAGCTTCCATCAGCAAAGCATCGACGCTCCTTGTTATATCAAAAGGATTGAATCGCTCAATCATTAAAGATCCTTTTTGTATATAATCTCTTGGCTTCCATCCAAAGCCTTCCATATGCTTGATTAAATTTTCTCTAGATTCTTCAAAGCTCATAAAAAGGCATTTTTTTCCCTTAGCAATCTGGTAATTAAGCATTTGTAAACAAAGAACGGTTTTGCCACTTCCCGCACCACCTGCCACAAGCATAGATGTTCCTTGAGGTATTCCTTTTTTAAATAATGCGTCAAGTCCTTCAATTCCCGTTTTTATATATCCCTTAACTTCTTCAGTTTTTGCAGCAGATCTAATATTAGAATCAGATTTTACCCCCTCATTCATTTCTCTCGCTACTTCTTTTTTTATTGCAGACAAATCAATCTTTTTTCGTATAGGAATCAATTTATTGGGACTTTTATTTTTCGTTCTTTTAACCAATCTAAGAATATTATCTTTAATAGAACGTTTCTTCTTAATTTCTTCAACCTTGCCCGCAGCATGTTTCAAAGACTATCACCTGCCATTTTCTTAATCATTTCCAATATTACTATATTCTAATAATACCATCATTTAAAACTCTTTCCCTTAAAATAACAGAAAACTTTAAAAGAAATAAAAAAAACCAAATAAGATATATGAAAATAAAAGAGGAATTGGCAAATAATAGTTCAATACTAATCTATGCTCCAGATGCAGGTTATAAAGAACTTATAATTGATGTTGCTAAGAAGCTTTCTTCTCATAATATTTGTTACATAACAACAAATAAAACCTATTCTGCATTGATAGAAATATTCAAAAAGTCCGGAGTTAATCTAAATAATATAATTTTCATTGATACTATTTCAAAATCTATAAAAAAAGATCCTGAAGAATCAGATCATGTATATTATATCAATTCAACTGCAGCAATGACAGAACTATCCATCGTATTAAATAAATTCTTAGCGCATAAATTTGATTATCTTATTTTTGATTCATTGAGTAATTTGCTGATTTATCAGAATAAACGCCTAGTAATAAAGTTTGTATCTTCAATAATTAATAAGATAAAAGAAAGTAACACAAAAGCCGTATTCTATGTGATGAAAATACAAGAGCATGAATCATTCATAAAAGAATGTGGCATGTTTGTTGATAAAGTTATTGAATAAAAAATAATCATTCTCCACCGAAGAATTTTCTCATTGCGGGATACATATCCATCATGTGTTGCTTTGCAATCTGCTCATAGAGCTTGTAAGCAATCATCACTGCAAGCAGTATTCCTGTGCCCCTGCTTAATGCACCCAAAATATCTGCAACTGATGCAAGTACCCCTATCAAAGCTCCACCCATTATAGTAAGTGGGAAGATATATCTTTCTAATATCCGCTCTAAAACTCTTGGATCCCTTCTAAATCCTGGGACTTGCAAACCTGAAGCCATAATATTCTTGGCCTGAGATTCTGCATTCATTCCGGAAGTCTGTACCCAAAATACGGAAAAGATTATTGAACCAACAACAATAAATGTAATATATGTCAAAGCATGAGCAAGGCTAATCCATTGGAAGCTTCCAGCAAAGAGATCTGTCAAAAGTTGAGGGCTTGTCAGCCATAGGATAACTCCTGAGGCAGGTGCACCTTGTCCAGAAAATGTTCCTAACCAGGCATGTCCGCTTTTTTCTAAAAGTCTTGCAAATAATTGTATATTCGCGTTTAATGCTGCAATTAAAATGACTGGTATGTTGCTAGTATATAAAAATGCTAAAGGCCATCTAATGCCATGTCCCCTTATTCTTCCAAATGATAGGGGAATCTCAACTTTCATAGCCTGTGCATAAGTCGAAAATGCAAATACAACAAGCGTTGCGAGTATTATGCCGAAAGCCATTCCAAAACCTTCTAATTGCCCTCTGAATACACTTACAAGCAAAACCCATATTTTTCCTATAGGCGCTTCTCCATCTGCAAATGAAAATATTGATCCTGTAGAAGTCAATGGACTAAATAATCCTGTAAACAATGTGTGCGCAACTCCTGCAAGGATAAACAAGCTTATGCCTGATCCAAATCCCCATTTATTTATTACCTCATCCATCAAAAGAACCATTAATCCACCAAGAATAAGCTGAGATATAAGCACAATTTCCATTGCTCTAAAAGCACCTGGTGCTAAAGTAGCTGCTGGTGCTAAACCACCCATAAATACATAAATTGAAGCTTCAAATATTATGAAGAATATAGCCATAATTTTTTGCAATCCTTGAAAAGTTTTCTTGCCGTCTGCAGTAGTCAAATCAAATTTCATAAGCCCCGAACCATTCAATAACTGCAATACAATAGAAGCTGTAACGATAGGTCCGATACCTAAACTCATTATGGAACCGAATGTCGCACCAAATATCACGGCCATAGACTCAAAATTTTGCAGACCATTCTGTCCAAGACCATATAATGGAATTCTCGACAGCAGATAGAACGCAACAAGAATTATGAGCGTCCACATCAATTTATCTTTGAACGCTAGTTTTTTTTGTATTGGCCCTTTGACTTCAGGCAGATTATTTAATATCGTTGTTCCAAGAGACATATTTACTCCTCTTTTTTAAACTTTAATTCAACTTCTCCGCCTTTTGCAGCTATTTTTTCAACTGCAGAGGGGGTTGCAAAATCAACTATCACCTTGTAAGCTTTAGTAACCATTCCTTTTGCCAGCAATTTATTATATCCAAAATCTTTCAAATCTGCAACTATCTTCCCATTTTCTTTTTTGTCAAAATTAAGCTGTTCTAAATTGCCAACATTAATCGCTTTTATCTTAATAGTAACCTTTTGTGGTCTTTTGAATCCATGATGCCCAAAATATTCTGGTCCATAAAGTTTAAGAATTAAAGGCTTAATCTGGTCTGCTCTCTTACCCGTTCCAGCCATTCCCTTGCCGCCTCTATTACCTGCGCCTCTGTGCTTTTTAGTACCCCATCCATGAGTCCTTGATGCTCGGCATCTTACACATTTTTTTCTTCTATTGAAAGGCATTTTATATCATCCTCTTGACTAGGTCATTTATCCTATCTTTTCTATAACCTAATGCTCCGCCCAAGCTGAATGGCAGTTTTATTCCTTTTCTATCAAATCCTTTCACAGGGGGGCTCAATCTGAAAAAAGGCTTCAATCCAGGAACATCTTTTAGTTCAACTTTTCCGGACATGAATTCCTTAACAAACTGATCCATTTTCATCTTGGCATTTTTTGCCATATAATCATCAGTAACTTTTTTGTTCCCAACAACTCTTGCTCTTTCTTTAAAAAGTTTTGAGAAAGTCTCTTCGTCAATTTCGCCCCAGGTTACAAAGTCTTTTATTTTAATAATCATATTTACATAACAATCATTACCTTTTACAACAACACATCCATTTTTGCGATAAAGTCGCAGCTTTTTCATAGTGTCCTCTTTAGGTGCATCTACGCCGATGGATCCTCTGATCCTTACTACCGCTAATCTTACTTCATTCTTCTTTTTTTGCTCTTCCATCGCATACTCCGCCTAATTTGACATAATCTTCCTTAACTTTAACTTCTGATAAATTTTTCAAAGCTTTGAACAGTGCAGCCATCATATTTATTGTTGTTGCTGTCTTGCCTCTGCTTTTTGAATATACATCTTTTATGCCTGCTAATGCCAAAACTGTTTTCATATGCTTGTTTGCAACTAAACCAGTACCCTTAGGTGCAGGCATTAATGTAACAACAAGTGAACCACAACTTCCAACTATCTTATATGGGATCGTATGTGGTTCCGCACATCCGCATTCCCATGAACCGCACCCGCGTTTTATCTTAATCAGTCCTTTCTTAGCATTTCTCACAGACTTTTGTCTTGCAGGCATAGTTTCTTTTGATTTTCCTATGCCTATACCCACATAACCATCTTTATTCCCGACAGCAGCCATTGCAGAAAACTTAGGTTTATTGCCTTCTTTTGTTTTCTTCTGTGTCTGTCTCCACATAGACCTTTTTCCACCACCAAACTTTCCATGCGACTGTCCAAATTCAATAAACTCAACTTGTAATCCTGGAACTAATGAATCGACAACTTCTGATTCTAGTATTTTTCTTCCTGAATCAAGAATTTCATCTATATCTTTAATTTCTTTTGCTTTTACAGCTCTGCCCAAATCGGTAACCGGCTTCCAGCTTTCAAGTGCAGCTGTATCAACTGCCTGCTCAGTTCTCTGCATTGGACCTTTTTGTTTTTTCATCATTTTAACTCATAACCTTTTTCTTCACTTCTTCAAAGTGTTTAACTATATTTGCAGGTTTTATTCCTGCTTTTTCATATCTACTAAATCTTTCACCATAGTTATTTAAAGTTTTGGTATATTCTTCGATATGTTTTCCTGAAACTCTTTCCCCGGAAGGAAGCGCTTCTTCACTGCAAGGCACTTCTACACCTGCATCGATGAAACCCTTCACGACAGCATAAGTTACCGATCCCTTGACCGGTGTGAATATTCCTGTATCAAGTACACACTTAGCGACTTTTTTATTCTTTGCTAAAATTGCGCACCTTATTCCAGATAAATACGCGGCGGGCAAATTTGCAGTGTTCATCTTCCAACCGAATTTCTTCAAATCAACAGAATTGAAAGCTGCAACAATTTTATCCCCATCTGGGCTATAGTCCACGACCTGCACTATCACATTATTAATTGTTGTTCTAACAACCAATCTTGGAAGTTCAGACTTCAAAAGCTCCAGTCTTCTCTTGTAATTAGTCTTTCTTAATCTTTTCCTTCTAAATGGCAAAAATTTCTTTCCTATCATTTTTTACCTCTGAATAGCTGATGTTCTGTTAAATATAATTTGATATGCCTTTTATTTCTGAAATATCCGCCTTTGCTCTTGGCAAATAAATCTTTTGCAGTGTCATTTTTTATCAAATTTTTAGTTTTAAGTTCTCTTATGAATTCTCTCAAATTCCTTATTCTTATAACCCATTGGGCCTTTTTTGTTAATCTCGCTTCATGAGTTCCTTTCTTGCTTCCTGATCCTCTTAATCTGCCTTTTCTCTTCTGCAACATATTTTTTCTTATACGCCCTTTGGAATTTCCAAGTTTTTGCTTTGCCCAAATAGCTTTATCTTTTATTAATCCCCTGATATCATTATTTGTAATCGCTTCTTTGATTTCTTCAAGCCTTTCAGTATCAAAAGTTACCCTCTTTGCTGAACACTTCATTACTTGTGCTGCAAGTCTCTTTTGAACTTTTAGGCCTTTCATTGTTTATTCTCCTTAGGTTTATTCTCTTCTGCTTTATCTTCATGTTTCTTTTCTTCTTTTTTAGGTTCAGATTTCTTTTCTATTTTTTTCTTTTTTATTCTTTCTTCTACTTTTTTTCTAAATAACTCTTCATTTTTGATATTTAATATCTTGATTCCCAACTTCTTTGCTTCATCAAGCAATTGAATTTTCTTTTTCATGCCCATACCCATCAATAAAACCGCAAGCTCCTCTTTTGGATTCATTCTTCTTAATTCATTGATGTTTGCAATTCTTACTCTTCTTAATCCAGTTGAATGTAATCCCCTAACCTTTTTTGGGCTGCCAAATCCTATTGAAGGTACTCTTCTTTTTCCAGCTTTCTTGAGCCTCATTTTGGATTGTCCGCCTTTTGGCTCTCTCCACTTTATCCCTACTCTTTTGGAAAATTCACCTTGCTGTCTCATAAACCTTGGTTTTCTTCTCTTCATCCTATTTCTGAGTTGCAGCAATTCATGTGCCATATTAGTTACCTACCTTCTGAGTAATATAAATTCCATCCTGGAATCTTCTTCGATCAAATGCCGGCCTTTTTGTCGCTTTTTCCATGTTTGCCGCTGTTTGTCCGACTTTCTCTATGTCATTCCCTTGAACAACAATTTCTTCTCCGTTGACTTTTACATCAACGCCTTTAACTATTTTTGCTTTCCTTGGTTTTTTCTCTCCGAAGAAATTTTTAATAACCACAACTTCTCCTTCAACTCCAACACTTATTGGAAAGTGACTTGAGCAAACCTTAAGCTTGTAAACATATTTCTGTATAGTACCTTGAATCATATTTTTTAGATGTGATTCAAATGTATGAATCATTCTTTTTTCTTCTTTCCTTGCTGTTTTTGCGCTGAATATAATTTTTTTATCGTTTATCTCCACATTTATATTTGGATAAATAAATGACTTATCAACTTCGCCCTGAGGACCCTTAACTTTTATCTTGCCATCAGATAAAGTAGCCTGAACATTATCAGGTATAATTACACTAACCGCAAAATTATTTATTCTCATCTTAGTAGCAGTATGCTAAAAGCACTCCCCCTAATCTTTTTTTCTTAGCTTCACTATGAACCATTATTCCTTGCGAGGTTGAAACAACTAATATTCCAAATCCATTTGCAGGAAGATATCTCTTCTCAAATTTTTCATAATTATCATTCTTTATTGAATATCTTGGTTTTATTACTCCACACTTGTTTATTTGACCAATAAGATGGATATGTATCATTTTGCCTCTTCCATCATCAATTACTTTATAATCGCCTACATAGTGATGGTGCTTAAGTATTCCCAAAACTGCAAGAATCAATTTAGCTGAAGGCCCAGTAAGACACTCATTTTTGCCTATCTTCTCCAAATTATAAATATCTGATAATACCCTCGCCATCGTATCGTTCATTGACATTTTTTATCTCCTTATGAATATTTTTTGAATCCTATTGCTTTTGCATTTAACCTGAAACATTGTCTGCACAACCCCAATCCATACTTTTGTATGTGCGCTCCATTTCTTCCACATATCGCACATTTTCTTAATGCAACGCCGCATTTTCTATCTTTTGGCTTATTGTGCTTTATGAATTTCTCCTTTTTCACAGGTTTAGCATCAAGCTGTTTGAATGCCTTTGCATAGTTTTTTGTTGTCATATTTCTACCGCCCTAAATAAAGTGTAAATTAAACTTATCCAACATGAATTTAATTGTGTCTTCCTTGGTTAAAAGATGATTTTTTCCAATCTTTGTCCTTTTATTTCTTCTTATTTTTACTCTGTAGCCTGGTCTCTTTAAGGTTACTGCGATTTCCAAGCCCATTATTCCAATTTCAGGATCATATTTTGCGCCTTCAACATCCAAATATTCTTTAATGCCAAAGGAAAAATTTCCAAACTTATCTATCTTTTTAGCAGGAATCTTGAATTCAACCGCCTTAAGTAATCTTTTAAGCACAATTTCTGCTTTCTTACCCCTTAATGTGACTTTAGCTCCAATTTCTAAACCAGGTCTAACTTTCCAGCCAGGAATTCTTTTCTGTGTTTTTGTTGAAACTGCTTTAGTCCCTTCTGACAAAGAGTTAATTAGTTTCAATGCTTTTGTTAAAGGTTCACCTGGACCACCGGTTCCCATATTTAGAGTAACCTTATCAATCCTTACTTGCCTCATGATATTATCTTTGTTTTTCATTTTATTCTTCAATCTTTATAATAGGTTTTTCTTTTCCGATTACATAAGCATACTTCGCCAAAGTAACATGTTCAGTGCCATTATGCTCAAAAGTAATCTTATCTGGCTGCTCATTTCCCGTCAATATTACTTCCTTGACTTTTCCGTGAGCCCCTTTATACTTTCCATCAACAATATAAACTGCTGCACCTTTTTCTAATCTTAATTTTTCAACAATCTTATTTTCTTTTAAATTAAATATTACTACATCTTTAACCTTGTAATCATCCTTTGCAACAATAATATTTCTGCCATCTGAAAGATTCAATTGCAGTTTTTTCCCCTTAATTATTTTCTTACCGGCAATCTTCAAAGGCTTCAGATTAGTTTCTTTCTCATCAATTTTTAAAAGTTTAAATTGCCCCTTCTTGTTGTAAATAATTCTGAACTGTTCTTTAGTTTCAGGTATTTCAACTACATCCATAAGTCCAATAGGAAAATGTATATCATTTCTTGCAACTTTATTTATTAATATTTTCGAAGCGTTCAATATTGTTTTTACTTCTTTGTTTGTCTTTGCATATTTCAATATGTCTCTAACCAATATATTCAAAGGTAAGGCCTCTCTTAATGGGTGAGGTCCCGGATTAGGCCGTGTAATCCATTTTGTTTTCTTCTTAGATATAGGCCAACTCTTCGGTATTGCCAATCTGTTTAAGTGTGCCATTTTATTGCTTTTTCCTCTCTACAATTCTTTTTCTTTGCTTGTCTTCTAAACTCATTTCTGTTATCATTAAATTTGAAGGGTGAAACCTTACATCTCTTTTTGTTCCATCTTTTCGGGTAAGTTCAATTCCTTCAACTGAAACCTTTAAAAGCTTAAGGTAAACTTTTTTCACCAATGCGGATTTTCCCTTTGATTTGCCCCTCATTATTTTTACTTTGTCGCCTTTTCTTACAATCATGCTTCTTTTCTTGTGCTTGGTCCTTAATTCTTTTGACAAATGGACTGCAAGAAGTTTTTTCTTCAGGTGCAATGGAGCATGCTTTACATAATTTCTCTGCTTTCTTGGACTTTTGCTTGCTTTCCAATCGCTTGACCAATTGACCATTTTATACAACTATCCTCGCTAACTTGGCAACAGGAGGCCATCTCTCTGCAGCTTCTTTGGCAATAGGTCCCTTAAACACAGTTCCCTTAGGATTGCCTTTATTATCCTTAGTTACAACAATTGAATTATCTTCAAACTTTATGCTTTCTCCATTAGGCCTTTTGTATTCCTTTTTCTGTCTTACAACAACGCCTAACACAACTGTTCCTTTCATTTCCGGTTTTCCCTTAGTAACATTGCACATTACAAGATCTCCAACTCTCGCAGAGGGATTTCTTCTTCTCGTGGTTTTTATTCCATAGACTGTAAAAAGCCTTGCTTCTTTTGCACCGGAATTATCACATACATTAAACCTTGTTGCAAATGGCAATACTCTCGTTACTTTAGATCTAATTGATTTCATTTTTCCTTCCTTATGACTATGAATGATTTTGTCTTGCTGATTGGTCTTGATTCTCCAATCTCAACGACATCCCCTGCTTTTATTTCAATGCAGTCTGGAACATGTGCCTTTACTCTGCTTCTATTCAAGAGGTATCTCTCATATTTCTTAACAAAACTTGTCCATTCCCACTCTACCGTTGCAGTTTTGGAATAAATCTTCTTCACAGTACCAATAAAGTGCCTTCCACGTACTTTAGCATGCCCATGAACCGGACAATGCTTATCCATACATTGTGCATTCTTTTTCTCTTGTTTTTTTGCAGTTTTCATCTTTTAAGCCTATCCTCAGGCCTCCTTTTTATATCTTTTCCTTTAATCACCTCATCGCCGACTTTTATTGCGACTTGTGATTTGATTATTATTTTGTGATTGTCTAAGACCAGCATATTTTGCGTTTCGTCAATGACTTTTCCTTTAATTCCAATGAGGTTTGCATTTTGAGCTTCAACGACAGTTACACACTGCCCTATCAACTCTTTTCTTTCAGTTTGACTCATTTTTCCACCTAAACATTGAATCCCAGATTTCTGAGTTCATGTAAGACTTTCACCTTATGTTTCCCTTGAAGCTCCAAGGTCCCATTCTTTGCTGTACCGCCACACGCGAGTTTTGACTTCAGCTTTTTTATCAGTTCCTTCACATCTATTTCAGATGTATTAAGACCTGAAACAATGGTTATTATCTTCCCGAACTTGCGCTTTTCTTCCTCAACTTTTATGCGCTGTTCTTCCCGGGCAATTGTCTCACAGACACAAAGGTCTTTGGGTAGTCCGCATTTAGGACATATTTCGCTCATGCTTTTTTCTTAGCCTCCTTCGGTTTTGGTAAAACCTCGACAGTTTCTTTGACAGACTCTGCCGACATCGATTCTCTTTTTTTCGTCAAGAGTCTTGCTACAGTTCTCTTGATCTCTTTAATCTTTCCGGAGTTCTCTGGAGATGCTCCTGCAGATTTTTTAGCATTAATTTTCATCAATTCCCTTTTAAGCTCTTCAATCTTTTTCTCTATTGTTTTTAAATCCATTCCTTTAATTTCTGTTTTCTTAATAATTGCCATTTTATTCCTTTTTCTCTTCTTCTTTAACTTCTTCTTTAACTTCTTCTTTAACTTCTTCTTTAACTTCTTCTTTAACTTCTTCTTTAACTTCTTCTTTAACTTCTTCTTTCTTAGCAACTTTTTTTGTTGTTTTTTTCTTTGGTTCTTTCTTTTTTACAGGTTCTTTCTTTTTTGTTGTTTTTTTCTCTTCTTCACCTGTTACTTTCTCTTCAAGTTTCTCTTCAACAACTTTAATTTCTATTTTATCATCAATTGGATGAATATATATTTTATCTGGGATCATTACATCTGGTAAAAGTATTGAAACTTTTATTCCGACAATACCTACCTTCAATTTTGCCATTGAATATGCCTTAAGTACTTTTGAAGCAGCAATATCTCCTGATTTCTTAAGGTAGCCTGCCATAAATCTCCAAGTTTTTGCTCTCGCACTTGGGATTTTACCTGAAAGGACAACCTCTGCACCCTTGGCGCCTGAATTCATAATGTCCTTTAATGCATTATATCCTATAAATTTGAATCTCTTTGCCCCATAGGTTTCAAGTACATATTTCATTCTTTCACCAACAGAATGCGGATCAAGATTTGGATTCTGCACTTCTGCAACTTCAATTTGTGGGGATTTCATGCCAAATTTTTCTTTCAGTGCTTCAGTCATCCTTGCAATATTCTCACCTTTCTTGCCTACAATCAATCCAGGCTTTGTAGTATAGATTATTATTTTTTCGCCAAGAGGAGTCTTTTTTATATCTACTCTGTTGTATTCGGTCTTTCCAAGTTGTGAAGATATGAATTCCTGCACTTTGAATTCCATTATTTTCCTGCTGACAAATTGTCGTTCTATCATTATTTCTTAACCTCACTTTTATCTTTGCTTGATCTTTCTTCAATTATGACGCAAAAACTTGTTCTCTTTGCTTTTCTTCCCCTTATCCTTCCAGGTCTCATTGGAGTAGACGCTTTGTTTGGAATTATTACATTAACAAAAAGATTCTCTGCATTTAATCCTTTGTTTTTTGCATTTGATTCAGCAGATTTTAGCAACCTTAAAACATAATCTGCTGCTTTAACAGGGTATTTTCCACTACCCATCCCACCTTTTCTGTGTGCAATGTCTCTTACATAAACCTTGAACGGAATCGCCTGTTTCAAAATCATTACATCTTCAAGTATCTTCTTTGCCTTGATTACTTTTTTACCTTTCAAAAATCTGCACAGTTCAACAGATTGCTTATAGGATACATCTAAATTGTCTCCTCTTGCCTGTGCCTGATTTTCTTTTATTTCCATGTTTACTTCACCGATACCGAAGAGGTTGACTTTGTAGCACCAATACCTGGTGCATTGTGCTGCACTCTCTTTCTTGTATGCGAAAATTCACCCAAATAATGCCCTACCATATCAGGATCAATCATTACTTTTTCATAACTCTTGCCATTGTAAACCAATAACAAAAGACCCACCATATTTGGAAACACAATCATATCCCTGCAATGGGTTTTTACCGGTTTTTTAAGCTGACCTGAAATAGCTTTTTCAATTTTTTTAAGGAATATTTTTTGTCCTTCATTGAAACCCCTGTTAATATTTCTTCTTGCTCTTGAAGGCAGTAAACTCTTAAGTTCAGTTATGCTCATTTTTTTGAGCTCATCCAATGTTTTGCCCCTGTAAGTGAAATCTTTTGCCATTTTTATCTCCTTCTTCCCGTCCTTTTAGCCCTTATCAAACCTACATTTCTTCCTGGAGGCGAGAATCTTGCAGGTATTTTTGATCTTCCTGCGTGTCTTCCTCTTCCAGAACCGAATGGATGGTCAGTTGCATTCATAGCAACACCTGAAGTTCGAGGATAAAGCTTACCCTTTCCTCTCATAAGGTGATGTCTTTTACCTGCTTTTACGAAAGGTTTGTCGCTTCTTCCACCACCAGATATTTCACCAATAGTGGCCCTGCATAAAAGTTTAATAATTTTTTCTGTTCTTGAAGGCAACTTTACTATTGCATGGTCACCTTTTTTGAATATTAATTTAGCTGAAGCACCAGCAGCTCTTACAAGTTTTCCGCCATCTCCTGGCTCAAGTTCAATATTAAAAATAGAAGTTCCTTCGGGAATTGCTGCTAATGGCAACGTATTTCCCATTTCGGCCTTTGCCAACTTACCAGATTCAACCATCTGATCTACCCTCATATTCATTGGCGCGCAAAGCTGCACAATCTCTCCATTATCATATCGGATTATAGCTAAAGGGGCACTATGTCCTGAGCAATGAATAAGGTCAATTACTTTTCCCCTTATCATATTTTCTTTCTCTACAGCATCATAAACCCTGTGTGAAATTTTTCCCTTATGTTTATGTGAGTGCGCGATATAGGTAAAAGTTCCTCTCCCTCGTCTTTGTGTTATTATTCTCTTACCCATTTTATATCATCCCTAATTTTGTTGCGATATCCATTGCTAAAAAGTCCGGAGTTAATCGTACATAGGCTTTTTTTATTCCCATAGATGAAAGCATTAAATTCACGCTCATTACTTTTACATTAAAAAGTTTCTCAACAGCTTCTTTAACGTCTTTTTTTGTAGCTTTTCTGTCAATTACAAAAACCAATTTATTTTCAGCTTCCATGAGCATAGTTGCCTTTTCTGTTTGCACTGGATTCTTTATGATTTTATATGGATCAATCATTTTTTAATCCCCTTCTTTGCAGGCTTCTTGACAGCAAGTTTTTTTTCTGTTTTATTTTCAACTTTCTTTGGTTTTTCAATTTGGACTTTCTTAGGTTCTTCAGCTTTTTTAATTGGTTGTGTTTTTTCTCTGTCGGCTAAATACAATTTTTCATCTGCTAAAGTTTTAATTGCTTTATCTGTAAATATGATTAATCTTCCAGGCATTGCTCCTGGTGCCAGCATTTCTGCATTTAGATATCTGACATTTGCAATATCTACACCAGCAATATTTTTTGCTGACATTTGCAGTTTGCATTTTTCAGAAACAATTATTAAAGGACCTACCTTATTCTCATATCTCCGTCCTCTACTTTTTCCTTTTCCTGCTCTTACTTTCTTCCCTTCACATCTCTCTAATTCTTCTCTTAAACCAACAGCTTCCAGAACTTTTCTTACATCTTTTGTTTTATCTAAATTTTCAAACTCATTTATCATAACAATAGGCACATTCTCAATTCTATGCCCTCTTTTCAGAACAACATCTTTTATTGTTGCTGCCGCCAAAGCAGAACAAAGCGCAAATCTATTTTCTTTTTTATTTACTTTCTGTGTCCAATCCTTATATCCTTTAGGTGGATGTGCTCTTCTTCCGCCTACAGTAAATGGGGCTGTGGCACCTATCCAGTATAATTGCATTCCTCTTTTGGTCATTACTTTTCTTGGGGATCTTGATATTCCTTTCCCATAAGATCCTCTGTATTGCCTTCTTCTCTTAGAAACTGGAGAAGAATATTTCATTCCTGCTCTTAAATCAGCACCATAAGGTTGCCGGTTATTCGCTTGAACAGCCAAAACTGCTCTTTTAATTATATCTGGTCTGAAGTCAGTCTCAAACTGTTTAGGCAATTCCAAATCTCTTACCTTCTTACCACTCAAATCATAAATTGCAGTTTTCATTTGGTCTTTGACTCCTGACTTATATATGTAACATCATAAACTATTGGTTTTACTTTGGTTCTTATAGACTTGACCAATAATATCGGTCTCTTTCTCGCTCCAAAAACAGACCCTTTGATAAGAACATAATTGTTTTTTACTTTTCCATATTGAGGAAAATCTCCCTTTGGTATAATCCTGCTTACATCTTCACTCACTAGAACAATCGTGTTATTATATTGTGTTCTAGAATGATATCCCATCTTACCTGGCTGAGCAACGTGAATACTGACCTTATTTGGATGCCATGGTCCTAAAGTACCAATGCCCCTTTTCTTCTTTTCGGATTTTGGAGGCAATAGTGGTACACCGAATCTTTTTACTGCGCCCTGAAAGCCCTTGCCTTTTGAAACTCCGTGAATATCAACAAATTCTCCCGCCTTGAAAATATCTTTTACCCCTATCTCCTTGCCCAGCATATTTTTTGCATACTCTATTCTTGCGGTTTTATCTTTTCCGCCTATTGCTATTTCAAAAATTTCTGGTCTCTTTTTTCCTATTCCGGTTAATTTAGGTTGCGCATGCGCAACAAGAACAACATCATCAAACTTTTCAGGAAATTTATCTCTTGCTTTTACATTTGCTCTTCTTGACAAATCTTTATCAATTTTAGAATCGTGAACATCTGCTACAACCCTTTTGCCGTAAGCATCACTTGCATAAAATCTTAAGCCAAAAACTTTCATATTTGGACATTCAACAACAGAAACAGGAATCATCAACTCACCTTTTTTTGCAATAGGATCTTTGGCCATGACATGCGTCATTCCCACCTTGTATCCCAAGAAACCCAATGAAACCACATCTTTAGAATTTTTTACCCATGATCTTATCCTTGGATAAATTCTTTTAGCTCTCACTCTAGGCCAAATCTGCATGCTTCCGCGCCTAGGATGTCTTTCTCTACCCATTTTATATCAATCTCTCTATTTTGCTTTTTCGGATTTATTGCTTGTTCTTTCCAACGAACAAGGCAAGCTTCAAGACTTCAAGCCTGCTATCGCCTTAAGAATCAATCAAATTGACTCTAACCTCTTATCGTGAATGAGACAAACATGGTCTCACTCGAATATCTGTAAAAGAGACGGCATCGGTTTATAAAGCTTTCGCTTATTAAACTTTTGTCGATATTGTCTATATATAGTGAATTGAATCTTTTATTAGAACTATTAAAATAAAAATTTCTTTACTCTTTCTGGAATTGTCTTTATATCAAAGGGTTTTGGAACAAATCCTTTTATGTTTTTGATTTCAAGCAATTTTTCTCTTTCTGCTTCTGATATTTTTTCTGCATTTAATAAAACAAATTTAGTTTTTATTTTAATGGAAAATTCTTTTACACTTGAATCAAATAAGTTGATATCAATTAAAACTAAATCAATTTTATCTTTCTTCAATTTATTGATGCATTCATTGCTATTTGTCGCCAATATTACATTGCATTTATTTTTTTCAAGTATATATTTCACAGAATTTCTTATATTTAATTCACTATCCACTATCATTATCGTTTTGTTTGCTATAGTTTTTCTTAAATATAATTTTCTTATTATGCGTTTGATTAATATAATCAAGATAATCAATAGTATTAGTATAATTAAAACCAAAGATATAATCCAAAATAGGCCCGATTTAGGGGGAATTTCTTTCAATACTTCTCCTTCAACGCTAAAGTCCTGTTCAGCATAGGCCCTTTGTAAATTGCCATATATAATATCTATTCTTAATGCATAAGTGCCATTTTTAAATTTGACTTCACTTATTTCTTTATCATAACTTAAATTTCCCATTACTGCCTTTGTTTCTATTTGGCTGAAAACCTTGTTATTTTCACTATCTATGATGGTATACTTTACATGAACATCAATTTTTTCAATGCCTTTTGTTTCCTTTAATTCAACATTAAATTTTAATGTGTCATTTCTAGTCAATACTAAATTTTTAAGATTTAATGTGACATCAAATAAAGCCTCTGTGCATTGCATTTCTTCTATTGGCTTGCCTTCTATCCCAACACAAGTCCCGGTATTCTTACATTCTCTTGTTTGTTTTCCTTCTAAGCACAAACTCCAGGGAGTACATTCCCAGAAATACGAGCATTTTTTAATCGTAGTTCCTCCACTACTTCCGCCACCAGAATCTATAGGCGTAACAGGAGGAATTACAGCCGTTATAGTAAATGTATCAATTAAAGAAGCAATATGCCCTAATGTATTATTTGCATAAAAAGTTAATGTGTACAACCCCACAGGATTCGCAACATAGTATACATTCCCATTATTAACTAAAGAAATGTTTTCCAAGGCCCCAGAAGGAAGTGTTAATACGCCCCATACATTATTAGCATTTAATGCAGAAATATAAAATCTTATTATCGATCCAGTAATTGCTGATTTTGGGTAGATTGCGTAAGAATATATGCTCAATATTGTCGCATCAACGGTATTATCAAAAAAACCAATATTTGCCGTAAATGTTGTACCACTAATGGCGTCTTTAGTTCCGGGCGAATAAATTAAAATTGCCATTGCATTAAAGTTGGCAGAGGATGTTTCCGAGGCAGTTATTCCATTTCCGAATCTTATCGCAGAATAATTTTCAGAACTTGCAGTTGCAGCAAATATTCCAGGTGTGAGTATTAAAAGTAAAAGAATTATTGAAAAAAAAATTGGTTTCATTTTTATTATTTCGGTAATTTATTTTTGATTATCCTGTTTGTGAATGTTTTCATAAAATCATTTATCTTTCAAGTGCCTATATTTAATTTCATTTGTTTAAGATTCATGCCCTTATTAATAAAATGAATATAAATTTTTCATTCTGAACTCTCCATTCCAAGCTTTGCTTCAAGTGCCCTTATCCTTAATTCTAATTTCATCTTTAGTTTCCTATCCTAACAACATTAATATTAAAACTATTAACTATCGCATCTCTTACTGGGTCTAAATGGTCATCCATTCCCACATTGATTGTGTCTCCGCCATTTAGTTTAGTTATGCAGTTGAATCCACCTGATGAGCTTATTCCGTTCTGAAATTCGTTAAAACCATAGCAATCGCCTTGTCCTGTTCCATTAATAAATAATTTTGTTCCGTATTCTCCCGCTGTTCCCACTGCTTCAGCTGATAAAGTTACAGATATTTTATATACCCCTGTAACCATAGCCGTTAAGTTGCCTTTTTCTGCAGTGCATGAAAAACCATTTATATGACCACAAGTGAGATTAGTTATTTGAACATATACATCTTGTGTCGCTAAATCAACCTGGAAAAATCCGCCATAGGAATGATTAAATAATTCTCCATAGATTAAATTTCCTGAAATGTTATTAGCTACATACATTGAACCATTAACCGATACATTATATCCTTCATTAAGATTACCATTCCCTAATATTAAATTATTTCCATACATATTGTTAATAAAAGAATTGTTCCATCTTTTTGAAGATGTTCCTAATGAAAGGGCATTTGTTGTTTGTGGTGATAAGTTGGATGCCCATAAGCTATTAGACATACTAGCATAAGTGCTGGTTATTAACATTACTCCATTCAAGGAAAAGTATGTTGCACTCCCTTGTGTTTTCAATAAAAAGCTATTACTTACTTGTTGGAAGGACATACCACCCGTTCCGGCTGCATTGCTTATATTAAAAGTTCCATTAACTGTTGCAGGGTTACTTCCATATCCTTTTAGCATACCTAAGTTTAAAGTTCCATTTAAATCTATTGCCTCACTATCCAATGGATTTATAGTTTTGGTATAAGTATTATTTTGTGTTGAATTAAACCACCTATAATCATTAGTTCCCAAAGATAATAAACCATTAGTAGATGGTATCAAACTATTTGCAGAAATTAGCATATTAGAATTTCCAATAGTATTCTGTCCTGAGAATTGCGGTATATAAGTTGAAGTTCCATCTCCTGAGATGTTGCCTCCTGATGCTGAACTTTGATTGTATGCCCAGATTATAGATGCATACAAAGTTGTAGCATAACTTTCATTCCAGGATTTATTTTCTATGTTTGTGTCATAAGTCGCATTGTAAGTAGACAGCCAGGAATCATTGTTTGCTACTAGCGCTGCATCTGTGTATGCAATCGCAGGTGTTGTTTGATTAAACCAGAAATTTCCATATGCATTATACATTGATTCATTTGTTACAATAGTTTGATTGTATGCCCAGATTATAGATGCGTTGTATGTTTCGTTGTAAGTTGATCTGAAGGAATTATTATTTGCTACTAGTGCTGCATCTGTGTATGCAATCGCAGGTGTTGTTTGATTAAACCAGAAATTTCCATATGCATTATACATTGATTCATTTGTTACAATAGTTTGATTGTATGCCCAGATTATAGATGCGTTGTATGTTTCGTTGTAAGTTGATCTGAAGGAATTATTATTTGCTACTAGTGCTGCATCTGTGTATGCAATCGCAGGTGTTGTTTGATTAAACCAGAAATTTCCATATGCATCATACATTGATTCATTTGTTACAATAGTTTGATTGTATGCCCAGATTATAGATGCGTTGTATGTTTCGTTGTAAGTTGATCTGAAGGAATTATTATTTGCTACTAGTGCTGCATCTGTGTATGCAATTGCTGGAGTAGTTTGATTGTAATCATAATTAAATGTAGTCAACCAGTTTGTAAACGGGGTTGTCATATTATAGGCCCATTGAATTCCTGCATAAAATAAATCTGTAAATGTTTGATTAAAAGAAGTATTTGTTAAAACACACAATACACTTCCATTTTCATAAATTAATCTTATTGAACTTCCTTCTGGGCAGGAATTAATTAAAGAAAAATTAATGAATGAAATATTATTTATTTTTCCAACAGAAGATTGTAATTCTAATCTTTCTATTCCGTCAAAATCTAAATCTTCTGCATTAATACTATAATCCTTCCAGTAAATTACTCCATAAGATAAATTAGGATTTATCATAACATTCCATGAACCATTTATTATGGCATTGATTAAAGTTTGTTCAAAAATTAAGTTTCCCCCGATAGAGCTATCATATATTGAAATTGATAAATTAGCTGAAGCTGTTAGATTACCTGTTGCAACTTCTCTGACATTTGTTCCTTGATCCGAAATAAGAAAAGCAGATACTACTGTTGGAAATATTATGAGAAAAAGGGCAAACAAAATTAATTTATATCTTATTTTCCTATTAATTTTCAAACAATTATATTCTATTTTATTCAACAGGTCAGATTGAAAAATTACACTCTTTTTTTTTTCGGGATACCTCCCCACACTTTCTAACATAAACCCCATTAAACTACCTCTTTACAACACAGCCCACAATACTATTCGTAGGTTAAATTAGATTTAAATAGATTTCGTTTTAGATGTAAGTTAATGCAAGAATTAACCCATTTAACAACACATTTCGCGTTTACAGCAAAATTAAACTTATATGAAAAATAAAAAACATAACCTTTAAATAATTATAAAACAAAATAACTTACAATGAAAAGCATTTTACCTTTAGCTGCAATGGAAAAATTAATTAAAAAAGCCGGTGCTTCTCGTGTCGGAGAAGATGGCAAACAGGCACTTCGAGAGATTCTTGAGCAGGTTGCAGATGAGATTTGTGAAAAAGCACTTCGAATGGCAAAACATTCTGGAAGGAAGACAATAAAAGCAGCAGATATTAAATTAGCAGCAAAATAACTGCTTATTCTCTATTTAGAAATATAAAAAGATAGAATTCTCGAATAATTTATGCTAAAAGTTCAGTTTCTTTATCTAAAAGTTTTCCATCTTGGTCGATAATCCTTTTAATAAAACCTTTTCTTCGGGCATAGATTCTTATCTTTAATGGATCATCTTCATATTCTTTAGGTATGTCTACTCCATCAATACGAAAATGATGCTTAAGTAAAACTTTTTTAAAGTTATCATCCAAATCAAAAGCAAAATCTTCTAATGCTTTATCTCTCATGTAAGAATCAACGGCAAACGAACAGAAATTTTCTTTATACTTTCCTCTCGGGTTATGTGGTACTTTATTTGTTTTTAAAACCACAGATTCAGATTCAATTCCCACCAGGATATATTGTAATTTGAACAGCTCATAAAACTCTGAAAGCTCTTCTTTGCTCATTTCTTGATTAACCTCACCAATAAAGAACCCCTTCTTTTTTACTATTTCAGAAAAAAAATCCGATTCTACCTTCTCTTTAGAATATACTGTACCTTTAACCTTATAGGTATGGTCATGACAATGGGCAATAATAAATTCAATAAAATCATTAGCGTATTCAAACCCGGAAGTCATCTTAATGCTTTTGCCGTTTGTTATCTTAAGTACGGCCCTATCATTGTACATGCCCTTGCCAAATCGGATAAACTGGTTATGCACCATTTCATCAAAATTTCCGTGAAATATTTTGTTGATAAAATTCATAATATAAAGAATACAACACATTCATTTAAAAACATTGTCTTTTTAATTAAAAAATAAAAAAATTCGCAGGGGGAAAACCAAGGTGGAAAAAGAGGTTTGAGAGGTGTTTAATAAAAATGATTTTCTCCTCAATTTTTCCCTTTGCGCTGTTGAGGCCTTCTTTTAATTTCAAGCCACTTAAGATATTCGACCTCATCTTGTTTTAGTTCAAAGTGACCTTCCATACAATATCATTAGCCCTGCCTTTATTAATACGTTATGAATAGCTAATAGAGAAGCAATTTCCACAAGCTTTTTAAACCAATATGTTACTATTATAACACGATGATACGCATAGTTTACGCCCCACAGTGGTTTTATGGCATAGATACGATTATTGAGAGTTTTTCATTTTTAACTGCATTGTTAATAGCCTATTATGCATACAAGTTCTATAAATTTTCATTTGAGCGCAAATACAAATACTTCTCATTGTCTTTCTTGGCATTAGCTTTAGGATCCTTAGCAAAAATAGCCATGAACTTCACAGTTTATTATCCTTATATCATTAAAGAACAGATTGGCGCCCTAAATATTGATATCACGGGCATAAATAAAGCGATGTTTTACGTAATTGGTTTTGATGCGCACAGAATCTTGATGCTTTTTGGACTTGCCGGAATTTACATTCTTTTGAGCAAATCTAAATTAAAAAGCCAGTTAATCCTGTTCACATATTTTATACTATTAGCTGCATTATTTAGTAACAATAGTTATTTCATATTTTACATAACTATGGCTTTATTCTTAGGTTATATTGTTTTCTTTTATTATAAAAACTATACCCTAAATCCAAAAAATAATAAACTAATCCTAGTAGCTTTGGCTTTTTTTATGATATTTATCGCACAATTATGTTTCCTAACAATATTTTGTTGGGAGCACTTATATGCAATAGGAGGGTTTTTTCAATTAGTGGGATACCTTATGCTTCTTTACAGCTATGTCTCATTAGTTCTGCCAACTAGAAAATGAACATGCGCAGAACAAAAATGGATATAATCGGCGATATGCTCATATCCATACAAAATAAAGGAGGAAAAATCAAACCCACTCATTTGATGTATAAAGCTAATCTTTCTCATAAACTTTTAAATACATATTTAGATGAATTAGTTTCTAAGGAGATGGTTTCTGAAATCCAGAAAGGCCCTTCAAAATACCTTATAATAACCGAAAAAGGAGTAGTTTTCTTAAGCGAATTTAGAAAAATGAAAGAATTTCAAGATGCCTTTGGGTTATAGTTAAATCTAATGGGTCATACATCCTATTTTTTCAGCTTAATTTCAACAATCAGAATTTTTTACAGTAAATTTTCTTAATGTAAATCTAATTCATAATTCACTATCGTAACGCAAGAAGCCGCAAATAATTCTTTCTTACCCAAAGAGATCCTTATAGCCCCTATTCTATCCAAAAGTCCTTCAGTCTTTCGAGGCATCCCAATATAGTCCCCAAAGACAAAAACAACATTTTCAGAAAATTTAAAATCAGAAATTTTCTTCCCTTTAGAATGCAAATAAAAAACATTTTTTCTTTCCCGAATTAAAGATTCAAAACTTAATTTAGAAATTTTTATTCCTGGCTCTAAAACCAAGAATTCTTCGCGTTTAAGTTGTTTTCCTTTAACCAAAGCTTCATTTATTTTACAAGCAATTGATTTCTCATCATAATCCAAACCCCTCACTTCAGCACCGATAAAGGTTATAGTTCTTGGAGGATCATCCGCACCTTCGAGCACTGCATGAAAGACCACATCTTTCCTAACATCCCCTGCAACAAATAACGCATTAGAAACGCATCTTGCAACAATATCCATCCTTCCGGCATTCACTAAATCATTTACATTAAATCCTTTAGTTTTTGCTTTCAGGGCCCTAAGAATAAATTCTCTCATAATATAAAAAAATTATTTATTGGAAGTATGTTTCAAGTTCTCAACAAGCTTTTCTACTGCTTCTTTTAGCAATTGCTCGCTTCTGGTTCCAGTGCATACAATTTTTCCGTTTCCAAATAACAAAAACGTCGCTTTTGTACCTGCCAACTTATAGACCAGGCCGGGAAACTGTTCGGGTTCATATTCTGTATTTTCCAATTGTATTGCAAGTTTATTCAGATTTAAAGCTAATCCAACATCACCAGAGGCGACAATATTTTGTACAGTGATTTCTGGTTTTATATTAATTTTTACGCCTATCTTTTCAACATTTTTTATAATCTCTTTGATAGCATCGCCTACCTTCTCAAGGGACTTTGCTCCAGTGCATACAACTTTTCCAGAGCTAAATATCAATGCAGAAGATTTAGGCTCTTTAATTCTCATGACTAAACCAGGAAACTGCTCAGGATTATACTCTGTATTCGGCAGTGTCTCAGCCAGCTTTATCAACGATATGTCTCTTTCCAAAGAGGTTGTTGCAACAATATTCTGAACTGTCATTGGCTTTGCAATAGGGCCATTCGCGGATATTTCGACTTTTTTCTTCACGACCATTTTTATTCCTCCGGCGTTTATATATCTTATAAATAAGGACAAAAAGTTTATAAATGTGAGCCAAAAAAAGCATAACCCCTAAAAAGTTACACTAATATTTCTTTAATTTGTTCAATTGTTCCTAATTTGGCCATTTTAAGCCTTGTCCTAGTAGAATTAGGGTAACTCTTAGTAAAATCCATAGCCCTTCGTTTAAAAGCATCGAAATTATACACTCTATATTGTTTAGCAAGCTCATAATAATCAAAAAGCAATTTGATATTCTCTTCGTAACTGGGTTTTTCCTTTTCATTAACTAGTCTAGAAAATATCGAAGGATCCCCTATTGCAGCCCTACCAATCATTACTAAATCACATTTAGTCTCTTTCAACATCTTTTCGGCGCTGGTCCTATCAACAACATCCCCGTTCCCAATCACAGGTATAGAAACATTCTCTTTAACTTCCTTTATTAAAGACCAGTCTGCTTTCCCAGAATAGCCCTGTACAACCAATCGGGGATGTAATGTTATCGCTGAGGCTCCTGCTTCTTCTGCAATTCGGGCAATTTCAACAGCGTTCACTTTTTTCATTCCAGACCTCATTTTAACTGTTACAGGCTTGTCTGTATTTTTAACTAAGGTTTCAATGATTTCTTTAATTTTGCCAGGCCTAATAAGCAATGCGCCTCCAGCCCCTTGTTTTAATATATTTGTTGCAGGGCAGCCAAGATTCAGATCAATTATATCAGAATCCAATAATTTCACTGCTTTTGCAAAATATTCTAATTTAGTGCCGAATAATTGTATTGCCACAGGCCTTTCTTCTTCTGCTATTTTGGTAAGTTTTAATGTAGCCTTATTATTCCTTATCAGAGCATTAATAGAAACCATTTCAGAAAATACTAAAGAAGCACCATATCTTCGGCATAAAACTCGATAGGCTACATCAGTAATGTCGGCTATTGGGGCTAAAACATATTTTCCTTCAATTTTAACATTTCCAATCTTCATTACAAGAGAGATAATAAATTTTATTAATAAATATTGTTATTCAAAAGAACTATGTCCTCGTCTCTTTCGGACCAAAAAGAATTGCAATCTTCTCTTTTTTGAACCAAAAACTCTTGTTCAATCGGCGATTCAAAATTACGATATTTGAATTCATTTTCGATAGAAATGAGTCTTTCAACAGTTTCGCAATAATCTTCTATACCTAAATTTCCATTTTTAAGTTTTGATCTAATTTCTAGCGCCTCCGCGCGCATAGCAGATTCAATTATTGCATAAGCAAAATATTCATCTTTACTTTCAACCAATGCTTTTTCCAAAAGGGAAAATTTTTCAGAAGTGTATATTGAAGCATCGAAAGAACCATAGACCATATCATCCACAAATAGAAATGCAGATTCATAATCTTTATCAAAATCAAGGTAATAAGACATAATCTCATCAACAGGCAATATAATTTCCCTAGCAATGTCCCCTAAAGAAATATTTTTATCGTATTTAAGATTATAATTGGTAATAAGTCTCAAAAAATTTTCTTTTTCATCAAATCCCGGGTTATAGAGCGTAGCATATAAATGAATATATTTTTTTGCAGTTATCTCGTCAAATTCAGGGTCATTTATCATTATATTCATAAAGTATCTTGAAGAAGATTCGACACTAATGCATAATTTTTCATCAATCGCATTAATATAAATATTCAATAAATCTAAATCATAGTTATACATTGCCCTTATTGTTCGGTTAAACAAACTTAAATCTCCATGGATCAGGCCCCCTCGAGCCAATGACTGCCCTTCAATGCAAAAATTAAGCTGTTCGGGGCTAATTTCATCCAATGCATTTTTAATAATAAATTCTACCTGTTTCTTATCAATATCCCCTGCAAAATTTATTGCACCAATCATATCACAATTATTAATTAAGTTTTCAATTTTTTTCTTAAATTCTTCATAATCTTGGCCCACAAATTGCCCCATTGATTCAAAATCATCAGTATCAAAAGAACTATAATTAATTTTATTTTTTTCAATTGATTTAAGGGGCTGCAAAGAACTATAATCATCAACTTTTTTTTCTAAATTTGAACTTTTAATTTTGTCTGGAAAAGCATAGCCATGACTTGGTTGTTTTTCAATATTTGTTTTTCCGATCTTATTTGTAGGTTTGCTTTGAGCCGTGGTTTCAGGCCTATGAGATAAATTCCTTGCATAATCTATCATTACGGGCACAGAAGAAACAAGGCCATATGCGAAAAGAAATACAGCAGACCCCAGCATTAATGATTTTTGCCAGCTTGAGTTTTTGTTCTTCATGTTTTTATTCTCAAAAGCTTAACATAGAGTATATCTTTCAAGTTTAAATAACCTAAGTGATTTTAAGTCCAGTTTAGAACAAATTTAATTATTTTACAAATCCAATAACAAAAGTTTTGCCTTTTATTGTCTCTATAATTTTCTTATCATATCCTTTGTCTTCAAAGAATATCTCAGAAGCTCCAACTTTCTTTGCAATTTCTTTTTTCCATTTTGACAAATCGTATTCAGAAGCGAGGCTAAGTTTTATTTCCTCTTCGGACTTTAGTTTTTCAGATTTTCTCATCATTTGCACTCTTCTCATCACTTCTCTTGCAAATCCTTCTCTTTCAAGCTCTTCATCTGCTTTAGTATCATATTCAACAAATACTTCGCCTTTAATTATGCTAACATTCTTAACATTCAGCTGTTTTTTTATCAATTCCTCAAATTTCAAGATATCTCCAACTTCCGGCACAGAAATTTTTGCGGACTTCAATGGCCACCTTATTCCCATTTTTAATTCTTCTCTTGCGGCCAGTCCTTTTTGCAAGATATCATTAAAAATATCAAATGCCTTTTCAAGCTCTAAATCAATTATCTTTTTGTCAGCAGAAGGCCATTCAAGCAAATGTACGCTATCTTCTTTATATTTAAATTTCTCTTTAAGTTCCAAAAAAGTTTTATCTGCAATAAATGGCGCAACAGGCGCAAGTAAGGCCAAAGTAGTTTTTAAACATTTTTCTAAAACAAAGAAAACAGCCCCATCTTTTTCATCAACTCTCTCTCTTATTAGCTGAATATATCCCCGGCTCATTTTATTTATCACAAAATCTTCAAATGCTCTTCCGGCTATATGATATTCAAAATTATCCAAGGCACCAGTATATACTTTTACAAAAGAATTTAATTTGGAAAGCAGCCATTTGTCCTCAACTTCTTTCACTTTAACTTCATTAATTTTTTCAGCCTGATTCAGCAAGTAAGTATTGATGTTTAATAAAATATTAAATATTTTGTAGACCTCTTTTTTAACATTGTCTGCCTTGAATTTCTGAGTATCATAAGGGGCAATGTCCCACATATAGTAAAATCTTAGATTATCAGCGCCCATTTCTTCCATCCCTTCTTTAGCCCAAACAACATTACCCAAACTCTTACTCATCTTTTCTCCTTTTTCATCTAAAACCCATCCAGGCATAGAAACTTCTTTGTAAGGAACTTTATCAAACGTCGCAATACCGCAAAACATAAGGCTATAGAACCATCCTCTTATTTGATCCTGAGATTCATTAATTCTCGAAACCGGGAAATGTCCTTCAAATTCTTTTTTATTCGCAAATGGATAACCTAATGAAGCCCATGGGGCAATTCCAGAATCAAACCATACATCAAAAATATCATTTATTTTTTCCATTTCTTTTTTGCATTTACATTTAATTTTAATATCTGCAGCTGTATGAAGGTCAAAATCCTTAGGAATTTTATTGGTTGCACTGGCTTGCAGTTCTTTCATTGATTCAATTACTCTAATCTCACCGCATTTGCATTTCCAAATAGGCATAGGTATTCCCCAATATCTCTGCCGAGAAACATTCCAATCATCAGCATTAGCAACCCAAGCAGCGAATCTTTCACCCGCATATTCTGGAAGCCATGTTACGTTTTGATTGCCGGCAAGCATTTTCTTTCTTATAGGATCAACTTTCAAGAACCATTGTTTGCTCATTCTGAATATCAATGGTTTTTTGCATCTCCAGCATACAGGATATTTATGTTCTACAGTTTCAGAATGTAATAGTTTTCCCTGCTCTTCAAGTAATTCTATTATTTTAGCATCTGCATCTTTTACAAAAATTCCTTCAAACTGACCTGCAAGCGCAGTATACTTACAGGAATCATCCAACGGTGAAGGATCGGGCAAATTATAATGTTTTCCAATTTCATTATCAGTCTTCCCGTGCCCTGGGGCAGTATGCACTAATCCTGTCCCTTCATTAACATTTACAAAATCTTCAAATATATCCCCTGATTCAACGCCTTCTTTTTTTACCGCTAACTTAGAAGGTATTCTTTCTTTTAATATTGGAATGGACAGATATACCTTCAAGGCATTTGGATTTTTTTGCAGTTCTTTCTGCTGTGGCACATCAATTAGGGGTTCATAAGCCCATCCATCCATTGCCTTGCCCTTGAATCTTTCAAGTATCTTATATCCAATTTCCAATCCTACCAATAATTGTAATCTCTTTTCAGCTAATATTAAAACCCCTTTTGCAGTTTCAATTTTTACATACTCTTCATCGGGATTTACAGCAATAGCTACATTGGCAATCAATGTCCAAGGGGTTGTTGTAAAAACAACTAAATATTCTTCTTTTCCCTTTAATTTAAACTTTATAAATATGCATGGGTCCTTCAATTGGGTGTAAGAATCAGTGACTTCATAACCTGCCAAAGCGGTTTCACAACTAGGGCACCAAAACACAGGTCTCTGACCCTCATAAACTAAATTTTTATCCCAGAGTTGTTTGAATGTCCACCATCCGGATTCAACATAAGAATTATCATAGGTTAGATAAGGTTCTTTCCATGAATACCATGATCCTAATTTATCATAAACTTCCATCCACAAATCTTTATATGTTGCAGCCCATTTTTTGCATTCTTCACAGAATTTTTTAACCCCTAATTTCTGAATATCTTTCTTTGAATGCATTTTAAAATTCTTTTCAACCATATTTTCAACAGGTAACCCATGTGTGTCAAAACCTGGCTGAAAAAGAACATTTTGACCTTTCATAAAAGCAATTCTTAAATTCAAATCTTTATAGACTGTATTTCTTATGTGCCCTACATGGGGCATGTTGTTTGCATAAGGTGGACCATCAAGAAGAAAATAGGGTGCGCCATTCTTATTTTTCTTTTCCAATTTCTCAAGAAGTTTTATTTTTTTCCAATGCGCAAGCATCTCCTTCTCTATTAGCTTAAAATCATACATATTAGTTTTTTAAGAATACAGTTGATATATAAATGTTTTCCTGGAACCAGCCTTAATTTCAAAAAAAAGAAATGTTTATAAACAGAGCCTATAAATTAAGGGTTAAAATGTACAGCTATTCACAAAAAAAGTCAAATAAAAAATTGATTGCATTAGTCACTTCCGCATTGTTTGCCTTAGGGGGCATAATCTCATTTCCTTACCTGAAAACAGCGTATCAGAAACATTCTGCAAACACTCTGATTGAGTCAACATCACAAGATCTAGAAACTTTAAAAAAAACCTATTCAAACGCCGTAAATATAATAGAAAATAATAAATTTTTAATGACTGGTCCTGAAGAGATTGCCCCTTTGTACGCTGAATTAGAAGACACTCTAAAAAAAACAGTTCAAATTAAGGAAACATTGCAAGAAACAAAAAATGAATTTCAAAGCAAAGATTACGATATTGTGCGTGAAACCTTAGACCCAAAATTTGGATTGAAATCTAAGACAAGAATCACCCCTTCAATAATTGCAAAAGAAGAAAAGGGCGATCTTGATACGAAAGTCATAAGGATTTGCCAGGAAAAGCGCGAAGCCCGAGACACAACAGTAAATAATGAATGGTACCTAAAAGCTAGATTAAAAAAACCTTTGACTCCTGATAATATGGAAGAAGTAAAGGTTATACCAAAAAAATTTATTGACATGATTCCAATAGCAAACCCGGATTTAGAATTAAAACTTAGTCAATTGCTTCCTGAACTAAACAATAGTTTAGGTGCAAATATCATCAGAATAAATCCATTATTTTCGCATATTGCAGAATTCGGCAAAACTCCAAAAATATCTGCAAATGCAAGAAGTATGTATGATGCCGCATTTTCTGCTTACATGAAAGTCAGAGAAAAGAATGATGCTCTTACTTGGTATAGGGCAGAGCAGCACGATGGCAAATTCTTAACCTCGGATTATAAAGAGTTATTGCAGAAACAGAACGAACCGATTTCATTTATTCATTTAGGAGATGAGAATATCAGGGCTTTAGACAATTATTTCAAAGAATTGCATGAGCAGTATTTCATTTTTGTCTCTTCTCATGACAAGAAATCAAAAACATTCAGTCATTGGGAAACAGAAAGCTACACCACCATAGAAACAGATTCGAACGGGAATACCCACGAAGTCACAGGAACAACAATAAGACATTACACAACTAATGGCTATCAGTTCTTCTACATATTAGCAACAGTTGCACCAGAAGGAACAGTCTATAAAAACGTTTATGTTGGCGAAAAAGACAGCCATAATGAATTATTGGGGGGTCTTTTTGGATTAAGCTGGAATTACAGGCAAGATGAACAAGTCAATTGGGTCAGGGAATGGAAACGTTTACATTATGATAATACTGACATTAATAATCACCAGGGATGGATGCACCAAATAAATCCCCACATAGAAAACGATTCTGCGTGCAGAAACTTAAGATAATTAACTCCTCTCATTAGACAATGCCTTTGTTTCTTTTCTATTCTCAAAAAAGTTTATCGCTTCCGCTAATTCTTTGTGGCTTTTTGCATAGGCCCTGATATTAATTCCTTTATTATAAGCCTCGCAAGCTTGTATCAAAGCCTTAGCCCCATAATAAGTCCCACGAGGATGCGCATGCACACCTGCTCCCATCGTAGTTATAAAATCAACTTCCCCCATAATATCTATGAAAGATTTTAGTTTAGTGGGATTTAAACCCCCGGAGATTATCGGGCAACATTTTTTCATACCCCTCCAAGAATCATCATTCAATATCACATGATTGGCATAATCTTCCTTTGCAATTTTCAAAACTTGTTCATCATTCTGGGGCACCTGAGCCCAGCTCTGTTCAAAGAAATGTCCCTTAGATATTAAATGCAAAATATTCTTCGCTGCAGTGATATCTTCATCAGGTGAGCCTTTCATCTTTCCAACGCCAGCTGTGCCTGTATGTATCCCTGAAGCTCCCGCCAATTTTGCAAATTTCGATAAAACCAACACCGAAAATCCAATAGGATTTTCAGGTCGGGTAAAAGCACCATGCGCAGCCCTATGAAAATGCAAAAACACATTAGGGTACTTTCTTCTCAAGGTCTGCACTGCCATCCATCCTGCAGTTATCCCATCTATTAGATAAGCATAACTTCCCTTTTCAAAACCTGTTTTCCTTATTAGTTCGCACCTTCTAATCATCTCATCAAAATCCGATGCTGAAACATTGAAAGAGTGAACCTTCTTATGGCCTGTCTCCTTAACCGCCTTATCCATAGCTTTTTTAACAAACTTGACCATCTTTTCATAATCGCAAAAATCCTGGTTGGCTTGAGGCTCATCATTCTTGACAAAATCTCCTCCTCCCGACCAAAAATCATAACATACTTCAGCATATTCAGCAGCAGTCAAACCAATCTTGGGTTTTATAATTGTACCCAATATAGGCCTGCCATAAACCCCCAAATACTTTCTCATATCATCCAATGTATACGAAGGTCCGTCATAGTGTTCAAGCATCTCTGTGGGAAACCAGACATCTAGCATTTTCAATGCAGAAATCTCTTTCATCCCCAAAACATTCCCTACAACAAAGGTCAAGATGTTCTGTACATTTCCGCCACGGTCAAAAATTCTCCAAGGATAAGCAACCCATATTAAATTTCTCTTTAAATCTACATTATATACTAAAGCATTAAGCTCTCTCGAAAAAGCAGTCTCAGTACTTACCTTAAAATTTGTTCCAGTAGATGATTCCGCCGCAACTTCACTTGCGGCTTGCAGAATATTCAGCTTTTCACCTGGAATAAGATGAAAGACTACAAGCATGTATTCTCCATTTTTTGGAGCTTTAAGATCTAAATTTACATACGCCCTCTGCTTTGAATTCAAGGACTTCAATAATTTCGCAGCAGGATTCACATTATCACCTCAATTAATTATAAAATAAGGGACTATTTAAAAGTTATTATTTACAAACCAATAGCCTAAATTTGGCTCATCTAAAGATTTATAAATAAACCTGATGAGTTATTAATTATGATAATAAAAATACCCTATTCAGATTATAATAAAGCTAATGAAGCGCCTGATAAGATATTGGAAGCTTTTGAACAAATCTGGAGTAATGAAGATGAAACGGACAAAAAAATAGATGTTAAAGAAAGTTCAGATTATTCTGAAAAAACTATTGCTCTAGGTGGCAGCCATGTCATATCTTATGATTGTATAAAAAAATTTGCAAAAAAGAATAAAAACCCCGGTTTGATTGTTTTCGACGCGCATCCAGATGTTTTCCAAGAATTTGAGACTGTTTCTTATCAAGATTGGGTTAAGCATATTGTTGATGAAAACATTATCGCAAAAGAAAATATTATTTTAATAGGGATAAGAAATCCTTCAGTGGAAGAGATTCAATACTTGAAAGAAAATAATATTAAATATTACACCTGCAGGCAGATATTCAATAATCTGCAGGAAATCTGCGATGCAGTCATGGAACTTGCAAGAAATTTCAGTGCATTGTATATTTCAGTAGATATTGATTCTGTAGATCCCGCATTCGCTCCTGGTGTAAGTCATATCGAACCTGCGGGGTTATCTTCAAGAGAATTGATTTATTTTCTGCAGAGAATCAAAAGAATTGGAAACTTAAAAGCCGCAGATATAGTAGAGGTGGTTCCTAGCAAAGATATTAATGGAATGACAGTCAAACTTGCGGCAAAGATTATGAAAGAATTGATTTAATCTTCGAATTCTTCGTTTAAAATTCTGTTTATCTCTTCTTTTATTTTAGATCCAATCTTATCTACTCTATCCAGATCATCCGCGTTTATCACGTTCTTGACCGTCTTGTATTCATTAAGCAAAGCTTTCGCCAAAGAAGGGCCTATCCCTGGCAAGGATTCAATTATGAATTGTTGTTGCTCTTTTGTTGACATTGGCTTTCTTTCAAATCTTACGCCAAAATCCCTTTCCCTATTCCTTTCTCTCTCTGCTATCGCTTTTACATAATCTGCAGATTCTTTTGCATTTCTTGTCCATATTATCGGTATCTGAAAAGCAGTAGCTATAGCCGCAAACATTCCCCTTATTGCATTTGGATGGATATTTCTTAAGGAATAAATATCCTCTTCGCCTTCTAATAATAAAATAGGCTTTGAAAAATTAGATTTCAGTGCCGAAAGCTGATTCAAAAGTCTTTTATCAATCATCGAATCAACAAAATCCTGCTTGGTTTTTCTTTCTATTCCAATTTCATTATTAATTATAATATCTGCGCAAGGCAAGGTTTTCATATCCACTTCTAATCCTAAATCAAAAATATGCTTTGCCAATTGTGATCCCTTTTCTCGCACATCAATAAGGACCTTAAATTCAGAAAAATCTTTCAATGTTTTCTCTGTTTTAAGATTTGAAAATAATCTGTTTTTCATATTAGCAAGCAAATCTTTCATTTTTCTTTCTTTATTTAAAGAAATCCAGTAATTTACTTCATCTCTTGTATTTTTTGCAATCAAATAAATAACTCTGCCTTTTTCCAGTCTTCCTGTTCTGCCTTTTCTTTGTATGCTTCTTATTGCAGAAGGCACAGGCTCGTAGAAAATGACCAAATCCACCGCAGGAATATCAATTCCTTCCTCCCCTACAGAAGTCATCACAATCACATTAAATAAACTATTTTTGAAATCTTCTAAAACATTAGATTGATCTTTTTGCGACATACCTGTACCATTTTTCTTTGTCTGTCCGACAAATATTTTAGCTTGTACTTTGTCAATTTTGCATAATTCTTCAGTCAATGTTTTTGCAGAATCTCTATAGTTTGTAAAAACAATTATTTTTTTATTTTCATCCTCATCAATTTCTTTTTTGATTATTTCTTTTAATCTTATTAATTTTGGATGTTCAACAGACTTTTCAAGCATTTCGGCAGTTTTCATATAGGCCATTTTAAAATCTGCATCTTTCACAAGATTTTTAGTTGCTTTAACTTTTGATTTCTCAGCATTGGAAAATAAATCAGATAAATAGCTATGAAGAGATTTTATTCCCTGTGTCTCAATCAATTCAATTGCATGGGCAACTTTCATTGCCTGTGCATTCATTGAAATAGCATGCCATATTCCAAAATCTTTTTCGCCACGAGCAATCATTCCCTGCAAGTTTCTTTGCATTTCCAAAAGCTGGGTTTTGGTTACATTAGAGCTGGAATTTAAATGTCCTGTTTCTTTTAATTGTTTTAATTTATTCTTATAGCTCTCTTCTAAAAATTTCTTGACTTCTTTTATATTTTCTGGCAATTCAACAAACTCTTTCGTTACCTCTTTTTCCTTAATGTATATTTTTACATCTTCATCATCATGCGTTCTAATTTCAATGTCTTCAATGAATGTATTTTTTAATATTTCTTCAATTTTATCTTTATTAGCTCCAGGTGAAGCAGATAATCCTAAAATTCTTGGATACTTCGCAGTAGTATGGTACTGTTTTGCAATCCATACATAATCATAATCTCCTATAGCATGCTGTACTTCATCTAAAACTAAAAGAGAAACTTCTTCCAAATTTATTTTTCTGTTTATAATATCATTGCTTAAACCTTGCGGCGTAGAGAATATGAACTGCGCCCGTTTCCATAATTCGGCTCTTTTTTCCGGTTTCACAGCACCAGTAAATAAAACAAATTTTTCTTCTTCCGTTTCAATATACTTCTTAAAAGAACCCATATGCTGCGCAACTAATGGCCTGTTTGGAGCCAGGATTAAAACTTTGGAATTTGGATAGTTGGTTATTCTATTTACAGCAAGCATTAAAGAAATCGCGGTTTTTCCTAAACCTGTAGGCAGAACTACTAATGTATTCTTGTTTGCGCACGTGTTTAATATGGTCTCCTGGTACAATCTAGGCTTAAAATCTTTAATCATAATTTATCGCAGAAGTTTAATGTTTATAAACTCTGCGCACGTTTGTCAAGTAGCAAAACTTTTTTAAAGCAAGACCCAAAATATACTATAGATGGTAGTTCAGCTGTTCGGCATGATTGATCTTTTGGCTTCAGTCTCAATAATACTAGCAAGGGCAGAAGTAGCACCGGGATTTATCACTTTAATTGCAATCTTAGTTCTTATTAAAAGTTTAATTTTTATAAAAGATATAGTTAGTATCATAGATATCATCGGGGTAATCTTTATTTTCTTAGCATTATCAGGATCTTTTTCGATAATAACTTGGCTTTTCTTAGTTTGGTTTTTACAGAAAGGTTTGATAAGCCTGCTTTCATAAATTTACTTGAACATTCTAAAATAAAACCAAGTGGTGCCTATTACAAACGTCAGCAACAAGGTCATAAACAATGTCGCTCCCGCAGTTAAGAACTGCAATAAAAAGAATGAAAGCACAATGAAGCAGAATCCAAATATATACAATGGTTTTGATTCAAAATACACAGTATTGCCATCCAACCCAGGCAAAGGAAACATTGAATAAATTGCAAATAATCCTCCAATCAAAATAAATTTATCAAATATCCCTGATGAATTAAATATCCCTAGCAAAAAAATCAAAATCACATTAGCCATAGAACCAGCTATTGCAATCTTTGCCACTTCCCATTTTGATATCGCAATTCCTCCTTTGCCCAATCTCTTGAATCGGTCTATTGATAATTCCTGGCTTTCAAGCCCTGCGAACCAAAATTTTCCGTTTGATATCAAAGTTACAATTATTCCTATAACTACACCAATGTAAAGAGAATTAATTTTGTATCTTGCACCAAAAAAATTCATTGCTATAGGCAAATGAGCTCGTTGAGTTATCCAATATCTCTGTATAGCCCAATTTTTCGTCGTCACAGTTGCGCCATAGATGCTTGCAACAACCTTGTGCCCAAAAACATGAACCATAAATGTAATCATTACAATAACAAATATTCTCAGCAAATTCGCAAACCAGTATGAAGCTACAAAAGTTTCTCTTCCGTCATTGAAGCCAAAAAACAGTGTTAAAAATAAAACAATAACTAGAGATTCAATCACTTCTTTTTTTGTCATGTTGAACATTTTTTTCTATCAATCCAATAATCTCATCTTCGTGGCCTGCTCCTACAACAGCCACAATCTTTCCAAAGTTCATTAGATTATATAAATTTTTTGCCATAATTTCATTTCTCTCTTTTATTAGTGTATTATAAACTGAAGGATAGCTCTTTTTCAGCATCATTGTCAATTTTTTTACAGTTTCTTTTTTTGGGACAGTTCTCAAATCAAAAGGTTCAATTATCGGTTTCCTAAATAATATTGCCTTAAAAATATCTCCAATAAACCTGAATTTCTCTCTCCAGGTTATTCCTTTAATAAGTTTTTTTATTGTTATTCTTATATCCTGATCTATCATCGCAATCTTAGCATTTGTTCCTTTAGCCGATATTGCAGCCTGTTTCATTTCAGATCCAGGTTTTACTCCGACAATTTTTCCAAGTTTATTCTCAACCCAGGCACCAAGTAAATTAAAAATAAATCCCTTTATGCCTAAAGTTCTTATTGCTTTCCAGAAAGAATGTGAATCTTTTTTCTTAGACATCAAAGCAGCAAATCGATTATAATCCAACTCTAATGCAACAACATCGGGTTTCTCGGACTCAATAATTTCTCTAACGGTGTTTACAGATTCAATGGCAATATGTGATGTTCCAATAAGTATCAGGTTCTTGTATCTTTCCATAGCAAATTAATAAATCCAATGCCTTTAAAAAAGTATTGCTCAAGAATTATTTAAAATATAAAAAAATTAATAATATTTGTAGTCTATTACATTTACGTAATAATATCCTTCAGATTCAACCTTTTGACCATCAGGGCTTGTTGCAGTAGCTGTAACTTTGTAATATGACTCGCATAATGGTCCTCTGCATTCAGCTTTTGTTGCAGCTGTTGAAGTACATGTTGCACCTGCTATGCACTCACAAGTTTGAGGATCATTTTCACATGCGATTCTGCCATTGCACCATGTATCTGGATAAATTTCATCTCTCAATAAGATAATCGGTCCAGTAATCTCTTTATTTTCAACAACATATTGCTTTCCATAAGTGCAAAGCTGTCTATGAGAATCTGGATTAAAATCCAACCTCAGATCCCATCCACTGCACCCATTCACAAATATATCCATATTCACTGCATCTTTAGGCAAATCCTTATGGTAATGATAAATATGCATTGCTTCATTGTCCACAGCACCCCACCCCACATTAGTCATGCTTGCCTCATCTTTGAATTCAATTTTATCTATTTTGCAAACTGCACTCACATAGCCTGTGTCCAAATTCTCATTATTTGTTTCATCAGAAGTTCCATCTTGTGTCTGTATATTTTCACTTATGGTCTCTTTTGAGCATCCAGAAATAACTAATAAAAATACCACTGCTAAAATAACCATCGTAATTTTCCCCAAATTAAACACCCCCTATATTGTTTAATGATATTATAATGCTGAGAGAATGAGGGGGTATATAAAGATTATTAAAAAAA
>Ga0208375_1000390_pt1 | contig 65016 bp, 77 predicted proteins | sample RifOxyD1_FD_184038 | JGI IMG/M metagenome (GOLD analysis project Ga0208375, IMG submission 184038) | Soil microbial communities from Rifle, Colorado - Rifle Oxygen_injection D1 (SPAdes) | ecosystem: Environmental > Terrestrial > Deep subsurface > Rock core/Sediment | place: Rifle, Colorado... | reverse complement strand
CGGTAATCCGCTTGTGAACAATGGTGGTGTAGTAGGCTGGTCTGATTGCGATCCTGTTCATACAGATGGTTACCAGGACGAATCGGTAATTTACGGAGATCAGCTGCCTGTTTGTGCGGGTAATATTAATTGGACAGCCAATTTTGCGGCAGGTAATACTATCTATCCTTTTAGCAGTAACGCGCCGGATAATGACGGACATACTGTAAATTATGACTTTGATGCATCTTGCGGAGATTTTCCGTTCGGTCCGTCTTTCACTGTTGCAGTGTATGCCGGAGGTTATCGTGGAGGCGGAGTGTGGCCGTTGTTAAGAGTGTACGCAACTGATATTAACGGCACAAGATACATCGCCGGTACACAGTCTATTTCTTCGTCCTCAAGTAATTGGTATTTGTACACCTTCACCATGCCAAGTGGCGCGCGATTGGCTATGATCGAGACGGAATTTATAAATGATTACTACGTATCGCCTTCTGACGATAGAAATATCGATATTTTTGAAGTGGATATTCTCGACATACCGCCTCCAACAGCCCCAACTACAATTTATCAATTTTACCCATGGCAATCAGGCAATGCAGCCACGACAGTCTATTATGATTGGAATTTAGCATCTGATGTCGGGCACAGCTCATTTGATGGACTGGCCTCTACTAGTGCGGATACCCCCGCGTACTCGTTGTTAAATCTGCCATCGCCAAATAATGAGTTTCTTGTCGACCGTGTGAAAATGACACGAGACGGTGCGCTGAGATTCCCCATGCTTTGGAGATCTCCAAGTACCCCGGGATCTTCGTGCAACATTACGCTTACTCCTAGGGTAGCACTTCCCTACTGGGACGGTGCCTCGTGTACACAGAGCGTGGCTTCGAGCAGTACACAAGTATCAGGCGAAATCTATGAGGCACAGTTTGGCGATCCAACGTGTTCATCTGTTGTGTCTATTAACAACACTTTGAGTCCTACAGCGCAGCTATTCAACGGCGCATCCCCAATTTTGCCGGTTTCAACAATAACAGGCAGTTCTTACAATATATCTCCACTTTTTACCAGTACAGTTTTTGATTCATTATGTATAAATGGTTTGATTGGAGACGGTACAAGGTCCTATGTTCTTCAGTGCGTAAATAGTACAAATGTTACATGCTCGGTTGGTTCAGGTTCTTGCGCGGTTAACTGTACGCCGACCAATGCCCTTAGTAGCTCGCCGGTTGCAATTGATCTTGTGTTTGTTGGATACGACAATGAAAAATGGTTTACTGCTTTGGACGGAGACATGTATTCCTCCAGTGTAGTAGCTGATGTTACAGATACACCGGGCGATAACTTTACATCTAATGTGATCAACGCTGAGACAGCAAGTTCCACTGGCGGCTATGGTTTTGCCGGTAGTACGATAGACCCGCAACGTACAGGTAGTGGCATTAGTGAAGTCGGCGGATCTGGGTTACAGCTTAGTGTCACCGGTACGCACGATTTTGAGGACAGTTGGTTTAATAGTTTTGTGTTCTCACCTCCCGCACATGCTGATGTTGGAGTGCCTGCTGGAGATGTTTTCCAGGTTGGCCACATATACAATATCACTGTTTCGGCTTTTAATGATTTACTCACCAGAGGCGATTATTTAACGGCAGGAGCCGGTAGTGGCGTAGCAGTACTTTATGTAAGTGGCACAGGAACAATAGATATAAACAACGATTTCTTGTGCGGAAACTGCGGATCAGGTAATAGAAAAATATTAGTAGTTACTGAGGCAGTTGTGAATATTTCCGATGCTGTTGAGATTCCTAATCTTGCGAGTTTTAGTGTAAGTGAAGCGCCTCAGATAGACTTTGGAATAATTAGTACTTCTTCAATAGACTTTTTAACAAGATACGATTTTGCAACTCAGACATTTGATCTACCTGTTGTAATAAATGGTCAGCTCATTTCGAGAATGGATGTTAACTTTGACCGAAATCTCGGGCACCTTAACAACTACAATTTCCCTGCTGAACTTGTTAGATACAGCGGTGACATTCTCCACTGGTTGACTACATATGAGAACACAAACACTGTTAATATTAACTATACCGGTTTAGCAACCTACGATGTTCAATGGGTGTATTCTGAATAAAAAATATGAAAATGATTAAAAAAGACAACCCACTAAATAATTCTAAAGGACAGGCATTACTCTTTATTGTTGTAGCTATGAGCGTCGCTCTTGCAGTTGGAATAGCTGTTTCTTCAAGGACACTATCATCGCTTAGAAGGACTTCAAATACCGATACTGCGACTAGAGTTTTTGCCTCGGCAGAAGGTGGAATTGAGTGGTTTTTAAGGCAACCTGCTGATGTGTTGCTGGACTTATCTGACGGTGATACAACAAACGGTAATAACTGTGCAGCTACCAGTTCCGAGTGCCCTTGCGGAACACTTCCCCACCCTACTGATATCAGCGCCTGTATTTTAGAATATCCGGGTCAGGGCGCGGACAACATTAATGCCAAGGCTGAGATTAGAGTGAGCACTTTTACGCTTAATGCCGAAGATGCTGCAACTGACCATTATTGGTTCACACTTGATCCGGGCGATGTCAAAGAGGTTAGATTAGTTAATCTAGCTGCAGATGAATATTATCAAGGTGACGTTGATATTTGTTGGCGATCTTTAGATACCACTCAGTCCAGTGGCATCTACTATCTAACTTATGACCAGGATGGAGTTATTGCAAAAGGTCTTATTTCACCGACATTTCCTACAGGTACTTACACTGTTACAGGAGATGTTGTAGCCGGATCGGGTACTTTAGATTACGATCAGTGCTACCAACTTAATATTAATACTGATACTGACGGACTAAGATTAAAGTCTTTGTACGTTCCTTCCAAAATAGGTATCTTCCCATCCACACTTACAAATTTTCCGTTACAAGGATTTGAAATTGAGTCTACAGGAGAGATAGGAGACGAGAACGGAATTCGGGTTACAAAAGTCATCAATGTTTTTAGATCCTTCCCTTACATGCCTGCGATCTTGGACTATGCAGTCTATTCCGACGGCGATATTAACTAGGTATATTACTATTTTCTTGACATTGTCCAAGCTCCAATTCATACTTTACATAAGACAAATCGTATTATCAAAAGGATTATCCTTTGTCTGCCCTGATATGAGTTTAACTTTTTTGCCACATCTGAAAATAAATGGAGAGGGGGTGAGAACTTGTGAGAAATAGCTTACTAAAAAGACTTATCCAAAACTCCACTTTCTCGCAGGTTAAATCTACCTCAAGAAATTCCTCGGGTTTTACGCTTGTTGAGCTTTTGATCGTTATCGTTATTATTGGTATTTTGGCCGGTGTTGTTATAGGTGTTCTTAATCCTATACAGCAGCAGAACAGAGCAAGAGACGCAAGTACAAGAGCACAGCTCGACAAACTTGCCTTAAATGGTAAAGGTCTCTATGTGTCTTCGCCAAGAAATACCAACAGAGCTCCAACCGCAGCTGAATTTGCAGCCGGAGTTGGAAGTATAGGTGCACACAACTGTACTGATAATGATCCAGTAGCCGACATCAACTACTGTCTATTCCCAATAAACGGTGCTGCATTACAAGCAAACTGTCAAGCTAACGGTTACTCGGGGAGTGGAACAGCGCAGTGTCAGTACGCATTCATTTCGACAGGTACAGGATTTAGAATAGCCGCACACGGCGCAGCTAATCCTCCGGTGACATTCGTGTATACGTATACAGAAACCACTACCGGTACTACTGCAGAAGGATTTTATTCATGCGTTGATAACACTACACCAACATGGGTATATAACATCATAACTATGGATCCTGCTACAACATCTCAGTGCGCAATTCTTTAGTGTCTGAAGTTCGGGCCCCGCTTTGTAAAAGCGGGGCTATTGCAAGTGGGAATCACTTGTGTTTGTAGATTTTTATATGGTTTCTTTTCAAAGGCATTTAAAACAAAATTCTCAAGGTTTCACGCTTGTAGAGTTACTGCTCGTTGTTACTGTTTTGGGAATACTGAGTGCAGTTACTATTTCTACCTTGAATCAACAAGCTCAACGAGAAAGAGCTGCAGACGTTGTCAGACTTGCTCAACTCGAGCAGGCCAATCAGGCAATTCAGTCTTTTGAAGCTGTTGAAGGATACTATCCGCCAGAAGTTGGCGGTGTTCCCACCGATACTAAGTTAAGTGAATATTTAATAAACTGGCCGGCGGGCGTTGAGTACCGCGTCGACTCTTCCACCAATTCATTTGCCATTTACACCGAGCTTTCTGATAATAATTTCAATAAATTTAGCACAGCCTGGGAAGGCGTAGCGCATTGTTCGCCAACCAACATAGACTCAATTAGCGTGTGTGTCACACCGGGCGGCACTACCCCATCGGTCACGAGTTTGTCCTTATCCCCTTCTCCGGTTCTTTTAACAGTGGGTGGAACTCAACAACTAACAGCTACTGCCACATATTCTGATGGGACTTCAACTACTGTTTCAAATTCTACAACTTGGACAATCACCGTTCCAAATGTCGTAACTGTCAGCTCTTCCGGTTTTCTTACTGCAGTTGGAAGCGGCAGTACAAATGTAAGTGGTTCTTTTGGCGGACAGACAGCTTCGGTAACCGTCAATGTCACAAATGTGACGCCAACTGTAGCAAGCGTTACGGTTACACCAACAAGTGTGGCTTTAAATGTGGGCGGAACACAGCAATTTACCGCTACAGCTACCTATACAGACGGATCTTCCTCCAATGTGACAAATTCAGCAGTATGGAATGTTCAATCATTGGGTGGCGGTACAGTTGCCAGTGTAAACAGCACGGGTTTGGCGACTGCACAATCCGTGGGATCCGCAATTGTCAGAGCTTCATATAGTGGATTTACCGGCAGCGCATCTATCACAGTAGGTAGTACTGGGGTAGTTTTAACAAGCATTGATGTATCACCAAAAACAATGACTCTTACGATCGGACAGACCGGTCAGCTTACAGTTAATGCTATTTACTCGGATGGAAGTATTGTAGATGTGACAGGTAAGAGCACTTACAGTGTCGGGCAAATACAGACTTACGTTTCAGTGGACGCATCAGGGTTGGTGACGGGTGTTAGCGACGGTTCAGCAATAGTTACCGCACACTATAGTGGATTTTCTGCAGACTCAAATATTACAGTTAGCACCTTTACCGGTGGTACATTAGATGCATTAGTAATCGCTCCCACTTATCCAACGATTGCAATTGGCGAATCCCTGCAGCTTAGAGCATTTACCAGAGATTCCCTAGGGAACTTAACAGATGTTACATCGTCCACGAGCTGGTCAGTTAGTTCCTTTATATCTACAATTACACTTAAGAATGGCTTGGTAACAGGCGTTTCATCGGGCACCACAGTTGTGCAGGCCGATTATAAGGGAGAAACTGCCTCAACTTATGTAACTGTAAGTTCAAGCTCGACTTTTTAACAAGGTAAATTATGGTTTTAAAAACAAACAAGCAACAAAATATTTCAAATGGATTTACACTAATTGAACTACTTTTAGTTGTCATTTTAATCGGTGTATTAAGCGGAATTGTCTTGAGCGTTATCAATGTTTCAGGAATAAGAGCACGTGCGAGAGATACTCAGAGGTCAGGAGATTTAAAGAGAATACAAACAGCCCTAGAGTTGTACTTCGCAGATATGAGAGGATATCCTCATAACTCATCCGGCTGGAGCAGAACTCCGGGAGCTTTGGCCACACCTCTCCAGGGATCCTATATTCAAGTTATCCCGATTGATCCAAGGAACAATGAGAATTTAGCTGCATCTGAGTGCGGGTTGACTACTTTTGGGTACTACTATAGATCAGACGCATGCGCAGTAGCAGGCTGCTTGGCTACCAGATACGTAATCATGACGATAATGGAAACACAGTCATCTGCAACTCAAAGTTCATGCAGTTCTCTACAAAATTGTTCGACAGGAAATGTTGCTGGCTGCAATTGCGCGGCTTTTTGTTATGGTGTCGAAAACCCCCTTTAATAAAATTGAGTTCACGTATACTTCGTGGAAACCTCTTGTATTCACGCGTAGTTCAAGAAAATCTACAGGCTTCACCTATCTTGAGCTTGTCTTGGTAATGGCAGTCATGGCAACCGTCATGATAACGGCTGTTGCAGTTTACAATCCTGTCGAGGGCCGAGCAAAAGCCAGGGATAACAAGAGAATTAACGATGCTTTTGTACTTGAGAGAATAGTGACTGAATTTCATCTGGACACAGGGAGTTATCCGGACATACCGGACACGCTTAGAACAAGTAATACCCTACCTGTTGGAACCTCAATTTCACTGGATAGTTCTGCAGCCGGATGGATCAATCAAGACTTAAGAAATTACTCCACGTTCCTCCCTCTAGATCCTTTAAATGATGCTACAAACCATTATTCTTACATTCACAACGGTACAACTTATGAAATAAATGTAAGGATGGAAAGAGCACTTTCCGAAATGGCAAATGACGGTGGGAACGACGTAAATATGTATGAAATAGGCACAGATCTCAATCTAATTTCGCCTTAGATTGTGTTAATATTAAATCATGCTATGTAACTCTGCCCAGGGTAGCAATCAAAGACCTTTAACTTCAAAAAAACATCTCAAAGGCTTCACGCTTATCGAGCTATTAGTTGTAGTTACAATTATTGTGGTTATAACCGGAGCACTTATCCCCTCTTTTGCAGGTTATATAAGAAATCAAAATGTAAAACAAGCCCAAGAGCAATTAAAAAGTGATTTAAGAACCGCGCAAAATAAAGCCTTAACCGGCACACTTTCAGACACGTTTGTCGGAACTAATCCCGTTGCCTTTTGGGGAATACGATTTGGTCCTGGTACGGGTACCGGCAGTAATAGATATGAGTATTTTGTTTCAGATGTCGACACAGCGTGCCCAAATCCAATACCGGTTGCCCAAGCTCAAGGTTACTCGGAGCTATCTAGTGCAATGGAAGTCAAGAATCCATCTGGATATAAATGCATATTTTTTAATATTAAAGATGGCGGTATTAGTACAGTTGGTTTTTCTAACCTCGAATTAATTGTCGGGTACAGCGGCAGCACAACTACAGGTGATTGTAGAAGAATTTTATTTAACAATAGAGGATTAATTTACACCACAATATCAGAATTATGTACTTAAAAAGCCACGCGAAATTAAATGAAAAAGGTATAGGTCTCGTTGAAGTTATTGCTGCCTTTGGTATTTCTATTGTTGTTATAACTTCATTAGTTTCACTTTCACTATACACATTAAGGTCCTCCCTTCAAAGTAAGCTCTTATTGGAAGGTACAAAAATAGCAAATCGAGAATCCGAGCTAGTTCGAGCTTTTAGGGACGATGAGACAGTTTCTTGGGATATTTTTCTGGACTCACTTGATATTGCAGACAACGACCCGCTTGTTAATGATTTTGATTGCACCTGCGCAGCTACTCCGTGTACTAAACAGTGCTACATGACCTCAAATCCGATGGAAGTTCACTCCGGTGCACTAACCGAAGTAATCGACAATCAACAGATCACCCATTCTTTTAACATCGTTCCCGATGCCAACGACCCTGCCAACATTGTAAGAGTATCAATAACAGTTACATGGAACGTCGGCAGTCAGGCCAAGATGACAAATGTTTACACCGATTTATCCAATTGGAGAGGAAGATAAGTATAGTGAAGCAGAATAGATTCACACAAAATTTGTGGAAGACCTCTGGATTCACACACACCGTGTGGAAGCCTTCAGGCTTCAGACACACCGTGTGGAAGCCTTCAGGCTTCACACTAATAGAGCTTTTGCTGGTCATTACATTAGTATCGATCTCTATTGGTGTTACCGGCGATATTCTAATTTCATTAGTAAGAAGCTACAGCAAAACAACAGTTATCAATGAACTAGAACAGCAGGCAAATTTTTTAGGCTTGAAACTTGAAAAAGAACTTCGAAATGCCGCTAATGTTTCAATAACTAACGGTGGAACCAGGATAAGTTTTGAAGACTCGTCAGCTAACGTAACTATTTGCTACAACGTAGCTAACAACAATCTTTACAGAACTACAACTTCCGGCAGCTGCACATGGTCAACAAACAACGCAGATGCCTTAGTTGCAACCCCCGAAGTCGGCCAAACAGTTGGTGGAATTCACATGGTTTGTAATACAACGTGTTTTACCCTGTTATCCAGCTCTCCGCAGGTTGTAGACATTTCGCTTTTATTTAGACAGGCACAGACTGCCGGTTCGACTAGCTTTGAGGGCGAGATACAGATACGAAATACCGTAGTTATAAGAAATTCATATTAGAATGATAAATTCTTTCAAACATAAAAACGAAAAAGGTCAGACAGCAATTGCCATGTTAGTCTTAATGGTTGTAGCGCTGATGATAGGAGTGACAGTATCCGATAGATTTATTCGAGGACTTAGGTCGATTGCCTCTTCTGACAACACGTCAAAGGCAGTTGCCGCTGCCGAAGCCGCTATTGAAAGACTTCTAGTTCTTCCAAATGAAACATTAGAAGATTTTATTACCTTTAATAACTGTGGTTCTAATTGCGTTTATCAGATAACCGATCCGAATAACGGCCAGCTTATAACCGCTACAGTAACTTTAAGTCATATGGGTTCGACCTCAGAACCGTATTTAATGTCTTTAAAAGAAGTAGAAACATCCGAGATGTCATTAAACGGCTATGCCTCAGGTCAAAGTGTAAATGTTTGTTGGAACGGCACTACGTCTATAGAGGGACTTTATGTTTACAATGAGGGCGGTACAATCAAGGTGAGTCCATTTGCATATAACTCAACTACAACTGCGCACCCGGAAAACGGATTTACAGCCGCAGCAGGCTCTTACGGATATCAGAATTGTTTTTCAGTAACTGCAAGTAACACTCCTTTGTCGCTAAGACTTAAGTCGGTATATGGTCCGGTTGATGTTGATGTGCTCCCTGCTCCGGGTTACAACATTCCCACACAGGGTATAAGATTAGTGTCTGTTGGTGTTGCCGGCGATGCCAGGAAAACCGTAACAGTTATAAAGTCAGAAGCTTTTGCGCCGGTAATTTTCGACTACGTTTTGTATCAAAAATCAGATACGGACGCATTGTCTAATTAAGTTAACTAAGGTAACATTTACTTATGCCCATCGTAGGTCTAGATCTAGGAAGAAATAACTTTAGAGCAATAGAACTTGAGAGAAAAAAAGAAGGACTTGCAGTCAACCGTTTTGCCGTTTATGAAAATCCCCGACTAAATTTTGAATCTGAAGCTCAAGACGATCAGAAGGTATATGCCAGTTCGTTAAAGGACTTCTTTGCTGAAGTAGGTTTTTCGACCCCGTATGTTGTTGTAGGCCTTGATGAGACTTACATCTACATGAGGATAATCAAATTTCCTCAGATGAACGATAAAGATTTGAAAAATGCAGTAAACTACGAGGCCGAGCAATACATTCCTCTACCGCTAAAAGACGTAAATTTGTCCTTCCAGAGACTTGACGTTGATTATGCCGATAAAGCGAAAATGAATATTCAGATGGTGGCAGCGCGCAAAGCTGTTTTAGAAAAGCATGTTCAAATAATAAGGGACGCACATCTTATCCCAAAAGCAATCGAGCCCGAGACCTTGGCTTTAGGTAGAGCTTTAGGCGATACCAAGGAAGCTCCGGCCGGCTGTGTAATTTTAGACATGGGATTCTCACGTACAATAATCATTATTGTTTACGGTGGTTTTGTGCGTTTCACCAGAAATGTTCAGCTCGGCGGAGATGTGATGACTAAATCAATTCAACAAACGCTTAATTTAGACTACAACCAAGCAGAAGAATACAAAAAAGTTTACGGCTTAGATAAAAATCAGGTAGACGGCAAGATTTTCGAGGTAGTAAAACCGCACATAGACAACATAATCAGCGAAGTTAAACGTGCGAGCATTTTCTTCACAAAGCAACAGCCTAATGCTAACATTAAGAGGGTCATATTGACCGGAGGTACTGCCCAGATGCCCGGACTTCTTTTGTACATGGCAAACAACTTAGACCTTGAGGTTGAAGTTGCCAACCCGTTCAGAGATATAATTTTAGGTCCACACGCACTTCAGCAGAATCCCTCATTAAATGAGCTCGGTCCGATTTTTTCGACAGCATACGGACTAGCTTTAAAGGAAGTTTAATATGCAAAGTATTAACCTAATACCAGAACAGGAAGTACAGGAGCAGACAAAAACTAAGGTAGTAAAACTTAGTACGATCTTGACTTTAGTCATTTTAGTTGTTGTAGGTGCGCTCAGCGGCTACTTCTTTTATCAAACAAATCGGTTAAAAGGCGAGTTAACAAGTGTAAATTCGCAAATTGATAAACTTCGTTCTGAAATTTCAGCACTAGCGCCAGTGGAAATAAGCGCGCGTAATTTGGACAGTAAGTATAGAGTTTTAGGTGAGATATTTTCATCAAGAGGTAACTACTCGCTACTCGCAGACGAATTAAGAGTTAGAACACCTGAAGGTATAACAATTGATTCGTTTACTATCCAGAAGGGTACAAAGATAAGTATTTCAGGTGATGCAGATAACTATATTTTAATATCGAGTTTCATGAATAATTTATTGAATAATGAGTACAAGGATGGCAACCCGACATTGAGGGGTCTTTTTACGTCAGTTTCGTTAAATTCTGTAAATTTGGAAAAATCAAAAAATATGGTTAGGTTTGCAATTGGAGTAGATATTAATTTGGACTTAATAAAGAAATAGTATGGCAGAAAAAACCGGTCTGAACATGAGTTTTGAATCTACAAAAATAAAAAATGTGTTGCTGAACTTTTTGGTTCCGATAGTTTCTGTGACTGTTTCTGCACTCCTCTTTTTCTTTATCGTTTATCCATCAATTGTTGACATGCCGATGATTAAAGCTGAGCTAGAGACTCAGACTGCACTTAGAGATTTATTACGTGCAAAGCGCGATAACATAAATAAATTAGTTGATTTCAAGAGTGTTGTTGACGAAAACTCTTTGTTGGTAGACAGGGCACTTCCCTCGGAAGAAAGAGTTCCTGCATTGTTAGATCAAGTAGATTCAATAGCCAGCAGCTCGGGATTAGAAGTTACAAAACTAAGTTACACTTTCGGTGAGATTCCTGCCGAAGAACGTAGCAGTTCCTACAATGTTGTTCTTGTGTCATTAGGTGCAGAAGGTTCGTATGGCCAGATGGTTACTTTTATGAAAACTGCCGAGGAAGCTGCCAGATTAATTAATGTAGCCAACTTTAGGTTTGCATCTGTAGGCAAGGAAGACGGCAAATTATCGCTAAACTTCGCGCTGTACGCTCCATATCTTATGGTTCAGTCGACTGCAGTCACGGATGATCCTGTAACTCTGGATATTACTAGCACACAGTTTGTAGATTTTATCAACAGGGTTAAGAGTTTGAAATATTATGATTATTCAGAAAATACAAATATTGATGATTTGCCCGTAGTTCCTTTTGAACCTGAGGAAGATGAGACTACAGAAGAGTCGACTTCTTCAGAAGGTAGTGTGTTGCCGGAAACTCCTACTCCTTAACCTCTATTTTTTGTTTGTTTCTCCACTCTTCGATTTTTTTATGGTCACCGGATAAAAGTATTTCCGGAACTTTCATTCCGCGAAAGTTTTCAGGACGAGTGTACTGCGGATATTCAATAAAATTTTCTGAGTAAGACTCATTAGTCGCTGCATCTTCTTTTTCCAAAACGCCCGGTATTAATCTAGCGACGGCCTCGAGTACTACAAGGCATGGTAATTCACCGCCGGATAAAACATATTCGCCAATAGAGATAGTTTCAGTTGCAAGTTCTTTTTCAACTCTTGCATCCATCCCCTCATACCTACCGCAAATAAATGTTATGTGTTGATCTTTAACGTACTCTCTGGCCTTTTTTTGAGTAAACTTACTTCCTCCTGCCGACAGAGCGATAATTTTGTGATCGGCCTTATTTTGTTCAAAATTTTCGCCATAAATTGTTGCAAGCGCATTATATATTGGTTCGATCATCAGCAACATCCCAGTCCCTCCGCCGTAAGGTTTGTCGTCTACTGAGCCGTAATTATCAAGAGCAAAATCTCTTAAATTAATTAAATTAATCTTCATCTGCCCTAAGGAAATAGCTTTTTTAAAAGGAAGATTATTAAGATGTTCTTTGAATAATTCCGGGAAAAGAGTTATGACGTCAATTTGTATCATACATTTCGTTAAGCTGAATTCTGACCCTTACATTATCTTTAATCGCTTTGGCCTTTACCAAGTTTCTAAGGCTATTAATAGTGTTTCCTTCTTTACCAATTACAAGTCCCATGTCTTCCTGAGCAACACCTATGTTATAGATAGTAGTTCCCTCTTCATCGACTTCATCGATAACAACCTGTTCGGGTTTTGAAACCAACTCTTTTATTAAGTATTCTATGAAAGCATGCATGTGGTTATTCCTGAATTTCCGGAGTTTCGGCTATTACCTCTGCGGTCTCAGCAGCCTCGCTCTTAGTACCTTTTTCACCTTTAGGTCTGTAGGGTGTGTATGAGTATTTATTATCGATTATCTTCAAAACTGCGTCTGAAACTAACGCGCCTTTGGATCTCCAGTCTTCGTATTTCTTCTTATCCAATTCCTTAACTGATGGGTTTTCTGAAGGGTTAAAATGCCCCAAAATGTCTATATAACGACCATTTCTCTTATCTCTTGTGTTTGTAACTACTATTTTGTATGCCGGAGCATTTTTTCTGCCAATTCTGGCTAATCTTATTGTTATTGACATAGCTGTGACATTCTAACAGAATTCTTTCTAAAATCCAATAATTATGCCTTAGCAACGCTCAGTTTATCAAAAGCCTGTAAAGCTGCCTGTTGTTCGGCCTTCTGCTTGCTTCTGCCTGTACCTTCGCCCCAAAGCTTATCTCCAAGGTAAACACCTACCTTAAAGCTCTTTTCATGGTCAGGTCCCCACGAGTCTAAAACTTGATATACGGGAGTGATGCCCATCTTTTCCTGTGCAATTTCCTGGAATTTTGACTTAGCGTCTTTGTACTCTTCGTTTTCTACCAGCTCGGTTACTTTATAAAGAAGTTCTTTTTCCACAAAAGTTCGGCAGAAATCAATACCAAGTTCCATATATAAAGCGCCTAAAACAGCCTCAAACGTATTTGCCAGTATATATTCTCTGTCTCTACCCCCGGTGCTCTCTTCGCCGTTAGATAGTAAAAGAAACTCTCCGTAGCCCAGTCTCCTAGCTTCATCAGCAATCGACGGAGTGCACACAATAGCAGATCGATAGTTTGTCAGAACTCCTTCCGGAGATTCGGGATATCGTTTATAAAGATAGTCTGAAGATAGAAGTTGTAATACGGCGTCTCCAAGGAATTCCAGCCTTTCATTAGAAGCCTTTTTATAGTCTGGATGTTCGTTTAGATAAGATCTGTGGGTAAAAGCCAGAACAAATAACTCTTCTTGTCTGAGATCTGCCCCCAATATTTTTTTTAGTTTTTGAAAATCAAATGACATTTAACTTACTCTAATTGCTCATCAACTAAGTCAATTAGATCACCTACGGTTTCAATATTGTCCTTTTCGGATATTACATCAACCTGAAGTTTTTCTTCTATTTCGGTTAGAATTTCCATAAGCTCCATCTCGCCGATATTCAAGTCGTCTTCAAAATAAGAAGATTCATTGAGTTCTTCGTGCTCATGGCCAGTTCTTTCTGCAATTATTTTAAATATTTTTCTCGATGATTCACTCATTATTTTTCACTCCGGCTAACTCTACTACAGTACCAAGTACCCCATTCACAAACTTATGTGATGTGTCGTTACCAAACTCCTTTGCTAATTCAACCGACTCATCAATTGCGACCTTTACAGGTGTTTTTTGGCCAAAAACCAACTCGAATACGGCAATTCTGAGCACAACTAGATCCACCTTGGATATTTTGTCCAAAGGCCACTCGGGAGCAGATTCCTCTATAATTTTATCAATCTCATCCAAATGGGTTTTTACACCTTCGACTATGAAATCGGTAAGCCTAATGTCTGTCTCGTTGTGTTCAAGTAGTTCCTTTGATAGGATCTGACACTCTTCTTTATTTTGTTCAGAAAACAACCAGCAAAAAATTGATGCCAGCGCAAGTTTTCGAGCAGCATGTCTTGGGTCGGTTTTTGACTTCATCTTTCACCTTAGAGGCACCAGTTTCACTAGAAATGGGCACCCAGATACTATTTGATCTCAATGTACTCTTCAACGTGAGGTCTCTTGTAGGCCTTTTTATCGGCTGTTTGGACCGCATTTACTTCATCCCTGACGTAATGAGAATTTCTCTTTTTTCTTGTTCGGCTTTTAGAGTGCCTTCTTTTTGGTAATGCCATGCACACTATTATGCAAAAAATCTGGATAATTGCAAGTTTTTTGCATCATAACAGTTATTTTTCCAGTATAGTTACTTTGCTCAAGCCGAATTTACGACTAACTCGAATCTTCAGCTCTGTGCCGGCTATCATCTTTGAAATATCAAGCTGATCCCCATGGAAGAAGGCAATGACGCCGTTTTTGTTAAGAATATTACCCAAATTTTTAAAAAGGTGAACGAGCGCAGTATCGTGGTAAAAAGGGTCTGCAAAGACCACGTCGTAGGTTCTATCGGTGTTTACCACGTATTTAACAACGCTCCTTCTGAAAACCTCCGCATGCTCCAATAACCCTGTATTTGTTAGATTTTTGACAATAATCTCTACACTTGTCGGATTTTCGTCTACAAAGTCGCAAGATTCCGCCCCTCGGCTAAGCGCTTCGATTCCTAAATTCCCGCTACCGGCGAACAAATCTAGGCACGCTGCGCCCTCAATCCTATCTTCAAGTATTGAAAATACTGCTTGTTTAGCCTTTTCTTGTACGGCTCTAAAACCCTCAATTTCGGGTATTTCTAGTTTCTTGTTTTTAGCTGTTCCTGTAGTTACTCTAAGCATGTCGTTATTCAGGCCATTCTATCATTTAATTGTTTTTTACGTAATTTCCGGCAAATTCCTGCAGTTTAGTCTTTAAGCTTTCATATCTATCAAGCAAGGGGTAAATGTTCTGCGCCTCTGTTTTTGCTCGTTCCAGAAGTTCGAAATCACCTAAATCTGCCAATCTGAACTTTTTGAAGCCGTGTTGGGTTGTGCTAAAAATATCACCCTCGCCCCTCATTTTTAAGTCAATTTCGGCCAGCTCAATACCACTTTCTACACTCTCAAGGTATTTTAGTCGCGTGTACGCCTTTTTTGAATCGTCGCTCATAAAGACAAAACAAAAGCCTTGTTTAGAGCCACGTCCTACTCTTCCCCTGAGCTGGTGGAGATTTGCTAGTCCGTATCTCTCAGCGCTTTCGATTACCATAATTGTCGCATCCGGAATGTCTATGCCCACCTCAATTACCGGGGTTGCGACTAGAATTTTGATTGCTCCATCTCTAAAGTCGGTAATTGCCTTCTGTTTATCTGCAGCTTTCATCCTTCCGTGAATTAACCCCATTTCTACATCTTTAAATACAGTAGTATTAAGTTTTCTATATTCTTCCTCAGCAGCTTTAACATCTACCAACGTCTCACTCTCCGAACCCTCAATTAACGGGCAGACTATAAACGCAGACTCACCGGATTTTTTTATCCATTCGTAGGCTTCTTCCCTATTTTTATTGGCAACTACTTTTGTAACAATTTTTCTTTTTGTATTTGGATGTTGATCAAGCACCGAAATTGAAAGATCGCCGTAAATGGTTAGAGCAAGCGTTCTTGGAATTGGCGTAGCCGTCATAGTTAACAAATGTGGTATTTTATCTGAACCGCTCATTTCCAATACTTTTCCTCGTTGATCTACACCAAATCTATGCTGCTCGTCTATAACAACCAACGCTACATTTTTGTATTTTTCGTTATTGTATAAAATCGAGTGTGTACCGATTAAGATATCCCAGTCTGAATCAATACCTTCTTTCTTTGTGCCAGTCATCAGTGCGATCTTTGCTTCTTGTTTAAGGAAATTATTAAACGTCTCGAAATGTTGCTGCGCTAAGATTTCGGTTGGGGCCATGTAAACAGTTTTAAAGCCATTTAGCTTTGCAGTAAGAGCTGCAACAATCGCTACGATAGTTTTTCCTGTGCCCACATCCCCTTCTAACAATCTGTTCATCGGAACTTCCTTTTCCATATCCTTTTTAATTTCGGTAATTACTTTTTTCTGGGATTCGGTAAGACCAAAAGGTAGTTCAGATATAAACTTGTCTATAGCGCCGTCACCGCCATTTAATTTAATGCCGTTTTTTTGAGCATTCCACTCATTTTTCCGTTTCTCAACTTTTAATAGTTCCAGAAACATCTCTTCAAATGACAGTCTTGCTGTTGAGTGTTTTACACCCATCTCGTCATTTGGGAAATGAATCGACCTGATTGCGGAATCCAGTTGAGGATAATTATATTTTTCTAAAATTTCATAAGGTATAAATTCTTCAAGTTTCTCAAGTGTGTGTAATATTTCCCAGACCCTTGTACGGAGCCATTTTGAACTTACACCCGAAGTTTCAGGATATACCGGAACTAACCTGCCGGTATTCAGACTCTCAGCGTGCGCGATTTCCATTTCGGGGTTTAGAATACAAGGTTTGTTATTAAAAAGTGTGATTTTACCGCTCACACTATATCGAGTACCTGCCATTAGCACCTTTTTTAAGAAATGTTGATTAAACCAGATTAATGTTAAAGCACCGGAATTATCTGAAATCGCAGACTTAGTTAGCTTTTTTCCGTATTTTGTGAAGATATTTTCTACCGGCCCCAGCACGCCTTTAATCGTCACACTGTCCCCTACCTGCAGATCCGATACAGATTTTACGTTTGAAAAATCGTCATATCTAAAAGGAAAGTGGTATAAAAGATCTCCTACAGTTTCAATCTCCAGGTTTTTTAGGAGTTTAGTGTACTTAGGTCCAACTTTAGCGACTTTTTCGATTGCGGATTCTAGTTTTAGCATTCACTATATTATATAAGGAAGGACTGATGTGGCCAGAAGAGCCAATGTGCTCACAACTATTAAAATCTTTGTGAGATTTTCGCGTTTTACTGATTTTCTGGCTATCTTTTTGAGATTTTTCAACATATTATTTCACTTTCAAGAAAACTCTTTTGCCAAATTTAATTACAGTACCTGATTTAAAGTCCAATGATTTGAATGGATCCTTTTCCTGTTTACCGTCAACTTCTACCCCACCTTGTTCAATAACTCTTTTTATTTGGCTTGCAGATTCGTTTCCAACATTATTTTTTAGAAACGTAAGTAATTGAGTATTCTGTGCCGGTGAAGTAGAGATTATGTTTTCCTCATCAATTTCTTTATTCTGAACTACTTTCTCAAAATTTTCCTGACCCTTTTTCGCGGCCGATTCGCCTTTAATAAGTTTTACAATTTCAAAAGCCATTATTTTTTTGTATTTCATTGGATTCTCGCCTGATTTAATTGCGGTCTCAATTTCCTGAATATCTTTGGCACTCACTTCCGTTAGGAGATTAAACCCTTTAATTATCAAACTATCCGGATATGACATTGCTTTGCCGAACATATCCTCAGGCGTGTCCTTTAGATTTATCCCATTTCCTTTGGTTTTGCTCATTGTTACGCCGTCAGGAGCATCCATCATTTGGTTAGTTCTGACAAATTTTTCTTTGTTTAAGTACTGTTTAACTAATGTCCGGCCGGTTAGCATGTTAAAAGTTTGGTCAGTCCCGCCAATCTCCAGATCAACTCCCATTGCCACGCTATCAAAGCCCTGCATCAATGGATATATAAATTCTTGAAGACCGATAGGATCTCCTTCCTTTAATCTTCTCTCAAACATATCCCGCTCTACCATTTGCTGAACTGTCGAAGAAGCCATTAGTTTTATAAGATCTTCCAGATCGAGTTTTGAAAGCCATTCGAAGTTGTGTCTGAACGAGACAGGATTATCTCCCTCGAAATCTATTAATTGAGATGCCTGCTCTTTCCAGCCGTTCATGTTATTTTGAATTGTTTCGTCAGATAAGATTGGTCTAGCTGATGTTTTATCAGGATCCCCTACTTTTGCAGTAAAATCCCCTACCAGAAAAATTACTTCGTGCCCGAGTTTTTGTAGAATACGCAAAGCTCTAATTCCCATGGCGTGCCCGACGTGCAGATACGGACCAGTTGGATCAAAACCCTGGTATGCTTTGATTCTGTCTCCAGACATAAGTTTTTCTCTTAAAGCTTCCTTAGTTGGGTAAATGGAATCTACACCTCGGTTTAGAAATTCCTCTATTAAAACTTTATCGGTTAATACTTTGCTCATCTTTTTCAGTATATGATTTTATTAACCCAATGACAACGTGGATATCCTCCCTTTCAGCTTTGTAGTTGAAATTTTGATATACTAAACCCCTGCAAGTTTCGAACAATTTTAGAATAAACCTTCGAGATACTGCCAAAAGATAATATAATATTTATATGGCTACAAAGTTTATGGGCGCTAAGCCCAGTAGAAAAAGAATAAAGCCTAAATCCATCGGAAAATTCAGCGTTAATTTGCCCAGCTTACCTGCTTTGGGCAATGTAAAATCGCTTACTTTTATTACATATTTGGCCTCTTTTGTCCTAGCCGGAATGGTTATTGGGTTATTGGTTGTTGTTATCACGCTGGCCTTTTTTTCAAGGGGATTGCCCAACCCTAATAAACTGTTAGAGCGAAATTTTGAGCTATCCACAAGATTTTACGACCGTAACGGCAAGCTTCTGTACGAACTTTTCGGTGACAAAAACAGAACCTTGATAGGTTTAGAGGAAATTTCACCTCACGTTTTGCACGCTACACTTGCCACCGAAGATTCTGACTTTTATATACATAGGGGCTTTTCCATGAGAGGAATGGCTAGAGCATTAAAGAACATGGTATTTGGCGAAAGTTTACAAAGCGGCTCCACTATAACTCAGCAGGTTATTAAAAACACCTTGTTAACATCTGAGCAGACTTTACCCAGAAAAATTAAAGAGCTTATCTTGTCGCTTCAATTAGAGAATAAATACTCAAAAGATCAAATTTTACAAATGTACCTTAACGAATCTCCATACGGAGGTCAGAATTACGGTATTCTCAGCGCTGCGAAGGCTTACTTCAATAAACATCCCAAAGATTTAACTGTTGCAGAGTCAGCATACTTAGCCGGACTGCCTCAAAGACCCAGTTATTACTCGCATTTTGCAGGAGATCCTCAAGCCGGGCAGGAAAGAAAAGACTATGTTCTGTATTTAATGAACGAAAGAGGTTGGATGGGGAGCGACGGTAAAAGGTTCTTTTTGAGTGACGAAGACTACGAAAAAGCAAAGACCGAGGAGCTAAAATTTGAGTCTGCTTCAGTTCCGTTTGCAGCGCCTCATTTTGTTTTCTATGTTAAACAAATGTTAGCCGATATGTTCGGCGAGGAACTTGTTGAACAAGGCGGTTTACAGGTTACCACCAGTTTGGACCTAGATTTGCAGGAAAAGGCACAGCAGATAGTTTTTGAAGAGGTCGAAAAATCTAATTCAATGAATGTTTGGAATGGTTCGCTGATAGCTCTTGATGCCAAAACTTCGCAGATTTTAGTGATGGTGGGTTCTAAAGGCTACAACTTGGATTCACAGCCGGTAGATTGTATTTCCGGAATTACCGGTGAAGGAAGCTGTAAATTCGAACCTTATGTAAACGTTTCATTAGCAAACAGACAGCCAGGTTCGGCAATTAAACCTATAACCTACGCGACGATGTTATCCCAAGGCTACCCGGCCTCCTTCCCGTTTTTAGATGTGCCGTCTGTTTTTGAAGGTTCTGCTCCCGATAAACCTTACATTCCGGAGAATTATGACGGGAAATTTAGAGGAGTCATGTCACTACGAAAATCTTTGGGTAATTCCTTAAATATTCCGGCTGTTAAAGCCTTAAAAATCGCCGGTATCGACAACATGATAGATATGGCAGAACAGATGGGCATCTCTACATTTAAGGAAAGAGACCGATATGGCTTGTCTTTGACATTAGGTGGTGGCGAAACAAAGCTTTTGGAATTAACCGGTGCTTTTAATGTCTTTGCTGCAAGAGGCGTCTATAGACAGCCCACTCCTCTGGTTGAAGTAAAAGATTCAAATGGTAACTTAATTTATAAATGGCAAGATACGGGTGGAATAAAGGCGATGGACGAAGGAGTAGCGTTTCTTATTTCGGATATTCTTTCGGATGACGGAGCAAGAAGCGCCGTATTTGGTTTAGGCAGTCTCTTAAACATTCCCGGACACCAGGTTGCTGTTAAGACCGGTACAACTGACGATAAGAGAGACAACTACGCAATCGGTTATACCCCATCTATTGTAGCCGGATCTTGGGTAGGTAATAACAATAACGAAGAGATGAACCCTAACGTAGCATCAGGTATCACAGGCGCCTCGCCTATTTGGAATAGATTCATGAAAGAATTTTTAACCGGCAAAGAGAACGAAAAATTTGAAGCCCCCAAGAACGTGAAAAAAATAGAAGTTGACGAATTGACAGGGTTGCTTCCACAAGAAGGTTTTGGAACTCGCAACGAGTGGTTCTTGCAAGATACAGAGCCAACTGCACGCAGCGACTGGTACCAGAGAATTGAAGTCTGCAAAATTGACGGTAGAATTGCCAACGATGGCTGTAAGGATGCGGACGAGACTGACACTAATACGTTTATAAAAATCACAGCCGAACTACCGGAGTGGCAATCTTCAGTGGACGCTTGGGTGAAAGAAAATTACGATGAAGATCGATATTTTCCGCCTCAAATGAGGTCTAGATTAGAATTTGACGGCGACTCGGTTTCAAATAAAGATGATGTTAATGTAGAAATTATTGAGTTAGACGAAGGGGATAAAGTTTATTTGCATTTCAGATTAAGCGTGGAAGTGTCAGCATACAATGATGTGGAAGTAGTCCGCATTTACATGGACGGGCAGAAAATGACGGACGATGAATCGGCTCCTTATGGCTATAATTTCGAGCTACCCGCATCGGCAATTGGAAAACATGAATTTGAAGCAGTAGCTACAGATGATGATGGCAATAAAGGTTCTAAGAAGGTTAACCTAGAGGTCGTTGGCTATGCTAGATAGCTCGCGAACGCTCATCCCTAAAGAATTAATCAAAACAATAATTTTTTCTCTTGTCTCAGCGAAATTGTCTCCGCTGTAATTTATCTTAAACAAAACATTCTTATTTTTTTCGCCAATAATTGTATCTAGTTCTTCAGGAATGCATGTAATGCTCCCAATTTTTTCATCAATCTCTTTTATTTTCCAAAATACCGGGCCAACGGGCGTTGTCTTTGGCATAACTACTGAAATATCTTCAGTTTTGGTTTGCTTGTACTCACTTTGAATTCTATTAGGAATACCTTTTGCGTTTTTAAGAGCCTCAGTATACAAAAAGAACGAGTCGTATTTAATCTCACCTAGTACAACGTTTTCGTGCATGACGATATTCATGTCGCCTGTAACGTCGATCGCATAAGGTGTTATGCCAAAATCTCGCATGATGGAAGCAAGAACTCGCTTTGTTGTTTTAGCTTTCTCTTTGGCTGTTAATTCGTCGCCGCCGATTAAAACCTGCAAGACTCTGCTCTCATTGTAGTCAGCAAAATCATTGCCACTTCCCTGTTTCTCATAAGTTTTTCCAAGTTCAAATAGGTACGAAGTTTTTATCTTATTTTTGGTGTAACTTTCTGCAACTTTTGCTAGCGAAGTATACATCTCTGTTCTTAGTGCTGATTTTTCCTGTGAGATTGCATTCTCCAATTTTATTTGTTTATCATTTTTCGGATCGGGCTCGACTAATGGGTCGGTAATGTGCTCGTGAAATCCGAGATTTTTGCAAATATCTCTGAGTTGTTCTTCAACAAGGTAAATTTCGGGGGTTATATCCTTTGGAGGCGCGATGTCTAAATGTACCGTCGGAATATTGTTGTAATCATGAATTCTAAGCACGTCTGCAACAATATCATCCTCAACTTCCACGTCGGTTCTAAAATATGGAACTGTTACAGACATAGACTCTTTTGAGGAACCGGCGGTAACATAGCCTAATGCCGATAGGATCGACTCTACCTCTTTTAGAGGAATGTCCATACCTGAAAGAGTTTTGATTCGTGCAAATCTTAAATTCATTATTCTTTCCGGAGTTTCTTTTGGATACCAATCTACGTTCTCATACACTTCTCCGCCGGCAAGTTCCAAAATTAACTTTGTTGCGCGTTCAATCGCAATTTCAGTGAGTTTAGGATGCAGGAATTTATCATATCTAAGAACAGTTTCGTTTTGTATTTTGGCTCTTCTTGAAGATTTTCTAATGTTCACTTGATTGTAGTTTCCAGCGTCTAAGACGATCTCAGCTGTGTGTTCGTCAACAGCTGTGTCTTTCCCTCCCACTATACCTCCTAATACAATAGGCATGCCATTTTGGGTCAATACGAAGTACTCTTCGGTCAGTTCTATGGTCTCGCCTAATAACGTTGTTATCTTTTCGCCCTTTATGGCTTTTCTAATGAGAATTTCTCTTTTTTGGAATTTTGATAGATCTTGAGCATGCATTGGTTGACCGGTTTCTACCATTACATAGTTTGTTATGTCCACAATATTGTTAATTGAGGAAATCCCATACGACTCCAGTCTGTTTTTGAGCCAATCAGGAGATCTCCCTACTTTAATTTTTTTGAAGGTTCTAGTGTTAAATCTATTTACTAAATCGGGACATTCTACCTTTATGTCTACAATTTGTTCTTTTGAAGGTTTCTTTATGTCGCCGGAATAAATCTCAGGCATTTTGAAAGTTGTTTTTTCAAAAGCAGCTAAATCTCTTGAACACCCTAAAATAGAAAGCCAGTCAGCTCTATCCATTCTGTGCTCTAAATCAAGCACCTCGGTAGAAAAATTACCTTTTGAGTATTTTATAATCGGTTTGTCCAACATCAAGCCTATCGTTGTAAACGACTTAGCGATCTCTGCGGGAGTCTTATCTAAATCTATGTATTCTTTTAACCATTCAACAGGTATTTTCATATTAATTTCTAAACATATATCATTTCTCCACTATAGAGCTTTCTGATATCTGATATTCCAAACTTAGACATAGCAAGCCTGTCTAAACCCATACCAAAAGCAAAGCCTGTGTATTCTTCAGGATCAATTCCACACATTTTTAGCGTGTTGTAATGGATCATTCCGGATCCAAGTACTTCTACCCAGCCTCTCTGCCTGCAAACAGTGCATCCAGCTCCTTCGCAGAATTGGCATCTTATGTCTACGCCCATGCCCGGCGACACCTCCGGATAATATTTATACCTAAATCTTAGGACAACATTCTCACCAAACAAAAATTTGTGAAATTCTTCAAGAATTCCTTTGAGATGCTGAATAGTAACCCCCTTGTCCACAACAAAACCCTGGTATTGATGAAAAAAGCCAAGATTAGAGGCATTTGCCGTTTCGTTTCTGTAAACTTTGCCGGGAACAATTACACGAAGCGGCGGCTCGTACTCAGAAAGTATGCGAGATTCGATTGAAGAAGTGTGTGTTCTTAGCAAAATGTCCGGTTCTTTCACGAAAAGTGTGTCTTGCAGATCTGTTGCCGGGTGGCCTTCAGGCAGGTTTAGTTTTCTAAAGTTATACTCTACAGTCTCGATTTCAGGTCCTTCTGCAATAGAATAGCCGTGATACCTAAAGAATTTATTCATTTCTATAATAGTTTTAGTTATTGGGTGGAGTTCTCCACTATTTAGGGGCACTTCCGGAATAGAAAGGTCAATAGCCGGATCGTTTATTGTGGCTGTTTTAAATGCGGCTTTTGCCTCAGTGATAGCCTGTTTTAGTTCGTTTTGGATGGTATTTATGCTGGTACCGAAAGTTCTTTTTTCCTCGGCGGAAAGCGATGGTATTTTTTTAAGTAGATTTGTTACTAACCCGTGAGTTTTTGAAAAGTATTTTAGGTAAAGTTCGTCAAAATCTCCGGACTTGCTGTACGTCTCGAGATCTTTCTCAAACATCTTTCTAATGTTATTTATATCGTCCTGCATTTTCTTTATCCTAGTCCTATTAGACTTACTCAATTCTAACGCAACTATAAGCAAAACTCCACACGAAAGTGAACGAGTACTCTCGTCACACGAAAGTGAACGAGTACTCTCGTCACACTAAAATGTGCAGCCTAGAATGAAAAACTCAGCTTTTGGGATAAATTAATGGATTACCGTTACGAAAGATCCCTTATTTCTTTTCAAAAAAGGCTTTTGCTTTTTCTACAACGTCGCCGAAAGCCTTGGGATCGTTTATTGCCATCTCGGATAAAACCTTACGATTCAACTCAATATTTGTGTTTTTAAGTGCAGACATAAATCTGCTGTAATTGATTCCGCTGTCAGTTAGTGCGGCTGTTATTCTTGTTATCCAAAGTCTTCTCAAGTCTCTTCTTTTTTGTCTTCTACCGGCAAAAGCGTGTTCTAATGCTCTTACTACGCCTTCGTTGGCGCGTTTGAACAATCTGTTTCTTGAGCCTCTAAAACCTTTGGCTAATGCTACTATTTTTCTATGTTTTCTGTGTCCTCTTGGACCGCCTTTTACTCTTGGCATATTTATCCGATAGCTTTATTTTACTTTGCCACCGCCCCTTGCTAATAATTTTTTAATAACTTTAATATGTCCTCTATTAAGCTGGAGTTCCATATTATTCTTTCTTGATTTTTTACTGGCAGACCACTTTGATTTTAAATGTCCGGTACGAGTCTGCTTTTTCATAATCTTACCGTTTTTGGTAACCTTTATTCTTTTAGTTAATGTTTTTTTCGTTTTTAATTTAGGCATATCAGTATTTCTATTTGGCTACAAGTACCATGGATATCATATTACCCATTTGTCTCGCGTCCGCTTCGGGTTTTGCTGTCTCCTCCAAAGCAGCTTGGAACTTTCTAATTTTATCAAACGCTATATCAGGATAAAGGTTTTCTCTTCCCCTTAAGGTAATTGTTACTTTTACCCTGTTTCCTTCACTAATAAATTCTTTAGCGCGTTCAATCTGTCTGTTTACGTCACCTTCTCCAGTAGATGGTCCCATTTTAATCTCTTTTAGACCGCTTTTTCTGGATTTTACAGTCGATTTCTTCTTCTTTTCCAGATACAAAAATTTCTTGAAATCAAGAAGTTTTGCCACCGGAGGCACGCTATTTGGAGTAACAACAATCAAATCAAGTTCTTTACCTCTTGCTAAGTTTAGTGCGTCCGATGTCTTCATGACGCCCAAATTCTCACCTTCACCAGTAATAACACGCAATTCTGCGGCCTTGATTCTGTTATTTATCTCGTAATATCTATCTATTGTTGTAACCCTCCATAATCGATAATGCTTCTCAGCACGACATGTAACTTACCATAAATGTAGGCTTTTGGTCAATCTGATTTCGTTTATTTTCTCACAAACCTCTTTCAAAGGATGTGATTTCAGATCTTCGCCTGTCCTTAATCTTACACTTACAGCTTCATTTTCAGCCTCTCTGTCCCCTACTATCAGCATATAAGGGATCTTTTTCATTTGTGCATCGCGGATTTTGGACTGCATGGTGTCGTTTCTGTCATCTATCGATACGCGTAACCTATTGGCTTTTAATTCTGCTGCGACCTTTTGGGCGTATTCCACGTGCTTTTCGCCGATAGGAACAACCATGACTTGCACCGGAGATAGCCACACAGGAAATGCTCCTGCAAAGTGTTCGATCAAAAATCCAATAAAGCGTTCATGGGAGCCCAAAGGTGCCCTATGTATTACTGCGACCAGTTTTTTACTGCCATCCTTGTCTGTATATTCAAGATTAAACCTAGTGGGCATGTATAGATCCAGCTGAGCAGTAGAAATAGCGTATTCCTTACCAATAGAAGATTTTATGTTGATATCTATCTTAGGGCCGTAAAATGCTGCTCCTCCAACGTCCTCTTCGTAGTGAATGCCAAACTTCTTGACGGCACTTCTGGTTATTTTTTCCGCCAAATCCCAGGTTGCTTTATCTCCGTGATATTTATTCCTCTTTTCCTCGCTTGGTAGGCCAATTACAGCATAATAATCGTCTTTGGATAACCCAAGCGTCTTGTAATAGTAATCGTATAGTTCCAGTGTCTTTAGAAATTCTTCTTCTGCCTGTTCAATAGTGCAGTAGATGTGAGCATCATTTTGGCAAATTGATCTGACTCTCATTAACCCGAAAAGCGCTCCGGAGTCTTCAAATCGATAAACCATGCCATATTCCGCGTATCTCACTGGTAAATCACGGTAGGACTTGGGCTGTGCGTTATAGATAATGTGGTGGTGTGGGCAATTCATGCCTTTTAGATAGTATTCTTCGTCATCAATGATCATCGGCGCATACATGTCGTCTTTGTAATAGGGCAAATGACCAGAGGTTTCGTATAGAGTGTGTTTAGCAATATGCGGAGTGGCGACTCTTTGATATCCCCATGCCTCTTCTGTTTCCTTAGCCCAGTTTTCCAGTTCTTCACGAATTATGGCTCCGTTAGGCGTCCAAAGTACCAAGCCTGCTCCCACGTCTTCGGAAATAACAAAAAGATCGCTTCCAAGCTTTCTGTGGTCGCGTTTTTTTGCTTCTTCGAGATTATTAAGGTAAGTGTCCAAATCTTTTTTATCTGCAAAAGCTGTCGCGTAAATTCTCTGAAGCATTTTGTTCTTCTCACTGCCTTTCCAATAAGCTCCCGCCAAGCTTAATAGTTTGAATGCTTTAACTTTGCTTGTGTTGTCGACGTGAGGACCTGCGCACAGGTCTAAATCGTAGTGCTTATCACCTGCAGTGCCGGTTTCATAGATAGAAATTTTCTCATTTCTGTCAGTAATTTCTCCTAGCCACTGCATTTTATATTCGTTGTCCTTAAATATTTTCTTAGCCTCATCTTGAGTGATTTCGCTTCGTTTGATCGGTAACTTGGCATCGATTATCTCCTGCATCCTTTGTTCGATCTTAGGGAAATCCTCAGGTGATATTTTTTCATCTAAATCAAAGTCAAAATAAAAACCATCTTCAATTGGCGGACCCATTACTTTTTTCAAGTTTGGATAAAGTTCTTGCATAGACATGTGCAGAATATGTTCAGCGGTATGCCTCAACGGCATCTGTGGATCGTCTTTTAACTTTTCAATTACTTTTTCTTTTGCACTCATTTTTGGTTTCTCCAAATTATTATACCTGTTTATTTGAAATACATATGAATTTTGACACAGTTAAATACCCCATACCGGGGTTGTAGTAGTAAGAGTTAAAGTAGTTCTCAAGTAAAGATCCATTGAACTAGTTATACGTATTGATTGTTGTAGTGTCAAGAATTTGCCGTTTAGTCTATAATTCAAAAAAATGATTCTGAATATTTACAAACCTAAAAATATTTCTAGTTTTGGAGTAGTTAGCCAGATAAGAAGGCGCTTAAATATAAAAAAAGTCGGTCATGCAGGTACACTAGACCCTCTTGCAGAAGGTGTTTTAGTTATTCTAACTGATCAGGACACCAAAAAGCAGGATAGCATTTTACATACCGATAAAGAATACGTTGCAACTGTAGGCTTTGGTGTTTTTAGTGAAACATATGATTTAGAAAAAGTTCCCGAGTTACGACAAATCCCTGCTCTGTCTATTTTAGAAAGAGATGTGCCGGTTGCCATTGCTAAATTTATCGGAGTAATAAAACAACAAGTGCCGGTTTACTCTGCAGTAAAGGTAGGCGGCGTACCACTTTATAAAAAGGCGCGTAAAGGCAAATCGGTTGACGCTCAAAGTACACCTATAAAAAAAGTAACCATAAACTCTATAGAAATCATGAACTACGGTATGCGTACACTGGAAACTAGTGAAGGAGCTGCGGCCATCCCTTTTGTCGAGCTAAAAGTAACATGTTCTCACGGTACATACATTAGAGCTTTAGCTCGTGATTTAGGCGATGTTATAGGCTATTCTGGTACTTTACTGGGTTTGGTAAGAACAAGAATCGGTGATTTTACAGTCGATAAAGCAGTAAAAGTAGAAGATCTAAAACTTTAAAATTTCCTTTTGTACCATCTCAAACTCTGTCTTAAAAAAGTTGGATTTCTTTGCAAGCCAAAATATACCGTCAATAGTTACCAGATATATAAACATTGATATTGCGGCATAAAATTGGAACAATGCAAACATAAGTACTGCCAGTATAGGATGAACTAGATTTTTATAGGGACTTACAAATCCATTAACCTCCTTCTCAACAATATTTTTTATATCCAGATTTTTTATTAAGTTGTCGGTAATAGTTTTACTATCCATTGATTTGGACAAATCTGCAGTGTTAATATCGAGCCCAAATCTTTCAAGAAGACTTTCAACCTCCGGATCGAGATTCTGCCCACCCGACATGTTCAAAGGAACCAGCTGTTCTTCTAGGTTACTTCGTAGCTGCGTTTCAACCAATGATTTTAAGGGTTTTTCTACAATTGAAGATATTTCCTTGCCTACATTGTATTCAGGAGCAACAAATGCATAAAGAATGACTAACGCTCCTCCAATAGTGCTAAAAATAAATAACAATCCGCTTGTAGATAGTCTTAAGATAATTTTGGGATCAAATTTAGTTAAAAGTTCCCTGATTCTTGTTGATTTCTGAATGTCAAAAGCCATGAAAAGTGCCGCTAGTACAGCCAGCACTACTGCGTAAAAGATGTCGACAGTGTAAATAACCATAAATATCGCAACTGACACCGGCAGAGGGATAATCAAGTACTGCTCCCACTTTCCCCAGGCTCCGATAGTGAGTGAAAAGGCATAAAGATTAACAACCATCAACAAAACAATTTTTGCAGCATAATCCAATGAAAAAGAAAAATAATTTTGCGATTTAATAGGTTCTGCGATCTGTAGAGTTAAAAGTAATGAACTGCCGAAAATAATTAAAATTAACGATATTAACTTAGCGTAATACCCGGCAGATTTCATTACATTAATAATACATAAAAATGGGAAAAAACTATATGGTGGGCTCCACAGGAATCGAACCTGTGACCTCTTCAATGTCACTGAAGCGCTCTAACCGACTGAGCTAGGAGCCCCGAACAACAACTGCGGACGATTATTCAGTAGTAATTACTTCTCATCTTTTGAGAAGGAGGCTCTACGAGCTTCACTTCTTCTTCTTTTTGGTGTCCATTACTTCGTCAATAAGTCCGTATTCCTTGGTTTCTTCTGCTGTCATCCAATAATCTCTTTCCATATCTTTGAGTGTTTTATCCAGGTCAGCTTTTGTATTTTCAGAAATGATCTGTGCAAACTGGTGTTTTAATTTGATCATGTGTCTAGCTTCGATTTCAATGTCAGTTGCCTGTCCGCCCATTCCTGAGATTAATGGCTGGTGAATCATTGTATATGAATTTGGAAGTGCAAATCGTTTGCCATTTGTTCCGCTGGCCAGCAATAACGAAGCAGCTGATGCGGCCAAACCAACATTTACTGTTCTTACGTCGTTTTTGACGTGTTTGATGGTGTCGTACATTGCAATACCTGCGTAAACTTCACCACCTGGTGAATTAATGTAGACAGAGATGTCTCTTTCCGGGTTATCGCTTTCCAAAAATAACATCTGAGCAATAAAAGTATTTGCTACACCCATATCGATAGGTCCGGTAACAAATACTATAAAGTCCTTAAGTAGTCTCGAGTAGATATCGTACGATCTCTCAAAACCATTAGGTTCTTTTTCTACTACTATTGGTACTAAAGTATCATTCCTTATGTTCATGATGATGTTCTCCTTCAAGTTCTTCTATCAAACTTGATAATAACTTATTTTTTTGAAGAATGCTTTTAATATAAAACTTTTCTATGTTGTCTTTCATTCTCTCTTCTACATTCTCGTAACCTGCGGCACGCATGGTTTCCTCGATTTCTTCATCGGTTACCTCAATTTTGTTATCGACAACCAATTTTCCAAGTACAAACTCTGCTTTTAGGTTTTTCTCCGCTATGTCATTATAATCTTTCCTCAGTTGTTCAGTAGTTTTATTTTGCGCTTTTAGATATTGATCTATAGAAAGACCGATAGATTGAGCTTGGTCAATCAATCTGCTCATCATTCTGTCGGTTTCTTCGTCAATTAAAAGGTCAGAAACTTCTAGCTCGGCTGTTTTGATTAGGGCGTCGATTACCTCGTTAGGACTTATATGTACATGGGCCTCGTCCATCTTTTCCCCATTTTTAATTTTTTCCTCGTTTTCTTTCTTTTTCTGCTCGAGTCTTTTCTCGAATGAATCCTTGATCATTCCCTTGTACTCCCCTATTTTCACTTCAGGTCTGGTTGCAACAGTAGCAGTAAATTCCAGATCTTTATCGATATCAAAGACTTTGATATCTACTCTTGGGTTGGCTACAGGTATAATCAGATTTTCTTTTAATGCCTGAGGATAGAAGGTTTGGAGCAGATCGTTTATTACGTCTCCGTAGAGGGCATTAAGACCCACTTTTTCTCTAACTAGTTCTTTTGGGGCTTTGCCTTTTCTAAAACCTTCAATTGTGGTTTCTTCAACAGCCTTATCCAGTATTTTGTCAAAAGACTCTTTTACCTTGCTGTTTTCAATAGTAATTTGAAGCTCAATGGTTGATTTGGGCTTTTTATCTACAGTAACTTTCATATTTTTATCCTTAAATTAACGGACAAATATTATCATACTCTTGGTTAAAGTGCTACGCCAAAAAGGCAGTATAGAAGTGATATAATTATTTCATAAGCTATAACTGCCATGAAAAAAGATAAAGAACACTCTATGCACCACCTTACGTCCTTCCCATCAGTTAAAACTAACAATAATGTTGCCGGTTTTACCATGATAGAACTTCTGGTCGTGGGCATGGTAATGGCCATTTTGGCAGGTACACTCAGTAGTGTAATCAACTATCAAAGACATAGAATTAATTCAGACGATGCTGTTAGGCGCGCTACTTTACTTAAGTTAGTTAATGTAATTGAAACTTATCATACAAGCGAAAATAGATTTCCTGCAGACCCGGATTCTAACGGTAATCCCACCGACGACCCTGTTTTGGGCACCTATTTAGTAGATGATTGGCCAGATAATCTACCTTTTGGTGCTATCTATACCTATTGGGTAAACGCCGCAAGAAACATAGCAGGTATTACAGTTAACACCAACGCTGGGAACTTTTATAAATTCAGATCAACCACAGGTGATATTAGAGAATGTGCCGCACCCGCTACTCCGGCGGACGATGTGTGTAATTAGTCTACTCGTAAACGTATACCGGGGTCCCGATTTCAGCCCACTCAAACAGCTCTTCCGCCTCTTCGGGTTTTAGTTGAATACACCCACCTGTTGCCGGACTACCCATTGTGTTTGGATCTCTAGAGTAAATATTGCCGTAACCGTCCATATGATATGGAATTGAATGGAAACCGAATCGATAGCCATTAACTAGGCCAATTGGCAGATAATCAGGCATATACCAGTTACCAAAGTAGGATATTGTCATCTTCTGCTTTCCTAAAACTTCAAACTCACCTGCAGGGGTTTCCCAAGTCAGTCCTGTTGAAACAATATAGGTTTTGGTTAACTTTCCTTTCTCAAATCTGTAAAGTCTTTGCTGAGATTTTATTACCTCAAGATAAACATCGTGCAGCTCCCCGTTTGTTCTTGGTTTACCTTCAAGTGGCAGAATCACCGCATTGTTAATCTCGTAATTAGCGGCTTTTAACAGCAGAGCGTTTTGAATGGATTTAACTGCGTCGTATTCAACAACTCGGACATCATCAGTTGCATACTTTTCCGCGAGTTCCTTTAGATAAGCTCGAATTGGTTCTTCTTTAATAAAGTTAGTGTATTTGCTTAGAGTCTCCTCCGAGTCGATAAAAGTTTTGAGTGTTTCTTTTGGTATGTAAATTGGCTGGCGACCGTACTTGATTAACAAAGGTGTTGTTAGCTTTTCTATTAAGGCTAGAGAACTCTGTTTCTGAAGGTAGACATCGTCTTCCGATTTCAGATTAATTTTTAGGCTAATTTTTGAAGTATCGGAGATTTTGGATGAGAGCTCTTTTTTAAAGTCTTCGTAATCAATACTAATTTGTGCATTTTCACCGGGAGTACTAAACGAGTAATTTTCAAAAAGAATCTGTGTATTTTTAGCCACAAACGCAAATTCAGCTTCCAGCTGTGTTAAATAGTCGCGAAGGACCTTCTCATTAATAACCAGAACGTCGTTTTGAGTTTTTGAAGGTTTAGTTTCTAGGCAAAATATACTTAACTTCCCTACTCTCAATAAACATTTCAAAGTTGTCGAGGCTTCAAGCTTACTTCTATCAAACCCAACACCAATCTCACTGAGTTGTATAGCTCGGCTCGAGTAATTTGCATTAAGGTAAATAGGTTTTTGTAGAATTTCGCTGATTTTGTTTTTTGCGTCTTGTTCGGTCAGCTTGCCCAAGTTAAAACTTCCAAAATACGTATTTTTGGAAACAACAAAATGAGGTCTAAAAGTTAAAACTAGAAAAAGGATAACACCTAAGATGATTAGAATTTTGGGCAGAAATCTATTCACTATTAAATTCTATCATTATTAGAGTCATCGGGGTCGACAATGTAAAAAGGATCTAGAATACCAATGTAATTGTAGTGACCCTCGGGCTGCTGCAAAGTTCTTTCGTTAATGTATTTAAACTCTCTGTAGCCTTTTGTAAAAGGATCGTGTGCAATCAAAGCATCAGCTTTAATACCGTCAAAGTTTTTAATACCGACTACAACTATTGCGTGCCCGATAAAGCCGTTATAGTTTTGAATATTCATTATTATCGGGTGACCGTCCTTTAACGTTTCAAAGATGGTTTTAGCATCTCTCTTGATCTTGACGGTCTCTTTGTCAAAATATTTAGCAGCATCATAGAGGTTGTAAAACATTTGCCCTCTTACGTATACACTGGTGGGTAATTTTTCAATGACAGAATAAAGGTCTCTCTCATCCCCCAAATAGTTAAGAGCCATTGTTACGGCCGTAGGACCGCACGCAGATGCTCTAATTTCGGTTTTTTTGTCCTCAGGAAGGTTATCTACCTGATTTACGTACGGAACGTCTAAAAGCACTGTTTTATCGGTATTTATGAAATGTCTAATCTCCGGGGTTGCACCAGCTGTGTTTTGGGGAGCTTCTGTATTTGGTATTGTCATTGTCGTTGCAATAAGAAACGACAGAATCATTCTTGAATACATATATTTACTGCCTTTTTGACAGTCGGAGAATTTTAACACGGTTTTCCGATTTTGTCACACTATAGGTTGACGTAAATGGCAGTTTATGTTACAATGACACAATCCAAAAGGACATAAAAAATATAATAATCCTAGAAAAATAGTCAAAAAGACAAAAGGAGAGTGAAGCGATGAGAGGCCAAACTAAACTTTGGACCCTGATAACTTTAGTGTTGATCGTATCCCTGGTTTTGACCGCCTGTGGTGGTGATCAGTACGTCGGAATCACTAGTGACGAGGCAGATGCTACCAAGACCGCTGAAGCAACAACTGAAGCAGCAAACGCTGTTGCAACAGAGCAGGCTCATTTACAAGAGACTGCCACAGTACAGCAGCTGGAGGACGCTGAGGTCGCTGCCGTTAAGGCAAGGATCGACGCGTGGGAGAAACGGATGCAGGAAGATCCGGAAGGTGCTATTGCAGGACTGGAGCAAGCATACTGGGAGAATTATGCGTGGCAACTGCAGATCCAACCATTGACGGATAGTGATCGCGAAAATATCGCGAGATTCCTAAATGGTGGCGAGAACTTTGGCTACGCTACTACAGGAATTGATGAGGCAGGACAAATGAGTGTTTTGTCCGCACCAGACATTGCGAGCATTGCAATACCAGTTGCGCAGATTGCTGCCGGCGACCTTGATGGTTTAATTAATATCATCAAGTCAATGGAGGCGTATGTTGCGCAAATGTGGTACCCAGTAGCACATTGGACAAGCCACTTGCTCAACCCATACGATCTGTGGTCAAACCTTCTGTGGGTGTCGCAGATTGTTAAGGGCGGTTTGAGCGGTTTTGGAGTTGTTTTGTACTTCCCGGGAAATGAGACTTACCAAGAGCAGTACGTGTTCATAACACGACTTGCTGAGCTTTCCGGCCAGGGAAGACTGTGGATGGCCAACATTTCTCCAAAGAACGGTGCCATCATTACAACATTCAACATTGGATTGCGTAATGGTGTGTATACGGAGAAAGAAGCTGCGCGCTACTTTGCTAAGTTGTTGCAAAGAGGATACTCTATCGTCGAGCCGGGAAATATTCCAGAATCGATTACAAGAGTATGGGGCAAAGACGTGCCTTCGGCGATAAAAGCCCTGTACTGGGGTGCCGAACATCAGCTACGTACGGCAGTGGAACGTGCGGGCCAGTCGTGGGACGTGGCAAAATACACATTGCCCAGTGTTTTACAGATGGTTCAGACGTCCCTGCCTGCAATCGCAGTCACCGACCCGTTGCCGTTATTTTTCCTGGCACCGGCCGATCCATGTCAGTTTATTAACCAAACCTGCGGAGGCGGGTTGGACTAAGGAGGAAAAAATGACTGTTCAGGATTTAGACATGAAGCTAGATGACGCAGCTTTTGATGGGGACATCGCAGCTTGCTGTGCCATTTTAGCTCAAATCCGCGAGATTGAGGGACCGGCATTCAATGCAGGTGCCCACTTGAACGCGGTGAGCGCTAAGACGGAATTTGCTGTTAAGGTAATTCAGGCATTCCGCTAGCGGAAACCAAACTGGCCAGGAAAAAAAACGATTAATTTCGAGTTTTCCTGGCCAGATTCATTTTAAAACCACATTACTGCACTACAAAATACGCATAAGAAATAATTTGGAAAGTCTAATAATTGGTGGGCGAGAGAGGACTCGAACCTCCAAGCCTTTCGGCATATGGTCCTAAGCCATACGCGTATGCCAGTTCCGCCACTCGCCCATATCCCCCATTTTAGCACTAAGATGCCCTAAAGTTCCATTTAAAAGGTCAGGACCCTACATACTCAAAGAATATATAGGGTCTAGTCTTGGTGACGTTATGCATACTGCTTATGCTCTTTCATCGCCACCCCACAGCTTATAATGCTGATTATTGTTGCGGCAAAGATTGCCAAGTCAGCAATATTCGTGTGGATGATAACCCATGAAGCTATGTTAATTTGAATGAAATCAACAACAGCGCCAATTACAAGAACCTCAACCGTGTGACTTGCGACTGCTCCAAGGCTTAATGCAAAGCTTAAACTGAAGTAGTTAATCAGGAAGTTGCGAGGAGCTCTTAACGCAGTGATAAACAGCCATGTAGAAAACAACAGGACTGTAATCATGAGGTACGCTCTTAGCTCACTTGCATAATGTAGGACATACGGTAAATCTGTGGCCACGGCCCACAATTTGGTTAATCGGTCCAGGCCAAACACCGTTCCAACAACTACCCACATAAACTCAGACTTGTTCATTTGTTTTCTCCTTTTCTTTATGGTTACTGAGATTTTGCCTCAAACTTGACTTTTTTGCAAATAAATATATCTTATAGTTCATCCACAGTCCTAAAAACGGGCTTAAAAAAACAGATTCGAAAGGAGTTTTCAGATGGACGTCCAGGCATTGACAAATTTACCCGGACTACGTATCCCCACACAACGGCCAGGCCTAAAGAAGTATGCCCTGATCGTTAATTGGAAGGGTACCGGTGAGAAGGAAGTGTACATGTACAAGCTGGTCTCTACCGACGGCCTTACACAATCAGCTTCCATCACTGACACGATATCGGTTGCAGATTTTGCCCTGTTTTTGCGCAGTAAGAACAGTGGCAAGCTTCCGGCGTGGTTTAACCGCCTGCCCGAAGTCTGCTTCAACGACAGGATTCCTTCTGACTTTTGGGGACCCTTCCCGCTCTAAGAAAGCTGGTTGACCCCGCCAAACAAAACACCGACTTGAATTTATATTCTTCAAGCCGGTGTTTTTCGTTTAAATATTCAATTTTCGGACTCTAGCGATTTTAAGTCGCAGATTAGCTGCCTAATCCTTCTTGTATCGTATCCATCTCATTCATAAAGTACTTAACCTTACCTAACCAATGGACGTGAGACGGAGGTGTATAAACAGGTGCTATTTTCTCAGGAGTGTTCAACCCTTTAGAGAAATAACCTTTGTTTAATCCTTCACCTACTTTTTCTATGGCTTCATCATAAGACGCAAATCTTATAACGTTGTCTCCATATATTCCCCATCCAAACGGGTTGTAAGACCCAGGTATTAGTCTCTTTCCACAAGAGGACTCTATACATGAGATGGCCGGCAAAAGTCTAAAGTCAATTTTGTACCTGTCGGCTACCTCTACAAAAGTCTTAACAAAAGGCAATAAAGGTGAGTTGTACTTTTCAAAGAATCTGGTCAATACAAGCTCTCTATCTATTGTTTTGGCCTCAATTTGCCCTGAAATAGTGGCTACATACGTTTCCTTGGCAACAGCTTCTCTTTCGAGCTGTCCGCCAATTAAGACTGTAACCAATATGAATAAAGCAGGGGAAATAATCGAACCAATAGCTTTAAGCTTTGCGATGGTTGCATCTGCAAAGAGAAAAGCTTGCATAGTTTTTATTGACATGACGGTGATTATACCAGCAAATGACTCCGCGGTCAAACGCTATAGGTTAAGAGAAATGGGAGTTTTGTATTCTTGAATCATCTGTCCAAAGAAGTTTACTCCTTCACACCACGAACCTTTTGAAGGAGGTGTGTAAGTTTTCATTATTTCGCAAGTATCTTTAATATTTTGTGAATAAAAGTTCTCTCTGAGGTACGAAGATACAGTTTCGATCCCCCTAACCCAATTATCAAACATCTGAACATTTTCTCCATATACTCCCCAACCCCACGCGTTGTAAGACTCTACTCCGCCCGGCTCAGGCGTCATCTTACCGCAGCTTGATTCCTGGAACGCAATGGAGGCCACAATCCACCAAGGTATGTGGTTTCTATCTGCCTCATACACAAAAACTTCGCCTAGACCCTCAAGCGGACAGTTGAACTCTTTGAAAATCTCGTTAATTTTTTGTGATCGCGAGTCTTTTGAATATACTTCGTATTCAGTTCCGCCTAAAGTCAAAGGTTTCGACGAATAGATAGAGTATTTATCAATATTTTCATGAGTTATCTTAATCGGATAAATTATTGTCGCAATTGAGGTAAACGTAAACAAAAGTAACGAAGTCACTATCCATTTATAAGCAAAAGTACCTCCCTGATATGTTGCCAGAGCTTCGTAATATCTTTTCAGTAAGATGGATCTAAACTTTATATAAGTTTCAATTGCCTGTTCTTTAATACTCAGTTTAGTAGTTAGTGTAGATATATTCTCCTGAATACTGGTAATTGATTCTTTATTGTTCATAAAAGTAGCCGAAAATCGACAAACCTAATTCTAACCTAAAATGAAATGTTCTCAAAGATTTTAGAAATTACATAACCAACAACAATGGCGGAACCGGCAATTAAGAACATCCGCGTACCATCAGTTATCTTTCTTGTTGGCATGTAGCCCACAAAGTACAAAGCTACAAATGTTATAAGAACTGATATGTATTTACCTGTACCAACACCAAGAATTACATAAGGAAGAAGGACAAATATTCCAAATATAAAGTATGAGAAGAACATTATAATCCCATCAATCGAGGGTAAATCTTTGTGTCTCGAGCTGTGGTCAACTTCGTGAACTTCAGTTTCTGTTAAAAAGGAACCTACGCCCATTGACAGGGCTTCTACGCCAGTCAAAGTAAATCCCACTAGAAGCATCTGTTCCAGGCTGTAGCTGTTTGAACTGGCCAAACCAAATAAAACACCTACTGTAGAAACCAGACTGTCCTCTGCACCGAAAATAAGATTTCTAATGTAATCAGGAGATATTTTTAATTTCATATTACGCAATCTTCAAATATTTTTTCACTTCTCCAAGAATAGTATCCAAACTGGTATTTGATTTAACAAAGTATTTATCTATTCCAAATTCTGAATAAGTTTTTGGATTTTCTTCTTGAACCATCTGCTCCATTTGTACAACAGTATTACCGTAATCATCGTAGTTTGTAATCAGGAAAATTGGAATTCTATTCCATCTTTTATCTTCTTTGATGAAAGTAACAAAATCGTATCCTGTCTTATCCCCTACCAAATAGTGATCGAGCCAAATTAGATCTATTTTATTCTTTTCCAACAGATCAATACTCTCATCAGCAGTTTTAGCGTTTAAAACCTTTATGCCGTTTTTTTCTAATTTTTCGGTGATTATTTTTACAAAATCTGGATCATCTTCCACTACGAGGACTTCTTTTTTGTATTGAGAGCCGTCTTCCATATAAAAATTATAAGCTAATTAAATAGTTATTGAAACCTCACCTTTTTTGGGCGCCGTTCCGGACTTATCGAGTGCTACATAAAAACTTGTGCCTTTATTTTCTTCGCTTTCAAACCAAATCTTTCCGTTTGAAGCATCAATTATTGCTTTGGCAAGGTATAAACCAAGACCAGTTCCGTCGGTTTCGATCTGAGAGATATTGTTTGATCTAAAAAACTTTTGAAAAATCTTATCTTGATCCGCTTTTGGAATACCGTAGCCAGTATCAGTTATTTTTGTAATTATTTCTTTGTTAGTTTCATATATATCAACGGATATAGTGCCTTTTTCCCGAGTGTATTTGATGGCATTAGTTAAAATATTTAAGTAAACATTCATAATTAATTTCGGATCGACGTTAATTTCAGGCAGTTCCGGCTGGAAATTCTTAAGCAATACAATATTTTTATCAGCAATCCTTGTAGCTACTTCATCTAGTACCGAGTTCATTAGTTCCGGAAGTTTAGTCGACCTTGAATCAATAATCAGTCTTCCCGATTCTATTCTAGAAATATTTAATAACGAATTAATTAAATCTATCATTCGCTCGTTTGTTGCGTTTATGTTTGAAACATAATCTTTTTGCTTGTCGTTAAGATTTCCCTCATCCCCCTTTAGTAACATTTCTAAGCGCCATTTTATGGATGTCAGCGGTGTTCTAAGTTGGTGTGAGGCTAAAGAAATAAACTCGGTTTTCATACGATCTACCTCTTTAGCCTTTGTAATATCTCTTGCAATACCTACGTAAAATGAAACTTCCTTTTTTTCATCCAAAATAGGAGAAATATGAGTGTCTGCGATGTATTTAGTACCGTCCTTCCGTACGTTATTGATGTCCCCGTTAAATGGTTGTTTTTTTTCTTTTATTGTTTGCCACAGCGTATTTGTAAACATCTTATCCATCGTACCCTCCCAAATAAAGTTTGCATGTTTACCAATTACTTCAGGTGGTTTAAAGCCCGTCATGCTAAATATTGCTGGATTTGTGTACATGATTACGCCTTCGGCATTTGCCATGACAATTGTATCTGACGCACTTTCTACAGCCTGAACGAATTTCTTTACCATTTCCTCAGAACTTCTTCTTGCAGTTATATCTCTTGAGACTGTAATTAATCTTGTTTCTTCACCAAGCCGTGAATCTTTTATGGGTTTTATTGTTGTTTCAAACCAAATGTATCCGTTATCTTTACGTTTAATCCTGTAAATTATTGTATGAATTTTTTGTTTTTCCATGTCCTCGGATTCGTAGGAAGCAATTTTTTTTAGATCGTCAGGATGGAAGTATTCAAAAGCAGAACGATTGAGAAGTTCTTCGGGATCGTAGCCGAGTAGATGTTTGCATGATGGTGAAACGTACAGGTAATTCCAGTCAAAAGAGTGGATAGCTATCATATCCGTAGTTTGTTCCACGATTATGCTTAGAATATCTGTTTCAATAGACTTATGTTGGGCAGTTTTCACTTAATTTATTTTAGCATTTATTTTAGTGGCGGAGCGCAGCATATACCCAGCATTGTGCGCACCCTATAGCACATGTATAATGCGTTTCATCAACCAAACAAAAAGGAGGTTTGAGTGGCAGAAACTAAATTGCGTATGTATTTTGAACTAGGAATGGCGAATCCGGCTGCTGTGGAAAACGAGCTAACGGGTATTGGCGAAGAGCTAGATCTGTTTCGTGGCTCGGTCGTCGTGGCATTTGAGAAAATAAGTGCAGCTGACAACATCCTTACGAAACTGGGATGCACGGTTTTGACCGGCAAATCGGAATTTGTGTTGGGTAAGTCAGATTAGTGAACAAGCAGCGACTAAAGTAGTAAGTAAGACCAAACGCATGTAGTTAAAAGAAACTCCCTTACTATTTCGGTTACTCCGAAAACTTGGTAAGGGAGACTTTATTTTAAATGGTAAAACAGCAATTAAATGGCAATTAGGACGTCATTGTAGATATTATTCAACAACCTTATACTTAATTCATGGATAATATTTTTTATCAGCTTGCCCTGGTATTAGTATTGGCCTCCGGTGTAGGACTTGTTGTGTTTAAGGCCAAACTGCCACTGGTAGTTGCTTACTTGATTACGGGTTTAATACTTGCCGGAGTTAGACTTTTTGATTTAGGGCACTCGCCTGTTTTTGAAATTCTTCCTGAAATCGGGATTGCGTTCGTCCTATTTTTGATAGGTATGGAGCTTAATTTAAACGAGCTTAAGGTGTTAGGTGCGCCAATTTTCATTTCAGCAGTAGGTCAGATTATTATTTCCACTCTTCTTGGGTTTGGAGTAGCTCGACTATTTGGTTTCGGTGCTGTTGAGGGAATGTACTTAGGTCTTGGTTTGGCCTTTTCTTCTACAGTTGTTGTTATTAAGATGTTACTTGAAACTCGCGATCTAACCTCCTTGTTTGGAAAACTTTCGGTAGGTATGTTGCTGGTTGAGGACTTAGTCGCAGTCGTGGTGCTGATGTTGATCTCTGTGAACGGATCAGCTTCAGGCTCAGGAATTCAGAGTTTCTATCCACTAGTATTTCTGATTCTTAAGGCTACAGGTTTATTTATCTTAACTTTTTTCTTATCAAAATTTATTTTAAATAAAGTATTTGAGTATACGGCGCGTTCAATAGAGCTTCTATACATCACATCAATTACTTGGTGCTTTGTTTTTACGAGTTTAGCTGTTTATGCAGGTTTTTCGGTTGAGATTGGAGCTTTCTTAGCCGGAGTTGCTTTGGCTTCTTCACCTTATCATCTACAGATTCAGGCCAAAATCAAACCAATGCGAGACTTCTTTCTGGCCTTGTTCTTTATTTACTTAGGTTCTACGGCGAATTTCGCTGACTTGCGCACCTCCCTGCCGATTATATTGGTTTTCACATTGTATGCGCTTACAGTTAAGCCGCTAATTTACATGGTATTACTTAGTAGATTCGGTTTTAGAAAACATACGCTTTTCCAAACAGCCCTAAATCTATCCCAAGTCTCAGAGTTCTCATTGATAGTTTTATTAGTTGGTGCTAATGCAGGTCTAGTTAGTGCTGCTGCCATCTCTATTATGGCGGTTGTAGCCGTACTTTCCATAACCATTTCTTCAATTCTAATTTCGTTTTCAAAAAGAATTTATAAACCACTCTCACATTTTGTTTCTCTGGTTGAAATGAAAGATCGCTCACACCATTTTGAACGTAAGGCAAAAAATATTTTGTCGGATCATATCATTGTAGTTGGAGCACACAGGGTAGGTCATCCGATTGTAAAATACTTACACGAAAATGGAGTTCCGTTTGTGGCAATGGATTTTAATCCGACAATTGTTCATGAACTTGCGACGCAGGGCATGAATGTAGTTTATGGAGATATCGGTGATCCGGAGATTTTGGAGTCCCTGTACATCGAGTCTGCAAAGCTTGTGATTTGCACGGCGTCAGACCTTTCTGATAACGAACTATTGCTAAATATTGTTAAGGAAAGGAATAAAGAAACAACAGTTGTTTTAAGAGCGACTGATACTGAGCACGCTCATATCCTTAAGAGTTTAGGTGCTGACTATATTTTGTTGCCGGAAAAAGTATCGGGAGATTACATAGTCCATCAATTAAAGCATTACTGGCCCGAGGCTCACTTTAATGATGGAATAGTTTTTGATCACAAGGCAATAAGCTCGATAGTCTAAATTGTCAGTTCTAAAATTACAAATAGCGCAAAAAGTCCCAAAAGTATCAATCCTTCGCGTCTATCCAATTTCTTGTTCTTTGCAAAATACAAAAAGAGAATTGCACCGATTGGTAGTAAAAGTATGTTCAGTTTTACTCCGCCTGTTAGCCTTATAGTGTTTTTATTAAATAAGATTAATCCACCCAGTGTTAAAGTATTAATAACCGCCGATCCGACATAATCTCCAAGTGCAATCGCTTTCTTTTTGAAAATTGTAGATCTAATTAATACTGTTAATTCTGGTAAGTTTGTTCCAATAGACAATAATAGTAAGCCTACTAAAAACGGCGCAACTGAATATTTAATCGCGTATAAAATAGTTGTGTCCACGATATATTTACTGGAAAAGACGATAAGTCCGACACCAAGAAAAACCTTAGTGGACTCCAGTAAGACATTAACGTGGCGATGATTTAACGCTTCTTCAATTCTATCTACTAAAGTGTTTTTTACTGAGATTGTGAATACCAGCACACCTACTGCAAAGATTAATATAAATGCGTCAAAAACTCCCAAGGTTCTATCTAAAATCAGCAGGACAGGTAAGGAGATGACCAAGTAAGCCAGCGGAAAATTAATTCTGTCGATGGTGCCGTTAAAAGTTATACCTTTATTTAGAACAGCAAGAAGAGGAATAATTAAAAGTGTAATGACTGCCGAGGCACCGATTAAATTTCCTACAGATATTTCGGGGGTTTTATCTAAAACGGCAAAGTATGCCACCGATATTTCGCTGATTGATGTAAGTACACCGAGGGCAAAAAAGGAGATGACAAAGGAAGGAATCTTAACGGTTTTAGAGATCTTCTCTACTCCGCTAACCGAAAGTCCCGCACCGACCCACAAAATGACAAATGCAAGTGTAGTGAGCAGTATATCTATGATCATGTATTAATTAAATCATTTCTCGGTGTCGAGGGCCATATGGTTTGTATTTTTATGGTCGGGGTGGCCGGACTCGAAGACGCGCGTCATACGCGCGTGGTTCTCGTCTGTTTATATATAAAATGGTCGGGGTGGCCGGACTCGAACCGGCGACCTCACGGTCCCAAACCGCGCACTCTACCAACTGAGCCACACCCCGAAGCGAAGCGAGGGGTCGGAAGCAAAGCTTCACACCCCGAAAAGCTAATGCGAGTCGGCGGTGAAAGGCGAAGCCTTCACACCCCGAAGCAACATTACAGACAGATTCTAACATGAAAATGGCTTATTACATCAATCGAAAATTCGCTATAGATTAGGTATTAATTCAGTCAAAACAGCTTCAAAAGACTCCGATTCGTAAATCCATCTGGCATTGTTGATCAAATCCACTAGATGTAGTTTAAAAGTGTAAGTGCACGTTTGTTCAGGAAGGCAGATTTCGGCAGTTTCATCCTTTTTGTCTATGTTCCTGGAGATTTCCGAAACTACAAATAAGTCATTATCCAAAAAATAAGCGCGGTCTATGTAGCAGTTAGCTCTTGTTGAGCAATCGAGCGCGCGTAAATCAATTATTTTATCCTCTTTTTGGCCATAAAACCTTACTTCGTTTGATTTATAGCCTTCCCTATCGATGTTTCTAAAGTCTATAAATTCACGGTCGCTTGGTGAGAATATTATTTTATCTACTTGTTTACTTGCCTCAATTGTTGCATCGTAAACTTTCTTAGCTTCCTCATCTTCAATAGAATATACTTTCATCCACTTTGTGTTGTATATTTCGTTTTTCTCAACAAGTCTAAATTCATCAGCTTCGATAACTACATCTTTGTTTCTCAGATTAGTTATCCATCTTTGGAATCCCCTATCCATTTCTACTTTCTGAGGTAATTTCGAATCGTCGACTGCTGCCTGTTCTCTTAAATTAGAGTACACGCCGGCGAATATCGCCGCACCCATAAGTATGATGAGAAAGATCGCAAACTTAGTATTCATAGGATTATTATATCTCACAAAGAGTCCGAAGTTACACCCGCCACAAAGATGTAAATATGATTACTCAGTTTCTAAAATATTTTCTATAACACCAATTATGTCGTCTAGCCTATGTTCGGCTTTCAATATGTATTTGTTTACTCCAAGCGCTAAAATATTTTTAACCGTTTCGTCATTTGCGGAGTTACTTACAACTACAATAGGAATACTGGAAAGTCGAGGCGTGTCCTTGAGTATTTTTGTAAAGGCAAGTCCATCCATATCTTTAAGATGGTAATCCAGCCACACTGCATCGGGCAGTTCATTTGCTTCATTTTGTAGGTAACTTACCGCTGCTTGTGCGCCTAAAAATCCTAGTGGATTAAATCCACTTACTTCAAGTTTCTTTTTGATAGCGTTAAGCAGAAGTTCTTCGTCTTCCAGGATCATAATGGTAGCTTTTTTATTGGCCATATTTATCTAAATCATATATCCGCTCAACTAGCTGTCAAGTGAAACTATGCCTTTCTTTGCAGTTACTCCGGCAAGAGGCAGGCTTACCCAAAAAGTGGTGCCTTTATTTTCTTCACTTTCAAACCAGATCTTTCCTCCGGATGCTTCTACAATCGATCTGACTAAATAAAGACCGAGGCCGGTACCGTCGTTGTCGAGTTTTGCAATGTTTTCGCCTCTATGAAACTTAGTGTAAATTTTTTGTTGATCTTTTGCTGGAATCCCATAGCCATTATCAGTTACTTTAAAAACTAACTGATCTTTATCGGTGTAAAGATCGAGATTTACACTTCCAAAATCCGGAGTGTATTTAACCGAATTAGTTAAGATATTGGCGATAACCTGCCTCACTAGTTTTTGGTCAAGATCGATAGAATTTGGAACTTCTTTTGAAATATTTAATGTAAAGTTAAGTTTCTTTTCTTTGATGCGTCTTTCCATCTCTGTAACTATCTCATCTATAACGCCGACAATATCTGTAGGTGCAGGATCAATTGCCAATTTACCCGATTCGATCTTTGAAACATTAAGTAGAGAGTTAACAAGCTCGATCATTCTCTCGTTAGCTTTGTTTATGTATGTAATGAATTCGTGTTGTTCCTTGTTCATTTTGCCGGCGTCGCCGTCCATTAACATTTCTAAATACCACTTAATAGTCGATAACGGAGTTCTAAGTTGGTGGGAGGCCAAGGAAATAAATTCAGTCTTCATCCGGTCGGTTTCTTTCATCTGTGTAACATCTCTCTCGATGCCTACAAAATATAAGACTTCACCTTCATTGTTAATTACAGGCGAGATATTAACATCTGCAATATACACAGTACCGTCCCTCTTTTTGTTAGATATTAGGCCATGAAAATTATTCTTTTTAGTTTTAATCGTATACCAGAGATTTTCGTAAAATTCTTTGCTCATCTGTCTGCCCCATAACGAAGGTTTGGCGCCTATTAATTCGTTTCTTGCATACCCGGTAATCAATTCAACTGCTTTGTTAACGTAAATAATTTTGGCCTCCGGATCAGTAATGACAATCGGATCAGAGGCATTTTCAATGGCCAGCTCAAGTTTTAACAGTTCGTTTTTCTGCTTCTCTGTAGTTTGTTTTTCTTCTTCAAGCTCAATTAACAGTTTTGTAAGCTTGTCTTTAGTTTCAGTAAGTTCCTTATTCTGTTTTTCAGTTAATTTAGTATTCTGGTCAAGATTTTCGTAGAACTGTAAGAAAAAGTAGTATAAAAGTACCGTAAACGAAAGCGTAAGTATGTGTACGACGGCCAAAACTGGGATGAGCGAGATAATGGCGTAGATGCTCATCAGGATTTGGGATAGGATCAACACTGTAAACGTCGAATATATGATTTTAGGCAGATTCTTTTTATCGAGCATTGTTCGTTGTCATTATAATATTAAAGTTTATTTTAATAGCGTACAATAATATTAATCTGACATTGTCAGAAGTTTGAAATTGTATGATATCACTTTACGAAACAACAGAATACACAGGTTTTGCCAAAGACACAGAGGCCGCGCGACCAAAAAAAGGCAAGGCCGCTCTGTTAGCAGCCGTTTTTCTTATTCCTGCACTTCTGGCACTTTCCGCTTTTGTACTAAGTAGTTATTACACCGATTTTGCTAATAAATGCTTTATAAAAATTAGATCAGAGGTTCATAATGGCAATGCCGACGAAATCAAAAATATTCTGAGTGCAATCAGGTTCAAAGATAGCGCCTCTTACCGTGAAATATGTGAGAACGTGAGCGCAGTTCATGAAACATATTGTGTTCAAAGTGAAGCAAATACTTCCAAAGTAAACTTTTTAAAAGACGTAGGCTGCTACTTAAATGGCAGCGGTTATGTATTTCTTAGACCCTTGAGATCCGACGATAAAGTTGGTTTTGAAGACAGAGTCGCTTTTATGATTAGACTCGCAAAGTCAGGTTTTAACTAAGGTTTGATTAAAATACTCTGAAGATATTCGGCCCCGGCTTTATAGCACGGACCTTCACTTAAAGTTTCATTCGATTGTCCCTGTATAGCGTGGCACGTTTCGTGCACTAATAAAGCAGCTGCAAGAGCAATATTATTTTGATCATTGCCGATAAAAATAGTTTTTGGTTGACTTGGTTGGTAACAGCCGCCGTCAAGACCTCCACAGGCAGCATTTTTATTAATAACACTCACATGTTTACAAAGCTTTGCGTATTCTGTTGCCGAGCTCTTCTGTAGAAAAGAAACGGTTTCTTTTGTGCTCAGGTTACTTGGCTGGAATGTAGGCATCAGGAATATTGCACAGCTATTTGAAATGTCGATGTGTAGAAATTGAGAGTAAAAGAATGCACCAAACAAAAGTGGAATTACAAGTATTCCAAGATACTTACCTATTTTCTTCATAACTACATTCTATCTATTTTTGAGAAGGTCTGATAGGTTATTTAATTTTAAAATGATCGCGGGACGTAAATTGTTTATTGGATTAAACAACATACGTCCCACTTTGTTGGTCGGAGTTATTCCAGGTTACCGAATATTTCAAGGAACGGGGTGTCGTCCTCCGCGCGTTCGCCTATGTTGAAACCTCGCGCAATTCTGGACATTACGAGTTGCTCTAAACCTGGAGGTAAGCGCCGGAGCAGATCCTTAAGACCCGGATCTTCGTCACTTTCCAGGATTTCTTTGACGGCGTCGCGAAACCGCCGGTGAGCCTGGGCAGCCTTGATAGTCGCCATTACCCTTTCACCAGAAATTTGTCGAAGGTCGACCTGCAGGTTGACACTGGTGCAATCTGCGATCGATTCCGGCAGGCTTCCAGAATTAATGATCCCTGCCAGATCTACTGCTTCGCCTGGTGCACCCAAAAGCTCAACGACCGCCATCCGCACGATGCCATCATCCAGCTGTTTAGTAATCTCAACATGGAGTTTATACTTCACACACAGCTGGTGAAGTTCGTCAACAAAATCTTCCAACATTAGTCCCTTCCTTTCTTTTTTATTTTGGTTGTTGTGCCGATTATACTATAGGATCTAAAGCATTTCAATACGCTACGCTTTGTGGTTACTCTCAAAAGTATTTATATACCAATTCTCAAATTCGGCCAAAGCAGACGTAAATCCCGGGTCAAAGTGCGTGCCCATGTTTGTTTTTATGTAAAGTAGCGTCTCTTCCAGAGAAAAAGGCTCTTTCTGATATTTACGTGAAGTATAGCCTGCCAGATTATGCATCGCTTCGAACTGGTCAGCGATTTTAAACAACCTACCGACGTAAGAAGTTTGCTCCTCCTTGTACTTATTTGGATAACCCGAGCCATCCCAATTCTCGTGGTGTCCGCCTATTGCTTCTTCGATGGTGTAGTTGTTCAAACCTTTTTCCTTAAGCATGTCCTTCCCATCTTGGACATGCGTTTTTACCCTAAGGTACTCGCTTATAGATAGTTTTCCGGCTTTATCTAAGATAGTTACGGGTGTTTTAACTTGCCCTATGTCGTGAAGAAGTCCCGCCAAAAAAATATCGTCTGTATTCAAACCACTTTTGTAAAATTCGTCAATCTTTTTTGCGTAGTACGCAACAAGAAGTGAGTGCCAAGCCTTTATAGTGTTATGTTTATACAAAATATCCCACAGCTCCACCACAAGTACTACATGCGGAGAGTCGCTTTTTCCGGCTATTTTTTCAAGCTCTAGTATTGCCAATTGGATTTGTAGAGGCAGGGATAACTCTGCATTTGTTTTAGTTGCAACAGTTGAGATTTTTTCGTGTTCGGGTGGTTTTGTCACCATACCTAATTATAACAAAATATTAGAGGTTACTTGCGTGCATACTTTAGGGTATTACTCTGACGCAGGCATGAGGGTAGAAAGTATGTCCATGATTTTTTCGCCATCTTCTTGATCGTAAAAGTTAACTGTGACGGCAATGTAGTCATCTGTGTAGGGCAGATATAATAACTTGCTCAAAGATGAGGTGAATCTATAATTAACTACATAAGTATCAACCGGAATTCCCTGACCATCGTCTTTCCAGAAATAACTTTTAGTAATGTTTACAGAATGGCCATTTAAAAAGATTGCTTTGCCGCCTTGGTAATCGCAGCCCATATTTGCACAAAGTGCTCCGGAAGTTGAATATACCAGTCCTATGCCGATGGTAATTTCTGGCTTTGAAGATTTGACAGAGTTCTCGTCTTTAATACTTACAGTTTCCACTCCTTCGTAAAAATATTTATCAATACTCCAGTTACTGGGGTAATCGAACTGAAAGCCAAAGGCTTCCGAAATGTATCTGTTGGTATAATGCTCTGCAGTATTTTGTTGAACTAAATTAATTTTGTTTCGTGATTCTTCTATGACTGCAAGTTTCTCAATTGTAGCTGCTCTCAATTTTCCGCATCCTCCGATGTCTTTCCAGGATAAATCAGTAACCCAGCATTCAGCTTCGGACGTATACTCAATAGGTTCTTCTGCAGGTTTCTCCGGTTCAGTTTTGATAATTTCTTGTGTGTTTTCGGTGTTTTGCGGCCAATCACTTTCCGGTAATTTGGGAACTCTTGGCCAAATTAACAAAGAAATAAAAAGGATAGTCAGAATGTTTATGATTAGAGTAAATATGAATATATTTTAGCACTATGCCCATAAATTATACGAGAACATCGTCGATATACTTTTTTATCAAACCCACAGATTTTTGTTGTGCCTCATCCGGTCCAAAGTGACCGCCGTTTTCAACTAAATGTTTTTGTTGGCCCTCCCCTATTAATTTCAGCTCGTCGTAAATTTCTACATTTACAAAAACATCATTAGTTCCATAGACAAAAAGAGTTTTCTCGTTTTTGTTTGTAGGAAATAAAGGAATTTTAAAATATTCGTTGTATAGTGCCGCCACACCAGTATCAAAATTAATAACAGCTTCCATATCTTTAGTTGATAAGGGGATCCTGAGAAGTTTAAGTAATTTGTTGAGTAAAATTAGTGATTTAGACTTGTACGCCCAGTCAGGAAGTATCCCAAGCATAAACACACTTAATTTACTTCTAAACGTCATATAAGACTTTTTAATAAAAAGCGGCGAGCTCCATAAAATTGTTGGGATTATCTTTCCTGTTCTTCTATAGAAATCCTTACAAAAGTTGTAACAAATATTTCCGCCGATCGAAAAGCCAATAAATATCGGATTATCAATCTTATTAAATGATAAAAAATTATTTAAATACAAATTAAAGGATTCAACGGTTTTTATTTCGCCGGCGTTTAGGAAATTGTGACCGGGCAGATCCAAAAAATAGCAAGTATTATTTTCGAGCAATTGCTTGAAAAAATGAGGTTGGGAATCTTTACATCCGGCTAATCCGTGTAAAAAAACTAAGTTTTTACCTGAATCTCCAATTTTAAAATATTTATAGGTAAAGTCACCATTAGTTTCGATGATTTCTGTGTAATTGGGTGCGTGCATTTCAAGTGTAGTCTATCACTAATTCTTTATTAAAACAGTCAAAAGTGCTCTTTTGTTTGTATAATAAGTTAATGCGGACATTAGTAATCTCTGATTTACACCTAACACATAGAAATTTTAATGAAAAGAAGCTCAAATATTTATCTGATTTAATTGAAAAGTACGATCAAGTAATTATTAACGGAGATTTTTGGTGTGCCTTCACCTCATCTTTTACCGAATTTTATACATCTAAATGGGATGCTTTATTTCCAATTTTAAAAAGTCATAAGTGTATTTACATAAGAGGAAATCACGATTTATTAGAATACTCTGACAAACGAGTAGAAAGTTTTTGTGATAAGTATGTAAGTTCGTTTGAATTAAAGTCGGAAGATAAAACAATACTGTTTGTTCATGGGCACGAATACGCATTTGATTGGCATAAAAGTAACTTCGAAGTTTTCATTAGAAGATTATTTAACCTCGAGGCTATTACGATTTTTGTTGAAGAAATGCTTATTAAAGTTTTTGGGATGTCGAGTTTTTTGAAAATTTATCGCAAATTTGGCAACGAACTTCAAAAAAAGAAAATTGATTATAAAGACAATAGACTAATAGTTATGGGACACACTCATGCTATGGAAAATAACTTTGAACATAATTATATAAATGTCGGAAGAATGGGCGATTGGTATGCGTCGTACCTTGTAATTGACGAAGAGTCCGTAGTCTTAAATTTTGAGTACTTTTGAGCTATTCGTCGGTAATTAATTTATAATAAAGACATGAATATAAACCTCAGATTCGTGTACTTATATTTGCTTTCTTTTATTGGAATACTGGTTTGTGTCGTAGCTATGGTTAATTTGGTCGATTTAGGTATCAAATCAACAATTTTTAAGAATGCTGACAAGTATGAATATTACGATCCAGGTATAAAGGAAAACGGCTACGATGTTGAGCAGGCCAGAAGGATCGCTGACACCGAACAAATGCGTTCTAGACAGCGTACAGCCTCAATTTCGGTAGCTATGCTTGTAGTTGGTCTGCCGTTATATTTGTATCACTGGGGAACTATCCAAAAAGAATTTCGAAAGTCAAAAGCGGAGTCCAAAGCATAAATTTAGCACTATTCCAAGTGGTAGAATAAAAACGTGAGCACACATAACGATGTCAGCGATGGTTTAAATAGATCTATAACCACAAATATTGATGAAATAATTCAAGAGATTCAGTCAGAGAGCGGATTTTTTTCAGAAGATTTAATCGGAGAAAGTAAGTGGTGGAATTCTGAGGTTGCCGGCGCCAAACATTTTTCCGGCATAATTGACGGTAAACCTGCAGTGTTGAAGTTACAGCTTGTGAAAATCGATGCTCCAGAAGTTACGCTTATTGAAAACTACCACAAATTTAATAAAAGCTCTCACATAAGAGCTCCGTATATTTATTACCACAAACCTTGGGATGACAACAAAAACTATGAAGCAATAATCATGGAAAAAGTCGAAAAGGTTCCGGTTATAAACTACCCGTCAAATATTCACGAAATTGAAGAATTCCATTTTTACTTTAAGGAATATAAGTTAAATACCGACGTCTCAGATCCTTGGCTAGACCTTCCTGAAGAAAGAAGTAGCGTAGAATTTATTGAAAAAAAGTTTGCAAAGTGGAAGGACATGCGATCTAAAGTTACTAAGAATACAGATGTGCTAACTGAAACTGATGAGGCGCTTATTGCGGACGGGATCAAGAAGCTAGTTTCGTTCTACACAGACGAGGTTGAACTGGAATTTGTTCACGGTCATTTTGGACCTCAGGATCTGAGTAAAGTTGATAAAGATAAAGCAGTTGTTTTTTCAAATTTATACTGGTCGTGGCGCTACCCTTACTACGATTTGGTTTTTGGTTTTCATTATTTTAAATATTTTCTGGCAAATACAAGTTCAGTTACACGAGAAATTTACATGACTAACAGCCAATTATGGCAGGAATGTATGGTGAAGACAGCAAAATCTCTTAGTAATTTCGACGAAAAGACGTTGAACGCCGCGATCCTAGAAAGATTACTTGCCGGACTTAATTTGGATTACCTGACCGTGGGCAGAGATAAGCCGATGTTTAACATTTTGTTGGATGAAACAAGAGCGGAGATTTCTAAATATATTAAACTTATTTAATTTTCACTTTCCTTTTGACCTTTAAAATATTTCACGACGGCTTCTTGGAAATCCTTGTTTGTTTTGTATCCCAAATCCCATGAATCTTTAGCACTTCTAGGGTAAATATATTTGTTGCCATTTTTACGGTAATCACCGTACTCTCTAATCGTATTCCCCTTTTCGTTGGGGTCTACTGTTATCCATTTACCTTCCTCTTCGATAAACGCATCAATAAAAACATGTCCTCGCATAAAATTAGTATCTTTTGCCTCGGGATCAAAATCTGCCGCTTCGTTTTGGCACCAGTTTTCTTCAAGAGTTTCAGTATAGACGCACGGAATTCCCTTTGCCAAAAGAAGCGCTCTTGTAATGTGTGCAGTTTCTATGCAGCCGCTAATATTACGGGTTCTAAGTCTGTTTGGAAGTAAATTTGACGTTGATAGTAGTTCGTCAGCAGTTCTAGCACGCTTATCTTGTTCTAGGTCAGGGTTTTTTTCGTAAAGTGACTCTAGGTAAGTGAACTCCGGAAGCATTGAAGTTACATACGAGCAGACCTCTCTCACAAGTTCTTCGCCATGAAGTTTGTTATCTGGATCAATCTCGTTTGCTAGCGCTCTTACAGTTTCCGTTATTCTGGTTTGTTCACCCTCCTGTCTGGCAATTTCTAACAATTCTTCGTCCGAATTACTATCTTCGTGATAAGGATAAGCCATGTAGTCATTGTAATACATTTAACTTAAAATATTCATCTATTTGACACAAACGTATAGTGATAAATATCATTAACAATACATGCATAAACAATTTGTTTGGGACGATAAATACAGTGTAAAAGTTCCTTCAATTGACGAGCAGCACAAAAGATTTTTTGAATTAACCAACCAAATATTAAACGTTTTAGATAACCCTAATTTTTCATATACACAGGATTTTAACAACCCCGGTGTTACTGAACTTAAAAAGGAGCTCATTAGGTTGGTAGTTGAGCTAGGTAACTACGCCTTTTATCATTTAAGTTACGAAGAGACTTGTATGAGAAACTTTGATTGTAGCGGTTGCGACGGACATACGGGAATACACGATAAATACAGAGAAAAGGTTAAGGAGTACTTAATGCGGGTTCGAGAGGAAGGTGCGGATGTTTACACTCTTGCTGAAGAAATTGCCGAGTTTTCGCAAAATTGGTTATCTGGACACATTTTGAAAAAGGACAGAGAGTATATTGATTGTCTAGTTAGCAACGAAGTTAAGTAGTTTTTTCACAACAATTCTATGTTTCGAATAATAAAATTTGGGTAGCCGATATTTAACGGCCAGATTGGTACAGCGCTTGGGATTGGAAATACTTTACTTTGTGTGTCTTTACTAATTTGATAACGAGAAGTGCCTGATGGGATTGTTACGTCAACACTTAGTTCTTCTGTTTTTCCACCGGGAAGTTCGATCTCAACTCTCAGACTCTTCACCACTTTCCTATCCGTAACATTTTCAAATTCAATTCGACCGTTTCTGACACAGTAAAAACTCGATGTATGGTCGTAAAGACAGTTTCCGGAGACATAATAAAATATCTCGGTTTGTATGTACGATATATTTTTGGCCGAGGCATATGATCGTAAGTCATAAAAAAAGTATTCTTTGCGCAAATCTTGCATCGGCATGACTGAAAGTTCCTGTTCAATTTCCGTGACTTTTGCAGGATCTAATTCCTTAACGTTAATTAAAAGTCCTGTAAAACCTTCATTTATAATTTTTTCCAGAAACGCTTTTGTTTCTAATTTGTATACCCGATGTTGCCAAAAGTTTGCAGCGCGCCACTTTTCTGCACCCGTGCTCCAACTGATGTTTTCGGTAAGTAATGCCACACGAAGCAACGATTTATCTACCCCCTCTGGGTACTGACCAAACGGAAGGGTAAATATTTTGGCGTTTGTGCCGGCTGTTTTCTCTATCACCCTCGCATACTCCACTAACGCAAGGTACTCCCCTGTATTATTTGTAAAATTGCGCATTACGCCCCGAGAGACCTGATCGAAGATTGCAAATGAAAGTACAAAGCACATGATGATTGTTAATTTTTGAGATTTTATACGCTGAAGTAAAAACCCAACAGCTACAAGTGAAATAAAAGCGATGTAAATACTAATTCTATTTACTGATCTAAAAGTCGGATTTATATAAGTTGAAAGTAGCGAAGCAACCCCTCCGACAGTCGCAAATAATATAGCAGCAAGATTGAGGGAGCTTAAAATATCCAGTTTCTCGGAAACTTCTTTTTCAAGTTTGAATGCCGGTTGCCTAAAAACTATCCATGCAAGAAGTAACAAAAAACCTATTGTTGCTGTCAGTCCAAGTGCCGCAGTTTGATTCTCGTTTGTTAACACTGAACCAAAGTTAATATACCGTTTCTGTATTTTGTTAAAAATATCCAAATTGTGATCCTCAAAAGGTAGTACTAGTTGGGCGATCTTAAGCCCGTACAATTCAGCCTCACTCGCCTGTCTAACGGTTGCATTATAGTTTGCCCCAAATCTTTGTGTGTAAATAAAAGATGGCAGGAAGTTCAAACAAAAAAAGATCAAAATCATCCCAAGTATCTTAAAAGATTCAACTAGAATTTTTTTATTAGGTTGTTTTACAAATGCCAGAGCTGCGCCCGTTCCAATTAATAAAGCAGAAAAAAATGTGTAATACGCTCCGCATGACGCAATTAACACGGCTGTCACAACGAGTTCCAGCAAACGCAGAGGATTATTTGAAGCAAGGCGATACGCAACGAACACAGCCAAAGGAACAACAAAGTAGCCAGAAAGAAACAAATGATTTACTCCTCTAAGAAAGTGGTACGGAACGAACGCATAAATAATTGATAGTGACAGAGCAACTACAGTCTTTATTCCCATTCGGCGCATTACATACAGGGATGCGATTGCAGTCAAAGGGAAAGTTAAAATATAAAACGCATTTACACTCTGATACCAATTTAATCCGATGGTAATAAGAAATTTAATTAATAAAAGATGAACCGTCTCAGTTAGAGGAAAATCCCAAAGTGTTTGAGTAATAGGTGCGCCAAAATGCGGGTTTGTAGCCCACCAGCCGGTTTGTTCAATGTTTTTCGCAAAGTTGTAATGAACAATTGCATCGCCGGTGTAGTTAAGGGGCAGCGACGGGTGAATATGGAAAATACGAAAAGCAGTTAAAACTATAACTAAACTAAGGAAAGTGGCAATAAAATATGGGGCAGTTGCGTTTAAGTAGTTACTTTTCAGGTTCTTAAGTGTCTGCGCCATTTTCAACATCTAGTGTATTATAACAATACAGGATTTATCTTAAATACATGAACCTACCTCTCAGCTTTTGGAATAAAATATTTATTTACGTAATAACTGTACTATTTGCCCCTCTCGGCTTGTATTGGTTTTTTAAATACGCTAAAAACGAAGATCCAGAAAAACGAAAGGTAGCGCATACGGTTTTGGTACTTACAATAGTAGCGGTAGTTTTAGCAGTGGTTATAGGAATTAAGGCGGTTAATATTTATACACTGTACTTAAATAATAGAATTTATGGTGATCATTACCTCACATTATAAAATCCTTTTCATCTTAGGAGATTGCTCTATTTTCCAGCATCTGTGAACCATAAACCAATGGAAGGAAAGTTACGCAGTTATATAGATGCTTAATCCAAACAGGTCACCTGTCCGAACGTGACAGTTACTCTATTTACAGATGACCCGAAAATTACATATCCAATTCTTCAACGCGGTGCAAGTTATACTCAACCACTATAGTTGAATTAACTCTTTATGTATTACTTACGTACAAAACGCACTACGAGAATAACCACGATTGCTCCAATCACAGCAACAATCAGGCTATAAAGGTTAAATCCAGTAACCCCTGCTTGTCCGACCATGTCCATTAGTAAACCTCCTACCACAGCACCTACAATACCCAAAATGATATCAGTGACGGTTCCCTGCCTGGAATCAGTCTTCATGATTATTGAAGTAACCCATCCAGCTATTGCTCCGAAAATTATCCAAAGTACTATACCCATTTAAATTCACCTACTTTCATCAAAAAATTATCTAAAAATCTAAAGGCATCTGACGTTAACCTTTACTATTACTGAGTTGGCGCCGGCTCACTTGGAGTACTAGGCACAGCTACTTCAGGAGTCTCTACATTAATTTGTGGCGCAGGTACGTTGACTTGGACCGGCTGCATATTCCTTATTGCTGGAATCGCATAATACAAGACGACGCCGAGGAAAATTACTATAATTACAACACCGACCAGAAATCCGATCCCACCGTTATCTCCGCTTTCTTTCACGGGAGTTGGATTATTTACTACTGTTGTCATTTACTATCACCCACTTTCAAGATTCAAATAAATACGTATTCAATTTTGGATTCAATTTAAATATAAATTAGGTTTAAAGGTTAATAGGTTATGCTATTTCAATCTTTTTTATCACAGTCTCTTTAGGTAAGTATGCGATTAATGCTCTTTCAACAAGAGCTGTCAAACTAATTTCCTCCACAAGAGATTGCGCTTTTGATTGTTTTGCTAAAGAAGGATTAATAAACAAGGTCATTCGCTGTTTTACGTTTTTCTTTGTCATACTTCATATACTACATTTATTGCAGTAGTTGTCAATAGACACTTAGTTGATATAAGTGTATAAACTAAAGCCTACGTACCGATTACAACTACAAAGCCGATGTGGCACATATGTCAGGACGAGCGAACTGCTCTTATATTACTCATAGTTGACTGAATGTCGCTTTCTTTCGGAAATCCGTGGTCCTTATAAGTCTGAATTCTAGATATCTTTGTTGCCGTTTCATTCCATGGATCAGCTTCATCGATTCCATAGTAGCCTTTTAGGATTTCATAGCCTTCATCCAATGCGTATAACAATGTTTGCTTTTCTTTTGTCATTAAAATATCTTCACCTTCGTTTTGCATTTCCACCCAAGCTTTGAACCCTTTTAAAACATCTCCAGTTTTTAGACTAAAATATGCTTCAACATCTTTTTGTTGTCCTTGTTGCTGTGGAAATCCTTGATCTATTCCAAAAAAGTTATGATCAGGATGCTGAGTAAGAGTTCTAATTATCCTGCAAGCGTCGCCTATCTTTATTAGTTCTTGTTTAATTTCCTCCGGTGTAAGTTGCTCCGCGTATTTCTTATGGTCATCATGAATTGATGGCGTAATTTCATGCACATGGTTTTCTGTTTCGCCAAATCCCGCATCGAGTTGATTTTGAGATTCTATATCCTTGCCCTCGATAATGTCGGAAGCTGAAAACGGGTCAATAAAAAAGTCTGCATGTTCAATTTCGGAAATGGGAATTTGTCTTGCAAGACTTAACGAGGCCTGTAAAAATTTATTTCCTTTGGTCGCGCCCTCAAGCATTCTTACATCGATATCCTTACGCGAAAAGTACTCTTTAATTATTGGTAGTTCTCTATTTGGCTGAACCCAAGTTAATACTGAGCTTTTAATTTTTTCATTTGATAGCCACGGGTAACCCGCAAATGTAAAGGTTAAAGTATTTGCTACCTCCCACGGTCGATCTGCTACGTGATCTAATATCGGTCGTGCTGCAAGGTCAGATTTTGTAATATTCTCGTAACCTCCTTGATGAATATTTTGAAGTAACTGTTCTACAGTTCCCGTTTCTGCGCCGTTTTCTATAATGTCCATGCAATTTTTTGCAATATTTATCCAATTACCAAATCTTGATGCTTTTATTGAAAGTTCGAGTGCTACTAATCTTTCTTCCTTCGTGCTTTCCCCTGATCGTAGTTTTTGTACTAAGTTATTAACTATTTTGTCGTAGTTGGTATATAGTGGATAGTTTTCAGGTAATGTATCTTCCGGTATTCCCTCAAGGTACGCAACCTTATTAAGTATTTCAGAATGAGCTTGTAACCCGCTCTGAATATGTTCGTCTGTTGGGTACATTAAAGCATCCGTAAGTGTTTGATATGCTATTAAGCCTGTTAGTTTATCTATAATTTTTTCACGTTCCATCTTCAATCCGCTTATAACTGCAGATTGTTCCATTGCGGTAGTTTCTGGGAATTCACTCACCACTGCTAGAGTTGCATTTACTAGCGATAAATTTAAAGCATCTTGAGACGTAAACTTATTTGGATTTACAGGGAAAGTACTTTCTAGATAATCTAGCGTCTTTTCTCTGTACTCCTCTAATGGATTTATTTCGTTTTCTGGTGATGATATTTTCCCATCCACATTACTATTATAGCTAAGACTAACAATAGTTCGAGCCCTTGATGGTTTTTGCAGTGTTGAAGTTGCAATGAATATGTTAAGACCACGGCTGTGCCGACAGCGGGACTGCGCGAACTAGCTTTCTGGTGCAAACCCTTTAATCCCGATAGATAACTTTAACCGGTAACTCATGTTTTTCATGATTCTTTTTATAGTCATTAATAATTTTTTCATAAGCGGAAGACAGTTCCGACAATCTGGCCAAAGAACCTTTTATAAGTATTTTCGGGTCTACAATTCTAATCTTCTTTGGATATATTTCATCAGGATTTTCTTTGTCCTCATATACTGCCATTCTGTTATTGTATTTCCCCAACCATGCACGAATTTTCATATTCTTTGATTTTTTGAGCTTATTAGTTAGGTAAATATCGTCAGTAAACCAATCACTTTCTCTAAGCACTTTGTTTTTAACTGCGTATTTCACTAAATTTCCAAAGTCATTATTAAAATGAGCTTCTGTGGCCGAACCGTAGTACATAAGATTTAGCAAAAAGAAGTTAAAAGAGTATGTAAATGCTGCTTCGACATTTGAAAATACAAATTCATTTTTATGTACTATCAGACCTTTTAAAACTTGTCGTACCTGTTGTCTAGAAAGGATCTGTAAATGTAAGCCGTCTCTTAGTGCGTAGTCAAGTCTATCTGCGCAAATATCTGGTAGATCATTTTCCAATAACGTAAATTGTTTTTCGTGTAGAAGTAAATCCGGTTCGTAGCCCAATGCTTTAATAAGATCGTGTAACCCCGAAGAAACATAAAATTTTTCGTGCTGCATTTCATGAAATTCTGCTCCGGTATATTTACCTAGAAAAGCATATGTAGATACATGGGATAGTGCGGTGTGGGAAACGTCGTGAATCAGACCGGCCAACTGCTCCTCATCTCTTGCACCGAAATGTTTTAATAACAAATATGCACCTAAACAATGGTCATACCTTGTAGCATTTCTTTTAAGATCATATAAATATCCATAGGTCGAAATCCAGATTTTTTTGATCCTTTGCATCGCCGGATGTTTGATTATTTGGATGACCTTTTTGTTGGATATTTCCTGCTCTTCCCAAACAATATCGTAAAATTTCATACGCACATTATACCTCAGACAGTTGATTTAGTATGACACTGGATTTAATGATGTTGTAGCTTCTAAAACAGGATTTTGGTGGGCCATCTGTCAGGATGTTCGAACTATTTTGACCGGTGAATGTATAATAAATTAGTAGCTACCGCGCAGTTCAAAAAAATGAAACGCTTTTAATTATGCAAATTGCAGAAATTTATAACAATTTAGAAATCCATCCCAATTTACAGGAGCATATGGTCTGGGTTGCGGGTTTGGCAAAGGTAATTTGCGATAATTGGAAAGATTCTGACAGACCTCTTAATTCTGAAGCTTTATATCAATCCTGCTTATTTCACGATGCGGCAAAATTGATAAAATTTAAGACATTTGAACAAGATACAGAACATTGGGAAGAAGTTAGACAGACTTATATAAAAAAATACGGTGGTATGGAGCATGATGCAACTATAGCTATGTGTAAAGTTACAGGTGTATCGAATGCAGCTATAGAGCTTCTAAACGCTAAGCATATTAACCCTTTTGTAGAAAGAGCTAGATTTATTGCTAATTCTGATAACTTTGAATTAAAGATCTTGGCCTATTGCGATTCAAGAATTGCCCCCAAAGGAATAACCAGTTTACAAGGACGATACGAAGAGTTACTGAGCCGTGATGATTCTAAAGCCGAGGATAAAGAGTCGGTTAAGTTGTTTTTAGAGACTGAAAAACAGATACAAGCAAGAACATGTCTGAACCTTGCAAGTATCAGTCAAGAAACACTGGCTGAGCAAAAAGAATATTTTCTAAAATACGAAATTTAATACCCCTATAATACACTGTTGTGACAGTGTAAAAAGGTTTTTGGTGGGCCATCTATCAGGATGTGCGAACTATTCACATAATGATATAGACTTAAGCAAGATGCTTACTTTCTGTGAATATAAAAGTGATATTATTATACTGTGAAAGTAACTTTAAATGTGAAAAGTACCTGTAGCTTTAAAATGATAATCTTAATGCTTTCGTGTACAGTTATTTTTTCCTTATTCACGAATATCACTTATGCTGAGTCGAGTACTGATTCTCAAACAGATATCGATACGAATAGTGTTTATGTAGTATTACCAGGCGATACTTTATGGAGTATAGCAGAGAATTTGTATGGATCTGGAATTTATTATTTAAAGGTTGCGTTATTTAATAATTTAAGTAACCCAAGACTTATCCATAGGGGGAATATCCTAAAATTACCTGCAATCCCCAACTCTCAAAATAGTGGTTTAAGGTGTGACAATCCAACAGAAGGTTTAAGAGATGCTACTTGTATTAAATCAATAGAAGATATTTATACTGGATATGAGTTTAACTTACCTCAATTATCACCTGGTAATCCTGTTAGACTCCAAGTTGAGGAACTACTAACTGCTAGTATAAGGAAGGCTATAGAAGACGCAAGAGGTGGGAATAAACAACAAGCCCAATTACTGTTAAGTTCTATGGAGGAAAAGAAATTAAATCACAATGGACCTACGTTTTCAAGTTGGATGGGCAGATGGGGCAGAATTATTGGGAAAGAAGAATGTTATGAACTTGGAATGAAAGTTACATCGGATATGAAGTTTACTACAGAAGAGGCAAATAACATTATTGAATAGTATTTTTATTTATTATCCCTAGGTAGTTGAATAAGGTTGTTACATCAACCATATATTTCTGGTGGGCCATCGTAGAGGATGTTTGGAACTATTCTACTTCTTACCAAGAAGTTTTTCTCGATCTATAGCCATGTCATCCTTAACGAATTGTGACCACCACCATTCCTGTGGATTACTGTCTTTCATTTGATGAGCCAATTTCTTTGCAGACTCAGTTCTTAACCCCGGCACTCTGTCTTTATAGTCGGAATCGAACCATTTCTGCGCAAGTTTGTTTCCTTGCCAAGAAAGAACCCATTCTTGGTAAAGTTGTTCTAGACTATCTGCATCTTTTGCACACTTTGACTCTAAGGACTCTCTGATTTCATACTCCTCTATTAATTTGTGCAGTTCTTTTCCAAAATTTATCCCACTGAACTGATCCTCAACTGCTTTTTCCTCATCTGCTTTTGTGTAATGCTTAGCTACAAAATCTAAATCTCCAGTTCTTGCCTCTGCTAGATCGTGAAACAACCCCATTGTTGAGGATTTCATAGCCTTTTCATCAGATAGACCTTCCATTCGGCTTATACAATAAGCAATGATTGCGACATGAAAGCTATGTGAAGCTACTGTATCGTATGTTGTGCCCAAGTGTCTTGTATGGCTTCTTGGCATTTGCATTAAAGAACCTGCTTGTTGTATTAGATGAAATATTTTTTCAATCATAAGAGCATTATAGCAGTCATATCAGTAAAAAGTTCTAAATTCTATCTCGAGTATTTAAGAATAATGTTGGTTTAACAACTCAAAGACCCCGTGGTGGGCCATCGTTGACCAGGTTGCGAACTTTTTTCTTACTTTGCACGAACCTACATACATACCTCCTTTTGCTGCTAATTAACTCCCATATTTATGTATAATGGTATCTATATGAAAGGCGTAATTTTAGAAAATCGAAATAAAGGATTCCGTGCAGGTGCTGTCATTGTAAAAGATGGGAAGATCCTGTTGATGCACCAGTATCTCGGACCGCGAGAAAATGAAGGAAAAGGTGCCGAGGACTTCTACACACTACCAGGCGGTAGCTGGGAAACTGGCGAAACAATAGAACAAACTTGCAAAAGGGAAATAAACGAAGAGTGCGGTATTGATATTACCGTAGGCAAACTTATTTTCTACATCGATACGGAATCAAGACTCGCCTTTTATTTTGTTGGCGAGACTGCTGAAACTAAAATTGCTTTAGGTGGCCCTGAAAAAGATAGAATGTCTGACCACGAAAAATATGCTGTTGAGTGGGTGGAACTCGAGAAACTAAAAGATTTAACCTTTATCCCGGTACCAGCTAAAGATGCAGTACTCAGGTATTTGGATAATCCAGATCAACCTGCTTTTTTCTATAGTACAAATATATGATTATTCACTACCCGGTAAAGAACCACACTGTTAGCCATGCATTTGGTTTTGATAACAGTACCCATCCTGAGAGAGGTGATTTTTATTCACTCTTTGATAACAAACATCCCGGTGTAGATTTCCCTGTCGCCAAAGGTACTGAAGTATTCGCAGCCTTTCCAGGCATAGTTGTTAGGCGAGAATTCCATAAAGGTATGGGTAATGTTATTGGAATTCGTAATGGAAATATCGTTGCTTTATACGCCCACTTGTCGGAGTTTGCTGTTTCTTTAGGTGAAATTATAGATGTAGGTCATCTGATAGGTTTATCCGGAGAAACTGGGGATGCCTGTTTATCACCGCATCTTCATTTTGAATTACGAGACATCTCTAAATCAGGACTGAAAAATATGGTTTTCGACCCGCCTTTTGAAAAAGAATGTGAAACCTATACAGATACCTTTGAGTATATTGTAAACAACAAAAATACCCAAAAAACCTTAAAGACACTATCATCGCTGTATTTTGGTAGCGAAAAATACTGTGAAGTTATTAAAGAAACAAACGGTATGTATACTAATGATCCAGATACACCACTTCTTGATGGTATTGTTATAACGATACCAAATTATAACTAAAAACACGGTAAAATTGTGATATTATAGCGGTATGATAGTACAAACTATAGAAATTCCGGAACACTTTTTTCTCTACTGTGCCTTGCTTTTTAATAATAACGAATCTGTTAGATACTCAAAAAATACTGAAAACTTAAAAAAAGCAGTAACCGATATATTAGAACGAAATAAAGTTGCGCATATTGATATGCCGGATCACAGATACCAATACTTGTTAAGTATTCTGAATTCAAATAACTACGAACCGACAGAAGGAACAAGAAAATCTCATGATGAAATGTTGAAGTATGTTAAGTCGTTGTCAATTATTCCGGAAATGCAGGAGTTATGGGAAGAAAATCGTAAAGAGCTGTCTGAAAGTCTGAAAAGCTACGACTCTCCAATAAAAGTGGTTATAAATCTATTTAAAACTCACTTTGATTTTGAACCTAAAGTTGCCAAATTTTGTGTAACAAGAAACTGGGACAAGTCCGGGATGTGCATACCTACGAAAGATGCGTTTTATATTGTTGCAAGTTGGAACTCTTCCGAACCAAATGTAAGAAATATAATTCATGAAATTATGCACGCTTATATAGACGAAGTGGAACTTCCTATATCCGATGGTATTAAAACCATCATTAATAATTTACCAGAGGATGTTTTTAGCAATTATAAAAAGGCACATACAGTAGTGTACGAATCTTTGGTTAGAGCCTTAGTAGTTTATTTAAGCGATAAAGATAGCGATATAAAGTCTCAGGAATTCTCCGAAGATGACATCGCATTACAGCTGCCTGAAAAATATCTACAGAAATTAAAAATTGACTCACCAAAAGTAATTTCGAAAGATTACCTTTCTAATCTAACGATATAGTTTTTTCATTATAAAAAAGTAAAGGGCTAAATCTCTGAGATAAATCTCAAAAACTTAACCCTTTTTAGATCTGGTCCGCGAACTCTAGCCTTTGCGACCGCAATCGGTAGCGCAGTCATTGTCGCAACCGCAATCCCGACTACAATCATGGAAACAGTCATTGTCGCAGTTGCAATCGCGAGAGCAATCGTTATCGCAACCACAGTCAGTTCTGCAGTCGTTGGTACATTCGCTTTTGCAGTCGAACGAGCAATCCTGGCGGCAGTAGTCAGTTCGGCAGTCATCTTCGGTTCGACAGGCAACCGCCGCTTGTCCCACAGCACCCCACGACGCTACATTACCAACAAACAAACTTGTCACAGTAGCAGTAGTCATTACGTCCTCCTTTCATAGATTTTATCGAGCTCAGCAACGATCGCTGTTTTAAGCAGTTCTTGTATGATTATACAAGATTGCTCGTGATGCTCGTGATATGCATACCTTGCGATTGGGCAATGTCCTTGACAGTTCCATCTGGCAAAGCAGCTTACACACGGGTTTTCCGGAAGATTTCCGTGAGCTACAATCTTACTCACCGCATCTGAATCGACATCAAAACCACCTGATTGACCGTTGTGTTTGGCATAGAAGAACAGGTCAGCCCCGTCATCTGTAGGTTTGGTAACTCTCGAACATGCTGAAACCAATCCGTGAGGCGATACACAGAACATTGTGCTTCTGTTAGCCCCGCAGAATTGCTTCTTTTCATGCCCAAATGTATCAAACGAGCAAGTCACTTCCATTCCTACTTTTTTGCCAACTCCCTTAGCTTTCAGGTAGT
>Ga0208375_1000389_pt1 | contig 65058 bp, 55 predicted proteins | sample RifOxyD1_FD_184038 | JGI IMG/M metagenome (GOLD analysis project Ga0208375, IMG submission 184038) | Soil microbial communities from Rifle, Colorado - Rifle Oxygen_injection D1 (SPAdes) | ecosystem: Environmental > Terrestrial > Deep subsurface > Rock core/Sediment | place: Rifle, Colorado... | reverse complement strand
GTGTACGAGAAATTCCCGTAACGCTCGCTTTGATAGAGCGGGTCGTTCGTCGTCGCGGTGATCGCGGAGGTCGTACGGGCGGTGGTACCTCCGCTGAAATTCTTGTCAGCGGAGTAATATGCCCCTGAACTATCCGTGTATGCTGCGCCACCAGCGACAACGGCAACCGATGTTGGTGCAGGCGTCGGGGTTGGGGTTGGGGTTGGTGTCGGGGTCGGCGTCGGGGTCGGGGTTGGTGTCGGGGTCGGGGTTGGTGTCGGGGTCGAGACTTTTACGATCCGTATCGCGCTCACTTTCGCATTATTTACGACTGAGATAAAATCGATCTTGATCGTTCCGTTTGTAACCGTGACCGGGAAAACCTGGTCATAGGCGGCGTTTCGGCCGGCTCGGGCGTAAATGTCAAAATTCGTTAGAACGGTTCTGCCATTGATCACCACGTTGAAGAGCCGCTGACCCGCGGCTGTGAAGTAGATCTCCGCGAATTTCAAGTTGACGCTGTAACTTCCGTTGTTAACAGGAAAAGAATACGAGAAATTCCCGTAACGTTCACTCTGATAAAGGGGGTCGTCCGTTGTTGCGGTAATCGCGGAGGTCGTGCGCGCGGTGGCGCCGCCGGTGAAACCGGTGTCATCACCATACGATATTCCTTGCGCATCCGTGTATGCTGTTCCTCCGGCCACAACAGCGAGGGTGCCAAAGGATCTTGGGGTTGAGCCGAAAGGCGAACCGGTCCCGACGGCCGGAGCTGTCGGAAACATCGGCGAGACATCCGGGCCGATCGGAGGCCACGGAACCGCGGCATCCATCCATGAGGGCCTTGAATTCAAGTAGAGCGATGCCGGGAGGGCGCGATCGAGGCTGTCGAGGTTCGTGTCCACGTTGTCATTCAATACGGTTCCGTTGGTGACCGAATCCCAGTTGACGTGCCTTAGAACAGTCGCCAGAACTGTCGGATCATTGTAAGAGGCACCGAAGTCGCCGTCCCGCTCGTAACCAAAGCGGTAAATCGTGGAGTCAGTCATGGCGTGGTTCAGGGCGTGAAACTGATAAGAAGCTTCAATGCCTCGTGTACCGAGCACGTTGCCTACAAAACTGTAGTAGTGCTGCCCGGCTTGAACGTCCACGTCCCAAGGACCGTTAACTTGCCCGGATTGCAGGCTTTGCCTGTTTCGAAAATAGACCTGATGGCTGGAGGTTCCCCAGACTTCGTCGGCTCTTAGTCTGCCATTCGTATAATTTCCCTCGATCAGGTTCATCATCGGGTGGGCGCCATGAGCTCCGATGACCGATAAATTCCAGTTACTGGAACTCTCGCTCGTGAGATCGGCGATATAGTTATAGGAGATGACGTTCCCCGAAGTTACGCCGCTTAGCATGATCCCGGTGGTCAGGTGATAGATTTGATTGTTTTCGATGAGATTCGCTGAGGTGTATGGGGAGGAGTAGATACCGTAAATTCCGAGATCCAATGGTGCGGAGAGGGACGGCTCGTGGAGTTTGCATCCGCGTACCGTGTTCCGGTAAGCGGCAAACATCCGCAGGGCTGTTTGGTGTGAACCAAGGATTTCGACATTCAGAAGCCACGAATTCGAGGTCGCTTGCATGAGGACGGTTCCGTTATCGCCGGCTTGGTCCGCGTTACCGCTCAGCAGGTTGTCGATTGTCAGGTTCTCGATTCCGGCAGCCTCTACAGTGTCGAGGATCTTTGTGACTTGCGGGTTGAGCGAGCCATTGTAGTTTGCATAAAAAGGTATCTCCACAACCAGGGTTCTCGAAGTCGGAACGCTCCTGATCTTGGCAACCTGCCCGAATGATCGCGATCCCCGATCGCGTCCGCACCAGGTACAGGCGCTGTTATTGCTGCCCACGTTATTTACGGGGGGAATACTCTCGGGATCATTCAGCTGGTCTATGACGATCAGGTCACCGACCTCGAAACCATGGTCGGTCTCGGTAGTGATTGTGGTTTGGCCTTTTCCGAGGCTGCCAGCGACATTGGTGGTGATGTATTTATCGGGCGCCCCTGCAGAGCCGATCCGGACAAAATAGTCTGATGATGTCCCGGTGCCTTTCAGGATCGTTGAGCCCATTCCGGCGCCCCGGAGGGTAACGCCCTTTCCAAGTTGAAGAGGAGGGGTGACCCTGAAGGTTCCCGCGCTGAGTTTCACGACCTTCCCTTCGGCGCAGGAGTTGATGGCATTTTGGATTGCCGAGGTATCGTCCGCTCCAGAGGGTCTCAAGCTGGCGCAAAGATCGCTTCGCGCGGGAATGTCGTTTTCGACACCTACGTTTCCATGCCAAACGATCGCGCGGGAACTCGGGAGTGCGTAGGTGGCCTGCGCATTGGAATAGGGCAGTGACACGGCGAACGTAACAAACAATACCTGGGCAATAATGGTCCAAACTTTCATCTTGTAACTCCGAATATGGGTTCGATATCCGATAAAAACAGTCACAGATTAAGAGCCTAGCAGGAACTTGGTCGAAAGTGACCTGTGTCAGATTCGACACGTCCAGGAAATGGAGATGGTAATTCGGACGTATGTATCGAATGACACGGCGATTTAGGCGGCCGCCGCACCCCAAAAAAAATTTTTGCGGCATTCCGATCCGGGAGCTTCCAGATGAATCTTGCATTCCAGAAACATGTCTTTCTATGATGTTCTGATTGCGTCGAGCAAAATCCGAGAGGTGGAACGTGTCAGACATTATTCAAAAAATCAGCTCTCTATTCTCCAAACGGAAAGCACCCCCGGCACTTGAGCAAGCTCGGCCGATCGAGTCCGAGAAATCCGTGCAGATCAATGTCCCTTCCATGAATGATTCTCAAATTGCGGAATGGCTCGCGAGTGCCTCGGAACGTGAGGTACTGAGGGCACTTCATGGAATTCAGGATTCCGAGCTGCAGCTTCGGGTGTTGCGCTTCGTTGATGACGAGGAACTCCTTAAAAAAGTGAGCCGTAGCCGGTTTGACAAGAGGGTCAGGCGGCAGGCTGAAAAGAAACTTCGAGACAAGGAAACCCGAGCGCACGATTCGACAGTTCAGGAGCTTGAGGCGGCGAATCGGCAGATCCAGGAGTTCCTCGACCGGCCGGATTGGGAAAACGCCGCCGAGCTGGTGCGCGAAACCGGCAGGTTCCAAAAAGTTCCTGGCCAGGAACATGCGGAGATTTTCAATCAGTTTTCAAAATTGCGACGTAGTCTTGAGAAGGAAATCGAGGCATATGAAAGAACCTGCCTCGAGATGGAGGATATTTGTGAGCAGGTCGAATCCTCCCGGCGGATTTCCAATTCGGAGCTGGGGCGCTTGCGGGCGAGGTGGAGCGAGCTCGAGGAGAGGTACAGGTTCCCGACGAGTTTTGGGGCAATCGCTCGTTTCCATAAGAGTTTGGAATTGAGGGGACAGTCCCGCCAAAGGGAGCGGCAGGCCCAAGTCGAAGAACAGGAAAAGCTCCAAAGAAAGCAGAGGGCGGAAGCCGCCCAAAATGCCGAAAAAGCAAAACGTAAACGCGAAGAGGAGCGGAAAAGCCGCGCACAGAACCTTGAAAACCTGCTCGGCGCGCTGAAGGAGTTTTCCGGGCAGCTCGGGTCCCCTCATGCCGACAGCCAATTGCGGCAGCACAAGGCGGCGCTTCAGGACTTGGGGCGATTCAAGTCAGAGTTCCCGGGGCCTTATAAAGAGGCAGAAGCCCTTCTCAAGGTTCTTTCGGCCCAGCGAAGTGAAGCGGCGGACAACGCGCGTTGGAATGCCTGGGCTCGTACGGATCGCGCGACGCGAATTGAAGAGGAGCTCGAGAAACTTTTTGAACGTATTGAGGCGGAGGTCGATCCCGAAGTATCGACGCAGCTTGCGATGAGCTTGGGTCAGAAGCTTTTTGACGCTTCAAGGGAAATGCGGGAACTTGGAAGTCTGGAACGCGACAAAGATCGGGCGATCTGGGACAAGTACAAAGCGCTGTCGGACAAAGGGTGGACCCTTTGCGAGCGGATGCGGGGGAAAGTGCTGGAAATTCTGGTAGCGACTGTTTCCGGGACACTTGTGGAGCCGGTGGAATTTACAAAAGCCCGACTCTCAGACCCGAAGTCGCGGATGCGATTCAAACCCGATGCCTTTGAAACTTCTGTTGCCGATCGCATGAAAGAGCTTCGAAACCGCTTTGCTCAGATCGGGGCACGGAGATCCGAGGCCGGGCACGATATGGAGTTTGTCGTTGGAAAGCTTTTTGAGACCTACTTTCGGGAATTCAATCTTTACCATGGAAAGCTCAAACGCCAGGAGCTCGAGAGCATCAAGGGAAAGAAGCAGCTTCTGCAGGAGATGAAAGCTCGTTGCGAAAATGCTTCCATTTCTTTGAGCGAGCGCGCGAATGCGGCCAGGCGATTTGAGGAGCGCTGGCACAAGGAGCCGGTTCCAGAATCCGCGAAAGAAGAGCTTGAAAAGGAGTTCGTCGGTTCGCGGGAGCGCCTCGGAGCCGAGATTGTCGCCGATCTCGAGCGTCAGATCGGGGTTATTATTGAGACCCGATCCAAGACGGAGTCCATTCAATCTCAAATCGAAGGTAAGACAGGCCTGCAGCTTTCAAAAGCGCTCCGGTCACTCGCGGGATCGGAATCCGAGATTAACGTCGTGCAGAAGACCTGCTTGCAGCTTTTGCAGTATTTGAGTACGAGCGATCGGATTGCCGTAGCGATTCCAGAGGAGCTGCGGGCGCGGCTGAGTTCCGAAGGCGCTTTGGCCGGGGCCAAAATAGAAGAGGTCCGCAAGTTCATTCAGGACGAGATCGACCGGCGTTTATTTGCCCGGAAAGCATTGGTTTCCGAAGCAGAAGCGCTTGCCCGTCTGAGGGGCTCGGAGAGTGACTGGAGCGCGGCCGCAATGCGGTTCGAGGAATTGAAACAGCAGTGGACGCGGAGTGGGGCGGTCGGGCAGAGTGATGATGCTCAATGGAATCTGCTTTTTTCGCATCTTTGCGATTGTTTCGGTACTCGCTTCAAGGCTCGTGAAAAATCGAGTACCCCGGAGGAGCAAGGAGCCGCGCATCATGCTCGTTGCGATCTGTTATGCGCTCTCGCCGCCTTGGGGCGCTTCGAAGAAGATCCGAACGCGCCGGAGCTGCCGTTAGGTCCTGAAGAGAGCACCAAGATTCCGGCAAAGATTCTGGAACTTGGTCTCAGATACCGGCAGATTCTCGCTCTCGACCCGAAAGCGGGAGTGTACAAAGAGACCTGCAAGATCATGGAGCAGTGGGGTAAAATCGGTGACCCTGATGAGGATCTTTCGGCATTCTGGGGCTATTACCTCGCCCGGGTTCATTCGCTACTTAAGTTGTCCTGAATATTGTTTTGCCAGCCGCTTGATTGAAACCGCGATTTCTGTGCCTTTTACTTCCGTCTCCGTCAGTTGCCGAAAGTGAGTATAGGATCCGGCGACCCCGGCGCTGACCCCCAGGTTCGCAGCCACTCCAATAGCGATAGCCTTGTTCTTGTTGCGTGTAAAGCAGCTTGCGTGCATCACTGCATCCAAACCAAAACTCGCGCTCACGCCGCCGGAAATTCCGCAAAATGGTCCGGCATAGTCACTGAGCTTTCGCATGTTGAAAATCAAATTAATACTGGCCCCTCCGACCGCTTCTGCCTTGGGCCCCAGAAGTACGCCGCCGAAGCGGAATACCCCAATTTTCCATGAATCGGGCTGATGGGGATTGGGGAGCACTACGATTTCGTAACCTCCCTGTGGCCCGGCGCCCAAGCTTGCTCCCGCAAAAACCCCGATGCTATAGCCACTTAAAAGACGCCCATTCGAGGACTTCATGATGGAGCGTAGCTTGCGCCGAACGACGTCGGGCGCGATGGGAAGCTTGAGCTCTCGAACCGCGTTTATGGCTCCTTCGATAATCGCATCGGAAAGGACATGCTGGTTGATGGCTTTCATGTCGTGATCTAAAGTCTCGATTACCTGGGGCAGGCTTTCACGAGAACGATGGCATTGGAGCGGAATATTGCTGGCTTCCGCGCCGCACACCGTCCCGAGTAGAGCGAGAACTGAAATAGTTGAGAACGAATATTTCATGGCCTACCTAAAATTGTAACGTAATATCGGACTATTGTCGGCCGCTATTTTTTGAAGGGCTGATTTGCGATTCCAGGTGGGGAGTGAGATTCTTGAGTAATGTTGAAGGAGTAGGGAAATGCCTGGAATTGCGAACGGTTTGCTCTTCATCATATCTCTGAGTATCGGTACCGCCTGGGTACTCCCGATTATCGCCCAGGCAGAGGTCTGCCAAGAACTTAGGCAGTTGATCGATGGAGCCGCTGGAGTCAAATACAAGGAAGACCGTTCGTTCGTCGATTATATGACGGGTTATGGAAAACGTTACGTTTCAGATGTGATTCGCCTGAACGGCAACTCCCGAATGTTGGAACTGGGTCCGGGAGTCGGCGAAGCTGTATCGGACTACATGATTCATATTCCTCTCGAAAAGCAGCCGAAATATCTGCCCGGGGAACTTAGCTATTTCGGCGAGGTCATCCATCAGTTACAAGCGCGGCCCTTTCAGGACCGTGCACGCGTTCTGGCCATCGGGTATCACGCGCCGAGGAAACCGGCTGAAACTCTTCTGAACTCGGGACGACTGCAATTCTGGGACGACGAATTTCTGGAAAACGTACCTTTGGAAAAAATGATAAACGCGTTCGGCTCACCTAAGAAGTACGATATCGCGCAGGATTTTTTCGGCCCGCTCGCTTATGGCGAGAATCCGGCCGAAAACCTTTTTAAAGTGATGAATGCGTTGGAGGATGGCGCGCCCTTATACATGACCGTCGGATATGAGCAACTCGCCGGAAATTTGCGCAGGCACACGGTCAGGGTGGGCGGGCGGACAATTTCTTTTGTGGACTGGATCCGCGGCCTGCCGGGATTTCAGGTAGAAACGGTCATGGGTGAGATTTATATCCGCGGCACCAATGTTCCGGTGGAAAATTTGCGGATTACAAAGAGGCCCGGAGTAAGTCTGGGCGTGCCACCGAAAATGCGAATTCTTCCGGGCTCAAAAATTGAAGCCGTGGACGCGAACGGAAGACCCATTCGGCCTCCCATTCGGCACTTCGAGATTCTCCCATAAGATCGTTATAGTTGCCTGGGCATTTCTTGGCATCCGTATGGCATGTAAGGGGCAAAACCGTAGCAGGAGAAACGTACCCATGTCTCATGTAGCAAGCCACAATGAAGAAATGAAAAGCTGTATCGAAGAGTGTCAAAGCTGCCATTCGTCTTGTCTTGAGAGCATCTCGTACTGCCTTGAAATTGGCGGAAAACACGCGACACCGGAACACATTAAGAGCCTTCGGGATTGTGCCGAAGCCTGTCAAACCAGCGCCAATTTTATGCTCTCCGGGTCGCCCATGCATCCGATGACGTGTGGGGTTTGTGCGGAAGCGTGTCAAAGGTGCGAAACGAGCTGCAACATGATGCCAGATGATAAACAGATGGCGGACTGCGCTGCGCGGTGTCGGAGCTGTGCTGAGTCATGTCGCAAGATGAGCGGACATAAAACCTCCGCAGCAGCATAAAGAAGTCGCGGTCCCTGATCCAGAGCCAACCGGAGCAACCCCACAAACGAATCAGGGCTCTACTGATTCGTCGTTATAACCAGTTGCATGTCGAGAGAGATGCGCCGAGCCGGATAAATCCAATTTCAATTAACGTAAAGCGGGAGGACCTATTCACATCATATTCAGGGCGTCATTAGCATGGCTCGGGCTTTTCGTCCTTGCATTCGTGAACGGTGCGATTCGAGAGCTGGGCATGAAAGCCACTCTGGGAATCGGCGAGCCACTGGCGCATCGCTTATCGTCTCTGACCGCAATCGCGCTGTGGACCGCCTTCACTTTAATGGTTTGGAATAGGCTCGCAATCAATAGCCTCAAGAGAGCTATCCTGGTCGGTGCAGGGTGGTTCGTCGCCACCCTGCTCGTCGAGACCTTCTTGATCAATCGCGATCTGACCTGGAGTGAAGTACTTCAAACCTACAACGTATCGGCTGGAGAGTTCTGGGGCGTGGTGCTTATTTGGATCGGCCTGATGCCGCTCGTGATTTATCGCGTGAAGAAGTCGTAAGGGCGCAATTCATTTGCCGACGAAATGAAGCGCGATCGCGGTGCCAAAAAGGCTCAATAATAACGGCGGCGGACCAGAGGAGCATTCATACCGGGTACTGCAACGCTGAGTCCAAGGGCTGCTGGTTTTCAGCTGCACGGTTTCCCATCGGTGCTTTGCTGAATTTGCATCACGCGCGGTAGAGTGAATTCGAACGTAGATCCCTTCCCGAGGGTACTCTTGACGTCTATGTCTGTACCATGAGCTCGCAGAATCCCTCTGACAATAAAAAGACCCAGCCCCGAGCCCTTTGTTCGGTCCTGACTTCTGGCCTGCTTGTAACGATCAAAGATGCTTCGCAGCTGGTCCTCGGGAATGCCCGGTCCTGTATCGGAAACGGTAAAGCGGACCACGTTATCCATCGGAAAAGTTCGAATAACAACTTTTCCGCCTCGAGGCGTAAACTTCAAAGCATTGCCAATCAGATTTGAGAGTACCTGAACAATGCGTTCATGATCGCACATGACTTGAGTTTCAGTATCGCGCAGGTCGGCATCTATCTGAACGGACTTTTCTGCCGCCATCGGTTCGATTGTAGCTAAAGCGTCTTTCACGATCGCCGCAGCGACGTGAACGTTGCTACCAATAGGGAACTGTCCTGCTTCCAATCTTGAGGCATCAAGGAGATCGGCAATGAGGCGGCTCATTCTTGAAACTGAAGCTTGAAGAAGCGCGACGGGTCTTTTGAATTCCTGAACACCTGAATTGTCTCTTATTAGTTTGGTCAGAACCTTGATATTCAAAAGCATCGCCGCAAGGGGATTTTTAAGGTCGTGCGAAACAATCGCGAGAACGTCTTCTCGAACGCGCAGCGCGATTTGCGCCTCGCGGTATAGTTTCGTGAGCGTACGCGTTAGCAAGATTGCCAAGGCTATCGTCAGTGAAATGGCAACACCAGCAATAATCACGACCAAAAGTATCGCCCGCGCAGACGTTTGTTTTGAAGCGATTCTGGCGCGTGCCAGCAGTTCTTGTTTGTGACTAACAAACTGAGCAATCGCGATGCTGAGTTGCTCGCGCCTCGGTTGTAACTCAGCCTCAAAAGAATTCAAGAGGCTGAGTGACGGTAACGATGTGCCTTGTCGTTCCAGTAGAACTCTGTCTACTGCCGAGAGGTATTCGCGCGCAGCTGCAGCGATTTGCTTCACTAGCCGTTTTCCTTCCTCAGTACGAACGAGCACCGGGAGTTTATCGAGCATGGCTAAAAACTCAGTTCTTTTGGCCTGTGTTTTCTTTAAAAAAGCGTTTTGACCGCTCAATAGATATCCGCGGCTGCTAGCAATCATGCTCTCCGCGAGCGCGTTGGTGGATTCCGCTTGAATAACCTCTTGTGAATAATCGAAAATGGCGACGTCGGTCGTTCTTACGACAAGTCTGAGCGCGTAAACCGACGTTATCGCAATGATGGCTGCGACCGCGACCGCGACCGCAAATCCCGCAGCAGTTTTAACTTCAAAAGCGTTTGACCAGGCAGCCATAAGTTATGACTATATATCACATCAGGCGCTTGCCGTCGCAGGGTACAAGCAGCGACCCACGGTGATCGGTTGAGTCCCGGACGCGTCCTGATCGCGCCGGGTGGCAAGCAAATGGCTATCGAACCGTGCGCGGGCGGCTACCAAGTCAGAATTACAGGATGCAGCTCCGGTGAACCGTCATAAGCCTTCGGTCGATTATCTTTTTGATTCGGTGGCGGCTCATGTCGGCAAAAAGGCGGTTGGCGTTATCCTTGATAGGTCGATTTGAATTTCATGCGCTCGGCCCCGCATTCGAATTTCAAATTTGGCGCATTGGGACTGGCGTTAGCGACGCCATTTATGGCGCCACTTTATGTCGAAGACGCTCCTGAGCTTTAGATCACGGCGCAACGATAAGGGTCTTGGCATCGCGTTCGCACAGATTCTCCGCGATCGAGCGGCTTTTTTAACGAAAGGTGCCAGCGATATGTTGAGACCTCTACGGAGCTTCACGAACGCGACTGTTAAAGCGACTGATGGGGAGATCGGAAGCGTTGAGCAGTTTTACTTTGATGATCAGAAGTGGACGATTCGATACCTTGTCATTAATACGGGAGGCTGGCTTACCGGGAGAAAGGTTCTTATCTCGCCGATAGCTGTCGGACGAATGGAGCCGATGCCGGAAACCATCCGGATTTCCCTGACTCGAAAACAAATCGAAGGGAGTCCCAATATCGAAACCGAAAAGCCGGTCTCCCGCCAAATGGAAATGAAGTATCACGATTACTATCGGTGGCCCTATTATTGGACAGGAGCTGGTATATGGGGAATGGCACCTTATCCTGCCGGAATGCTGGGCCAAGTGCCCATTTCACCAACACAGCCTGATCCATTGTCAGATTCTTCGAAAGAGCAGGGAGACGATCACCTTCGATCCACTCATGCCGTTACCGGGTACAGAATTGAAGCATCAGATGGACGTTTTGGGCATGTTGAGGATTTCATCATCGACGACGAGAGCTGGAGCATTCGCTATCTGATCATCGACACGATCAATTTCTGGCCAAGCAAGTCGGTTTTGATTTCACCGCAATGGGTTGATTCCATCAGCTGGGCCGGGAGAAAATTCAGGATCAATGTGACTGAAGACAAAATCAAGAAAGCTCCTGAATTTCATCCGAATACGCCAATCAGTCGAGAGTACGAGGAAAAGCTCCACGATCATTACGGGCGTCCCAAGTACTGGGGGCGTGATTCCCGCGACTCCACTCCCGACAGCTCCGCCGCCTGAGGCGGTAGCTTATGGGAAAACGTGGCGTAACGCGTCCGATGGAAATGCTTCCCAATATGGAGCCCGATAAAAAGCCGGAGATGCTCCGAATGCATCACAAACAGACTCAATGGGTCTACTGGGCTGTGATGCTGCTGGGTTGTTGGATGATTCTGGCGCCTTTTACGTTCGGTTATGATGTCGGCGTCGTTGCACCGAGTGGCGGGCGATCAGTCTGGCTTTCCCTGAGCGTGCGTATCGCTGCGATGATGTGGAGTGACATCGTTTCGGGCGCGCTGCTCGTGCTGTTTGGCTGGCGTTCTTTAACACCCGGACGAGCCGTCAGTGGCTGGATTATTTGCGGGATCGGGATCTGGCTTTCGGCAGCACCGCTTATATTTTGGGCACCGACTGCGGTTTGCTACATGAACGATACCATGGTTGGAGCATGGCTGATCGCACTTTCGATCCTAATCCCTGGAATGCCCAACATGGTGCTTCATATGAAAATGGGCGCAGAAACGCCTCCCGGTTGGTCGTACAACCCCTCGAGCTGGGCGCAGCGCTGGATCCTGATCGCGTTAGGGTTCGTGGGATGGCTGGTCTCGCGTTATCTTGCCGCATTCCAACTTGGATACATAACGTCGGTATGGGATCCCTTTTTCGGGGACTCCACCAGGCAGGTTCTGAATTCAAGCATGTCGCATGGTGTCCCGATCTCAGACGCTGGATTGGGAAGTTTAGCGTACACATTTGAATTTCTGATGGGCTTCATGGGAACTCAGGCGCGGTGGCGGACCATGCCTTGGATGGTGACCCTCTTCGGCATCCTGGTTATTCCCCTTGGGTTGGTTCATATCTTTCTCGTGATATCGCAGCCGATCATTGTTGGTCATTGGTGTACGTTCTGCCTTCTGGCCGCAGCTATTATGCTTCCAATGATTCCGCTGGAATTCGACGAGGTATTGGCGATGCTGCAGTTTGTGCGGCGATCCGTTCGCAGAGGTGAGTCTTTCTGGAAGACGTTCTGGATGGGTGGCGCTGATTCTCCTGAGCAAAAAGGAGGGGAAGATGAGCGCTCACCCAATCCGGTCAAAATGGCGGAAGGTCCGATCCAGATTCTTCGCGCTTCAATTTGGGGCTTCAGCGTACCGTACTCGTTGCTCTTCTCTGCCGTATTGGGATTATGGCTTGTCTTCGCGCCGGCGGTATTTGATGTAAGTCGCCCTGTAGCCAACTTTACCCATGCAGCAGGCTTGCTTGCAGTGACTTTCTCGGTCATCGCAATGGGCGAAGTCATTCGCATGTTCCGCTGGGTCAACATCGTTCTGGCGCTCGCGTTGATTGCCGTTCCGATCTGGGCGAGTTCTCCGGCTCTCTTCACCGCGCATCACCTGCTCGCTGGAATTCTGCTCATTGTCCTCAGCGTTCCTAAAGGGCGGATATTTGAGAAATACGGCACCTGGCAGAGGATGATTCGCTGAACCTTCGGTTCACCGCGGTACTTAAGCTGCGAACGGGATCGTTGTCATCAGTGCATGTTCCGCGTTTCGCGTGTCGAGCCGCGTATGTTGCACCACGATCGGAACATCGGATTCAATCACGCTCGAGTAATCCGTGTCCCTTGGAACGGGCTCCGGATCCCTAAGGTCGTTGAACCGGAGGTGGAACGTCCGACGTGGTTCGACCGTGACGCGAAATGGCCCGGCGGGTTCGCGATCCGAAAAGAATATCATGATCTCGATCTGGGCCTGGTGATCCGACGTATTCAGGATGCAGGCCGTTTCGTGGCTTATCATCGAGCGGTCTTTTCTGCGATCGTCCTTTGGGATGTAGCCTTCAGCTATTGCCCAGGTGCGTTTCCCGAGGCCTTCATCGTTTGCGAATTTCATGAGCTGCTGTGGAGCAAGCTCCATACTAGTCCGAAGGTGTAAGTCTTGCGTTCGCTACGCGGGATGAATGATGCGAGGCCGGGCGCGGGAAGCGCCGGGTATTTGCCGATTGCTTCTTACGGGGTGATCGGGAATCTTCGAACAACGGCGTTAGTAGGGACGAACGGATCGATTGACTGGTGCTGCCTGCCCAATAGTAGCTGCCCGAGCGTTTTTGCCTCCCTGCTCGACGCACGCAAGGGCGGTCGTTTTGCGGTTTCTCTGCTTTCTGAAACGTCTCATTGCTCTCAAAGCTACGTTGAGGGAACGAATGTTCTTGAAACGCACCTCTATTCATCGACCGGATGCCTTACCCTCTGTGACTTTATGGAACTCTCCGGGAATCTCACGATGAAAAGGCGGACCTTAACTGAGCCGGCAGTTTATCGCATTATCCGGAGCGTCGGGAGTAATCAGGTGCGAGTGGAATGGAGCCCTCGCCCGGATTACGGGCGTGCGGGGGTGCGTATCGAGCGGGAAAAGGGTGAATTCGTCGCCAGGAGCACCGGCGGCGAGATCTTCTGGCTCGAAGGGCTTCGCGGCAGAACCTGGGTCGAGACCCGAGGAGGGCAGGCGACCTTGTTTGCCGAGATGGGGCTCAGGGACGGACAGGAGCTGTGTCTCACGATGCATATGAACTGCTCTCCGGTATCCGGGAGCTTCGAAGGCGCGCTCGAGGCGCGCGATGAAACGATCAGTTGCTGGAGGGCGTGGCTTCGCGATGAGGCGGGCGCCCAAAGGGAATGGGCCGGAAAATGGCGGGATCATCTAGTCCGGTCTGAGTTGGTGCTGAAACTGCTCACAAACGGGGAGACCGGCGCGATCATCGCTGCCCCGACAACATCGCTTCCGGAATTGATCGGTGGCGAAAGGAACTGGGATTACCGCTATGCCTGGATACGAGATGCCTCTCTTACGGCAAAAGCACTGGCTTCGATGCAGCACGTCCAGGCCGCCAGGGACTTTCTTCATTGGGTCCATGAGGTCACGCTCGAGGGCGAGAAGAGAAAGCGGATTCAGGTGGTTTATGGACCCTTCGGCGAGGTGGACCTGGCGGAGCATACGCTCGGGCATTTGGAGGGATACAGGCGATCAGCCCCCGTGCGCGTGGGGAACTCGGCTTATCGTCAAAAACAACTGGACGTCTTCGGAGAGATCCTGGACTCGGCACACCAGCTGCTTCGGGGCGGGGAGTTCATTCCGGCGGCGCTCCAGCCGTTTCTGACCGAAGTCGCGAACCGCGCGGCGCTCTCCTGGTTAGGTGAGGACCTCGGGATCTGGGAGTTCCGCGATCGCCCGCGCCACTTCACCTACAGCAAGCTGATGGTCTGGGTCGCCTTGCTCCGGGCAGTCGAGTTGGGCGAGGGCTTCGGACTCAATGGGGAGGTCGCGTACTGGCGGCACGTTGCCGGGGTGGTCCGGGAAACAATTCTAAATCTAGGCTACAGCCCTACTTTGAAATCCTTTGTTCAGGCATTTGACTCCGAGCATTTGGACGCTTCATCCCTGATGCTCCCGCTTCGCGGATTGGTCAGCATGGAGGATGCACGGGCGCAGGGGACAATTCGCGCGACCCTCGAACGACTTACCGAGCGGGGTCTGGTCCGGCGGTACAGCGCGCCTGACGGGCTCGAGGGAAGCGAGGGTGCATTTCTTCTTTGTACCTTCTGGCTCGTTGACGCATTGGCCCTCTCGGGCAGACTACAAGAGGCATGGGATATCTTCGAGGGCGCCGCTGCTCGCGCAAACCACTTACGCCTCCTCCCTGAACAGATCGATCCGAGTACGGGCGAGTTTCTGGGAAATTTTCCGCAAGGATTCAGTCATATCGGTCTAATCAATTCTCTGAATACTCTTCGGCGAGCTGAGGGTGGGAGTGCTGGAGTTCTCCGGGAGCACGAGCTCCATCGAAAACAGAGCGCCTAGTGTCCAGAGTCAGCGGGCTCCCGCAGAATGTTTTTCAGGTAAACGGTCCTGAAGAGCCCGAAGACAACGACGGCGATCGGAGTAGCCAGTACGACTCCTCCGACTCCGAAAAGCGCTCCCATCAGAACCTGAGCGCTCAAAGTGAAGGCCGGCGGCAAATGAACGGCCAGTTTCTGCAGGATGGGAGTGATTACGTAACCCTCAAATAGCTCAATCGCAGTGTAGATGCCCATGACGAGCAGAAGGTATTCCGGCTTATCGGCCAGAGTGACGATCGATATCAGCACCCCGGACGTGATTGTACCGAGATAGGGCACGAAGCTGAAAAAACCGGCGATCAGGCTGAGGATGATTGCCTGCGGCATCCCGATCACCAGGAGAAGAACGAGCGTCATTGCGCCAACGCTGAACATGGCCGCCAGACGCGCGATAAGCCACCATCCGAGCATCTCGTTCAGTTCTGCGAGAACCTCGCGTGCTTTTTCCCGCTTGTCGGGAGCAAAGCAGCTTACGAGCCCATTGGTGTAGATCTGGGAATGAAGAGAAAGATAAAACGTGAGAAACGAGAGAAAGAAGAACGAGAGAATTCCTTGAAGAGGCGCCAGGAGAACGTTCCTGTCTGCTAGAAGGGCTTTGGCCGAGGCGAAGACGCGCTCGTATATTGCGGGGAAATTCCCGAGCAGCCGCTGCGCCTGTGGGTAATTGTCGACAAATCGCTTCAACCCCTCCGGTGATTTCGGAATCGTTTCGAGAAGCGTTCTGATCTGATCGGCGGCGGCTGGAGCAAGAAGAACAGCCGCGGATATGAGTGCGAGTGAAATACTAGAAATCAGGATAGTGGCTATTGTCTTGCCTGGCAGGGGAATCCACCGGGCAAGCATGTCTGCCGTGGACCGCGCAATTACGGCAAGAAGGATCGCTCCGAAGATCAAGAAAAGGATATCAAGCGTGCGCCAGAAGAGCGCGACCACGAGCAGGGAACCGATACCAATCCATGTTGCCGTAAGGACGTTTCTGGAGAAGGGATGCGGGCCAACCGCCATTTCCGACCTGGCTGCAGAGCTTGTGCCGGTTGCTTACATGGCACTGTTCCGTTTTTTGCGCTGAATAAACATCTTTATCAAAGCAGGGAGCGTAGGCACGACACGTGCTAAGCGCCCCCTGTCATGTATCAGGCGATCACACCACGATTGTTCGTTCAGTTAACGGCGCTCGGGGAGTTCTCAAGATTCGGCCTCTCAACTGTTGTAGGAATCAGCACGGCCGTGGGTTACGTGGTTGGGACGTCGTCTGGAGCCGCCGTCGATTGGCAGCGTTGGTTGACTACGGTATGTGGGGTCTTCGTGCTTGCGGCGGGTGCCTCGGCCCTAAACCAGGTCCAGGAACGCCGGATTGACGCGGAAATGACTCGGACCGCAAGACGCCCGCTGCCGAGCGCTCGAGTCTCGATCGCGGCCGGGTCTTTCTTCGTTTTATCTGGCCTATCATTCGGGCTCGCCCTTTTGAGTCTCCTGGGTGGCCATGCCTTGGTCCTTGGCGTCGCTTCGGTGGTGCTTTACAACGGTTTTTACACGATGTGGTGGAAGCGTTCGTACCGCTACGCCACAATTCTCGGCGCGATACCAGGAGCGCTTCCTATTCTGATCGGGCACGCCGTCGCCGCAGGGGAAGTCCTGACAAAAGGCGGAGTGTATCTCTTTCTCCTGCTCTTCACGTGGCAGATGCCCCATTTTTGGGCTTTGGCGCTCAGGTACAAGGATGACTATGCGGGAGCAGGATTGCCGATGCTTCCTGTGGTAATCGGGATCCGTGGAACACTAAATCATATCCGCATTTGGTCCTCCGTTCTCGTTGTTATCGTTTTACTTGGACCTTTCGTGATTGAACTCGGACGCCCGTATCTGGTTCTAAGTTTCGTCTCCATGAGCAGGCTTGTGTTGGGCCTGTTTCACTTTTCTCGCGGGCCGGAAGAGCGCGCGGGCACCTATTTTCATCGGATAAACGAGGCCCTGATCCTTGTATTTGCGGCCTTGGTATTGGACCGGCTTATGACTTGAGACCTGCTTCGCAATTCGTGCGGAAAGCAACATTCGGAGGCGCCAAATGCAAAGGCGAACATGGCTGAAAAGAGTAGTTCACGCGGTGGGAGCTTTCACGGGAGCGGTCGTTGTATTTCCGGCTTTCGTCACCGCGCTATCTCCGGTGCTAAGAAGGCCTGAGAGCAGTCGCTGGAGGGTGCTGGGCGGGGTCGCGAACTTTCCGCTCGACCAAGTCACGCCAACGACGGTGAAAGTGGGCGATCAGAGCGCGGCCGATCCCCTGGATTCCGGGTTGGGCGACCAACTTGTCTATGTCTGGCGCCAGGCTGAGCGACAGTTTGTGGTGTTCTCAAGGAGTTGTACGGATCTAGGTTGTCCCCTCAATTTCGATCCCGGAAGCGAAATGTTCTTGTGCCCCTGTCACGGCGGCATCTTCGCCAAAGACGGAACAGTCAAAGCGGGGCCCCCGAGCCGCCCTATGGATCGTTACGCGAACCGTTTGCGGGACGGGTTTTTGGAAATAGATCTTCATTCTGTTCCCCCGATGAGCTGACCGGAGGTTTCTTGAAAATCGTTGAGACCGCGCGCAAATGGGTAATTGATCGGATGGGGCTGGGTCGGCTCGCGGAGAGTCTCCTCTATCGGCGGGTCGCGAAAAGCCCCTGGTACCAAGGCGACGGAACTGCTCTGCTGCTGCTTGTCGGAGTACAGGTGGTCACGGGCGCTTTCATGACGCTGATTTATTCAACATCTCCCGATAGAGCTTTTCAAAGCGTCGAATACATCACCCGCATTCAGCCGATGGGATGGTTCATCAGAGGGCTTCATTATTGGTCGGCTGGCATCACTATGGTGATGCTCGCGGTGCACCTGTTCAGGCAGATCATGCTGGCGGGGTACAAGTCGCCGCGGGAGGGAACCTGGTTCGTCGGGTTGGGGCTGATGGTGGGCCTTGTTGTCATGTCTTTCACCGGATACGTGCTGAGGTGGGATGAGCGTGCCGTTTACGCGATTCGCGTGGCATTGAATATGTTCTACCGAGTTCCTTGGATCGGGGAGGAACTCGTCCTTTTGGTTCAGGGGGGGCCTAGTCTCAGTTCACATACCCTGAGCCGATTCTACTCCGTTCATGTGGTTTTCACTCCGATGCTTCTGGTTGCTCTTGTGGGATATCACCTTTATCTCGTCGTACTTTACGGGACAACGTCCATGCTCGAGCGTCAGGGGCCGGTGCACTCCGCGGAACACCAGAAAGAGCTCTACGGGGAACAAAAAGAATCCGAACAGCTCGGCGAGCCTTTTTTCCCGAAGACCATGGCCGATACGGGGATCATGGCATTGGCGGTTTTCCTTGTGCCGCTGGCGTTCACCCTGGTCATTGGACCCCGCGAACTCGGGACTCAAGCGAACTTGACAAGCGTGGCTTTCCCGGCTGAGGAATGGTGGTACGCCTGGTACAGCGGATTGATCGCGTTGTTCCCGGGTTGGCTTGCCCCGATTTTTTTCGTCGCCTTTCCTGCCGGTATCCTTCTACTCCTGGTTCTTCTTCCTTTGCTTGATCGTGGGCCGTACCGTGGCTACAAGCACCGTCCGGTCTTCGCTACCGCAGCGCTGCTCGCGTTTGCCTCGATTCTTTTCTTGAGTGACTTACGTGCGCGTTCCCCGTGGACGGCTTGGCCAAGCAACGATCCTCCGCCCGTGCCACATGGGATCAAACTGACGGCCGAAGTCGAAAAGGGGCGGCAGTTGTTCGTCAAGTACGGATGTAACTCGTGCCACGCGGTGGCGGGTTTCGGCCGCAAAGTCGGTCCGGATCTTGCCGGACATGATAGAAGCCTTTCGGCTGATGAGATTCAAGGCTTCATCCTGAGACCTCCGGCCCACTCATCCATGCCGAGTTACGAGGGACGAATGTCTAAAGAGGATCTTGAACGCGTCACATCATTCGTGCACGTCACGCAAGCCCTTTTCCACGCGAAGTAAGAAGGAGAGCGCCACATGAAGAGGAGTCACGCGATTTTCGCTGTTTCCGTTTTTCTCGCCATCGCTGCTGGGGCGGGGATCAGCGCTGATGCGGTTGCACATGGAATGTGGTCGGGTTTTTCGGGGAATCCGGAGCGCGGCAAGGAGGCCATCAAACGTTACGGATGCGGGAGCTGCCATGTCGTTCCAGGCATCCGCGACGCGCACGGCAGGGTCGGGCCCAAGCTCGAGGATTTTGGAGAGCAGATCTACGTTGCTGGCGTGTTGCCTAATACGCCCGATAACGTTGTGCGTTGGATCATGAATCCCCGAGACCATTCTCCCCGAACTGCCATGCCGGATTTGGGCGTTTCCAAGGAAGATGCGTCTGATATGGCCGCTTATCTTCTCGAGAAATAAGAAGCGAAAAGGCAACAAGCCTCCGCTGGGCTAATGTCCGGTGCCACAACTGTCCAAGTATCCAAAGATAGGTAAGCTCTCGACGAGAATGATTAGAACGAACAGCGCGCTCAGGACGAACCCGTAGCTGGAGAGGTATCGACCGCCTTCGTTTTCCGAGGAGCCCTCGCTGGCACCGTCCCGTCTCCAGTCATGGTAGGCGATAATCGTGCCCATGGCTGCGGGTATGAGTGCGATTGCGGTAGTCGCGATCAGGAGCCACGCTACGGAGCTAATCCCGAAAATCTTCTGCTGGTCGAAACCGCTGACACAACCGAACTCGCCGATCACGTAAATTGTGAGCAGATGAAATGTCCAGGCAAGCCCCGCTCCGAGGAAAGCAAACCACCTCCGGCCGGAGCTTGGAATCGTCGCACTTGTATCGGGTGATTGCATGAGAATGTATCCTCTCTCAAATCAGATGAGGTGAAACCTGGGTTACGAGATAGCTCAAAACGCCTAGTAATGCCGTGAAAAGCCAGAAGAGCTCCGAATTTTGAAGCCAAAGCACCAGGCGCGCTTCGTTGAAAGCCTCTTTTCTGCTCAGGACCCTTCGCAAAGTGGCACCGAGCAGGCCCAAGGCTACGATCGCGAGCAAAAGCGGGAATCCGTTTAGAATGTAGTAAATCGAACTATAGGCGCTCTCATCGATTCCGAACGGAACCCTGGCGAGGACGAGGATCCCGCCTAAAACGAAAAGCGTGCCGAAGAAGCATGTCGTGGTCAGTCCGAAACTGAGCATCCCGGGGCGGGTGGCTGCGCGACCGCGTTTGCTCATCCAGACGCCAAACAGACTGAGAATAAGAGGAGAAGTGACGAGGACCGGGCTGAGGCCACCGGGTTCAGGGAGTCCAAACTGAGGCCAGCTTTCGGAGTAAAGCCACAGGTAATAGTAGGCGTACACGAGCCCCCCATAAGCCGTGGCGATGATTCCAATGAGGCCAAGCATTCCCCACCAGCCTGCCGAGACGGAGCCGCTGGACGACAGGGGCACCTTAAGCCGAGCGGAAAGTTCCCGGAACTCCTCTTCTGCAATTTGGGGGTCACGATAGAGCCAGCGGGCAATGATCCCAGAAGCGCAGAGCGCGGCAACGAGAGCGAGAATGTAGGTTTTCGCCAGAACGGAAACGGCCGCGGCTAACAACGCCACCGCGGCTACGAATGGAATGCGAGTGGGCCCAGGCAGATACTGCACAGCTTGAGGACGTGCGTCGGTGACATCCGTTACAAGAGTGCCGCGCCAGCTGAGCGGACGGAACTTCAAGGTCTCTGAGATCGTGTGGAGCGGGTTTTCGAGAGAGGCTCTCTTCCACTCCGGGTAAAGATCTTCGACGACGGGCGGTTTTTCGAAACCGTACGAAGGCGGAGGAGAGGGTAAACTCCACTCGAGGGTGCCGGCCTCCCAGGGGTTCTGTGGAGCCACTCTTCCTTTGCGCATGGATATTAAGAGGTTCAGAAGCGTGGTCGCCAGACCGAAGGCGAGAAGAATGGCCCCAAGGCTCGAGATCAGGTTCAGGTCAGTGACTCCCAGATCCTCCGAGTATGTGTAGACCCGACGCCGCATTCCGAATGCTCCGATGAAGTACATTGGTACGAACGTAATATTGAACCCGAGGAACGCCACCCAGAAACCGAGTTTTGCGAATCGATCGTTGAACATGCGGCCAGTAAGCTTTGGCATCCAGTAGTGCAAGCCAGCAAGAAAGGGGAACACCGCTCCGCCAATCAGTACGTGATGAAAGTGGGCAACGACGAAATGGGTATCATGTACCTGCCAATCGAACGGCATAGTCGCCACCATGACACCCGTGAATCCTCCGTTCAGGAAGATGAAGAAGAATCCCAGAACATACAGGAATGGAACGCTGAACCGCGGACGGGTGCCCCAGAGAGTCGCAATCCAGGCGAAGATTTGCGTGCCGGAAGCCAGGGCAATCATAAAACTCGCGGCGGTGAAAAAGAGCATCGGGAGGTCCGGAAGTCCAGCCGTGAACATATGATGACTCCAGAGGCCAAAGCTCACGAATCCTGTGATCATAAGTGCCGCCAGGATCAGTTTGTACGCGACGACACGCCTTCGGCTGAATGTTTCAACTACAGAGGTCACGACTCCGGTGGCCGGTAGGAAAATGATATAGACCTCCGGATGCCCAAAGAACCAGAACAGATGCTGCCAGAGAAGAGAGCTACCTCCTCGATCGACATCAAAGAAGCGGGTACCGAAGGAGCGGTCCATTTCGAGAAGCATCGTCCCAAGGAGGAGCGGTGTGAATGCGAAGATGATCATGACCCCGATGATCAGGTAAGCCCAGACGATCAGTGGCATCCGGTGAATTGCCATTCCAGGGGCACGGAACTTCAGAATCGTGACGACGATTTCTACGGCCGCGCCAAGCCCGGCGATTTCGACCATGCTCAATCCAAGGAGCCAGAAATCAAGTCCGAGTCCCGAGTACTTCGGGCCAGACAGGGGAGTGTAGGCCGTCCAGCCTGCGTCCGGAACCTGTCCGAAAAGGAAGCTCGCATACATCGTTACGCCGCCGAAAAGATAAAGCCAGTATCCGAAGCTGCTCAGCCGCGGGAAGGCGACATCGCGAGCGCCTATCATGAGCGGAATGAGATAAAGTCCGAGACCTTCAATGAATGGCACCGCGAAAAGATAAAGCATGGTCGAACCATGCATCGTGAAGACGCCGTTATAGGCATCCGGGCCGAGCAAGTCATTCCTGGGGAAAGCGAGCTGTGCTCGGATCAGCAGCGCCATCGCAACCGCGATCGAAAAGAAAATGAGCGCCGTAACCATGTAGCGTTTTCCGATAGGGCGGTTGTTGACTGTCGCAATGAAGCCCTTCAGACCGGTAGGGGAACTCCAAAGCTCACTGAAGCGCTGCTCGGCCGGATCGATTTTGTCGTGGGATCTGTCTTGGGTTGTCGTCATTTCAAGCTTTCCAGGTACTCGAGGAGAGAATGGAGGTCTTCTGGGGGGAGATAGGATCGTGGCATGAGATTACGCGGTTTGATTTTTTGCGGATTCGCTATCCAGCCGGCCATGTTCCCCTTCGTGTTTGGGACCGTCCCAGCGCCTATCGTCGTACGTGAGCCCATATATGTTAGATCGGGCCCGACTCGCGCTTCAGACAGGCCGCGTATCGCATGGCAATTTGCACAGGCCTTCTCGAAAACGGTTCGACCCTTGAGAACGACTGGGTCCACCGGAACCGCGGGGACCTCGGCGCGCGTGCGAAGCCACTTTTCAAATTCAGCCGGTTCATGGGCGATGAGTTTGAATGCCATGAGCGCGTGAGGTCCGGCACAATATTCGGTGCATGTTCCGTGGTAGATGCCGGGCTCTCCGGCTGTCATGCGAAGCTCGGTTGGATGATCCGGGAGCATGTCCCGCTTCCCGGTGAGCCGGGGAACCCAGAAGCTGTGCACGACGGCCTTGGATAAGAGTTTGAAGCGGATCATCTTGCCCACGGGGATGTGGATTTCATTCGCATCGATGATGGGATACCCCGGATATCGCACCTCGAACCACCAGTGATGGCTCGTGATCTCTATCTGAAGTTCGCTTTTTCCAGACCCCAAATCCAAGGTCAATTGCAAGGTGGAGATGAGAATTTTAACCAAGATGAGCGTCGGCAGCGCTATTCCGAGGACAAAAACAAACCGGAATCCGATGGGCGATTTCTCTCGCTTCCTGCCACGCAGCGCCAGGGCCAGCAGAAGCAACGTGACAAGGAAGTATCCTGTGAAGATCCAGATCATCTCCCAGCCGAGCTCCGCGATTCGCGCTGCGGCGGGACCTCCGGGGTTAAAGATAGAGTCGCGCGGAGTGTCCGTGCAACTTGCATTGAGAATGCTCAGTAATAGCCCAACTGCAACTTGAGGGAGAATTCCCGCGATGCTCGAAGCCCTTTTTTGAGTTGTCTTGATTTTAACGGTCATCTTATCTGTTCAGATCCAAAAGTGAAAAAAACGGAAGCGCCACAGCAGGTTTTGTGCCACTGAGCGCAGGAGACCAGATTGCAGAGTAGCTTCGCTTGTAATGCACGATATCGAGACAAACTATCGCCAGCTCGAGTCTGCGCTGCTCAACTCCATTGAAGGAGAAGTCCGCTTTGACGAGGGGAGCAGGGCGCTATACGCGACAGATGCATCCAACTACCGGCAGATCCCGATAGGCCTCGTTCTGCCCCGTAGTGTGGAGGATGTACGAAGGACACTCTCGGCCTGTCGTGAGTACGGGGCTCCGGTTTTGCCGAGAGGAGGCGGAACGAGCCTCGCGGGCCAGTCCTGTAATACGGCTGTCGTGATTGACTATTCCAAGTATATGAACCGCGTAGTCTCGATTGTCCCAGCACAGCGACTCGCGCGAGTGATGCCGGGGACCATTCTGGATCATCTCAGGAAGGCGGCTGAAGAGCATGGGCTTACCTTCGGCCCGGATCCGGCCACTCACACGCATTGCACTTTGGGTGGGATGATTGGAAATAATTCGTGCGGTATTCATTCGGTAATGGCCGGTCGAACGGTCGATAACGTGCGGGAAATGGATGTCATTACTTACGACGGGATTCGACTGAAGGTCGGCGCGACCCCGGAAGGGGAGCTCAGAAAGATTCTTGCAGAGGGCGGTAGACGCGCAGAAATCTATCGCGGACTGTTCGAGCTCCGCGAGCGTTACGCAGCCCGGATTCGGGAAAGGTTTCCGAAAATTCCCCGCCGTGTTTCGGGCTATAACCTGGATGAACTTCTGCCCGAAAACGGTTTTCATGTCGGCCGGGCGCTCGCCGGGAGCGAAGGCACGTGCGTGAATGTTCTTGAAGCGACCGTTGAACTCGTACCGAGCCCCGCGGGCCGGGCGCTCGTTATTGTTGGATTCCGGGACATCTACGAAGCTGGAGATCGGGTTCCCGAGTTCCTGAAGTGCAATCCGATTGGCCTCGAGGGTGTCGATGAGAAGTTAGTAAACTATATGCGAGCGAAGGGGAAGTACGCCTCCACGATTCCGATGCTGCCGGAGGGGAGGGCGTGGCTATTCATCGAAATCTCAGGAGACTCGGCGGAGGAGGCACGAGATGCGGCCGAATCCATGCTCCGCAAAATGCAGCTTTGGCCGCACTCGGAACGCTGGGGCATCTTCCAGGACGGGCAGGCTAAGCAGATGTGGCAGGTCAGGGAAGCCGGGCTTGCGGCCACCGCGCGCGTTCCTCACGGTTCACAGCAGAAGGACAGTTGGCCTGGATGGGAGGACTCCGCCGTTCACCCGGAGCGGCTTGGGAACTATCTGCGTGAGTTGCGCGCCCTGTTTCGCAAACACGGCTATGACGGCGCGTTATACGGCCACTTCGGCCAGGCTTGTGTTCACGTGAGGATCGACTTTGACCTTGTAACGACCGGAGGGGTTCGGAAGTACCGGGTCTTCATGGAGGAAGCCACCGATCTCGTTCTGCGGTACGGCGGGTCCTTGTCCGGCGAGCACGGTGATGGGCAGGCAAGGGCGGAGTTCCTACCAAAGATGTATGGGACCGAACTTATGGAGGCGTTTCGGGAGTTCAAGCGTATCTGGGATCCGGAAGGAAAGATGAACCCAGGAAAGGTCGTCGACGCTTACCGTATAGATGAAAATTTAAGGCTGGGTACCGCCTACAAACCCGCTCAGCTGAAGACCGAATTTCAATATCCCGAGGACAAGGGGAGTTTTGCGTACGCTGCGCTTCGATGCGTGGGTGTCGGGAAATGCCGCCGAACGGAAGACGGGATCATGTGCCCGAGCTTCATGGTGACGAGGGAAGAAAAGCATTCTACCAGGGGGCGTGCGAGGCTCCTCTTCGAGATGCTCCAAGGGGATTCGTTGAAGAAGGGAATGAAAAGTGAGGCCGTCAAAGAAGCGCTCGACCTCTGCCTTGCCTGCAAAGGGTGCAAATCGGAGTGCCCGGTCAGCGTCGACATGGCCACCTACAAGGCGGAGTTTCTATCGGGTTACTACCGGGGAAGGCTTCGCCCCATCACCGCCTACGCGATGGGCTTTGTCGACAAATGGGCACGGCTGGGGGCCCGCTTTCCGCACCTCGCGAACCTGATCTCCGGTAACCGCTGGTCGGGCTCCGCACTTAAGGCGCTTGCAGGCATCGCCAAGGAGCGCACGCTTCCGAGATTCGCCTCTCGAACGTTCAAGGCATGGTTCCTTCAGAGGCCAATTCAGAACGCTTTAAAGCCCAGAGTGATCCTTTGGCCCGACACCTTCAATAATCACTTTCAGCCGGGAACCGCAGAAGCGGCGGTCGAGGTGCTTGAGAAAGCCGGATTTCGGGTCGTGGTTCCACGAGAGCACCTCTGTTGTGGCCGACCTCTCTACGACTATGGCATGCTGAAAACGGCAAGGCGCTATCTCGAAAAAATACTTCTGGTTCTGCGCGAAGAGATCCGAGCCGGTACTCCTGTCGTGGGTCTTGAGCCAAGCTGCGTGGCCGTATTCCGAGACGAGCTCTTGAATTTTTTCCCGAACGATCCGGACGCGAACCGCTTGAGTCGGCAGACCTACTTGCTGAGCGAATTTCTGATAAGGCATGCTCCAGGCTTTCGAATCCCCGAGCTCAGTCGCAAGGCAGTGGTCCAGGGTCATTGCCACCATCAATCCGTCATGGGCTTTGGTGACGAACGTCGAGTCTTGGATGCGCTTGGCCTTAAGCACGAAGTCCTGGATTCCAGCTGCTGCGGGATGGCGGGAAGCTTCGGGTTCGAAGAAAAATCCGACCGCTACGGCGTTTCGATGAAAGTGGGGGAGCGAGTGCTCCTTCCCGCCGTGCGAAAGGAAAATCCGGACACGCTCATCATCGCGGACGGCTTCAGTTGCAGGGAGCAGATCAAACACGGGGCAGACCGTGAGGCGCGCCACCTTTCTGATGTGCTTCAACTCTCCCTTCATGCCGCGTCTGGCGGAAGCGAGGAAAAAGGATCTGGTATTCCTGAGGAGTCTATCCTGAGGCGTCGAAAGGAAGAGCTTTTCTTTTCAGGACGATGGAACGGGCTTGAGCAGCTTGTTCTGCTCAGCGGGGTCTTCGTTTTCTTGCGCGCCCTAAGCGTCTTGAAGGGAATGGAACCTCGATTGCAGTTCATCGGTGGAATCGGGAGAAATCGGATGGGTCATAACCAGCTGGATCGGGAATTCTATGATGTTGCAGCGCGGTTTCGCGAGGCATTGTTGAAGGACAGGCGCGAACGGGGCGAACCGGATGAAGGGGTACGACGGACGCTCTGGGCCACGGGTAAAGCGATGCAGGGGAATAGAGTTCCCCTTCTTGCGTACGGCGCGGCCGGCATAGCCCTCACGCTCGGACTGATTTCGGCCATGAGAGCATCTAAGAAAACCCGCGAGGGTGAAGAAAAGTTTAGGGCGGCATAACCAAGGAAGGCGAGAGATGGCAGCTACAACGGCGTCAGACGTACTTTTTGATGTTCTCAGGGACTTCGGCGTTGAGGTTGTCTTCGGGCTTCCCGGGGACGGAATCAATGGACTCATGGAAGCTCTCCGGAAGCGAAAGGATGAAATCCGGTTCGTCGGCGTGAGGCACGAAGAGTCGGCCGCGTTCATGGCCTGCGCCTATGCCAAATACACCGGAAAACTCGGGGTCTGTCTTGCGACCTCCGGACCAGGTGGAATTCATCTTCTGAATGGTTTATATGACGCGAAGCTGGATGGGCAGCCCGTACTAGCGCTGACGGGAATGCATTACCACGATCTCCTCGGAACGCATGCACAGCAGGATGTGGAACTGGACAAAATATTCCAGGACGTCTGCGTATACAACAATCGCATCATGGGACCCGCGCACGTGGAAAACGTCACGCAGCTTGCCTGTCGCGCGGCTCTTGAGGTTAGGGGAGTCGCTCATCTGACGATTCCTGTGGATATCCAGACGCAGGAAGCAAGCCGAAAAATGGCGTCCAAGCGGAACGTGGAGCAGCCGATCAGTGCGATTATTGCGAAGGCCTCGCCGACCCCGGATGCCTCCGAGCTTGCCCGGGCTGCCGAAATCCTGAACGCCGGAAGAAAGATCGCGATTCTCGCTGGCCGTGGCGCGAACCACGCGACCGAGGAACTTCTCCAGATATCCGAAAAACTGGGAGCGCCGATTGCGAAGGCACTTCTCGGGAAGGCATCGGTTCCGGACGAAAGTATCTACACGACGGGGAACATCGGACTCCTCGGAACGGAAGCCTCTCAAATGATGATGGAAGAGTGCGATACGCTGCTCATCATCGGGTCCTCGTTTCCTTACCTGGAGTATTTGCCGAAGAACGGACAAGCGCGTGCAGTCCAGATCGATATAGATCCTTTAAAAATCGCGCTTCGATATCCTGTTGAGGCCGGCCTAGTTGGTGACAGCAAGAAAACGCTTCAGGGGCTTCTCCCCATGTTGCATTATAATGATCATCGGGATTTCCTCCATCAGGCGCAAATGAGGATGGAGAAATGGTGGAAACTGATGAAGGACCGCGGCAGCACGCTCTCGACGCCGATGAAGCCGCAGGTCGTCGCCTGGGAGCTTGGAAAACGGCTTCGGGAAAACGCGGTTCTGGCGTGCGATTCGGGAACCATCGCGACCTGGTGGGCGCGCCAAATTCCCGCTCGAAAAGGCCAGTTGCACTCCGTTTCCGGAACGCTGGCCACGATGGCGTGTGGTCTCCCGTACGCTATGGCAGCTCAGTTGGCGTATCCCGGCCGGCAGTGCGTGGCTTTCGTAGGGGATGGCGGATTCTCCATGTTGATGGCGGAGCTTTCAACGTGTGTGAAGTACAAGATTCCAGTGAAGGTGGTCGTCATAAAAAACAACACTCTCGGGCAGATCAAGTGGGAGCAAATGGTCTTTCTCGGAAATCCGGAGTACGGCTGTGAACTTGAGCCGATCGATTTCGTGAAGGTCGCCGAAGCGTGTGGGGCCAAGGGATTCCGGATCGAAGATCCTTCGCGATGCGGAAAGACGCTGGATGAGGCACTGGAAACGCCCGGCCCGGTTCTGATCGAAGCCGTTGTGGATCCTCACGAGCCCCCGATGCCCGGCAAAATTAAGCCGAGCCAGGCGGCGCGTTTCGCACAGTCGCTTGCGCGTGGCACTCCGAATCGCGAGAAGATCGTCATGACAGTGGCCTCTGATAAGATCCGCGAGCTGATCTAGGGCTCTTACGCGGCCAACCGGAACGCTTCCCCTTCCAGAAGTTCGATACCAAGTCCGGGCCGATCTGGATCTGGTCGGAGCATTCCATTCGTCGGCACGGGGGCCCCTCGAAAGAGGATATTTTCAATTCGCGCATGGTCGTGGAAGTACTCGACGTTTTCGGCTACCGGGGAAGAGCAACACAGGATCGAATGGAGTGTCGGGGCTGTGTGGGCCGATAAAGGCCGATTGTACGCGCGACAGAGGGCCTCGGCCTCTAAAAAGCCGCTGACACCTCCGCAACGGGTTGCGTCCACTTGGAGCACATCGACGGCTCCTGCCTGAAGCATTCTTTGAAAATAGAATAGATCATACCCATACTCGCCGGCCGCGATTCTCATTCCAGGGGGTACCATCTCGTGCAGAGATCTCAGGCCCCGCAGGTCGTCCGAAGAAACGGGCTCCTCGAACCAGCTCACCTCATTCACTTGAAATCGATGTGCCAGTGCGAGGGCTTGTTTGACAGAGTAGGCGCCGTTCGCGTCCACATAAAGTTCGCAACTCGGGCCAATGGCTTCGCGTGCGGCGCGAACTCTAGCACAATCGCGCCCTGGATCGCGCCCCACCTTCATTTTCACGCTTCGGAATCCCGATGTGGCCCATCCGCCAAGTTGCTTCTGCAACCGTTCGATCGAGTACGAGGTGAAGCCGCCACTTCCGTAGATCCGGATCTCCTCCTGGGCAGCTCCGAGAATTCTGATCAACGAAACATTGAGGAGCTTGGATTTGAGGTCCCAGAGCGCGACGTCTGCGGCAGACAAGGCGGCTGAGGCTATTCCCGCCCGCCCTTCGTTCCGGACTTTACGAAGCATCGCCGAGCGAATGGCCGGGATGGCGTGAGGCTCTCTGCCTAGAATCTCAGAAGCGAGCACCTCATTGAAAAACGCGGCCGCTGAAGCGGACGCGTAGCTATAGCCAATTCCGATTTCCCCTCCTGCTTCCACTTGCGCCACGATCAGGGTTGTCGACTCCCATTCGAAAGTGCCATCGGATTCCGGGGCATCCGTAGGAATGGTAAAAGCCTGAGCCCAAGCATGTCTGATTCGGTCAACCCTCATTTGAGTCGAGACGTGCAAGGACGGTGCGGACTCGTCGCTACGAGCGCCGGAGGACCATGGTCGAGGGGACCAGCTGGCATCGGACTGACCTGGCCGATGCGGGCGGCATCAAAACTGCTCTGAAGTACTGTCCAAGAAATCACGCAACAGTTCTTCAGAATTGAAACCACTTCGAGAATGCTAAAGCATCCTCCTCGACACTCCACTCACGCTTATGCAGCGACCCCAGCTTACGGTATTTCGCCCGAATCGTCTTCGATTGCTTAACTATCCACCCTTCGTGAGCTACTCTTAAAGTGTGACTACAACATACTCGCTTTGGTTTGGTGTTTTGACAGTCTTTCTCTCTACGACGGCCGGTGCATTGCCGGTTCTTATGATTTCACAACTAAGCCGGCGGATTGAAAGTTCGCTACTTGGGGCCAGTGCAGGGGTGATGCTTGGTGCAACTTTTTTTTCCCTGCTTTTGCCATCACTGGAGCTTTATCAAAAATCAGGATCGTCGCCCCTGTTTGCGGCGACATGGGTTGGGATGGGCGTCCTGGGTGGCGCAGCCTTTCTCCAGGTTTTTCACGGACTGATTCCGCACGAACACTTAATGAGGAGCGAAAAGGTAAGCGTAAGACCCGAAAAATGGAGCAGACAGTGGCTTGTGATTCTGGCTGTAGCTTTGCACAATGTGCCCGAGGGGCTGGCCGTCGGCACCGCGGTAGGAAGCGGGAACTCTGCTCTCACGATCGCTCTTTCGGCAGCAATTGGAATTCAGGATTTTCCGGAAGGCCTTATTGTTGCCCTTGGACTCAGAGGACTAGGGTTCTCGTTCACGAGAATCCTGGCGATCACAGCGCTCACGGGAGCCGTTGAGGCATTAGGTGTCATACTGGGCTTTAACAGCGTCTCAATAGCGCAGGCATTACTGCCGGTTGCCTTTGCTGCGTGTGCCGGGGCCATGCTCTTTGTCGTAAGCCACGAGATTATTCCAGAGTCGCATCAGAACGGACACGAAAAACATGCAACTACTGGGGTGTTGATCGGCTTCGTGCTGATGATGGTGCTCGACCTTGGCTTGGGATAGCCACAGCGAACACCACCTTGCAGAAACGAAAGCCGCTGTCTATTTTTCCTGTACTTGGACCTGAGCTAATAGATAGTTCTGAATCCCAAGCTGCTTGATTTGATCAAGCTGCGCCTCCAGCCAATCGAGATGCTCTTCCTCATCGGAAAGAATGGATGAAAGAAGCTCGCGCGTTCCGTCGTCGTTTAGCTCCCGGCATAGGCGAATGTGGTCGTTGTACATCTTCATGGCGCCTTTTTCCGCTTCCCAGTCGTTTTTGAGCTGGGTTTCCACACTATCGCCAATATGTATTGGATTGAGCTGGCTCACGCGCGGCGTTCCTTCCAAAAAGAGCAGCCGGCCAATAAGTTTCTCGGCGTGCTTCATCTCTTGAATGGCGCGACGCTCGATTACCTTGTGGAGCTTCTCATAACCCCAATTCGAGCACATCTCCGAGTGCACCATGTATTGGTTGATCGCGGTCAGCTCGTCGGCTAGGGCTTCATTTAGAGCGTGAATAATTTTTTCATGACCTTTCATAGAAATTCCTCCATTGGCTTGGCCGTTTGCTAAAAATTACCGAAGACTTGTGCCATTCACAAGCCTGAAAGGCTCTGCATCCGCATCGGGGTGTTCCTTGGCGGGCGCAACGGTCCAAAACGGACAGAATCTACCGGATAACCGAGTGGGACAATCGGTGAACACCGGCATAGAATAGGACCATGGAGCACACGAGTTGGTTCGCCAGGGGCCGCGTTCGCTCAAGTATGAGCTCTCGCGGCTTGTAGCGCTTGTGACAGTTTACGGAGAGGTCTGAAGGCCAGGCTTGTGAGGGTGGATAACGTAGAATTCTACCTCCAAGCGCCGACATCACTCCTCTCGAGCCGAACTCTCGTCCCAGCCCATCACGTTTGAAGACCGTCGGGAAATTCCGGCGCCGAATCGTCGCCCTTGGGGAGATTTCTCAAGAGTGTCCCTGAACCAGGCGCACTATTTTCAACCATTGTTCGGGGATATTTGACTCTTTGAATACTGCCGCTTTTTGCAAGCAACCCGCGTGGCACGGAATGAATTTTGCTGCTTGCTGACGACAACTCTCTGGACGCCTGTTCCGCATTCAACGCCCGTAGGAGATAAAAATGAAATTGAAGCTGCTGATAAAAACTTTGATGAGAGCCGAAGCCGCAGTCGCAGTCGTTTTTATTACGAGCATCGGGGTTATGACGTACAGCGCAGCTGCTGGGGTTAAGCCCGACAAGATGGCGCTACCGACGTATGAAGATTACGCAGTGCCAAGCATCATGAGGGGGCCCTTCATTAATGATTTCTTCAACCGACATGAACTCTCGTTTCGAAGGGGCGCTGCGATTCACGCTGCTCACGGAGCTGCGCACGACCTTGTTTTACTGAACGGATTAACCGGAAATGCAGGGGCAGATCAGGATTTCAACGACAGATTTGTCAAGATGACACTCGATGGTCCGCCCAAAAGCGAAGCCAAGATGGTGACCTTCGGTCCAACGACGAGTCAGTTCGCGTGGGATCTCTACCGTGTCATCGACTGGACGCATGTACACCACGAAATGACTTACGACATTCTCTCAGCGAAGGACATTCCATGGGAAAAAAAGAAGGCATGGACTGACAAGGCAGTGAAGCATTATCTCGATAAGCTCGATATTGCCTTCAGTCCCGCGCCTCTTGATTACACCATGCGCAGGGCTGGTACGATCATGAAGCCGTACTTCACCTACTTCAGGAATTACTATCCAAAAACAAACAACTACTTCTATGTGGCCCATTGGTGGCATCCGGTGATTTACGAAGCCATGATGATCGGCGGCAATGATGATGAGCAGAGTTCCGCTGTTTCCGCAACCGACGAACTCATCTACAAGGTCATGCAGGACAGGCCTCAGCGCATGCTGCTTACGAGGGAAGCCATGCCGAGGTATGCCAGGATGTCACCTGAGAGTGGCAACGTATTCGACAACCTGCATATGCTCCACGGTATTGCGTACGATATTCTGACTTATCCGAAGTGGAGCTGGAAGGAAAAGGAGGCGGAGCTTTATCGCGTGATCAATGCACTGAAGTATCATCCCGGCGATGAGCTGATCGCACGCAAATTCAGCGAGCCGCATCCTTCCATGGACCCACGCGTCTACCATTCCTGGATGAAGAGCTGCGAGGGCGCCATGAATGACATCATGCTGCAGATGCTCGACGAAATGATGCCGCTGATGGCGAGCGATTATGCCGCGAAGCGGCCGCAAGCTCAGGCGGCGGCTATGAAGAAGCTTTGCCCCGGGGACCAGGAGGGGGAAGTTGCAGGGGCACTGCATGACGCAATGATGGCAGTTTTTCCCAACATGAAGAAGATGTCCGAAGCACAGGCAGCCGGGACCGGCTCGCCTCTTATGATGCAGGCGATGCTCTCAGGGTGGCTGGAGAAACAGGGAAAAGCGCCTGAGATCCCCCTGATCGGGATGGCGGATGAGCCAAGTCTCGCGCGTCTTGCAACGGATCTCCCGGAAGAAAGGCTTCAAGCTGCGGGCCGGGCGGCTCCGGGCCAGGATCCGGGCCGTGAGGAGCCCGGTAGTGAAGCGCAATCGCGTGTATGCGGAGAAAACGCAAAAACAGCCAAGAATCAGCCGCTGAAAGAAAAGAAAAAGTGAGGACTTCCATGCGTACGAAACATTTGCGGAATTTACTGAGCGCGTCCGCGGCGCTCCTTTTTGCAATTCAAGTCAATGCACATGATCACATCAACCTGGAACGCGGAATTCCGGTTCAGCTCGAGGACGCGTATCCCACGGCCTTCCAGAATCGCGAGTTCCAGGGGATCGCGAAGTATGAGCGGACCGATGACGACGAGAATCGCTATGAACTTGTCCCGGTTCTGGAATACGGGATCTTTCGCAATTCCGAGCTGGAGATCGAGGTTCCGGTAAAATTCGAGCCCGGCCCCAACGAAGGCAGCGGCAATATCGAAACTGCGTTCCTGTACAATCTCAATTATGAGGGGCTCCTCTTACCGGCGATATCTCCCATTGTCCGTGCGGTGATTCCGACTGGCAAGAACAGCAGGGGGCTGGACACGAGTCTGGGGCTGGCACTTACAAAAACCCTGAGCAGGACCGGATTTTTCCACCGTATTCATGCGAACGCCTTCTGGCACCACAACGAAGACCCTTCTTTTGACGAGAGATCAAACCGCTATGAATTTGCACTGGGCTACCAGGCCAGACTCGACAACAGTAATCAGCTCCTGTTCAACGTGTTGAGAAAGCAGGAGGTTAAGCGGGATAAGGCAAGTAATCTGGTGGAACTGGGACTGAGACATCAATGGAATCCTCTCTGGGTGCTTGCGGTCGGTGCAACAGTCGGGATCGGTTCCGGGTCTCCCAACTTCATGGGTACTCTTGGCTTCCAAAGAATGATCAACTGGCCTTATGGCGGACCTTGAGACGTCAAGCTGTTTGTAAATTGAATTTCAAAACATAATTGACTTGAATCAGGTTGCGCTCTATTTCAAGTTTTCCCGAGAGCATATCTCCTTTGGCCGAGGCCTGCTGGAAATTCGCGCTGATTTCTTAATATTTTAGAAACGCGGTGACGCACTAGCAAGGACAGATTACGATTCATCGAACTCTTACCTGGAAATGTGTGCGTCTTCGCCCGCCGCCGGTATTCCACCTCTTTTCTTCGCGTTCTGTAGCCGGGCAGTATCCCGACCTACAAAGAAGCTTGCTACGGCTGCGGTAATATAGCCGAAGATCGCGAAAGCATAGGTGGCAAGAAGGAGAGCAAGGAGTCGTCCTTCAGGGGTCTTCGGCCAATACTGTGACCCCATTGTGGTGAGCATCATCGCTGTCCACCACAGAGCGGTTCCAAAGTCATTCAGACCATTCGGATCGCCGAGGTCGCGCTCGAAAGCGTACATGCCGGCCGCACCGAGAATATTTACGAGGATGGTGAGGGCGAGTACGTATCCAAAGCCTCGCGCTCGGAGCCCTCGCCGAAGAGCGCGAATCGCTCGATTCGCAGTCGTAACAACTCTCATAAGATTGAGACTTCGCACCATGCGGAGCAATCGTAGAGGTCGAAACGCTCGGAATAGTCTGAGAATTCGCAGCGCAGGAATAAAAAGGGAGATGAGAGTGATCCAGTTTTTGCGTAAATACTTGCCCTTACTCGGCGCAATGAGCAGTTCTAGGCAAAAATCGGCAATAAATATTATCCAGATGGCAAACGAGACCTGACGAAATAATGGGCTCAATCCCTGAATCAGATCTAAAACGAGAATTGCGAGCCAGATCAGGGCCAGCACCACCATCGGACCGTCAAGTATTCGGTTAATTTGCAGAAGAAGATGCCAGCGCTCCCGAGTTGAGTTGTGAGATTTAGGAGCTTCCAAGGTCCTGGGCTCCATGACGTCGTCTGATTGCGCCTAGCTCGCGTGCAAAGGTTTTCGCCTCGGTAGCTTCGATGCCACCCGTCAAAAACATGGTCGAGCTTTTGAACATTTCCTGCATAAGCGACCGCCTCAGCATCACTGTTCTGCAAGCGTCAAACCGCACAGAGTTGCAAGACGATGCGTGCTGACGCGCAAATGAAGGCTTGAAAACCAGAGATCTTGGTATTTTTCTTGCTGGAGTCCGGCCCATGGCTTCCGAGGCTCCGCTTGTCTACGAGGTAAATGACCGCCCCAGAAATGCCCGTGACTGGGGGCTCTATGTGACCCAATGGGTAGTTACGATGTTCTATGCCGTCGTCTGGGGATATGCGATCGTCGGCACTGCAATGGGTTTCGACGGACCTGCCCTTACTCGCTACATGTCAGCAGTCGTGCTGACCATCGGCATGTCGACATTAGTGCAGGCTTGGCTAGGTCATCGCTTCGCGATGGTATCGGGACCGAACGTCATTCCCTCACTAGCCATTGTCGCGGCCCTCACGGCGGGTGGAAAGGAATATGCGCAGCATGCGTTCATGGCGCAGGCAATCTCCGGCCTCATCATCGCAGTATTCGGCATCACTGGCCTGTTGAGCCGGATTCGCGCCATCTGGAGTCCCTTGATTCTTGGCTCGATGGTGCTGATGGTTGGACTGGCCATCGCCGGCCAGGGGCTTCAGTTACTCACTTCTGACGGTTTTGGCTGGGGTTTCGCCGGAGGCATCGCTCTCGCCTTTGGTGGAACGTATTTGGCGCTGAGTGGCAAAGGAATCTGGGCAACACTGCCACCTCTTTTTATCATTGGACTTGGCTATTTGATTTTTATGCTGACTGGCGCGTTTCAATGGGAGCTTGTGACCCAGGCGCCCACTTTTGTGTCGCCGCAGTTTTTCCCCTACGGTCTGGCAATGCCGCCTTGGGATCTTATCGTTATCATGCTGGTCGTAAATCTGATGGCAGCGCTGAATCTTTTTGGAAATCTGAAGGGATACTCCGCGATCGTGAAGCATGATTTGAATGATCAGCAGACGCGGCGCTCGTTTACGCTGTTCGGATTCATTGAAACCACGATTCCAGGGATTCTTGGGGCCCCCGCCACCGTTGCCTACGGTGAAAATATGGGTATTGTGGCTTTAACACGAGTTGCGGCACGTAGTTTCATTATTGTGGCTTCAGTGATCTTTACTGCGTTCGCTTTTCTCGGACCCTTGGGCGGCTTGATGGCGGCAATGCCTAAACCGGTTGCGGGCGCGGTCCTCCTGGGCATCACGTCGACGGTGATCGGAATCGGCGCGCAAATGGTATCGACGGCACCGGCCTTCGGTCGTCGTGAACAGACATATGTTGGCTTCGCCGTCTTCTTGAGCCTGGGCCTTTATCTCCTGCCTGAGGACTCCTGGCAGGGCGTGCCACGTATTCTGACCACCGTATTTAGCAATCCGATTATTTCAGTGATCCTATTCGTTCTGCTGTTTGAAAAAATCATCTTCGCGGATCGCAAAACCAAGCGGCCCCGAAAGAGCGAGGACCGGGCCAGGGAAGTCGCTTGAAAATTCAAGCGTTCCACCCATTTACTAGAAAGGAAATCGAATATGCCGAAAATTTCAGATAATCGCGCGAAACGTGAGCAGGAAGAACAACAGCCTGACTGGCAGCCGGGCACCCCTTCGAAAATGGCCGACGAGCGGCAATATGAAACCCTCATGGACGCACGGCGCGACGCAATGCTGGCGCGCGTCCAGGAAGGTTACGAGAATTTCCAAAAGACGCGAACCTTCTCAATGCCACGATGGCTCTACGGTGAACCGCGGGGAACACTTTTTAAGGTCGAATGCGAGGACAATCCGGACTTTGGTGAGACTTCTTTCCTCGAGTTTGATTCGGCGCGTACGGCGTTTCTCTCGATTGACTACCAGATCGATTTTTGCGGTGAAAAGGGCTACGTCGACGTCATGGGCTATCCGCTGAAGAACACGGCCACCCCGCTGCAGGCTACCCGGCGCTGCCTCGATGCGATTCGAGGAACTGATATCAAGGTGATCCACTCTCGCGAGGGACATTTGCCGGACCTGAGTGACTGCCCTTACAACAAGCTCCTTCGTTCCAAGATCATTGGCAAAGGCGTCGGCATCGGGGAGCAACCCGAGGGGGGGATGGGACGCCTGCTGGTGCGTGGCTCTCGCAGTTGGGGAATCGTGAAAGAAGTCGAGCCGATCGAAGGTGAAATTCTGACGGACAAAGCGGGTAAGGGGGCTCTCGGAGTGAGTAACTTGTTCCTCCAGCTCAACAACCTCGGGATCACCCACTTGGTTATTACAGGCATCACGACTGACGTCTGCGTGGACACGATTATGACCCAGGCCAACGATCTTGGGTTCTGGTGCCTGCTGCTGAAGGATTGCACCGGCGCTACCGACGAAGGCAATTACGAGGCCGCCATTAAAATGACCAAGATGCAAGGTGGTGTCTTCGGCTGGGTCTCAGATTCGAATCACTTCATTAAAGGGCTGGAAGACGCCGGACTTTCGAAGGCTGGAAAAGGAGTCAGCTCAGGCCAGCTTCGCCGCGTAGTCTGACCCGTGGTCGCTTCCGATTCTTCCCGCATCGTTTATCGCGTAGATGACAGGCCCCCACTAGCGAGGTCTGTCATCTATGGTTTTCAGCATATTTTTGCGATGATCCTGGGTAGCATCACTGGAGGAGTAGTCATCGGCGAAACCATCGGGCTGAGCCCGGGGCAGATCGGTCAGCTGATCGGCTACATCAATTTTGCCGTGGGCATCGCGACAATTCTTCAGGTGAGCGCTGGTGTCAAACTTCCCATCATCCAGGGTTCTACCATGGGACATGTGCCCGCATACCTTGCATTGGGATCGGTTGGCGTTTCTCTATACGCCGATCCCACTACCACGATGCAGTATCTTGGAGGTGCGCTGCTCGTAGGGGCAATTCTTGAGGCGGTCTTCGGATTCAGCAACGGGCTCCGTTTGATCAGGAAAACGATTTCCCCCATGGTGATTGGGATCGTGATCGCGATGGTGGGCCTTGGGCTATGGCCGGTCGTCAACGACTTCATCGGCGACGGTTGGCTTTACGGAATCGGCGTCATGATGCTCGTCATGCTGGCCTACTTCGCTTTTGGCGTCATGATGAAGACCATGGCACTTTTCCTCGCGGTCATCGTCGCCTATGCGGTTGCTGCTCTGGGCACCGCGTTTGGCTGGATCAGCGCGGGGCATCCGCTCTTCGTGGATTTCGCGTCTATCATCGAGAGTTCCTGGATCACCCTTCCGGAGCTCTTTCCCTGGGGCGCTCCCAAATTCAACTTGGGATTCGTCTTTGCGATGACTATCCCATATCTTGCCACTGCACTTGAATCGCTGGGCGATTATATTGCGGTCGCCGACTCCAGCGAAGTCAAGACTCCTCCCGTCAAGAGATTGAGCCGGGGCATTGGTGTAGAGGGAACGGCGAGCACTATATCCGCGATTCTCGGCGGGACAGCTTCATCATCTTTTTCACAGAACGTCGGGGTAGTTCGTATGAGCGGCGTGGCGAGCAGATACGTTTGTATCGTCGCTGGCGTGTTGCTTCTGGTGATCGGTGTGTTCGGCAAACTGGGTGTGGTCCTGGGAGGGATTCCGCGAGTCATCCTCGGCGCGGTCTATCTGACTGCATTCGGGATTCTGGTCATGACCGGACTTAGACTGATTCTTCGTGCTGATATCAATTCATCAAGAAACGAAATCATTATCGGTACGTCTCTTCTGCTGGGCTTGGCTTTGCCGGCCTATATGAAAGAGAACCCGATAGAAACCGGAAGCGCTGCGCTCCAGGTGTTCCTTAATGTCTTTCTTGCTACTCCCATGATGGTCTCAGGGGCTTGGGCGCTAATTCTTGACAACTTGATTCCTGGTTCTCTGAAGGAGCGAGGCATGGAAGGCTGGCTCACAGCCGTTGAACCCGATGCAGGCTCCGGCAAATCCGCGCAGAAGGAGGCTGCATGAAATTCATTCACGTCGGCATCGCCGCTTTGATCGTGAGCGCCTTGGGATTGGGCCCCGCATGGGCTCAACAAAGGCCTTCGGAAGCGGAGAAGCAAGAGCAGGTGAGCACCACGCATGTGGAGATCCACCATCGGTTTGACGGACTCTCATCCGGCGAATTGCCTGACAGTAAAGCGCTGCTCCTGACCTTTGAGCACTATTCGGAGCAGTCTTACGGCGACCAGTTCTTTTTTTTTGACGTCCTCGGGAATACGCCAGACCAAGGGAGGTATTTCAAGACTGGAGAAATGTTTTTTCGGTGGGATCCTAGATTCAGCATTCCCAGGATCTTTAATTTATCAATGCCTGAGAAGGAAGCCTTGATACAGGATTACTACTTCTCCGTCCGCCTGACTGACGTGGATGTGCCGTATATCAACCAAGCTTTCATGTGGGGCAGCTCGATCGATCTCCGGCTGTCGGACGACTTTATACCCGTTTTGAATCTCTACGCCCGCAAAGCGGAGGAAAACCGCTGGGCGCCGATGCTGGCTGCCGCGTGGCAGGGGCCTTTCACATTTTTCGGAGCCGACTTCCGGTTCAAGGGGTTCATTGACTTTTACCGGGTGAATGAAGGCTGGATATTTCACACACAACCGCAGCTTCTTTTCCCGATTTCCAAGACGATTTCACTCGGCACTGAGCATCAAATCTCACGAAATCTCTATTCAGCTGAAGCCGGATGGGTCTGGCTTCCAACTCTGTTCTTAAAAGTTTTTTTCTAAGGATCGCTTTTGGAACGCTATCTTCATGAATTCAGCGCTTGGATTGCCTTCGGAATCACAGGACTTTCAACGTTCGTGATCCTGGGTGGCGTCGCCACATTGGTAGTCACCTCTCTAAGGGAGCTGGTCGCGTCCCGGAAGATCGTCTCCTCTCATGTACTTCGACTAAGACTCGGTCGGGCGTTGTCGATAGCGTTGGAGCTTCTTCTGGCGGCGGACATTCTAAGGACAGCTATGGCTCCCACATGGGATGAAATCGGAAAGCTCGCCGCGATCGTCGTTCTGCGCACGTCCCTGAATTTCTTTCTCGAGCGCGAGATACAGAACGAGGCATCGAGAACAACTCCGAAACCATCCTGAACGTCTTACGATTTGTTCCCCATTGCGCAGGCCAGACCCCACCTAGCAAGTCAGGCGCGTCGGTAAAGGAGATCCGCATCTTCGGTCCAGTGACGCCTCTGGAAAGGAAATCGCAGCCTGAGTCATGGCGTAGTCGCTGCATCCTCTGGCCGTATGTCCGAAAAACAACAACCCAAAAAACCGCCCAGGCCGGAAAAGGACACCAGGATCGTCAGAAGGGCCACGCTACCAGAAACAGTCGGAGGCAAAGGTTCAATCGGAGCTCCGATGCCGAGGTCGCTACGTGGGAAAAAGACGCAGGTACAGCCGCCTGGAAAACCACTGAAGACAAAGACGTCCAAAACAAAGCAGCCAAAGTACGGGGTACAAGAACAGGAGAATCTAGTGGCATCGAGTAAAAGCGCTCGCAGCAGCGCCACCAAGCGCAGTCGCAGCAAAAAGACAGCAGGACTTCCGGTATTGCCTTCCGAAATCGACGTCCGGCGTGAACGCAGAGGGGCGCGGGGCGCGAAGCGTGCATAACGATGCTCTCATCCTGTTTATGACCTGCATATTCCCCGCAGCGTGTGGCTTTTCAGTCTTCAGAAGAGGTGCTTCGTGTTGTTTAGGGATTGGGCTGAATTGAGGCATATCCTCTTTGTGGGCAGCGCATCATACCTTCTGCTTGTGTTGTTTTTGCGAGTCTCGGGCAAGAGAACGCTTTCAAAGCTGAATGCATTCGACCTTGTGGTAACTGTGGCTCTGGGATCGACTCTAGCGGCTTCACTAACGCAGCAGTCTCTTTCAATTGCGGGTACAGCTCTGAGTTTTGGCCTCCTGATAGGATTTCAGTTTCTGATAACGTGGCTCTCCGTCCGTTCTCGGGCATTCGCTCGAATCGTGAAGTCGCGGCCAACTGTTTTGTACTATCGTGGAGTGTTCTTTGAGTCCGTGCTCAAACGTCAACGGGTGACTCGAAACGAAATCTTCTCTGCGCTCCGCGCTCAAGGAATAGCATCCCTGAGCGATGTCGAGGCGGTCGTGATGGAGTCGAACGCAGAAATTGTGTGTCTCCGAAAGTGGATTCAGAGAAGACCCGACGCACTTCCGGAGGGCGATTCTACACTTCCAGGTCAGGATTTGTCGGCTTGATCGGTCACTTGTAGACCCCAGTATCACTTACTTGAAACTATCTGGTCCTCTTTTTTTTCAAAATGATATAGATCTATCAGCTCAGCACCTTCGTCACCCTTCATGTTGAAGAGCTGGACATTCCCAAATCGCGGAGAATTGTCATAGAGATCACTAACGGCTGGACCACCAACGCATACCATTAATGGAAGTCGCTTCAATGCGGGCAGGTGCTCTTTCAGCCAAGTCCAAACCTTGTGCTTTTGCCGTCTCCTTGATTTCACGAACTATTGAAGCTGGTGGTTGAACGAGGCCGCGATCGGGATTCGTTCGCCAACAGATTTTTTTATCCTTGGAAATGGATTTCAGTCTCTTCTTGAGCGAATGGACCGACAGAACGTTTTGAGTTTCCGCCGCGATTTTTGTGGGTTTTTCGCTTGGGACAATTCCTGGGCGTAACGAGAAATGCCAGCCCGTGTTCGTCTTCCAACTATAGAGTTCAAATCCTTCGTTTGCGTGAATGCTGCAAAAAATCCCCGCTGGAGGACGGGCCGCCAAGAGAGTTCTCGAAATAAAGATGGATATGACCAGGAGGACAAGTCCCAATCCGTGACAAAAGCTCACGATTCTGATGGAACGCCATCCGTCAGTCATGCCAGAAAGTCGTCCTCTTCGCTTTCAACGAGACAGAGACTTTGCTTTTATCGGAGTTCATCCCGATTTCGGCTTTTTCATTCAAAGGCGCAATAATTGCTGGAGTGGAAATGACGGCGTTATCTGTCCTGGTGTCTACCAGGATGTACTCCATCTTGATGGTGTCGGGCTTCACTTCCGTAAGGCGTCCCAGCAGCGTGACGCCATCTTTCGGGGTGGTTAGTGGGGTCCAGGTTCGGTTGGACTCGGGAAGGATAAACTCCTTGCCCGTCTTGATTTCTTTGCTATTTGACTCGTAAGCGAGTTCCGTTTGAATGAGGAAACCCGGCTCGCTGGCCTTCTTGTTCTGCGCGGCGGATGCAGAGTGAACAGTCCCAGCGAACAAAGCGACGATGAAACAACTTGAAAGCGTTCTCACTCAAGCCCTCCTTGACCCGAAATCTCTTTAGCTATTCAGCTATTGACTATTCCAGAAACGCTGTCCGCTGTGAAGCGCGTCATTGAGAAATTGGGGAGTTTGGTTGAGCCCATCGCGTTTTGTTAAGTGTCCGCCGCAAGCATCAGCAGGCAGCTTCTCTGACTTGCTTTTTTTGAGTGGTTTCGGTAAGTAATCATATTCTTGGAGATAACCTGATTGGACCCAGACCCTGGTAGTTTTGCATCGCTAGAGTTGGGCATTATCTTTTTTTGCCTCATTTTATCGGCTGCTTTTTCAGCTTCTGAAACGGCGATCACTTCTTTCAATGAGCTTAAGGCAAAGCACTTAATTGAGCGTCTAGGTGTGCGTGCGCAGGCCATGCGGTTCTGGCTCAGGTCGCCCACGCGCGTTCTCACAACGATCCTCGTCGGCAATAACCTGGTGAACATTGGCGGTTCGGTGATCGCAACCGACCTGATCCTGCGTGTTTTTCCGAGTGGTGGCGTCTTGATCGCTACCGCTACGATGACGATATCAATTCTGATTTTTTCCGAAATCGTCCCCAAGGTCGTAGCAAGAAGTTATTCGGACCAGCTTGTGCTTCCGGCGATTCGCTTCGTGCGCTTCGTGCATGTCATTTTGTATCCCCTGATTTATCTATTGTCGAAATTTGCGGAGTTCATGCTGCGATTATTGCGAGCCGATGGTGATCGCCTAAAGCCTTCAATCACCGAGGAGGAGCTTACCTTTTTGATCGGAGTCGGCGAAAAAGAGGGAGCACTGGAGAAAGAACAGCATCGGTTATTATCAAACGTATTTCAGTTTGGAAGCACCGTTGTGCGCGAGATCATGATTCCTCGAACTGATATTGTTGGGGTGCCGCGAACCGCCGATGCAGCTATTGCCGTTCAGCTTATGCTCGATAAAGGTCATTCGAGACTTCCAGTATTCGATCAAGGAATTGATCAAATCGTCGGCATTATCCACGCGAAAGAACTTCTTCGAAGGACAAAGGAGTGCGGGAATGTAAAGTTTCAGGTCTGCGAGGTTTTGCGCGAACCCTGGTTTGTCGCTGAAGGAAAGTCGGTGGCTGAGCTTCTTGCTGAAATGAAGACGCGCAAGCGCCAAATGGCAATCGTGCTGGATGAGCATGGCGGAACGGCTGGACTGATCACTTTTGAAGATCTGATCGAGGAAATCGTTGGCGAGATCCGCGATGAGTATGATGAGCAGGAAGAAGACATGCTTCAGGTCATGGACGAGCCTGGAACATTTTTAGTGGACGCCCGAATGAATTTTGCGGATTTCGCTAGTGAATTTGGCCCGTTTTTGCCGGTCTCTGACCCGGATCGTGAGGAAGGCCAAGACGGATCTGGCACTCAAAAGCCCGAAGTTCCGTCTTTTGATACTTTGGGCGGCATGATTATCGATCAGTTGGGCCATATTCCAAAACCCGGAGAGCAGCTTCGATATGGAGAGCTGTTGCTAACGGTGAAGGTTGCTGACCGGTATCGGCTGAGAAAGGTTCTATTGAAAGTGCTTGCTCTTGAATCCGCCGAGCAGCTCTCGGCACTAAGAGACTCCGCGCTACAGGGAGAGACCGCGTCCGGCGTTTAGCTCACTTTGAACTGTTTGATCAGCTTTGCGGCAATAGGGTTTTGAATGCGACGTGAAGCCGAGATCAGACAAAGGTGCTCCTCGATATGCTTGAGCGCCCCGACTTCAATTAATGTTTCGTCCTTCAGGTGTTCCGATACAGCTGGCAGAGAAATAGGGATGAGACCGTGACCTGAGAGAGCAATGAGTTTTTGTACTTCGATATAAAAAAAGGGGAGGCTCTTGCGAACCTCGCCTAAAATTGGGGTGCTTGACCCGTTCACATGGCGCGCTTCAAAGAAGCGCGTGGCTTTTCAGCTACTTGGCGCTGATTTTTTCCTAAGAAGACTGGACCTGTTTATCAAGCGATTGCGACCTCCCCAGACTGCCGTACCAAACTCCAGTGCATTCAGGAAGGACGGTGGATCTGTTGGTTTTAACTTTGTCGGCCATGGCTTCACCGAAGAAGAAGCGCGTAAGTGTGATGGCCTCCTCGATATCTTTGAACTGGTAATCCGTTCGGATGGGCGCTGGTGGGCACATGCAGCTTAGTAAACACTCGATAGTTCGCTAGTACTGAATGAGTGCCTTCCAGAAATACGGGAAAGCTCCAGCAGAAGATTTGAGGAGTCAGGACCTTGCAGCTTACCGACAAATAATTCTTGGTTTACATCCAAGGTGGGCGCAAAAATTTTCTCCTCGGAATAAACGGTTGATTGAAGTTTCTCGGTAGCCTTGTCGAAGAAAAACAAGTCTCTGACATAGCCCAAGTTGGGGTCATACGCGACCACACGAGCCCTTTTTCCTTCGTCTATGACATCGAGAACCAAAACTGCGTGGCCTTCCGCTCCACTGACTCGCTGGAAGATAGGAGTGTAGATGCCCGAACGCGCTAACACACCGATGCGAAGGAGAGCTTCCGAGGTAACTTTCGAGCTGTTGAAATAATTTGAAACGGCGCCCACGACCGATCCATATTTATCGCGACTGTACTCATGAATTACATTGCGAACTGCTTTTGGGTCCAATGATGAAAGCCAGGAACGCGCGTCTTTGAAACCGGGGACAATAATAGATTTCCCTTTAAGTGCATCGGCGACCAGGGCCAGAGATTCCGCAGGGGACAGGGGCGCGAGGAATGGATCAAATAACGTATTTTGTAAAAGGGCTTTTTGAAGGTTCACGAACCCATAGCAAGAGGGACGTTCAGGGTCGTCGTTCCTGAGCGGAATCATCTCCGCCGAATCCATTGAGGTTATTTTGGTCTGCCTGACCGGAGCATTGTTGACGAGCATACGCATTTTTACAAGTAAACGTTCACTTTTATCATTGAGGAATTCAGGCAAAAAGGAAACACCGTCGAAAACAAATTCCGAACCGTGCAGCTTTTTCTCAGTCTTAAATCCCACACGAATCCCCTGCCAGATAACTTCTCCCCGCTCATTGACGTGAAAATCCGTGAGCGGAAATGTCACCCGTATTCTCTTTTCGTGTTGATGGCGCGACTGCAACTGTACACGAAAAACTGCGGCTAAAGTTAGTTTGCCGTTATTATCTTTGACCTCAAGTTCGGATGTCTCGATTTTCCAGCGCTCGGTCTCATCCAAGCCTGTTAGTGACGTCCGGTGTACTGGAAAAGCGAGGTCTGCAATTGCTCGTTCGCCTTTGAGAGCACGATTCAAATCGGAACGAATTACCCTTCGCTCCAGAAACTTGAATGCGCTCAGGTAACTATTTACCTTACTTGGGAGCGGACGTTCCCTAATATGGCTTAAAATGTACGAAAAACTGTAAATGCGCTCGGACTGTGATTTCGAAATCAGTCCGGCTTTTATAGAATCAATTTCTGGGAGCGATTCCCTCAAATCGTTTTCGTATTTTTCGAAAAGATTGCTCCTACGCATGTCCAAGGCGAGGTCTTCAGTTCGAGACACAATCATTCCGCGTTTTTCGAGTGCTTTTGGAATAGACTCGGGGGTCAGGTTGGTGAAACCGTACCCCACGGAAATACCGGCCGATTTTAGAATATCGGTGACCGCGGACGCACAGTTTTGCGTGAAAAAATTGTACTTTCCAAACTTGCCAGCCCTAAGATGTTTGTTGATTTGGTGCACCACAGTTGCTCGCTGCGCTGGCGTCAGGCGAAGCTCGTAATTCGTGAGAGCGCGAAGTTGTCGAAAATTCATCTCTTGGATGATTGTCGAATAGGGAGCCACCGAAATGTCCCGATCAAGCGCCTGGCCAATTCCGAGAGCCCTGAGATACTTGCCGACAGAGTCAATCTCCCCATGCGCTACAAATTCGATGACCTTGTCGTCGAGCGAAGGTTCGTCGCTTTCGCTGATACGCAGGTACGCATGCCCAAAGGATGACCGTCCGCTTCCTTTCGCAGCAGCCAAAGTAAAATAGATTTTCTCTATTCGTTTTGGATCGATCAAGCCGGAGTCGTCAATGAGGAGTCCTGAGACGATTGGTTGTATATCTTTCGCTAGCTTTAAAGCAGGTGGGGTAGGTGCACATTCGTTAGTGTCGAGGGGGCAGGTTGGGTGGTCTTGTGCCTGGGCCGAAAAAGGAGAGGGAGCCAGAAGAAGTGCTAGCGCAAAATATATCGCACCTACGCTTTTCTTCATATTCCCCTCCGATCGCGATTTTGGATTAGCGCGCGGCCCCGGCCGTTGTCGCACTCGAAAAGTTCGATGAGTCCAATACTGTTTCGTCGACCTGTTTGGCCGGAACATTGCTGACCGCTTCATTTCGCGAATCGGCTAGATTCTTCTGGAAAATGCCAATGACCGCTTCGACAGTTACGTCCTGACCTTGTTTTTCCAAGGAAAGAACGGCATTTTTTACCTCGCCCACTGGATGTTGAACGGTCTTGGCGACGTTCGAAAGAAGTATGGGATCGACATCGCCGCGAGCCTCAGATTTGAGACGCTCACCGACCTCTTCCGACTTGGTATCCAGTTGGACGCCTTGGACAGTCAGGGTGGGCCCCGAGGTGATAATCGTGAAGACCATACAAGGGAAATTCATATCTCCGCAGTTGTTCTTGACCTCCATTCCAAGCATTCCTGCTTGGGCGCTGTTTGCCGTCATTGTTGCTAAGGACAACGCGAGCATTCCAATCATGGTTTTCTTGCTGAACTTCATATTTTCCTCTCTTTTCTCCTGCGTTGTTCGGGGGCAGGGGTTCTTGAAAAGATAATTGATCGAAACGGTCCGACGTTGTACTGAGATTGGGGTAGCGCTAGGAAAGTACTGCAAAAACAATCAATTAGAGATGCCGCCTCTGATCGGAAAATGGGCTATGAGAGGGGAAATTTGTTTATCCAAGCGTTTGCTGGTGCAAACGGTATTTGCCTTCGCGATATTCAATGAGATCTGGCCGTTTTTTTCGCAGGCCGGATAGCAATTGTTCCAGACGGGGCTTGGTCACCTCAGGTCGCATTCGGTTGCCATAGAGTGCGAGCGACAGCTCGTTGAATTTGCGAGCGCGAAAGCACAATAAGTAGATTACACGGTTTTCATTTGGGGAAAGTGGAGCTCTTGAATCCCGCATTAGCAGTTCGAGATTTTGTCTCCAGTACTTTGGGATCGGCAGCAGTTCCAAGTCAGGTGAATCTAATTTCCAATTCTTTTCTTCCAAACTCCTGAGCAGTTTAAAAACCGATCTGACTTCAACTGATTCATTGTGGGCCGCGGCTTCTGCGGCCAAATATGCTTCCTTGGCCCGCCCACTCAAACCTAAAACTAACGAACGCTGGAGCAAGGCGAGATCGTGATCTCTAGATCCTGACTTACGGCTCAGCAAGCCCAGCGCTCGATTCAGAAGGGTGAGTGCCGCACCGTAGGCCTTCAGAAGAATGAACTCCCAGCATAGATTCAATGCGGACTGTCCAGCAAGGGAGTATTCCTTTAGGCGCCGAGCTTGCTGGTATACCTCACGATAAGGCTCGAGAATGCGCCGCTCGGGATCTGCATGACTCTGCACGCAAATCGCGTTGTGCCTGGCGCGGAGGGCTTTTTTCTTGGCTCCAGATTGAAGGAGCGCGAGTTCCGCGCGTTGATAGCACTGGCAGGCGTCGAGTTCATCTCCCCTCGTTTCCAAGGCAAAAGCTACTACAATAAGCAATTCGCCGGACCAGTCGCATCCGTCCTCGGTGCAATTATCCATTTGAACGACTTCCATGGCAGTTTCGCAAAGGGCTCTGCTGATCTGTCTTCTTATGATGTCGCCTCGCAGCTGCGTGAGGATCTCCAGAACTCGGCTTTTCGGGCCGACGGCTTTTAGCTGAGCATTGAGGCTCTCTATTGTGGATTCATCGCCTTGTGCATAAGCAATCAGCACGTCCAGATAGTGGCCCAATGTGGCGGGCCAGGGGTCCGGACGGTATCGCATTTTTATCAGGTCCTCGAGACCGGATTCAATCATGTCGTTCAAAAGCTTTTGAGTGTCCGATAGGAAAAGATTCACCCCGCTTTCCTCGACTGAGTCCGTGAGAGATATATTTCATCGGCAAGGCAATAGAGGCCGTTCTGCCGAATAATCAACCCCGGATACCGTTTCCTCACGCGGCCTAAAAGATTTTTCAGGCGGTTTTCTCCGAGTTCGGCCGGTATGGACTCCCCCCAGAGAGCGACGATCAAGTCGTAGCTGGATCGACTTTGCTCACGCAACAGGTTCAATAGTCGATCAGACAGAGAGTCAGAATAATTTCCAGGCGAGCGAATCGGATCGGAAAGTTGAGGTTGGCATTCCAGGTCTCCTCGCAGCACCAAAAACTCCTTCGGTGGTTCTTCGCCCGACTCATCCAACTGAGCTTGCCAATCCGATAGAACTGCTCGAGCTTCTTCAAGGCGCATCAGGCGATTGAGTAACCTGATCTTGGATAGCCACGCGCCGTGACGGTGAACGCTCTCTGGGCAGCTCTTCAGAATGGCACAGGCTTGAGAGGAATATTTCAACGCCAGGAAATACGAGCCCGCGGCCTCATGCTCCTCGGAAATGGCGAGAAGGGAGACTGCGGCTAGGTCCTTCATATTCTGTCGGCGAGCCTGCTTGTAGAGAAAGAGGAATTGACCCAGCATCTTTTTGTTTCGAGAGGTGCGCTTTTCTGCGGCCGCGAGGCATCCCAGGATGTCCAGGCGTTCCTTCGATTCGGGCTGTTGATGAGATAGGCGAAGCTGTTGCAGAAGGTACTTCAGCGCGTCTTGGCCATGCGTGTCCTGAGTCAGATAGTCCCGGTATTTGCGGCGTTTTGGAGTGTTATTTTTCATGGGATATAATTTGGTTAAGACTATCCATTGGAATCCCTAAATCGGCGGGAAAGGTATCGAAGGTTCCCGAACAAGGCGCCGGTTGACAGCGCGCGGGAGGCACAGCGACCGGAGGAGTCTCGAATACCACTGATGCCGGATGCGCCCAACCTGACGTCACTAAATCGATTGCAGGTTTTGAGTCGGAAATTGAGCCTTTTTTCTGGCTGCCATCTGCATTGGTCTTCCATCGAAAAAAGGTGTTTTGACGCCAATCGGCCTCGGGGTTGACCATTTGATCATAGACCCGCGATAAATCCACGAAGAAGAAACGGGTGAGGTCAATTACGTAGGTCCGTCCTGAAGGTGTTCCTGCTACGGTGATCTCCGGAACGAAGTAGGCTTGGTTGGGAAGGCGCCCGCGACGATCCAATTTGAACTGAATTTTGTCTTGGCCGGCGCAAGCAAGTCCAAAGTCAAGGCCAGCCTTTGAGAACAGCAGGTTCATTTGGCACGAGGTAAAGTTTTGGCTTTGCGAGCTTACGAGGGTCAAGCTCCCGCGAAGCTCCACGCATTCGCCGTTCCGGGTGGTTCGAGAGAAAAAGTCCTGGAAAAATTGTTGTTCATCCATGAATTCGAAATCATAGTCCGCATCATTCTTCTTCATGAAATCAATGGCTGATGCATCAGCGAACAGAACGACAGGGTCGAGGACGCTGGAACTGGGCTTCTTAGGTTTCGCTTTGATTCCAAGCACGTTTTTTATGAGCGTGGAAGATGGTTTCCCTGCAATCTTTTGTTCGGACTCAATTTGCAGGCCTGGGAGTACTCCGTGTCGGATGTAAGGGTTTTGGCCCGGGCTCTTGAAAAAGGAAAAAGGATCGTAACTGTTATATCCCAGATCGACGGTTGCGCGTTTTGACGGGTTATTCCCGATATCACCGGAGCCTCCGGATCCCACATCACCCGAGCCTCCGCTGCCGGCTCGAGCCGATAGAACCGGGAGTTCCCGAATGCGACCCCATTTAGTTTCGAATGTGCGAAATGTCGTTCCTTCGCCGTCAGGCCCGAACCAGTAATCCCAATGCTTATCTGGCTTAGACGGGCAGCCCGATTTTCGCGCTTTTGTGACAAGAACTTGGATGGTCTCAGCTGAGATGAAGTACGAGCGAGAGCTGTCTTTCATCACTCGGCTGGCGATTCCTAACAAGACCCCGCTATTCTGTTTGCCAGCGGCACCGCGCTTCGTGCCTCGAATCCAGTTCAATACCGAAAAATCGTTTTCTATGTCGGCAATGAGAGGCACTCCACTCATTCCCGGAGAAAGAGCGCTGCGGCTCGCAATCTCCTGGCCCCACTGAGTATGGGGAAGAAAGTCTTCAGGCGTTGACTCAACCAAATTCGTGCCCGTGTCAGATGAGCGGGGCCTCCAAGCTATTCCTTCAGGAACCAGAACTTGTGGAATCACACGCGATTCGCTACCTCCCCACTGCCCCACTGAGATGCCGACGCCATCAGTCCTCATCTTTTTCCAGAGTCTGGAAATCCAATAAGTAATATCTCGATTCAGTCCGACGTCTTGTTTCTTCTCGAGCCCTCTCTCCAAAACCCAGTTATCCAAATTGGACGACTTGATTTCAAAAAGACCTCTGGCTTCGCTGTAGACGCCCAAGGAGCGAAAGCCTTGGCACGTGCTCAGGAGGACTAACTCAAGGTCATGGTCAGCATCCACGCAGCGTCCCGCTGTGTGAACGGGGGGTTCTCCGGAGAGCTGCACTTGGAGGGTCTCGGCTCTTCCACCGCTGACATGACCAGCGGTTAAAATCGCGCAGACCCGCTTGACCTCGCCGGTTTTAGGATCCGCAACATTGAATTCCACCGGCGTTCCCGTGCCGTGGATCCGTACGTCAGTATCGCGATTGGAGGTGTAGACCGAACTGACCTGATACAGGGGCGTGCTTCTTGCCCAGGTATCAGTAGGTGCGAACGGGCCACCCGTCACAATGCCGAGGAACAAGAGAATATTCAGAAGCACGGACCGATCCGTCATCCTACGATTCTTATCGTCTATGGAGGCGCCATTCTTTACTAATAAATAGCTATGATCATGACTATTTAGGGGTTTTGGGTATCGGCTACTTTCCCGCCGAGGATTTCTCGCAAGCGGGGGTGAGTTCCGCCCACCATGAAGCGAGGAGAATCCTACTGGAGAGTCCATCGCGGCCGCTCACTCGGTTCGATCCCCGTTGCACCCGAAATCCTGAAAAGCAAAAAGCCCCTGACCCTTTCGGGCCAGAGGCTTTTTACTTTTAAAATTTTGGGGTGCTTGACCCGTTCACATGGCGCGCTTCAAAGAAGCGCGTGGCTTTTTAGCGACATAGCGCTGATTTTTTTTCTGTAGGAGAGAAATTGCCTATTATCAATCATTCATCCCATCGTATATGTAGCGGAAAAGAACAGTTGCAAGTGAGGAAATCGGAACCGTACGCAGAGACGGGTAATCTCATCGGACGCAGGGCCGGTGAGCGCTTTGATCCGGTGTCCAGGCGAGCAGCAATTGCAGCAAGAGCCAGGATGAACTCAAAGGAACGTTTCAATAACTTACTTAACCATCTGACCTACGACCTGATCAGGGAATGCCTACACGAGATTCCGAGGATGAGTTCGGCCGGAGAGGACGGAATGACGGTAGATCAGGCACGAGAAAATCTTTCTTGGCTGCTTCGACCGATTCTGAAGCAAATCCACGAAGGACGATACCGACCCCCAGCTGTTAAGCGGGTCTACATTCCGGAAGGTAATGGGAAGGTGCGTCCAATCGGGATCCCATCGGTCCTTGACCGTGCGATTCAGGTTGCGATGACACGGATACTGAATGAAATCTATGAGCAGGATTTTCTCACGTGCTCGTTTGGATTTCGGGCAGGGTTGAGCTGTCACCACGCGCTGGCGACGGTCGGCGAAGTACTTTATCGCTTGAAGTTGGAACACGTTCTGGAGGTGGACATCCAGGATTTCTTTGGAAGTCTGAGCCATGAATGGCTCATGAAATTCCTGAGCTTGAGAGTTGGCGACAATCGCGTCCTGAAACTGGTCGAGGCGTGGTTGAAGGCAGGTGTCATGGAGGAGTGCGCGTGGCGAGAGAGTGAGAAGGGAACCCCATAAGGGGGATCGATCTCACCTTTGCTCGCGAACCTTTATCTCCATTACGTGCTCGATCTGTGGTTTGAGAAGAAAATGAAGGTGAAATTTGGAGGCAAAGCGGAGCTGATTCGTTATGCTGACGATTTTTGTCTGTTCTTCAAAACAGCAGAGGGTGTGGAGGTCATGCGACCTCTGTTAACCGCCGAGCGTCGATGAATGACCTTTCTTGGCTTCACGATCTATCGAATGAAAAACCGATCAGGTACGGATGCCAAGACGGTATTCGAAACCGAGAGCAAACGACTGAGCCGTGCGAAAAGCGCGATCAGGGAAAAGCTCAAAAGGAATCGACATAAGCCAATTGAGAAACAGGCTGAAGCGATAAACGCGACGCTTCGTGGCCATTTCAACTACTATGGCCTTGCGGGTAATCGTAAGAAGATCGCGGGATACTGGCACTTTGTCCGCGAGGAGTGGAGACATTGCCTCTCGAGACGAAGCCAAAATGGGCGGGTCACTTGGGCGGATTTCCTGGAAATTGAAGAGAAATTCCCTTTGGTCTCCCCAAAACTTCGAATTAGCTACGCTCAATTAGCTTCATTTGTCCGGCTGTGAGCAGCTACTTTCCGAAGAGCGTAGTGCGGGAAATCCGCACGCTACGTTCTGTGGTGGGGCCGATCAGAAATGGGTCGGCCTACCCGATTCAAGGGACCGTTGTTATACTTACAAAGCGTTGGGCCCCGGTGTTCGTCACACGGCCTCGCGTGTGCGTGCGACGACTCTCTCAGTTGAGTTGCTGAAACCTCGTTCGGCAAGGCACAGTTTTGCGTACGAATGGTCATTTTCTAGCCGTCGAGACAGCATCCATCATGATCGTGTTCCTGGATGGAGCTTGGAAGGAGCTGAGGCGCAGTACAGCGGCGGCTTCGTGGGACAATTACTCTACGGCTACGCTTTCTGGCGCCCAAAGGAGCCTGAGGCCGGTCCTCATTGCGGTGAGCATGAACCTGTTCGGACTGATCCCTGTCATGACTGCGACTGGAAGCGAATCGCGACACCCTTCTTTGGTGGGCTTTTGTCTTGACCCTTTTAACACTCATTGTTTGTGCCTGTTGCGTATCAGCTGCGGGAGGCAAAGCTTTTGAAAAAGCAGACTGGATGAGGATCGGCGCGACAATTTCCCGGCCTGCTTCTTGCGACGAAGTTCTCTGGAAGAATAGTGCAATGGGTGGAGCGCTATGGGGAGGATAGAGCTTGGACTGGTCGCTACTTGGGTTTGAAGGGCTTTGGAAAGTCTACAATGTGCATCCCGCGTTCGTTCACTTTCCTGTTGCGCTGCTCCCGAGCTCCTTCTTGCTCTATCTGCTCGGGGTGTTGATGAGGAGGAGAACGTTGGTCACTTCGGGGCGCTCTTGTCTCTATTTGGGCTTTGGCGGCGCAGCGATCGCTGTTTTGACTGGAGTTCTCGCCGAAGACACATTTCCTCATGGCCAGCAGGTCCACAGAATGATCGAAACCCATGAGGCTATCGGCTGGACAGTTCTTTCTTTATCCTTACTGCTTACCGTCTGGAGTTTTTGGAGGGCTGACGGAATGCCCAGGCACGTCTGGGGATTTCTGGGCCTGTTGGGAGTCACGAGCCTTCTGGTGCTCCAGAACGGTGACATCGGGAGCCGAATGGTTTACTTGCACGGCGCAGCGGTTAAGCCAGCTGCCGATTCGGGTTCAGCGCAGCACGGGCAGTCTGAAGGAAGCGGGCATCGGCATCATCATTGACGGGAATGAACGAAAGGACGTGGAATGAGCTACCGACGATACTTCGCCATGATCGGAACCTCGATGGTGATCATGTTTGTTCTGATGTACTTCAACACCTATTCCTGGGATCACGTCTATTGGAGCGAAACCAGGGTTTACATGGCCCTCATGATGGGTGCGGCAATGGCTTTGGTCATGCTGAGCTTCATGTTGAGCATGTATCGGAGTAAGAAAATAAACGCCGCGATTTACCTGGGGAGCGCCGTTGTGCTTCTCGGAGCTCTCTTCCTGGTTCGTTCACAAGCCACCGTACAGGGCCCTTCGTACATGCGAGCCATGATTCCTCACCATTCAATCGCGATTCTGACCAGTGAGCGTGCTGAGATCACCGATTTAAGGGTGCGAAAGCTGGCCGACAAGATTATCGAGTCTCAGCGACGCGAGATCGAGGAAATGAAGTGGCTGCTGCAAGACATCCGTGAAAACGGGTTTGCTGATACGCCAGAGAAGGTTCGTGACCGAACTGTTCCGAAATTTTAGACGCCGAGAGAATACGTTGTGTAAATCGTGTCGCGACTCACGCAGAGGTAGCTGGCAATTTCGTCGACCGACAACTAGTGATAATTTTCCTATCGTAGGAACGGAATCGACTTTTGTAAAGGTCGTTCTTTCTTATCTCATCCGATGCTGCAAACGACAAAACCCACGAAATCTCTGCCAGTTGTTCGCAGACTCGACCCGGATCGTTGCTTCGTAATTCCTGAGTCCCGCATAGGCAGCATCGCCAGTGGACGCGCGCAGCAGCTCGAGGGTGATCTGCGTTTCGGGCGCATATGGGGTTTTTGCGATTCCATGAAGCGTTTTGGTTAGTGTTCCGGAACTGAAAGAAACGTTTCCGATCATATCCACGTCCCAATTCGTCGTATTGCTATAGCATTGATCGCCATTTTCTGGATTTTCCTGTTTATCACATTTGGTGAGAGATCCTTTGCCCGGGCAGGTCGAGGCGCCTGATTGCAGAGGAAAGGAAAGCTCGTATGCGCCGACAGGATAGGCTTCGGCCCACTCGCAATGCATTCCACTTTGGAAAAAGCAGCCCCAGCATTCCTCTGAATCGAAGCGGCTCCGGTTACCGGGCCGACAGTTCTGCGCGCACCATGTTGAGGCGTCACTTTCGTCTCCGCCGCCGAGCGTACGGATAGGAAAGGGCTCGACCGGCCCCGGACGGAACTCTTCGAAGCGGAGATATGGCTTTAGAACGCCCGCGAGGTCTTCGAGCGGCATATCGACGGGTGATGGTCCCCAGCATACTTCGCCGTCCGCACTGCATCCTCCGTTGTCCTTGGAGTGATGGCTGTTGCATGCGATCGCCAGATTCTCGCGCAGCACAAAGGTCCCGATGCCATTGTACTTCGTAATTCGGAAAGCCTGCCCGGCGCGGATTTCACGAGGGTTGGGGTACTCATCATATGAGAGCCAGCATTTCGTTCGGACTCCATTGCGATTTATTGTCGGCCCGGCGATCGTCAACTCGCGTGTAAAAGGCGCAAGAAGAACTAGCTTTTCAAAGATAACTTGGATTTTCCCCTTCATCAATAGGTCGGTAAAAGTTGTCGGGGTTGTTGCCGCCGCGAAACATGGGAATGAAAAGAATAAGATCGATAATAAGGTGAGATACGGTTTCATGATTTCCTCCTCAGGAAGTTTTTGATCCAAAAAGCCGATGGATCGGGGGTGCTGCTGTCATCCGAATGAATAGTGTCCACGAAGCCGAGAATGGCGCAGGGGAAGTGTTTGTGCGCGGTATTGAGATGGTTGGACTCGTTGTCGAACGCCGCGATCGCTTCACCAAGGTCTCGGATTTTGTCGAGGGCAGATCCTTTGAAAGACGAATCTGGAATCTCGGGCGCGGGCTTCATCAGAAGAACGGTTTGGCTGTCGAGTGGAAAACCATTCGACAGCAGGGCCGACCGCGTTCCCGTTTCCATATTCGGCGCATTGCGGCCGGTGAGATAGACGATCGTGGTTCCGCGGGCGTGGAGTTCGCGGACGAATTCCGGGGCTCCTTCAATTGCGTCATCATCGCAGCAATAGCGGCTTGAGAGGTAGTTCTGAAGGTATAGAGGGGAGGCGTATTCCAGGAATGGCGCGGAGTTGATTCCCGCCTCGTCTCGGATCATCCGTTCGGGACACAGGACGAAGCTCTGGAATCGAAAGTTCGTTCGGGAGGTGAGCTCCAGTAGCCTGCCGGATTCATAGAGAAAACGGCATTGAATTTCGGTGTTTTGAGCCAGGTCCCGCATAACTCGGACGGCACGAGCGCGGCTGTCGAGCAGGGTTTCGTCCAAATCGAAAACGGCTACCGGGGGGCGCTGCTGTTTGTCTGAAGTCAGGAAAGTCCGTGATTTTGTGAGAACCGCATCCAAAAGCATGGGCGGTATTTAGCTGAGCTGACCTATAAACAAAAATATATAATTGGCATAAAAAATATTCCTGATTAGACTAAGTAAGATGTTGCTGAATCAACTCGGACAGTTTTACGAAGTGGCGAGGCTCAGGAGCTTTTCCAAAGCCGCTATAAAGCTTCGCGTCAACCAGTCCGGTCTCAGCAAGACGGTGAAGAAGCTAGAGGAAGAAGTCGGTGGGTTGCTTCTGGACCGGACTCGCGGCGGGAGGGTCGAGATTACCCCGATGGGGCGAGAAGTCTTGCAACACTGCGAGAGGATCTTCGGCGAAATCGACGAGATCAGGGCGGTCACTTCTCGGAAAGACGGCGAATTGACCGGAGCCTTACGTCTCGCGATTTCCGATAATTTAGCCAATTACGTGATGCCTGATCTCCTGAAACCCATCTTGAAGCGCCATCCACGATTGACACTACAGATCTTCACCGGCACGGCGAGCGCAATCCAGCAGGAACTTTTGAGTGGCTCCGCAGAGATCGGTATGTTTTACACGAGCATCCAGAACCCGGCGCTTAAACCTGAGAAACTCGCTGATGTGGAATTCGCGCTCGTAGCGAAGAAACCGCTCAGACTCGAGGGGCTGTCCTCCGAACGGTACATCGGCTCGCGCCTCGTCGACTATGGGACACCGTATCCGGCTCTTCAGATGCTGCGTTCCTTAAACATCGCGCCTGCGGAGGTGCTTGAAGCCAATAATCAGGAAGTCCAAAAGCGCCTGGCGATCCGAGGTTACGGATATACTCTGCTCCCACACTTTATGGCGCGCGAGGATATCGCGCGAGGGCGCCTCGTCCGGGTGCGGACGCGTGTACAGCTTATTTCTCCGCTTTATTTTGCCGTGAAGAAGAACCGGACCCTTTCGCGTCCGGCGGAACTTTTTATTGCGCATCTTCGGGCGGAGTCCGGAAAATTTCTGAAGGTATGAATCAAAAGAAAAGGCCTCGCGAAACCGGCTGAAAATCAGCAAATAACGTGGAGCATTAAATTTTGGGGTGCTTGACCTGTTCACAGTCTTTTCAGCTACTTGGCGCTGATTTTTTCAAGCAGGAATATTGGATTCGTATTTCAAGATCAAAGCGTCCCTTCTATGAAAACCATGTCATCTTCAGCGAGGGGAGCGCCGCGAAGTTCGGATCGTAATGCCGTGAGGCGATCAATCCAGTACTGAGGGCGTGTAGATTTATTTACGAAGCTCTGAAATGGATGAAAATACTCTTCAAAAGGTACGGTAGTATCTGAACGCGTGATAACCTGGTTCGTTTGTACTCTCTTGCTACGGAGGAAGGTTGTCATCTCTATTACTGGGATTTGAGGATAATGGGGCCACTGAACCTCGGCCTGAATTTCTAAAAATAGCTGTTGCGCCCTTTCCTTGTTTCGCTTTTCCAGAGAGCGAAAATCCGTCATGGGTTCCTCAATTTGGTGTTTCGAGTGACCCTGACCGCCTCAGACAAAGCTCGTTTACATTGGGCTTTGATTGCTCACGCACGCATCGCTCAATGATGTGAGTTGCTGGATCGATTGCTTCGATTTTGTCGCAAAAAGAGGCGAGTGTTGCAGTGAACTTACCGCATCCGCAACCGATATCCAGTAGGCGTGTAGGACGTATTTCAGAAAGTCGCGTATGAATTGGTGAGTTCATTTCCATTCCTCGCGCAGTAATCCAAAAGTCAAAGCATCATAACGCTCCCCGTTTACTATTCGTGCCTTACGAATCCTAGCCTCCTCCTTGAACCCGAGTCTAAGGGCGAGTTTGATCATGCCGTGGTTTCCAGACCACGTTTCGAGACCCAATCGTGCGAGTTTGGGATGCGCATCAAAAAGGTATTGAATCCAAAGTGTGAGCGCCTCCCTGCCGTAACCCTTGCCCCAAAGAGATGAATTGAAAATATCGATGCCCATACTCATCCAAAATATTTCAGCAGAGTTCCAGTAACAATTGGCTTCCCCAATCAAGGTGTCGGTATTGATGTCTGCTATCACCACCTGCATCCGTGGTTCAGGAAAACTGTTAGATTCAATCATCAACTTTCGTTTTTCTAGGCGAGGATTGATGGCAGGCAGGGTTTGTCGATAATAAGGCCCGTCGAAATTTTGCCATTCGTGCCCTGGTTCGAGCCATTTGGCGTACGTGGGAAGATCTTTCTCTCGAAAGTCGCGGAGGACGAGGTTGTTCCCTTTTAAAGTGAACTGAGAATAAGTCGTGGTAGTCCGCTTTTGAATTTCTCCGTATCTCTGGTCCCATTCATTTTTCAGTAAACCGAAGGCGAGCTCGTCATAGAAACGCCCGTTGATGAGTACTGTCTGTCGAAGTCGGCCTTCATTGGTGAATCCATGTCGCTTGAGCAAGCGAATGGAGGGCTCATTTTCTGCAACGGTGGTGGCCTCAATACGATTAAGTCCGAGGTCTTGAAAACAATATTGGACGAGTGCCCTCAGTCCTTTGCTCGCATAGCCTTGCTCACAATGAGGCTTCCCAATCCAAAATCCGATGTCGGCACGTTTCGAATTCCAACGAATTCGATTGGCGCTGAAGCTGCCAATGAGCGAGTTACCATTCCAAAGTCCGGCGCTAAATCCGAAACCGTCCTTGTGATGTCTTTGGCGCGCTCTTGCGACCATTTGCTGAACTTCGTCCAGACTGGATTCCGCGTGATTAAATTTTCCAAGAAAGTCACGGCTTGAGCTGATCAATGAGAAAAAACTATCTGCGTCTTCAGGTTCATAGTTGCGAAGACGCAGGTTACCTTCAATTGGAATTAGTATCGTTGGTGGCAGTTTCATTGCAGCCATAGTTCAATTCGCCTTTTGTAAATACTCCTCAATCGCCTCGCGAATGAGTTTTTGATAATTAGTCTTTTTCTTCTTTGCGACATCCTGAACAGCACTGAGCAGCTCACTGGATACACGGAGGGTGATGCTCTTGTCCTTTGGCGCAAACTCGAATGTTGTTCGTTTGAAACTCTCGGTTGAGAGATACCCGAGCCACCAGTGTATCAGTGCTGTACCATCATGAGTTTCGAATTCACCAACCTTCTTGACTGCGGTGACGATCAGTCCGACTTCCTCCCGAACCTCGCGCGCGACCGCGTCTTCTTCGGTTTCTCCTGGTTCGATTTGACCGGAAATGGGGCACCAATATCCAGGAGTAGATCGTTTCCACGGGCTGCGCTTTCCTAGAAGAAATTTGCCCGCCCGTTGAATTACGGCAGCAACCACCTGGGGTTTCATTTCAAATTCACAGCTCGTTCGTTCAATGTGATTCTCGGTTTTTTAGTGTCCATCGTGCACCGAGCTCCCACTGGTATCGTGAGAAGAGGATCCGTGTGTCCAAAATCTACATTCGTTATGATAGGGAATCGGTAGCCTTTCAATGCATCATCAAGAATTATTTCGAGTGAATCATCATCTTTGAATTGAACAGCACTGTGGAAACGCCCGACGATCATCCCTGAAATCTGGTCGTAGACCCCCATATGCCTGAGTTGAATGAACATGCGATCCATTGTCTTAGGAGACTCAGCTTCATCATCTTCTACAAAGAGAATGGAACCCTTGAGTTTGGGCCAGTACTTCGTTCCCGCAAGCAACAGCAACGTGCCGAGATTTCCACCAATTAGTTTTCCTGTGGCAAATCCATTTCGATAAACTTTCCAGCCGAGGTTTGGCTTGAAGAGCATCCTTTTGCTCTCTTCTTGCCACCATGGGTTATCCGAATACTCTTTGCTTTGTTGAAATGAATGCGCGGCATTACCATTCATCAAAACGTCTTCGAAATGCTGCCAGGTGAAAGAGGGAACGGTCGGTTTTCCGAAAGTAATTCCAGCCGGACCGGAAAAATTGATCAGCCCAGCTTGCGAATATAAGGCAATGTTCAATGCTGTTGTGTCGCTGAATCCGATAAACGGCTTAGGATTTTTTCGAATTAGATCGTAATCGATGTATTCCAAAAGTTGGTGTGATTGAAATCCACCCCAGTAGGAAAGGATACCGTCGATTTTATTATCTCGGAAAAACTGATGGAGGGCAGCGACTCGCTCTTTAATGGTTCCAGCAGTGTGCCCGAATGTTTTGCGACAGTTCGGCGCTTCGGCGATTTTGAACCCTTTCTCTCTAAAGTATGAGTAGCATCGCTCGATTGTCGATTCGTTTGAGACTTGAATCGGTGTTGAGCATGCAACGATGCCGAGAGTATCGCCGCGCCTGAGCGCTTTTGGTTTCAGGATCTTCATTGTGGAGCTCCGGTCGAAGAGAATTGCGCAGCGTTGTCGATTTTGAAAACAAAAAAGCACCGCGAAACTGGCTGAAAAATCAGTAAATAACGCGAGGCATTAAAATTTGGGGTGACCGACCCGTTCAGGGCAATTTCACTCACTTACGGCCCATTTTTGACAGTCCTCCATTTGTTTCAAGTTCAATTCTCACGTCCACGCAACCTTCAATTTCGTTTCCGGATAAAGGATCTGGAGCATGGTCAACAACCTGTCCGTCGAAAAGCTCTCAATTCGGTGGCGCAGGATCTTGCTGACCTTCGCCTTATCGGTGCCCAGTATCTCGGCCATTTCTTCTAGGGTGATGTCATGCCGTTGTTTGTAGACCACGAACTTCTGGCAGATGTCCCACCGAAATTTCTGCAGGGGAGTGGGGTTCGGGCCGAGAATGAGGGTGCCCTGAGTTTTTCGCAGTTTGTTCCGGACCTTTTTCAATTCAGATTCCGATGGGAAACCCATTGTGCCTCCTGCGGCGACGTTTATCGTCGATATTAAGGCCGTAGCACGAAGTAGCCAAATATGGCAACGCTAAAGTCGCCTTCTCAAATAGTGGGGCGGGGTGTTGTCAACAGGCGCGGCCGTGAGGGGCTCCAGCTAGGCGTTGAATTCGGCTTCAAACTGCCGGATAGACTCCAAAATCGACTGCCAGTCAGGGATACTCCCGAAGAACATCGGACTCATCAGGTCAAAATCCTCTTTCAGGCCCTCTTGGATTGTCGGCAGTGGCGAAAGCTTGAGCGTCCCTTTCCGGGCCGTCTCGTAGTTTGCCCAGCCGGACGCGAAGTAGATACTCTTGTGCATTGCCACCCGCTCAAGAAGCGAGATCTCGGTCAGGGCCTGGGCCTTGATGCCGGAATTCAAAAGGCAGAAGAAATCGTAGAAGTGCCGCGAAACCCGTCTTGGGAGGGATTTGCTTTCGGGGAGGTGGGCGTACTGATGGAGTATTGTCGCCTTCTCCCAGAAGGTGCGCTCGGCCTTGAGCACCTTCACGGTGATCGCTGGTTCGGTAACTTTGTCTTGGAGGGCTTCCTTGACGTAGCTTCGAACCGGATGTTCTGTCACGGGCCAGTGCTCCGATCTTGCGCCCATCTCGATCTTTACCGATTGCGGAATGTAGCCTGCGCGCTTCTCGATTGCAGGGTACTCAAAGAGAAGGGTCTGGCCATCAGGGTCGTTCTGGTCGAAAACGATGTTCCATCCCTCCGTCGTTCCCAAGTCCGCGGCAATGGAGTCGCGCAGGGCCATGAGAAGTTTCCCCTTCACATACTCTGAGCAGGCGTTTCCTAGAGCCTCGATCGCGGCCCGTTGCTTCTTCTTTGAGAGCGCTTTCTCGGGATCTTTCTCGCGATCGAAACCGAGAAAATCCTTTTCGATCGAAACGTCGATGTCCTCGGAAAAACGCTCGATGATCCGATAGACCTTCGAGAGCGAGGTGCCGCCCTTGAACGTGAGATGCGATTTGAGTTCTTGAATGGAGAAGAGGCGGTCGAGGGTCCACACGACCCAGAAATCCTTTTCAAGGATCGTAAAATCCAACCCCGATGCCGAAGCAGCGGAGTCGAAAAACAGTTTTCGTTCGTCTATCGGCAGGAGATGAAGTTTGCTCATAGCTCGTTCTCCATCAGCTTCAAGAGAATAGAACGAACCCATTGCGGCGCAAACTTGAGATTTTTCTCGAACTCGCGACGAGTGGTTCCCTTTAGAAAAGTCTTCGCCGCGTGCAGCATCCGCTCGTCGATATGGTCCTTCCCTATGTGCTTGAGCGCCTGGACAATCATGGCTTCCTTGCTGCCCGCCGCTGCCATGTTCTTTACTGTCGTCTGCTTGAATAGGATTTCCAGTTTTCCGAGCTTCAGCTTCCTGGGCGGACCGTCCGTGAGAAAGACAGCGCGAGCGGGTACCTGTTCGGAGAGACCCGTCCTGTTGGCGGCGTACGCGCCGGACGCCTGAATCTTGGCTCCGTTCTTCTCGGCGATGGCTTGAGCGACGGCCTCGATGTTCGGGGGCACCCTGCCGAGCGTCTTGTGCTCGATGGGGTAGTCGTAAAGCCCCTGGGCGATGCGGCGGACGACCTTTTTCTTTTCTAGCTGGAAGAGCGACCACCTGACGGAGCCAGGGGTGCCAAGATCCAGAAAGTGCTTTGGTGTGAAGACCCAGCCTGGCCCGTGTTTAAGGATCCTAGTTTTGACTTTAACTTCAACTGGTTGCAGCATTTTGCGGCTTTGCCTCTCTAACAAAATAAACCATCTTTTGTTAGAGAGTGCCGCGTCTTGTCTGGTTTGTCTACTAACAAAAGATGCCATGTTTTGTTAGTGACTGAGCTTGTGAAAGGCGCGCGACAGCCCAGATCAATACCGGCCAGCCGAATATTCGCGTGGAGAGGAGATTCATTCGTACGTAATCCGCGGGTCCTGAAGCATTGGCTACTTTAATATTTCTGGAAAAGTGTAAGAAGTTCTGGGTCCATTTACTTTTAGTTGAGTTGCTGAAACCTCGTTCGGCAAGGCACGTATTGTGTACGAATGAATTTCCCTTAAATCGACGGTAGGACCAGCGAACCAGGTCAGAAAGCTTCAATCAAAGCTTCTTAATTTTCAGATTACCGCTTCCAGCCTTCATTGAAATTTTAAATGCCGCATCGGCGGAATCGCCAAATTCATTGTAAATACGACCGCTTCCAGCCGGTCACGGGGTAAGGAAGTTGAATAATCGAGGCAAGTCCCTGGGCTAGGTAGATCTTGTGGACCTCGCCGAGATCGAGAAACCCCGAAGAGATGCGACGAGGGGCGGTAAGGCCGTGCTGCGAATGCAGCAATATGAGAAGTGCCAATAATACGTTGGCAAATCCCGTTAAGTTTGCGAACTTCGTTGTGGAATGAGCAAGACGGAAATTGCGATCAGGGATGTTTCTATTGCTGACGCAAGAAATATCGCCCAGATTCACACGAAAACCTGGCAAGCAACTTACCGCGGAATAATCCCGGACGAGTTTCTTGATGCGATGTCGGAGGATGTCGCTACTCCTCGGTTTACCAGGATCATTACGGACCATCGCCAAAATCGCCCTGAGTGTCCATTTTTGGTAGCGATCTTGGATAATGCGATTGTGGGATTTGCTGACGGCGTCCGTCCCGTCGATGCTCCTGCCGAGTACGACTGTGAAATCAAGGCGATCTACGTTGATCCGTTGTTTCAACAGCGGGGGGCAGGCCGTGCTTTGGTGCGGGAATCCGCAAGACGGTTCTCGGAGCGCGGATTTCGCGGAATGATTATTTGGGCAGCGGCCGAAAACCCTTGGCGTCGTTTTTACGAACGAATTGGCGGTCAGCTTCTGCCTCTGGACAAAGAAATGGAGATTGGGGGGAAAGCTATTCCGCACGTTGCCTACGGCTGGAGTGATCTGCCTGCTCTGGTTACCCGACTTTCGCTGCAACCAGAAACTTCTATTAGCATGCGCCTCCTTTCCGGAGAGCCCGTCGAAATGGAAGAGCTTCAAGCGGTCATGGAGGCGGTTCCAAATTATGCGCACCGAATGACAGGTGTGCCTCCCGGCAAGTCGGACTCGTTGAGCACGTTCAGTGAATTGCCGCCTGGAATTGGATACGACGACAAATTCGTTTTTGGGGTTTATCAGCGTAATCGAATGGTCGGTTGTGTTGACCTGATTCGCGGTTACCCGAACGTCGAAATCGCGATGCTCGGTCTTCTGCTCCTGCGTGAGGACTGCCAGGGGCAGGGTCTTGGCAAGGCAACATTCGCTTTGGTCGAAGACTACGTTCGTAAGTGGGAATCGGTGCGAAAAATCAGAATTGGTGTTGCCCGAATCAATGACATTGTTTTGCCATTTTGGAAGAAACAGGGTTTTAAAGAAACAGGCGAGATAAAGCCGTATCGCTACCATGGTCTGGTTGATAGCGAGATCGTGATTCTCGAAAAGCTTCTTCGCTGATTGATTGAGGAGATTCATTGGTACGTAATCCGCGGGTCCTGAAGTATTGGCTACTTTCCCGCCGAGGGTTACTCACAAGCGGGATGTGACTTTCGCATACTCCGTATGGGAATGGCGCCTAACCCATTCTCGCTGGCGTTTCGCTTGGGGAATTCTGGCCTTCTTACCCCAAGGGACCGTTGGTATACTCGCAAAACGTTGGCCCCGGTGTTCGTCACACGCGCACGCGTGTGCGTGCGACGACTCTCGCTGCTAGGCTTGCAGTCGCATTATTTCACGATCCAGCTTGGCCGGGGATATACCAATATT
>Ga0208375_1000386_pt1 | contig 65189 bp, 56 predicted proteins | sample RifOxyD1_FD_184038 | JGI IMG/M metagenome (GOLD analysis project Ga0208375, IMG submission 184038) | Soil microbial communities from Rifle, Colorado - Rifle Oxygen_injection D1 (SPAdes) | ecosystem: Environmental > Terrestrial > Deep subsurface > Rock core/Sediment | place: Rifle, Colorado... | reverse complement strand
GACATGAAAGTAGCCGTAAAAGTAGTAGAAAAAAGAAAAAATAAACAGACCAAACAAACTTACCCCAAAAAGCAATTTTGCGAAATAATTTTTAAAAATTTCAAGTGTGTAAACCAAACCAAAAGCACAAAAAAGGGTAAGTACCGGGTAGAGGCTAATAGAGCGTAGCAGGTAACCGGCGCCATCTTTGGTAATGGCGGCAGGAATGGGTGAGGCCAGAATCCAAAGAGCGATGAGGATTTTGGTGTCTTTTTTCGTGCTACTTGTAAAGAATTTGTAAGCCCCGTAGAGCATAAACGGTAACAAAAAAAGATAGAAGTTGCCTGTCATACCAGTAGAATGGCGCAAGATGGGGTCCCCTTTTAGAAATAGATTGTTTATTGTAAAGAAAGATAGATAGTTTTCGGTGAACTTAAAAATAATCGATAAAGGATAGTTGTAAAAAAGTTTGCTAACTAGACTTTCTGGTTGTTGGTAGAGAGAAAAGAGAGATGGATCAGTTTGCCTGGCTAGTCCGCGATAGAGGTTGGAGTTGGCTGTAACATTTATGTCGCGCCAAATAGCTAAATCTAGCCCTCGGGAGCTAGTATTAAAGACTTGGTATTTGCTAACCAAAAAACCAAGTATGAGTAAGGTAAAAATAGCCCCAAAAGCAAACATTTGCTTTCTGTACTTTTGGTTGTCCCAGAACATTTCTTTGATTGGAATAATTAGAATTAGAGGCGACATTAGAATAAGGGTCGGGTAGTAGTAGGCACCAATTAAAAATGGAATAAAAGATAGAGCTTTTTGTAAGGTATTTTTTGCGGAAAGGTACAAAAACAAATGCAGCAAACCAGTAAATACGTTAATCGGAACATGGGTATGACCCAAACGGCTGATAGCAATGTTCCAAGGCAATATAGCCAACAAGAAACTAAAGACAAGAGCAACTCGAAGGTAAAGATTGGTTTGAGTCGTCTTAGCTAAAACTTTGGCAAAATAAAATCCAACAAGAATAGTAAGAGTGCCAAAAATAGCAGACATTAGTCGTACGCCTAGAGGGTTTAGTCCTGCAAAAAGAGTGGCGGTGAAGCTAATATCAAAAAATTTTCGAAGCAAGCTGGTGCCATTATCTAAGAAGTTATGGTAGTAGTAATAATGACCTACTTCGTCAGAGTAAAGCTCTGGAGTATTTTGATTTAGTCGATAGACTCTTAAGAAAAAACCAATTCCAAAAACAACTAAAAGGAGAATAAGAGCATATTTATATTTTTTGGTCATTGGTTTAAAAACTGCTTGGTACTAATTTTTATTTCTGTAAATTCTGGAGGTTTCGGTCTTTGCCCTTGCATATCTTGATAATAGACCACAAACTCTGGTTGGCGGTAGAAAACTTTAAAAAAGTCAGAACCAGAAAGACTTTGAGATATTTGCTTGGACTGTCCCCAGATGGAGCCATAATCATTAGCGTCGTTTATAAATTCAAAATAGTGCTGCTTGGATGGAGAGGGATAATTGTGGCTAAAGTATTGATAAACTTTTTTGGAAATCTGTCCCCTACTAACTGTGTAGTGACGGGTATAAGTTAGGTAATTCATGGAAAGGTTATACAAAACAAAAAAACTCAAAAATACAAAATAAAAAAATTTGTTTGACTTTTGCAAGAGCAAAGAAGTGGCAATAGCAAAACCAACCAAGGGGAGCCCAAGCTCTAAGGCAAACTTATGAGATGGCAAAAACAAAACCGGTAAAAGACTAACAACAAAGAAAGTTATAAAAACCCAGAATTGAGAGTTTAACTTTTTAAAGTTTTTTAAGAAGACGATAGATAAAGTGGCAATAAGAGAAAGTAAGGATAGAACTATAAATGGCCACCAGACTGAATAGTCAGTGAAAAACCTAGGGATCAACCGCAACCCACTACCAACATAATCAACGAGTAACTCTGGTGCCCCAAGAGACCAAAGAAAGTACCACATTAAGGTGTTGGTAAGCTTTACTAGCGAGAAATCCCATGTGTAACTATCCCCTACCACAAGACCAAAGTGAAAGAGCCTAAGATATAAATAAATCAAGCTAAGTAAAAAGTAAAAAATAAAAAATAAAAAATGTTGTTTAATTTTTAGATCTTTGTAGTTTATTAAGAAAATTAGAGCCGGGAGGACAATGGCGGTTTCTTTTGATAATAGAGCTAAGAGAAAAAAGAAAAGAGACAGCTTTGGCTTAGACCGAAAGTTTGTTAAGGTGAGAAGCGAAAAAACCACCAAGAATAGTTCCTGATAGGCAGAGGCAAAGTATACTCTGGTGAAGTTGGAAACAGAGAGACCGTAGATGATAGATGGTAGATGGTAGGTAGTAGATCGTAGATGATAGATGGTAGATGGTAGATAAATTTCGGAGAGTTTCTTTATAAGGTAGAGTATGTATGCGAAGAGAATAAGTCCAAAAAAGTAGTAGGGCCAAGGTGTTAGTCCAAATAGTCTTTGAAAGATAAAGAAGAAAACTTGGGTGGAGAGTGGTCTATAGAAGCTGGCTGACTGGGCGTTTTGATTAAAGGAAAAAAAATTTAGAAATTGCTGTAGAGAATCAATTTGGGTGATGCGAAGATGGAACCAATCGTCCCCCGAAAAAAAATTACCTAAGGCTGGTAAATACAAAAGAACAGGAAAAAGATAAAAGTATTTTTTTAACCAGTTCACAAGATCATTTTACCTTGTTTTCGTTTACAGTTTACAGTTAAGCGTAAACTGTAAACAAGAGTAAGTTACTCATTCGGAGATAGAAATCCCCAAAAGTTTGACCGGTTCACAACTGTGTAAGAAATGTTTGGATACAACCCCTTTAGAGCAGATGGTATTTTTGACTTTGCCTTTTCTGACCATTTAAACTCAAAAGCTTCAATTTTTCCGCTATTCTCCAAGAGAAGGTCTACCTCCCTTCTTTCGTAATTGCGCCAAAAATGAAATACCATGTTTTTTGATTCTGCGATCATTGATTTTGCCTTCTCAGCCATTATGAAGTTTTCCCACAACTCCCCCACATCACTTCTTAGGTTGATTGCGTTTAAGTTATTTATGATTGCATTTCGAACTCCGTTGTCATAAAAGTATATTTTTCTAAGCTTGCTCAGCTCCTTGCGCTTATTCTTATGCCAAGGTCTTACCCTGAAAATGACGAATGCCTGCTCTAACAAATGGACATATTTCATTACTGTTTTTTTATCTATTCCCAGCAAGATACTTAACTCGTTATACGAAACCTCGCTTCCAACTTGTAAAGCTAAGGCTCTCAGTAGATCGACTACTACTTCTTGGTTCCTTATTTCCCCAAACTGGAGGACATCTTTGTACAGATAACTAGAAACTATCTCAGTCAAAGGAATGCTTGAGTTCTCTTTACTAAAAACCACCTCTGGATACAAACCATAGATCAATCTGTGTTCTAATAGTCTGGTGACTTCGTTTTTACCTTCCACCTTTGATAGTTCTGTCAGAGAAAGTGGGTGTAAGTGAAAAACGCGCTTACGCCCAGTAAGGGGTTCGTTGATACGATTTGCCAAGTCAAATGAAGATGATCCTGTCGCAATAAATTGCCGATCAGGAAAATTGTCTATTAGTAGCTTTAGAGTAAGCCCTATATTGGTGACTCTCTGCGCCTCGTCTAGAATAATCATTTTCTTTGACCCTAGGAAGTTAATCAGTTCTGTTGATGTTTTGCCGGTTAAGGCATAAACAACATCGGGCTCGTCACAACTGAAATACGAATAGTCCCCGTATTTTTTGGCTATTTCTTTTACAAGTGTTGTTTTACCGACCTGCCTCGCACCATAGACCACAATAATTTTACCCATAAATAGTGCACTTTCAATACCTTCTTGTATCTCTCTTTTAACATATAACTGGTTCATATTCCCCTATTTTATACCAAATTGGGGGAACATGTTCCCCTTGTTTAGGCTAAATTGGGGTATTTGAGGCTGTTTTGAGACTAGACTTATTAAGTCTATTTACTGACTGAGACATACATAGCTCCCCTGGTTGCCCCTAGCTTTTTAACTAATCCTACTTTCATCAACTGGGCAAGGTCGTAGTGCAAGGTTTTTGGGTTTACAGCGAAGAATCTTCGCCTAATCTGATCGAATGAGCACATAGGGTGATCTCTTATTATATTTAGTATCTCCTTGCGCCTTGGAAGTAGAAAATCTTCTGTATTGGCAGTGGAACTCACTAAACTAAAAATAATTTCGTCAATCTCGTTTGTGAGGGCGTTTAGGAAGAAATGAATAAAGTTGGTGGCATTGTTTGAGCTTTCTAGTGACTGGTAATACTCTGTCTTGTGCAAATCCAGATACTTTTCAAATGGAACTAGTCCTTTTAGCCCGTAACCTCTCTGAGAAAGGATGAGGGCAGATATGAGCCTACCGACTCTTCCATTGCCGTCGGGGAAAGGGTGAATTTTTTCAAAAATAAACTGGGTAATGGCGGCAATAACAGCAGGGTGCTCGTCAATGGCTGCGATGTAGGCAATATATTCGTCCATTAATTTTGGTACTTCAAAGTGCATAGGGGCGAGGTAAATGGCATTACCAGATTGATCAAAAATTGCCCAAGGCTCCTGACGGTAGGAGCCAGCATTATTGGACATATCTTTTAAAACTAGCCTGTGCAAGGCTTTTATGTTTTTGATGTTTACCGAGTGCAACGTCCCCGTGTGGATCTGTTTGTAAGCCGTAAGCAAGTTTTGACTTGCTTTTTTAGGAGAGCTTTCTTCGTCTGGGAAGCCTTCGATTCTGGCTGAGTAAACCGAGCTTCTCAAAATAGATCTATTCCTTAGGGCAAGTTCTATGTGAGGTAAACTCTTTAAATTTTCTACTTTTTCTTTCTGGGCAGTGAATTTGTTGATAAGGAAATTTATTTCCGGTGTTATTTCCCAGTGGTATGTCATTGGATAATATTAGAATATATTGGAAGATATTGGTAGATACAAGAAGATATTAGAAAATATAGAATAACTACTTTTTGCCAAAGTTGTAAGTAAAGGGTAGGCAATTACTATTACCCTTGGAGTGAGTTATAACGCAGACCTCTCCCGTCTTGGTTGTATGGGGGTTAGTTCTAAAAATAATTTTTTCGTTGGACCAGTACCAGACATTTTCCCACTGCACCTGCCCCGCTAACGTCACCTTACCCACAAAAGGCAAGTCTTGAAAGTTTTTACCGGTGATAGTGACATCAACCCAGGCTTCGGAGGTAGTACTCGGGCTGATACTGAGCACTTTTGGTGTGTATTGAAAAAGAAGAAAATTATTTGAATAAAGTCTTACAAAAAAGTAAATGACTATGAGGAGAACCACATGGTTTATCTTTCTAGATAAAGTCGCCCACAAAAAAAACGTAAAAAATATTGCAATAATAAAATAGTACTTTGTCATTACGGGATACAACTTAGCTTCTGGAAAAAATGTTATGTATTTTTTATGGGTTGTTTCAATAACAAGAAACGTCTTATAAATAATCAAGAACACAAAAGCAAAAATAGATGGTTTGTAGAATATGGTGATGATTCTTTCGAAAACTGGGTGAATCTTAAATTTTGGATAAACAATATCCTGCCTCATCTTAACCAAAGAGTTTTTCATTTGAGAGTAAGGTTTTTTGTTTTGCAAAGACAAAACAGTGCTTACAAAAATTAACAAGAAGGTCCACGAAGCGGCTTTTTCCGTATACAGACTCAAACCTGCTATTGACGTAATGTACGACAGTACTAGTAAGGCAAGTGATGAGTAACTAAATAAAATTGGTTGGTATCTATATTTTTTAATTTGGAGTGCAATTAACATAATTACTGACAGAGTAAAGATGTCACTTACTCTTTCGATATAAAATATATCCCAGGCTATTGAAATGAATGATAGAGCTAACAAAAAATGGTAACTAGACCCATTCAACGACAAATATAAAAGATAAGAAATAAGTGGGGAAAAAAATACAAAGATACTTTGGAGGCTGTTTTCTTGTTCTATTATATTTTTTATTTTTGACAAACAAAACTTGGCAAAATGGTATTTATTTAAACTTAGACCAACTCTGTCAGCGAAATAAACAGATATAAATGTTGGCTTGCTATCCCCTATGTATATGCTGCTACCAGATGCACCCGAGAGAGATTCAATTTCAAAAAGATAGTTTTTATTTAAAGAGTTAGTTATTTTTGGAAAACCAAATGGAAAAAGTTCTTCTGGCAGAAATTGATTGCTACTATATTTCGACTCATAGTACCAAGCGCTTTCTCCAACCTCCTTAATTCTAAAAGAAAGCGTGTCGTCGCTGTCCCTATATCGATTATTAAAACGAACAGCAACAATACCTAGGTTTGGGTACGTTGATTTAAACTCGCCTTTGATGGTATTACCAACAAGTAATTCACCTGAATTTGTATTTGTTGTGTCCACACTTAACCCAGTTGATGTAAAGCTAAAGAACCCAAACCCGAACCGGGTAACGTGTGTGTAAGAAAGGTAGACGCCAAATATGAATAATGTGGCAAGTACAACTATTTTTGATATCGTTTTATTTATTAACATTTCTAGTTTTAATAGAAGATATGATAATAGTTAAGCAACTTAATAGGCTGATGAACAAACCAAGATAAAGAATCTTTTGAGGCCAAAACTCAATGGTGTATGAGATTACTTTCTTGCCATTTTCTAAATAGCATGCATGGGGATAATCGCTGCAGACCGCTTCTTCATTAATAGACCACGCATTATTGACACCTTTTGTAATTGATTCTGTGCATTTTTTTGTTTTTAGAAAAAGAAGTCTGTTCTTCGTATAACACAATCTCCAGTCCTTGTTATAATTTTCTTGCAAGATAACAGTGTTCGAAATATCACTACTAACTGACTGAGTGACTCTATAATGCGTTGGGTTATTTTTTTTATATGTTATGTAACCACCGTCTGGAGAGTAAATTGTTGGTAGATATTTATTGTTATGGTATATATCAATAAGTTTATTGGTATATACTAACTCACCAGTTAAATATTCTGTGTATTTGTCGGAGTCTATGCTGTCTTTTTGAAATACTATGTATGGGACTTTTTGTGCCAATTCAGAAACGCTCTGTCTTCCTATGTTATCAATATTTAATCCATTCTTAGTACTGATACCATAAAGACTGGAGCGAGAAATAACGTTTTCTTTTGACATCCAGGAGATAATGTCAGGACCAAAATATCCCCAGGTTTTACTTACATATCCATCTGGAAAAGGTAAAACCAATATTCTCTCTGATGTGTTTAGTTTGTCAAGAAAATTTAATGAGTCGAAGTATTCCCATGGAATAGTTATGCCTTTTCCGTGTGGAATACCATATCTATTTTGAAATCTAGAACCCGAATGAATTTGAACTAAGCAAACTAGAATCAAAACAATTATAGTAAGAAAAAGTTTTTTATTTGTTTTTAGATAACTATCGAGAGAGATAATAAGCAAGAAGATAAATGGTATAACAGCCACAAGTACAGTGTTTGCTGTTGTTCTAAAAATACTAAAAATGGGTGACAATGTTACAACATATTGATAAAAAGATCCGAGTGGTGGATTTGGTCCCTTAGCAATAAACAGTACAATTAAATAAAATAATAAACTCAACCTAAAGTATTTCAGATTATCTCTCTTTTTGTTGCTAATCACAAAAAAAAGAATCAGGAGAAAAAATACCACCATAACAACAGAAAAATATGGTGATGACAAATACTTACCAATATTGTCATAACCCATATAAGACGAGGTATTAAAGAAGCGTGAGATGTAGTTTAGACTTGCACTCCCCATGTCAGCAAGACCCTTATGGTTTGAAATATTGCCACTGATTTTTCCAAAATCCCCTTCAAATATAGAGTAGAAAAATGGCAAAAATATAAATGCGTTGACACTTAGAAAGATAGTCATAGCTTTAGGGATGACTTTTTTGATAAGAACTTTTCGACTTATTTGAAAGACAGCCATAAAATACAACAGCAGAAAAAAGTACATTATTAGCATTTTCGGCTGTGGGAAATCAATAAAGAAAAAGTAGTTAATAAGTAAACTAAAAACGCACATATCAAAAATGTGTTGTTTTTGGACGACTTTTAAGAAGAAGTAGGTACAGATTGGTATGCCAAAGTAAGGTAGATAACCAGGAACAACCAAGAAGACTATTGGGTTGTATACGTAAAGTAGCCCTCCCAAAATTGCCATTTCTTTTTTGTAGTTCAATTTTATTGGTGATAGATAGATTATTTTATAGGTAAAATAAAATGCCAATAGATTACCAAAAGTGATGAATATTCTGTGTGACATCAGTGACTCAATTCCTATTTTTTCAAAAAAGAAATATGTAAGGTACCAAAAACCATGCAAGTAGTGTAATGAATCTGATCCTGCGTACCACATGTACATTTTGTGCAGGTTATTTTGAGGTCTTATGGGAAACATGACATCCCCGCCAATTAGGTACCCAGAGTTGAGTAAGCTGTAAATAGATGTTAACAAAACAACTAATAGCGCAAACAGTAATAGTAATTTAGAGCGCATGTTTAAACTTCATATATTGCAAAAAAGCTAGGTGAGAGAAATGTGAACAGATTCAGAGTAACTTTCACAAAACTAACCAGTGTTTTTGATCTTCCTAGTGGTCCAAGCTGTTTGGATATTTTTGAGTTCGTGATGCTTGGGTAACTAGTTTTTATGTGACGTACTCCTAGTTTTGTCATTAATTTTGTTAGTTTTACAGGGTTTGTTAAGTTGATATGAACTCGATCTTCCTCTTTTTTATCAACTTTAAGTTGGTTAAGCGTTTTTTTTCCAGTTATCCAGTAAGATAGGTTGATCCATGGTCGAACCAGATTTAAGTAAACATCGTTATCTGTGTGTATAACAATTCTAGTCTTTTTTTTTGACCAAGTCTTAATTGTATTTATTGCAAGAGTTATTTCGTGATTGTACATATGTTCTATGACGTCACAGAAGTAGACAGCAAACACATCCCGAAGTGCTGGAAGGTTGTCATTGTTTGCAGTAAAAAACTCAACCCTACTCTTAAGTGGTTCCTCTGCAGTCTTAAGTCTTCTCTTGCAGATTTTTATTGCACTGTCTGAATAGTCGAATCCAATAACCCGGCAATTATATTTACTACTCAACATGAAGGACAAGGTTCCGTTACCGCAACCATAGTCAACAACTTTTCTCATTGAAGGAACTTTTATTAGGTTGACAATCTCGTTGTAGTATTCTTTTGAATAGTGACCTTCTAAGTTGATGGTATTATTATCTTTTCCGTAAACCTTCTCAAAAAAACTATCATCGTATACTGTCGAACTAACCTGATGTAATCTTTTCATATTCAATATCTGCAATTCTTTTCCAGTTAAACCTTCTAACCATGTTTTTTCTTGGTAGATGTGGCTTACTAATTTGCTTAATAACTTTAATCATTTTAGCAGCAACTTCCACTACTTCACCAACTGGAAAAGTGTGAATATCATTTTTTTTGTATATGTAATGATAAGCATCTAAATCATAGACAAAACACGGTAGACCACAACAGTACGCTTCCAAAAGTGCCACTCCAAAACTCTCGCTTGGACTGAGAAATAGGAAGCTTTTACTTTGTTTTATGGCATCAAACTTACTTTTACCCGTTAGAAACCCTAGAAAGACAAAATTATTATAGACACCAACTTCTTTTAAATATTTAAGGTATTTTTTTTCTGACTCATCGTCGCCTCTACCCATAACAGCAATCTTATAATTTGGCATTTTACTAACAATTTTTTTTACTACTCTTGCCATGTAGTATAGGCCTTTTGTTTCATTTATCCTTCCTATAAAAATTGAATCATAAATATATTTTTTTGCTTGTTTACCATTTTCTATATATCTATTCTCAACACCATTACCGGTTACGATCAGTCTGCTCTTAGAAAAACCTTCTTGAATTAAATTCAATTTAATCAGCTTTGTGACAACAAACAAATAATCAGCTTTTTTTAGAAAAAAAAGCGATAGTCTATAAAAAAAATAGGCTAAAAGTTTTATGGGCCTGTTGCCTGGCGCGTCTTTTTCTACCGTATTATCAAATACAGTTGTCCATTTTATGTTGTAAATTGTTTTGCATATCCATGGAATGAGAACCAAGTCTAGGACAGATGAAATGGAGTATATGCAACCATATCTTACCCTGGCAATTTTACCCAGGTGTCTGAGAGACAGAAAATTTCTTTTTAAATCCTCAAATATTAACAAAAATCTGTTATTTGGGCTCTTGTCTTGATGAATAGTGATAAACTTTGTTCCCTTGATTAACTTCTTATAGTTTTTTTTTGCCTCACTTGTGCAAAAAATGGTTACTTGTGTTTTTTTTGATTGCCAATACCTAATCTTCTCAATAATTGGAGTTCGATTATTCCCAGTTAGAAAACTAATGTCGAAAACAAGTATTTTATTCATAAACATATTCAATTAGCTGTTTTGCTGTCTCTCGCCAAGTGAACTTTTTTGACCATTTCTCGGACCTTTCAACTAGCTTAGCTCTTTCTTTTGGCGAAATTTTTATAGCCTTGTTTATACCATTTTTAATTGCTTTCACTGAGTATGGATTCACCAGTATTGCATACCCGTTTGCGATTTCAGGCAAGCTAGAATTGTTTGAACAAACAACAAGAGTCCTTGCTCTCATTGCCTCAAGAACTGGTAAACCAAATCCTTCATATAATGGGCAATACACAAAACAAACAGAGTTACTAAATAGATTAGATAATTCATTTTTACTTAGATACTCTTTAAATAAAACTACCCTATCAGAAATACCTAGCTCCTCAACCTTATCTTGAATTTGCTCAGCAAAGGCTGGGTTATTAACGATAACTTTTAGGTTTATGTTTTTATTTTTTTTGATGACTTTTTTGTAAGCAGACAACATATTTAAAATATTTTTTCGCCATGAGGTTGCCATCATCAGTATGTAACTTTTTCTTTTTGACTCCCGATTGGTTGAAATTATTTCTTCGTCTGCTCCCAAGTATATAGTGCGTACTTTGCTTGATGAAACGTTGAAAATTCTTATCAAGTCATTTGATGTATTCTTTGATATACAAAAAATTTTATTTGCTCGCTTTATGCTTGATGGTAAAAATAGACGGTAATACAACCAAAGTGTTAATGTGGTTGTATTTGGTACCACAAAAGTGCACAAGTCTAGTATCCCGATAATATATGTTACGTCTTTAGATTTAAAAACCGGAGATATGTTGACGGGATTTATATATATTGTCCCCTTTTTTAGCACTTTACCAATTAGAATGTGGTCAAAGTATATATTAAAAATTGCGTTTTTTGGTCCAGTTAAGTTTACATGTCGAACATTTTTATAACCAATTAGCTCCTCAACGAAGTTGTTTTTGTTGTCATATGAGTACGTTACAAGAATAAAATTCTGTTTTGAGTTATTTACGATTAGATACTTTGTAAGGTTGTATATATAACTCTGAACCCCTGTGTACCTATCTTGAAGTTGACGTATATTTATAACGATGGAACTCATTTCTTTTTGGCAACAATCCAAATTTGACCACCAAGACCTAATTTGTTAGCAAATCTCTGAATCATTTTTGGAAGTGGGTGAAATGGAGCTTCGTTTTTAACAACTTTGAAACCAACAGATTCCAAAAGAAAAGCAAGAGACTCTCTCGTAAAGAGATACCGATGTGTTTTGTCAGAGTATCCGTGCCATTGTTTTTGTACCAAAAACCTGCCTAACGAATTTAGATTTGGAGTACTTAATATCAGTTTTCCACCGTCTTTTATAACCCTGTATGATTCCTTGACAAAGTTATATGGACCAGCGAGATGTTCAATTACGTCAAAGCCAGTAACTAGATTAAAATAGTTGTCTTTGTACAACGAGAGGTCTTCGGCGCTACCTAGGGTGAGCTTGGCTTTTGTATTTTTCTTTGCTTTTGTAAGAAGTTTTTTTGAGTAATCCAGGCCATAGGTTTTAAGACCGTACTTGTCGCATTTCTTTAGAAATACCCCGGTGGCACAGCCAACATCAAGTATTTTTGACCCACGCTTGATTTTTTCACCCAATATTGCTCTAGGAAAAATTATTTTACTTATTACGTGATTGTCTTTTATTACCATGTTATTTTTTGGCTAGGGCATATATTCTAGTAGCATAATCTTGTGGATGGTTCAATCCATTGTAAATAAGTTTGTAGATCCACTTAGGAGTCTTATAATTTTTTTTAAAAATGTGTTTATATATATAAAGAAGCAGTATGTCTATGTCCCACCACAGATTACCAATTCTTAACACTTCCTTGATCTTGAATCCCGCCTTCTTTAACATAGTGCGAATGCTTCTAGTCTTGTAATGGCGGTGACCAAAAAACCAGGCAGGGTCGATAAAATTAAAATTATGGTTAATCATTGTGCTAAGAATAATCACACCTCCCGGCTTGAGCAATTTTCTTAAAAACTTTAAAACCTTTATCTCTGTATTTAACGGAACGTGTTCAATTACATCCAAAAAAACTACCGTATCAAAAGTACTTTTATATTTCTTTACAAAGGCAATCTTGGGTCTATCTAGTTCAATTCTAAAGAATCTAAACTTTGGAAAGCTTTTTTTTGCAGTTTTAAGAGCATCTTTATTTTGGTCTATACCAACAACCTCACAATTCCATTTATGATGTGAGATTTCCTTCTCTATAGTTCCAGTCCAACAGCCTGCATCGAGTACTTTTTTGTTTTTAAAATGTTTTTTGTACAGTTCGACAACATGTTTATGTTGGTAATTAGCCCTTACTTGTGAATCATTGGTTTTATCATAAACCATGCTACCCGTGTATTTTAGAGTTCTCATTTTTTGTATAGTTTAATATATTTTTTCGCGATTTTAACTGGTGACCTTGATAATGTCTTTTTTATAACACAGTTTTCTATGTAATTAACAATATCATTTTGCTTTGATAATAGTTCGAATGCATCTTGCCATTTTTCGTTATCTACTAAAATACCAGTTTTTTTATCTTCAATGTCTTCGAGAAAGTGGCCAATTTTGCTAGCCAGAATGCACTTACCGTAACTATTTGCATGATATAGTGGACCACTTGAACCCATCGATAAAACCGCAGGGATGACAACCGCAGCAGCTTTTTGGTATAGACTATCCTGTTCTCTCTCTTCTATAAAGCCTTTGTAAATAATCTTATCTTCAAGTTTTGATTTCTTTATCATTTTTTTTATTTCTTGAAGAGAGTCTTCTTGTCCTTTGATAACTCCACCTGCCAAAATAAATTTGTAAGGTGATTTGGGGTTTTTTTTGATGAATTTTTTAAATCCTTCAATTGCGTATCCCAAGCCCTTTCTTCTCGCCATATACCCAAAGTAAAAAAAATACTTTTCTTTTTTAATTCTGTAGTCCGTTTTTTGTGGAATTGCGGCTGGTATAACCTTTACTTTTTTTGCATCTACACCATAGTCTTCTGTTAATATTTTTTTTGTTAATTTGGTATGTACAATTACCTCGTTAGAAAAAAGTGATATAGACTTGTAAACATAATAAAAGAACAGGTAAAGAACAAACGGTTTTATATATTTAGGATTTTGATTGAATGTGTATATAAACTCCTTGTTTATCTGTTTTTTAAAGACCGCAGCATGAATGGTGGTTACAACTTTAATTCCAAGAAGTCGACTTAAGGCAACAAGGAACGGAAATATCAATGCGCTAAAGATGTTACCGTACATATTAAACTCGTGTTGATAATGAACTATATCAGGCGAGTCTTTTAGTAGCCTGCCAAGAATCTCAAAAATAAATTTTGATGATTTTGACCAAGTTGGAATAATTTTTCCACAGTTTATAATTTCTAAATTTTTTCTGTCATTGTCAGTATATACAAGTAAATCCACGTTTTTAATCTTTACTAGTCCACTCGTAATATACTGGGAGTAATGACCTGACGGTAGCATTCCGCTGACAAATGCAATCTTCATACACCTTATTAAACCACTTCTATCTTCGGTAGAGGGAAAACCAATTTGCCACCACCAGCAAGGTACTCTTGTTCTTTACCTATAATGTTGTCCTTAAAATGCCATGGTAAGACCAATAAATAATCTGGTTTTCTTGACTTAACTTCAGACTCTGGAATAATCTCTATATCTGTCCCAGGTGCAAATCTACCAAACTTATAATCGTTAACCTCGCCAATTGCCAGTAGATCATTCTTGGTGAAATTACAAAGCTGGATGATTACGTTACCTTTCGTTGATGCACCGTATCCGTAAACAGTTTTACCTTCCATCTTTGCTTTTGCCACAAATTCGATTAGCTCAGATTTATGTTTAAAAATTGCTTTATTAAAGTCTTCATATGTTTTGGGGTCAGAAAGATTTCTTGCCTCTTCGGCTTCAACAATAGCTCTAACCATTTTTTCGTTACTCTTTAGCAATGATTCTTTTTTGGCTAAGGTAACCCTAAAGCTGGCACCATTTGCTTCATTTAACTCGATGTCAACTATCTTCATGCCGATACGTGAAGCCATCCAACTAAACTGGCGAATAGTGTAGTACTCAAGATGTTCGTGACAGATTGTGTCATATGAAACATTATCAATCATCCTTGGCATATAGCTTTGTTCTAGAACCCAGATACCATCGTCTGTAAGTACTTCATAAATTTGAGACATTATATCTAATGGATGCTCCAGATCATAAAACATAGCAATGGAGGTAATAACTTTCGCTTTCTTATTACCAACGCTTTCCTTAAAAACTTTGCTACTGAAAAATTCTGGAATTTTTTTTATTTCTTGTTTGTAGTAAAAACCAAATTTTTTAATTGTTGGGTCAATGCCAACATACTCAAGACCTTCAATATCATATAATCCAAGAAGAGTACCGTCATTACTACCTATATCCAGGACAACATCACCTTTTTTTAACTCCACTTTATTTTTTATTTGAGTAACTATTCCAGCTAGGTGTGCAACCATGGAGCGATTTAGTCCAGATCTGTAACCATAATTGTCACCATATAATTTCTCTGGAGTATAGTTGTGTGCCAACTGTAGTAACCCGCAACTGATACCATCTCTTTCGTCACACTTTAATAAAGTTAATGGTCCTTTTTCGACTACTTCTTCTTTATTGGGAAAAACACCGGTCAGTGCCATGTCTCCCAATTCAACTACTTTGTAAAGGTTTTTGTTGCCACAAATGCGACACTCATTTATTTCTCTATAGAGCATGACTGCTATTCTAATACTTTAATTGTAAAAAGTGTTAAGTATTTTTTTAGAGATGATCTGCCAGTCGTAGTGTTTGATAAATTCTTTACCCTCTTTACCCAGAGCCGAGCGAGTATAAGTATTTGATAGAAGTTTTAGAATTTCGTTTTTCATTTTTGTTTTGTTACCAATTGGCACTTTGACTACGCCATGCGGATAATTTAGATGTTCTAAGTTGTAAACCACACCTGGTGTGCCGCAGGCGAGGGTTTCGTCTAGTGCCATGTTGCCAGTATCGAAACGTGAAGCAGAAGTAAAGATACGGGAGGACTTTAAATATTTGTACTTTTTTACCCCTGACAAAATGCCTGTAAAAGTAATTTTGTCTAAAAAGTTAAGAGACATAGCTTTTGTCTTCATTTCCTCCTCTAGTGGTCCTGCGCCTATCATCAGAAAATTTGTACTGGGTCTTTTTTGATAAACTTTGTGCCAAATATCTAGTAAATCTAATAGTCCTTTTTGGGAGTGGAAACGACCGAAATAAACCAAGTCGTACTTTTTGCCTTTATTTTTTATTTGTTTAATTCGCTTAAAATCTACCCCACCCCGAATAGCGATGGCATTTTTGAAGTGCTTTACGTCTCTTTCTGATGCAGTTAGAACCAGATCCGCAAAAATGTTTACTAAAAATAAGCTTAGTTTCTGTGAGAAGTGCAAGAGTAATAATTTTAGTTGACCTCCATGATACTTTTTGAAACTGAAGATGCTGGGAAATAATAGATAAATGCCAACTACTAATTTCGATTTTGGGTTTTTGATTTTAGCTATAACTGCCGGGACTAGATCGGGTAAGAAAAAAGATGAGGAAAAAATTACTTGAGGGGCCTGTCTTGTTGCAAAGAGTTCTCTTGTAGTAGAGATAATGGTTTTGTAGACTTCTACAAAAACTAAAGGATACCTGTCTATCCAAGACGATTTCTGTACCAAAATACTTTTTTCGGGTACATTTTGAGAGAGGCAGAAGTCCCTACCTTTTTCGTTGGTAATTATAGTAACTTGATGTTTTTGGGAGAGGAATTGCTTTGCCAAATTCGCATAAATAACGTCGCCACCACTAATTAAATAAAAAGTGTTGGAATAAATAGCAATCTTCATTTATGGAATAAAAATGTCGTGCTCCTGACTAAACTGATCAGTCATCATTTTTAAGTTTCCTCCAATGACATGAATACCGTCTGAGGCAACGGCAGCGACACTGGCATAACGAGCCGAGGGCATGTTTTCTCGTCTATACCACTTATTTTCTTTGATTTTGAATTCGTAGACTTCATCGGTTATAGACCAGCCCTGCTCCCCTCCAAAAGTAAAAATACTGTCGCCCCAGGTGGCAGCTGAAAAACCGCTAATTCTGGCTGGAACTGGCGGAAGAGTCTCCCAAATATTTGTTTTGGTGTTGAAACTTTCAAAAGTGTCTACATTGTGAAAACGATCATTTTGATAACCACCAATAACATAAACTCTGTCACAGAGAGCTACGGCATAAGTATGTTCTCTACTTGTTGGCATATTTGGTAGTGACTGCCAGGAGTTTGTATCAATGTCGTAACACTCAAATGTGGATAGTGGATTTTTGTTGTCGGCACCACCGGCAGCGTAGATTTTGCCATTTAAGTAGGCAACTCCTAAGGCGCAGCGTTTGGTGGGAAGATCGGCTAGCCGAGTCCACTTGTTTGCCAATGGATCGTAGCGGTGGACCTCTTTTCGACTGCTAATGCGAATACCGTTACCACCGACAACGTAAAAATAATTTCCATCGCTGGCGCAACCAGGGTGATGGACTATAACAGGTAGACTGGCAACTTTGCTCCACTTTTGGCTTTTAGTGTCATACTTTTCAGTTTTTTTGGTAACAGTGTAGACTGTGGGAGCAGTGATACCACCAACAACATAAATTTGATCGTTCACCGCCCCGCCACCACACTCGTATCTAAAGGATGGTAGTCTCAGTGCCTTTTTCCACTCTCCCCCACTAGTGATTGGTAAGTTTGAGCCAACAAAGGTGCGGTCTATATTTCTGTTTAAAAATTCGCGAATTAGAGTGATGAATCGGAAAGGCAGCAACCAAAGTTGAAGAAGCATAATTAATTATATATAAAAAAACCCTCATATGAGGGTTTTTGGTTAACTTCGAGACTTAATTACAAAATCGCGTACCATTTCCGGACAAGGATGCTTTATAAACTCGACCAAATCAAACACGCAATAAGCAAGCTTGGGTTTGTTTCCCCAGGTAAGAACAACTGTGTCTTCGGTTATTTCGTATTGGATATCTGTACCATTTAGCTCGATCTTGCCGCCAGACTTTGATACAAGTGCCAAGCAAAGTGTTTCTAAGTCGGCTGGGGACTCGATAAATAAAACTTGTTGCGGGTCCACCTGTGAAACTATCTTAACATTGTATTTTAGTTGCCCATTGTAGTGCAAGAATTCAGCGTAACCTAGTTTGTCTCTGGTAAGGATAGTAGTCATCTTTTACCTCCACTCGCCGGCAACTTCTTTGCGAATTCTTAAGAACTCAGCAACATGGGCTGGGCTGATCTGAGTTAAAAGTTCTTCAACTTTAAAGTGAAGGCTGTAGTTTTTGTGAGTAAGAATTACTTCCCAGAAGTTTTCTTCAGTATCAAAATCGAAGTCAACATGGACTACAAATTTACCGATCTGTAGCTTTCCAGCCTCACCTTTGGCTATAAAGCCGCTAAACTGGGAGATCTTTTCCTTGGTGTCCAAGTCAATTAGAAGTCCATTGCCAAAAGTTAGTTTTGCGCTAGTCTGTAAAGGTTGCTGAAAAATTTGAATATATCCACTTTTCGTTAAAGATAAAATGTTCACTTTTTCTCCTTAATTAATCGAATGAATGTGCTATGGGACATTTTACCAGTGTAGTAAGCTAGTGGCAAGTGTTATGCTATAAACATGAATACAAAAGATAGACATAAAGTTTTGGGGATTAGGGAAATTACAGACAAGACATACGTGCTGCAAGTAGAACGATCGGGTTTTGAATTTATTCCCGGACAGTGTGTAAATATAGGACTAGAGACTTCTGGTATTAACCGTGAGTATTCTTCCTATTCTAGTGTTTCTGATACTAAAAAAATGGAGTTTTTGATTCGTGAAGTAAAGAATGGTGCTGTATCTACCGCTCTGCGAAAACTTAAGAAGGGAGAGTATGTTCAACTAGATGGTGCTTACGGTAAATTTACACTAAAAAGCCCAGCAGATAAAAATAAAAAATATATTTTTATTGCCAGTGGGACGGGTATTGCTCCTTTTCACTCTTTTGCTCTCTCCTATCCAAATTTAAACTACAAAGTGCTACATGGGGTAAGGTATGAAAATGAACAATACGACAAAGATGATTACAAGAAAGGGAGTTATATTGCTTGTATATCAAAAATTCAAAAAACCAAAACTGAAAATACTCAAAATAGTGTATTCGAGGGAAGAGTGACCGATTATTTAAGGGCTAATGGTGTGGAAAAAGACGCTACTTATTATTTGTGTGGAAATACCGAGATGATAAACGAGGTGTATGATATTTTGAGGACTGAAAAAGTCAACGGCGACCAAATATTCACAGAAGTTTTCTTTTAAAAAATCAAAAGTCAAAAACTCAAGAAATCAAAATGACGAAAAGAACAAAGTTAAAAATAGCAATTTCTTACCCCCCTATCGTTAATGCTCGTGGTCAAAAAGCCATGGTTTCGCAAAACCGAAATGTTCAATTTTTTACTACCCCAACTTACCTTTTACCAGTAGTGCACGCGCAGGCAGCAACCTGGCTTAAAAACTTAGGTTATAAAGTCCGCTGGGACGACGGAAATGCACAGCTTAAAACATACGAGAACTGGTACAAGGGGCTGGTGCGATTTAAACCTGATGTAGTTGTCTTTGAGAGCACAACCCCGGTTATGAAGTTCTACTGGAAACTAACTAACCAACTAAAAAAAGATTTGCCCAAAACTATTGTGATAATGACAGGCTACCATTCCATGAGAAAGCCAGAAGAGACATTGGAGATGAGTAAAACCGATATAGTTTTGAAGAGTAACCACATTGACTTTGCTTTGTCTCGACTTATACTTTTTATCGATGAGAATAGAAAAACTTGGAGGGCCACATGTGATTTGGAGGGATTGACCATAAGAGTTAAAAAAGGTGAAATTCGCGATACGGGGGCTTTCCGCCAAGTTGAGCCAATAAATAAGTCTCCTTTGGTCGACAGAGATCTGGTCCAGTGGAAGAATTATGCCTATGAGAATGGAAACTACATGCTAACACCTGGTACGTATGCCACCAGTGTTATCCGAGACTGCATGTTTGGTAAATGTACCTTTTGTAGATACAATGGGCCAGAGCTTACCTTTACCAAATTAAAAGTGGAGAGAAGTTTAGATGAATACCAAACATTGATAGAAAAGTATGGAGTAAAAGAAATTTTTGATGACTCTGGAGTTTGGTATAGAGGAGAAGACGCTAAACAGTTTGCCCGTGGAATAATAGAGCGAGGTCTGCACAAAAAAGGTTGCTACTTTGGCTTTAACACTCGCTTTGAATACCTTGATGAGGAAACCATAAAACTTTTAGGTGAGGCAAACTTTCGATTTGTTTTGATTGGCTTGGAATCTGGAAGCGACGAGACACTTAAGAGACTTGATAAAGGTTACCAGAAAAAATACATAGAGCAGTGTCTTAGGTGGATGAGCCAGTATGGACTCCACCCTCACCTGACGATTATGGTTGGCTACTACTGGGAGACAAAAGAAATGCTAAAGGAGACGGTCGATTATGTAAGATTCTTGATGAACGAAGGTTTGGCCAGAACCTTGCAAGTCACCTTGTGTACTCCCCTAGACTACACCCCATACCATCAGCAGTGTATAGACAAGGGACTGATGCTTACCAATGACTATGATGACTATGACATGAGTAAATTGATTGTAAAAACACCAGAGCCACACGAAGTATATTACGAGGCGGTAAGAGAAATGTACTCAATTGCCATTAGCCCTGCCTTTTTATGGAGACAAATTAGATTTTTGGCTAGTGGTAGAAAAAAGGACTGGCAGTTTTTGTTTGTCTACGGAATTCGGGCGCTGCGCCGAGTAACCAACCACTACTATAACTTGACTATAAATAGCAAAAACCAGACTACCATGATGAAGTTTATGACTTGGCTAAACCGAGTTATGACCAAGTCAGCGGGAGTTAAATAACTCTAGTGAATTTTACCAATCTCTTGGTTTTACCATCAACGAAACCATGATTTGTGAAACTTAATCTTTCTAATAATTTGATTGCATTTGTGTTTGTTGGATCTGTGTAGGCATCAGCTATTGAAAAATTTAGTCTCTTAGCATAACTTAACACTTCAGGTAAAACGTTGTGCATTCTTATTTCGCTAGATCTATTCTTCCAGAACCCGATAGTAACCACCTTCTCTGAAGATGATTGTAGTTCAACCCCGGCAACTATAATATTTTTCAAATCTCTAACAATGACTAATCTTAATTTTCCATCCTTGGTGGAATTTATAGACCAGTTAACATAACTTGTAATAGTGTCTACACTAGCTTGCTTTTTAAACAATTTAGATGTTTCATTCTGTGAGAATATTTTCACTAATTCAGAAATATCTGGCTCTGATATTTGCTCATTTGATTGAATTACCTCTAATGTAAATTTCGGATTATTCCCCAACTTCATGGGTAGACTTGTTTGCCTGCTTGATTTTTGATTGAGATGGCTAAAATAGGGCAGCAACGGGCGGCTTCCAGTATAGTATCCAGGTCTTCTCCGTTTGGGTTTTTTATGATGGCCTTACCGTCTTCTGGACGGATTTCAAAGACACCAGGGGCAGCAATGGCGCAGGGACCAACTGAAATACATTTATTTAGGTCGACCTCCACCACAAAACCATCGTTTCTTACTCCTGTTGAGAAATCTTCGGTTGTAGTTATGTTTGTCATATTTTTGAAAAAATCAAAAAATCGAAACGAAAAAAATCAAAATTTTGAGTTTATGATTTGTGTTATTTTAACATTTAATTTGCCACTGGAGCCTGGATCAGGTCCGGGATGACAAAGATTACTTTGTTAGTTTGTCGGTGAAAAGAAAGCCTTGTAAGAATCGGAGTCCGTACCAAAGGTGGGTAAGGAAAATAATTGGCAATGAGAGGACTGCTTGAAAAAGTTTTTTCGACTTAACGTAGACCCAAATGGCGTTTGAGAAAAGTAAGAAAAAATATAGTAAATAGGTAGCATAAGTAATAATTGAAAGGTACTGGAGAGATATAAAAGACTGAGATAGCCTGATAAAAAGTGGCGTGAATAATACAAACAAAAAAAATAAGGGCGGAGTAAAATAAACCGGTCGAAGAGATGTTTTTGGCAAGACTCTAGCAAAGAAGCCCCGATGAAGCCCAAAGTTACCGTTTTGCCTTAGGTGAGGTAAGAGCACCGGTCTTCTATGGTGGTAGACCAGGACCTTTGGCGAATAAACAATTTTTTTGTTTAACTTGTGAACTAAGTCTAAGCAAAGTTTTGTGTCCTCCCCTGGCCAGTAACTGGAATCAAACCCGCCGACAGCAAAAAAGTCTTTTTTACGGACTGAAAGGTTCATCGATGGATAATCATCTACATACCTCTTATTTTGAGGAAGGAAACGGTAGACAAAACCAGCCGAGCCTACTGGTGAGGCTGAGCCCCACCCAGAAGCTTCCTCTTTCCAATTCACTCCAGGTGGGGTAACACCAGGTCCTCCAACGGCACAGATTTGCTCATTTTGAAACTCTTTAACTATATTTTTGAGCCAGTCTTTGCTTGGATGGGCATCGTCGTCTAGGAAACATAAAATTTCTCCTTTGGCTATTTTGGCACCATCATCTCTTTTTGTGGCAGGACCAACGACTTTGTTATAACTTTTGGTAATTAAGTTTTTAAATTTAAGAGTTGTTTTGAAGTCAGTAACCAGAACGACCTGCCAATTTTTATATGACTGCTCGCCGATGTGCTTTAAGGATTCTAATAGATATGGATTATTTTCTTTGTAGTCGACGATGATGATAGAGACTAGAGGAAGCGCTTGCATGCTATTTATATTTTAAGACTAGTCGCTTGTCACCTTGCCAGCGGTCCTTGAAGTGATCGTCGTAGTAGCGTAAAACGTAGATTCTGTAGATTATGGCTAAGTAATCGGTAATAAAATTTTGGACCGCAGAAAGACCAATATTACTAGAAAAGTTGTGCTTTATTTCTACAGGTGACTCATAGATTCTAGTAAACCCAAGTCTGTTCGCCACTGCAAGCATTTCCAAGTCAAATGCCCAGCGCTTTACCAGCAAGCGAGGCAGAACTTTGACCAAAACTTTTCTTTTAAAAACTTTTAAGCCTGTTTGAGTATCGGAAACGTCTAAGCCAAAAAAGAGTCTGGTTGCTCTTTGGACCAGGAAAGAGAGAACTTTGCGCTGCCATGGGTAAAAAACTTTGCTAGCATGATGTCTTTTGCTACCGATAATAACGTCGGCTTTGTACCACTTCATGTGCTCTAGCGCCAACCCCAGACCGCTAGGATTAAGGTCACCACCAGAGTCAATAAAGGCAATAGTACCACCTCTGGAATGAGCCATGCCAAGACGTATTGCATAACCCTTACCACGATTTTCTCTGTATGTTAGAACTTTTACTTGATTGTTTTTTTTGACTGCTTGTCTTGCCAGTAGTAAAGTTTTATCTTTTTTATTTTTTAGACCATCTACTACACAAATAACCTCATAAGGAGTTTTTAATTTGTGGCTTAGGTACGAATCTAGTTTAAGTAGGTCTTTTTTTATTGTTAGACAGTTAAAGGCGGGAACAATAACAGACAGTAAGTGAGGCTCGTGGTTATTACTAAGATTATTTTTGATTTGAGCCATGGTTGATTTTTACACTCATTACACGTGGTTTCAAGAGTAGGAATAATAGACAAATAAACAAACTTAGCTGAAGACCGAAGGAGGTATAGGTTAAAGCAAGGATATCTTTTGCAAGAGTGATAATGATAATTGGTTGTAGTAGAGCAAAAAAGGCGTAGTAGATATTATTCTTTTCTCTACCGATACCGTTGAAAAAGGAAAGTATAAATTGGTTCCAAGAAAAAAGAACCATACTAAGAGAAAAGAGCCCAAGGAAATTACCAGTTTCTTGAAAATTTGTCCCACCCAAAACTCTGGCTATTTGATGAGGGAAGAGGTTAAAGATAGCAGCTCCAGACACGCCTAGAAGAAAAATAACCAGACTAAGTTTAAAAAACATTGGTTTTAACTTTGTACCAGCAGCGTGCTTTTTGGAGGCGTAAGTTAGAACAAGAGTACTAAGTGGTGAGAGACCAAAAATAATTGTTCTGCCAATTACTGATAGAGAGGAATAAATCCCGGATTGGTGCGGGTCGAGAATAATTCTTGCCAAAAGAATATCAATAGACATAAACGAAAGTGTGGCCGAAGAGTTTAGAAGACTGTAATTGGTGAGGGACCTGAGGTTTAAGTTAAACTTTGAGTGGCTAGTGCTCTTGGGAAATATTTTTGGAGATATCCAAAACAGAGCAATAACTGTAGCGATAAGGCCTCCTGCAACCTGACCAATAACTGCACCTAAAGAGCCTAGCTTGAGGTAAATTAACAAGAATGAAAGAAGGATGGTGGAGATTGCCGTAATAAGTCCAAAAAGAGAATGCTTTAAAAGTAAGTGCAGCCCTAGTAGATAACTTCCTACTATGGTTTGTAGAGGTGCAGTAAGGCAGCTAATTCCGAGAACGATAAAGGCAATATTACTAGCACTAAAAAGAGTTGCAAGTGGTGTAGAAAAAATAACAACTATAGTGCCTACCATTAAAAGTGGGTAAAAAGTCTTTTGGAGTATGAAGTAGAAAAAAGTATTGATCGAGTTGTCGTCTTTTTTACCTGAAAAGCTTGAGACTGACCTAGTAGTTATGGTTGCAATAGTATTTGTAGGAATCGACAGAAGATATATAAGAGAAAGAAAGGTCAAGAATTCACCATACTGACTAGGAGTAAGCAACCTTAGTAAAACTATATGAAATAGATAGCGAAAAATACTTAAAAAGAAATTACCAGAATAAAAAATAAGACTAGATTTGAGGCCTTCACTAAAGAGTGTCATCAGCCGACGAATAGCCCCTTACTAAAGATGATGAGATTAAAAATTAGCAAAAGTAAAGAAATAAGGTAATAAATTATTTTTGTGGTTTTGTTTTGTTTGTAGAGCCAACTGGTGAGAATAATAAAGAATGGCGGACAAGTAAGCAGGAACCTGCCAATGCCACTAAAGCTTCCCCACAGAGAAGGAATAAAAAAGATAACAAGTAAATTGATCCAATAGGAGAGCGGTGTTTGTTTGAATCTTATGATTAAGAGGTAAACAACCAGAAGACTTAGGAGTAGCTCTGTGAGAATAACAACAAATAAGTAACTGTTGTGGTCAACAAAGATAACCATTTTGAGATACCTTAGAAAAACTTGGTGAATAAAAACAAACTTGGTTGGTAATGATGGTAGGAAATTTAGGAAGTTACTTGTATACACCTCGAGATAACGTAAGTATGTTAAAAAACCAATGGGTGGAATTAGAAGTAATAGAGAACGTTTACTAAAGATTGTCTTTGCCCAGTTTGGATGTGAGTCGAAGTAATCAATTAATATTACCGCCCAAAGGACAATACCCGCGGCTCTGGTATACGAACTCAGGGCGGCAAAAATAACGGAAAGTAAAAGTTGTTTTTTCTTGAGACTTAGCAATGTGGCAAGGGACAAAAAAAGGAAAAGAGACTCTGAGTATGTTGTTGTTAAGAAAAATGAGCTAGGAAAAATTAAAAGTAAAAAAATGGCGAACTTTGATTCTGACTCAGATGAGTTTAATTTGACGAGTGTATAAAGTAAGTAAATCGACCCAAAAGCAAAAAGATGGGAGAGAAAAATAGCTGAATTGAAGTAACCTAGCAAAGGCGAGAAAACTTTTATAAGAGTGGGATACATGGGAAACAAGTTGTAACTGTAGTAAGTTTTAGGTGTGCCATAACCCTCTTGGGCAAGATTTAAGAATTTTAAACCATCGAAGTTAGATAAAGATTGGATAGATTGATTTAGTGGTAAAAAGAGTAAAGTTACCGCCAGCAAAAGTAAACGCCATTTAAGAAAAAGTTTAAAAAGGTTAGTGATATTTTTCATAAACATGTTGATAGACTTTTGTTGTGAGATTGGCAGTTTTTTTCCAGGTGAACTCACTAGCTTTTATTTTGTTAATTTCAATGTAACTAGCCTTTTGTTTTGGTGTAAGTTTTAAAAATTTTGTTAGAGCTTTCTCCATGGATTTTAAACTCTGCGGATTGAAGGTAATAGTGTCTTTGTGGTAGACCTCTGGCAGGCTTGAAGTATTGGAACTTATTGCGGGACAACCGACGGTCATAGATTCTAGAAGTGGCAAACCAAAGCCCTCGTACAAAGATGCTTGAACGTGGCAAGTTGCCATACGATACATTACATTTAGATCTTCATTACTTACAAACCCTGGTCTAATGACGTGCGGATAAACTTGAAGACGGACCATGTCAATTAGCTCTGGGGGGACAGGTTTTTGGATCTTCTCTACTAGACGGGAACCAACTATAACCAAAGGAATTCCCAGCCTTTCGGTGACTTCGGCTAAATTGGGAAGGTTCTTGTTTGGGTCGGGACCGCCAGGTGCAGAGATGATAAATTTTTCGGGTAAATTGTACTTTTTGCTGACTCTTTCTTTGTCTTCTTTAGTGGCTGTTTTATGAAAACTATCACTAACGGCGAGATGGGTAACAAATATTTTTTCTTCTGGAATTCGGAATATTTTTATTAAGTCTCTCTTGGAACTTTCTGAGTCTGTAATAATAGCATCGACCTTTCTTAAGGCAAACCACTGGCGAACCATGTTGATTGAACTTAAGATCCCTTTGGGGTATCGGCTCGAGAGAACAAGTGGAGTTAAGTCGTGAACTGTGACAACTGTTGGGCGGGGGAACTTACTTGGTAAGGTTTTATAAAAAATGTCGTAAAAAACAAAATGATCTATGTCTGAATTATTATCAACTATTTGGACCTGAGCCTTTTTTTTTAGGGCTTTTACCAAGTTCTCCTCATAAAAACCAACACCTCTTCCTTCAGAAGTACCCTTACCAATAATTTTTATTTTTAATTTGGACATTTCTACTGCTATTTTAGTGCTAAGTCTTCTTTTTTGTACAACTCCCACAACTTCATATAGGCAAAAGCAAAGTGGAGTCCTGAAAAAATGGAAAAAATGAATCCGGGAAAGCCATCCAAAAAGCCTCGATAGCGAAAAAAGAGCTTAAGAAAGGTTCCTATTGGCTTTAGAAATAAATAGTTTAGGGTATTGAAGAGATTTATTTTTAGCTTTTGGTCTTTTAGTTCTTTAGCGGTGAGACTTGAATAACGATCTTCTCTTAGGAGATAGCGATCAAAGGTGGGAGTTGCGAAGTGTAATAAGTCACCTTCTAACCAACCAACCTCACCGTTTACAACCATTTGTTCGTGGACGCTTTTGGCAGGGAGATAGGCTTTGCTGTTTTGAAAAAGTCTTATTACTGGGTCTGGATACTGTCCGGTATTTTTTAAATGCTTACCTAGGAAAAAATTAGTTCTGGTTAACCAGTAGGCTGAGGCTGGCCTATGAAGCTTTACTGGTAGCTTAAAAATGGGAATTAACCTATTAAGAAGTTTTTTTGCTGGTGATATCCAGCTGTTTTTACCAAATGATTTTCCTTCTATTAATAAGAGAATTTCTCTTTTTAGGTCATTTGTGACTCTTTCGTCGGCGTCTAGCTGGAGTATCCAATCCGATTTAGCCTCGTTATTGGCTATTTGTTTTTGGACATGGAAAATAGGGTTGTTTTCCCTTAGAAGAACCTTGGCTTTGTATTTTTTGGCAATCTCCACTGTTTTGTCGGTTGAGTGACCATCGACAACAACTATTTCATCTACCCAATCGACAACGGACTTTAGACAGTCTTCTAAAAATGCCTCTTCGTTGAAAGTTGCCAAGGTAACAGAGATGGTTTGGCGTTTGTTATTTGACATTAGTGCTTAAGATTTTATACATAGTATTACCTGCAGGGTCTTTGATTGTATCAATTACAGCCCCTTCATCTACTGGCTCATCTGCACTGATTATAAGCGTGTTTTGGCTATTTTTATCTTCTGACCAATTTATGGCTCTGAACTCGAATTTATCTAATTTTCTGACAGTCGAAAAGCCAAATTTATCACGCGGGGTCATGACAATTTCGTTTTGCATTTTTTCTGGAGGAATACGCAGATAAAAAGCCATAAGAATGTAAGGCTGATCGTAGCGATCCGTAATGATAATTTTTTGATATTTTTGTCCGTTTTGTTTTACGAAGTCCGCGATATGATCAAAGCCATACTGCCAAGCATAAGGCAGGGTACGGGGGTAAACATAGAAATATTGATGGAGATAGATGGCAAAAAAATAAAGTATGGCCAGAGTAAAGACCATTATTGGAGCTATCTTACTTTTTAGGTTTTTGATAACGCCCCAGAAGCCAAAAGCAATAACTAGAGAAGCGGGTACCACCAAGTTTTGACTTCGAAGAGCGTGTGGAGACTGGAAAGTAAGCGAGGCGGCTAAGGGGGCAACCATGAACCAAACTAAAATAAACCTAGCAAACTTGTTTTTTGCTTGCAAAAGAAAATAAATACCAAATAAGTAAAAGGGGGCAAGAATAATGTAAAACTGACCCATACCCGGAACTTTGCTTCTGGCGATTTCATCGCCGTCTACAAACAAAAATCTTGGAGAGTAGTGCGTGAGATAGTTTTTGGTAAATCTTAATCCGTAAGACAAATACTGATTGTGAATAAGACGAGTATAAAGCGACTCACCATGGGCTCTCCTATATTCCAGGGCTTGCCAAAGGGGACCGGTATCGGAAAAGACTGAGACGCCAGTAAAACGCGATTGACCTTCTTTGGAAAGCATCTGAGTAGCTAAAGGTATACAAATGATAATTCCAAGGGTAAAAGAAATAATTATGTTTTTGACTCGAGAAGATTTCCAGACTAAGTTATTACCCAATAACTTTGATCTATAAATTATGACAAGAGCTAGTGCTAAAACGGGAGATATGAGTCTGGCTGAGTGATAAGTGTAAAGGCTAAGGGCAAAAGAAAAAACAAATAAATATAAATACTTAGGGTTACTTAAAGATTTGAGAAAACCGTAAATGCCAAGTAAGACAAAGAAAAGAGCAGCGTTTACCTCCCAACCACCACGAGAAAAGTGAATTGCCCAAGGGGAAGTAGCAAAAACTAAAGTGGCTATTAGACTTGGATAAAAGCTTTTTTTAAAAAGCCTTCTAGATAACTGGTAGACAAGCCAAATACTGATGGTACCCAAAATAGCAGACGGTAAACGAACAGCCAAAACAGTTAGGTCTAATAAATAAACAAAAGGTAAACTAAGATAAAAATAAACTGGTGGTTTGTAGTCATCGAACGAGCGAAAAACAAGTGGCCAGCTAGCACCATGTTCGTCTCTGCCGGTATTGATTAAAGACCAGGCATTGTAGCCTATGGCTGCTTCGTCGGCATTTAAACCAGAAGGGAATTGTGGTAGCCACAAAACTCTTACCAAGAAACCTAATAGAATTATTGTGAATATTAAAATATTTTTTATCTTCATTTGGTTATCACGGCTCTAAATATAATTTTTTTGTCAGGGGATTCTATCTGTTTGAATAATTTAACTTTGTCACTGGCGATGTCGAAAGTTCGATTGATGTTCCCTTCTGTTCCTATGAAAAGAACATCTTTTTGATATTCTAGTTCGTTTGAGCCAAATTGATGGAAGAAGACGTTGCCTACATTGCCCACTTTACCAACATCTAGTCCACCACTAGTAAAATTATTTTCTTTTTGATAAGTTTTGGGGTCGTAGCCTGTGTAAAAAAGATAATAGATATAAGGTTGACCATAAACATCAGTAAAAACAACTTTAGCGGTTGGATTGTTTTTGATTATGGTAATCGCCTCTTTGTGTCCGGTATTAAACTCGGCTGCGAAGGTAGCACCAGAATGGAAGAAGTAAAGATCGAACAGGTAGACGGCAACTATTAGATAGAGAGGTAAAAAGAGGAGGAAAGCAAGTCGTAGTTTTTTGTATAAATAGTAAAAACCTGTACCTGAAATAATTGATAAAGGAATAGTCATAAATAGGGCGCGCAGTGGCGAATATTCGGCTAAGGTTAGTGAAGCTGGTATGGGTGAGAGAAGTAAAAAACCAAAGACTATTTTTTGGGTTTTTTTGTCGAACACCTTGGATAGATAAAATAGCCCTAATATTAGAGGGACAAACTCCAGATGGCTTAACAGTCCGGCTCCAGGTATGTGGGCTCGCTCGGATATCCTTGCCCCCTCGTAAAAAAGAATTTCGGGTGAGAAGTGATAAAGGAAACGTGAAAAAACTAGGTTTAGAGTTAGTAAGGGTTGATTTTCGTAGTAGGTGTTGGCTAGCTCTGGCTTGTAACCAAAGATACTAAGTGTAGCTAGACGGTTTCCGGCTTGTCCAAAAAAAACACCAAAGACAAGCCATAGACCAAAAAGAAAAAAAGGGGTTAAGAGAAAAATATTTTTCTTGTTTGTCAGCAACAATGATATTTTTTGGATGGATTCTTTTTTGAAGATTAAAAATAAAAGCAGAAAAAGCAGTGGAGTAAGCAACTTAGCGGCTTGGTAAAGAACTAAAGTAAGTGAAGCGAGTACTAGACTCAAAAATATACTAGATTGCCCTTTCAAAAATTTTAGATAAAAGAAGAGTGCAAAAAGTAACAAACAAACAAAAACATTAACTTCCCAGGCTCCTCTGGAAAAATGAACAGCCCAGGGTGAGACGGCAAGGGCGAAGCTAGCAAAGACTGGAAGTAAGTTATCTTTTTTGTTTTTTAGTAAAAGATTTAAGAAGAGGTAGAGACTATATATTGTTAGAACTCCAAAAATAGCGTTTGGTAAACGAACAGCAAATTCATTTAACCCAAAGATAGCAACAGAGGGTACGGTGAGGTAGATGTATAAACCAGGTTTGTAGTCTCCGAAGCTTTTGAAGATAAGTGGGAGAAAAACGCCGTGCTCGTCACGACCTGTTTTTAGGATAGAGTAGGCGTTGTAGCCTATGGCCGCCTCGTCCCAAGTAAGACCGTTTGGGACATTGGAAAGGTTATATGTTCTTAAGAAAAGACCGAGAAGTAAGGCTAGGACTAGGAGTATTTGTTTCATTGTACCTGCAGGATTATAAAGGCAATAGAACCATCTAAAAAGTTTATTGTTCCTAGAATAGTACTATTACTTGGTACATGATCCGGTGTGGTAATGAGGAGTGAATTTGCGGTTGAAATCTCTAAACCACTTTCTAAACTTAATTTAGAAACAACTCCGACAGGAATTTGCCAATCATTTACAAAATAATGGTTTTGAAACTTGTCCGTCCAAAGCCAGTCAGATTTGCTAAAGCGTATTGTTTCCCCTTTGTTTTGGACTATAACCGGATCAGCTTTGTTAAAGAAGAAATCAAAGATGTGTGGTTCACCGTATTTTTTGGTAACAAAAACGTTTTGATCGTTATGACCATTTTTGCTTATGTAGTCAAAAACCTGTTTATACCCATACTGCCAAGAAGAGGAATATTGGAGTTGATAGTTATACCAGTAGTTTTTTAAGTAAAGCACTGAGCTAATGGCAAATAGAGATATTACTAGACAGATTACTGTTTCCTGATGCCTTTTAAGGGAAGATTGAACATGGTATAGTCCAAAGGCAAAAAAAAGGCAAACAAAAATAATTAGCGGTGATGGTCTTATGGCTTGAGGTGGATCGTTTGTGAATGAGGCGGCAAGTGGACTAAGAAAGAAAAGAACGACAAAAAAAGATGCCGTTTTTGATTTTGTTTTTAGCACAAAGAACAGCCCCAAAAGACAAAGAGCTAAAACGGGGTAGGTAACCAAGTTTTTGCCTGGTATAGCAAATTGGTACTGCGCCCCCCTGCTTTGGTTCCAGAACTGGGGAGTAAAATAGCTAAAATAATTTTTGACAACTTGAGTCGTAAAAAAGACCGGTCGATTGTGTATTAGTTTTGGTAAGGGTTCCGGAAGATTGCTGTTTTGCCTTGCTTGACCTATTTGATAAATGGTGTTGGTATTTAAAATTTTTAGTTTCTCGTAACGGGCCAATCCTTGACCGTTTTTGATTTGACTAATAACCAAAGTAGAGGCAAGAATAGCAATTACTAAACTGATCCAAAAATAATAACTTTTGAAGGCAATTTTTTTGAAATAGAAAACCAAAAACAAAACCGCTGTAAGTGGGACTAGAACTCGATAGCTATTGTAGGTGTGCATGGCGAGTCCTAGTAAAGACGCTGAGTAAATAAGGTGGGCAGTCTTGTTTAGCGAAGAAAAGAGAAAGTAAAGACCAAAAAGATACAAGGGTAACCCCAGGTTTGCCTCTAAGGCGGGACGCGATAAAAAGATATGCCAAGGCAGGAGTGAGAGTATTAAGGCTGAGAAATGTCCTGCACTTAAGCCTTGGTGATTGAAGGGTGTTTTTGCTTTTTTGAAAACTAAGTTTGTTAACAGATAAATGCCGTAAACTGCCACAACCCCTGATAGAGCCGAAATAAACCTAATTGAAAAGATGTTTAAACCAAAAATAGCCATAACTGGTACACTTGCATAAACGAACACAGGGAGCTTGTAGTCCCCAAAGGCGGGGAAAATTGTTGGCAAAAAGGTTCCCCACTCATCGCGACCTGTTTTTAGGATAGAGTAGGCGTTGTAGCCTAAGCTGACCTCATCCCAGTTTGGTGAGACGGGAGCTATACTCAAACCCCAAAATCTAGTAACTGTGGCGATAAGTAAGATAACAATTAGTATTAGTTTTGGTTTCATATTTTTGGAAAGTCGAAAATTTCAAAAAGTACCTTTCCTTGTGGGGTTGTAATCTTTTTTATGGTTTTACGACTTTGCGGCAAGGTTCCAGTGTTTCGGGCTACATAAAGAATATCAGAATTTATGTCTTCTGGCCACGAGAAACCTTTAAAACGAAAATTATTTAGAGAGTAGTCCCCTAGTTGATCTAAGTATTTGATATCTTGTTGTCTTGATAGTTTTTCTTGCCATACTAATGAGTTCTGTTGGAAAATACTAGGATTAATTTTTTGATAAAAAGCAATCATGGATTGAGCTTGTCCACCTTGTTCAACATGGATAGTCCGGTAGTTTTTTTGGATTTTACTGATTTCGAAAACAGTCTCCCTCCAACCGTACGACATGGCATCTGGGTACTTTACATGTGAAGCAAAAAGGTAATCTTCGAGATAGAAACTAAAACTTAAAGCAAAGATGATGACTAGGGTAAGAGTTTTTGTTCTGGCATTTTTGAGGTTACTTGTAACAAAATTCCAAACTCCGAAGGCTATAAGAAACTCTAGTAAAAACATGAATGATATGGCTCGATTTGGTCGATAGCCTTCTTTTGACAGAGAAGCAGGAATGGGTGCTAAAAGTAACCAAGCTATAAGCAATTTTTTGTTTTGTGCTGGTAGGTTAGATTTAACAATACCTACTACGCCAAATATCAAGAAGGGAAGAAAAATTAGGAACAAAAGACCTCTCCCCGGAATAACAGAATATGTGATTTCTCTTCCTCCTTCTAAGAACCAGAAATGCAGGGAGAAATAACTAGCATAATTAGTAAAGAAATCATTTAAGATGAGGGTAACTTTGTTGTGAAACACTCTTGGAAGTAACTGATTTGTTTTGTAAAGATCGGAATAGAAAATAATGTCATTAAGGCCTGAGAGCTTTTCGATTGAGATGTTGGTAATAAGTAGATCTTGTCCTCTCTTACTGTCTTGTCCTAGTAGGTTTGTAAATAGTGGAAAGGCGATAAATAAACCAATTAAAATACTGACGAGGAGGGTCTTTTTTTGTCTGAATAGTTTTTTGTGAAAAATTACCAGGAGATTAATAAGTAGTAAGGGTACGAAGAGTTTTGCTGCATGATAGCTATAGAGGGAAACAGCAAAGAAAATGGCTGATAGGGGTAGAATATAACTTTTTTTATCGCTTGAGAGAAAAAGGTACAAACCACCGGTAATGAAAAAAACTGCCAAGTTTGCTTCCAGGGCCATGCGCGAAAATTGGATTGCCCAAGGTGAAAAAGCAAGCACCGCTGAAGTAAGTAGACCAACTTTTCTGTTTTCTGCTAGTTTGCTTGAGAGAAAATAGGCGCTTATGATAGCAAGGCTTCCAAAAATAGCACTCGGTAATCTGGCTGCAAACTCGTTTAAACCAAAAATGGCGATGCTGGGAATCATTAGATATGTTTGGAGCGGTGACTTATAGTCCAGGAATGACTTGAATGAGGTGACTGGCCAGCTGACCCCCCACTCATCTTTGTCAGTTTTTAAAAGACTGAAAGCCGAGTAGGCTTGACTTGCTTCATCGGGAGTAAACCCTCTAGGAATACTGCCCAAACCCACAATTCTTATAAATAAACCAATAAGAAAAATAAGAGCAAGGATTTGAAGTGGTCTTTTTTCCATCTTTTTTTAATTATAGTGCCTTTGCGACTTGTTGGCGTTGTCTTGTATTTTTAGATTTGGGTTTGTTTTGTAAACATTGAAATGGACTTTACCAGTCTTATCTTTAACACTGACGACTAGGCTTAGAAAATGCTCGGAAACTTGCTCACTTGAAATTGATAAAGTGTCACCAACCAAGAAGCTATCTATAAGCGGATCAGTTTCCCAATTTATTGGTCTAGTGGTAGCATTGCCGAAGGTAACAAGACTATTAAATGGCGGATTGTTGTAGTAGTTTAAGGCAACTTCGGTAAACTGCTTCTGAAAATCCTCTGGAGGGTATTGGAGGTGGAAGATAATTGGTGAATATAGCGCCTGATCACGACTGTTGTCGATTACAAACCTTGTCGCACTGTTTTGTCTTATTAAACTGGCAATTTCGCTCGCCCCAAAATTCCACCAGCCAGGTCGCAGACCAGGTAAAAGAATAAAGTAGGAGCGCCAAAGCAAAAGTAAAGAAATTGGTAAAAGAAAAAGCAAGAAAGCGATAGCTAATTTAAAAAACCTTTTAGGAAGCTGTATTACTATACTTTCTACGCCTAGGGTAATAATCAAGATGATTGGGACAATAATAGGAAGAACTCTTTGTATAGAAATAAAGTGGCCTGACATGGCTCCAGGTAGAGGTGAAGTAAATAACATGGCAAGGATTAGCCTACTGCTTGGGGTTCTGTGGTTTTTTAGAAGATAAAACAAGCCAACAAAAAAAGGGATAATTTGCCAAGAATAAAAAGGGCCGATTTCGGGTATGAAGTGTTGAAGGTTGATATCTGCTGTACTTGCACCAAAATAAGTCTGGGGAGAAAAATAAACAAGTAACTGTTTTGTAAAATCCCAAACAGCTGTCTGGAGATTGCTGGCTGCAAAACTAGTGTTTTTTACCCAAAATGCTGGACTTGTGATTAGCAAAAAGTGGGGAATTTGGGTAACTAAACAGAAAACTGCATTTGTGATTATTTGAGATGAGTTTTTTTTATGAAATATTTGTTTTCTAAATAGAAAGAAAAAAACTAACAAGAAAAGTGGAACTAAGTAGCGCTGGGTATGAGCAGTGTAGGTTGCAGCACTTAGAAAAAGTAGTCCAGCTAGACTTAGCCTGCTTTTATCTATTCCTGACCACAGGTAAAAAACGCCAATATAAAAAAGGACATACCCTAAGGTTACTTCGTAACCAAGTCTGGCATTAAAAACAACCCAAGGAGTTATGGCAAAAAACAAAATGGCAAAAGCAGGTGCGTATCTACTTTTAAAGATTTTTAGTTTTTTAACAAACAAAAAAAGAATGGGTACAAAAAAGAGAGTTGCTAAGACGGATGGTAGTCGCACACTAAAAGCGTTTAGCCCAAGATGTTTTATAAATGGCACTAAAGTGTAAACGAAAAGGGATGGAGTATAAGCTCCAAAAAGGCGAAAAAAAACTGGGTAGCTTTTTCCGTACTCATCTTTGCCTGTCTTTAGTATTGAAAAGGCGTTGTAGCCTACTGTTGTTTCGTCGGCATATAAACTCACAGGAACAGTGGATAACTTAAAGAAATACAAGAAACTTGCCAGGGTAATGACAAGAAAGAGAAATAGTAATGAAGCACTATTCTTTGACATATTTACTTAAAAGTGAAAGGAGGATAAGGGGTAGAAAAACGAAAAAGATGTCTTCTTTGGTGCCCGGGAAAAGCGATAGAACTACTAATGGGGAAAGGCTGACCGTTAAAGCCAACCTTGGTCTATTTATGAATAAACGACAGATAATAACAAGGAGACTTAAAAAAACAAAAAGCTCTAGATAATTTGAATATAATTTAGAGAAGTTAAAAATTTCAGTAAAGTTTTTCTCCAGTCTAAAGTACAGCGAAAATTCAGGACGACTCTCAATTATATTTGCGAGACGAAAGAGTTGAGGAGGGTATAAATTCATCTTCTGGATTTTGTAGTCTTCGACTAAGTTTTTATTTTGAGGGTTAGGTGTGTTTAAACTGCGATAGAAAAATACAAAAGTAAAAATTAGCGATAAAAGAAAAAGAATAAGCTTAGTTTGCTTGAGCATTTTTACCAGTCACCAAATAGAAGAGAGGGAAACCTTGCGGGTCATAAACAGTTGATAATACTTTTGCCCAAGCGGGCGGATCTTTTTCCCAGTTCCAGTCCCCAGGGACTTCCTTGCCTTGGACAGCAAGATACAGAGTGTCGGGTGCCAGTAGCGTAGAGAGGTCCTCCATTTTACTGACAGTGCCAAAAAAGTACTTATTGCCAAATTTAAAACCCGTAAAGCCATTTTCTGTAAAGGAGTTAGGGTTATCTGTTAAAAAATCATGATGAAAGTTGGTCGGGTTTGTTTTGGTAAAAAATACAAATGGCAAAAGTGCTGGCTGATATGTGTTATTGATAAAAACTTTTTGGTAGTCTGGCGCCAGTTTTGCAAGAGTGGGCATGATTTTGTTATAACCATAGTGCCAGTAGCGCCATGACTGATATTTGTAATGTGCGTAGTAGTTATAGAGATAGAAAGAGAGGTTAAGGAAAAGACCAAAAGCAAAAAAGGTGATAATAAGCTTTTTACCTAGACCTTTTTCTGGAAGAAAATGTATCGATAGAGAACTAACAAGTGTAGTTCCCAGGACTAAGACAAACAACCTTGTGGCGTGATTGGCTCCATCTAGTGTGAGCGAGGAAGGAATAGGAGAAATTAGTAGAAGAAATAGAAGAAACTGGATCTGCTTTTGGCTGATATTTTTGGCAGCCCAAAAAAGACCAAGAATAAATAACGGAAAAACAAAGAAAGGGAACTCACCTGACTTACCAGAAGAATGTCTAAAGTACGGATCCCCTCTTCCAAACAAAAAGTCTGGCGAGAAAGCTTTTAAGTAGTTTCTGGTTATAATCTCCGCTGTGGTAGTGTATTTATTCACAAAAATTTTGTCCATGTTCTTGTTTTTGATCCAGTTTTCGTTTCTTGAAAGAATAACTTGCTCTGCAACTTGAAAACTATTAAGGACATTTAAACTCTGAAAACGATCACTTGCATTACCAAAAAAAATATTTTTTAGAGATATAAACAAGAGAATTCCACTTAGAAGATAAACTGACACAGAAAGTGGAGTGTTTGTTTGTTTTTTGCCTGGCAATAGAAAAAAAAGGGCAAGCATGGTCAGTGGGGTTGTGATAATAGCAGTAGAGTATGTAAAAAGAGTGAGAACAAAGAACAGTATCGACCAGTACAGCTTGTCTTTTAGATAAAAATGGATTCCTAGTAACAGTAAACATAAGAGTAGGGTGACCTCGAAGCTGGCGCGTGAGTAATGGATGTGCCACGGAGTAAGCGCAAGTAAGAGTGACCCAAAAAGGGCAACTTTTTGAGATTTAAACAGAGCTTTATTGACAAGATAAAAAAGGTAAATTGAGAAAGTTCCCAATAGAGCAACTGGCAACCTGACACTAAAGATACTAGGTCCGAGCAGACCGACGAAGGGAGCAGTAAAGTACATAAGTAAAGGGGCTCGATATTCTGAAAGACTTCTGATATAGCTTGGGAAGAAGTTGCCCATATAATCTTTACCGGTAGTCCAAAGAGACCAAGCGTGATAACCAACGTCTATTTCATCGCCAAAGAGTGACACGGGGTTGTTTGTAATTTGGTACAGCCGCAACATACCAGCTACAACAATAATTAGAATGAGGACAAGATGCTTTTTCATATAAATGGTAAATTTAAACTCCAGTTTAGATTTAAATAATAGAAGATAGTGATAATTATAAACAGAGAAATCTTTGGCGTGATTTTTAGAGTACTAAGTAAAGCAAAAATAAGTGCCGGATAGAGATGCCGCTCGTGAACCCTAGTTTGCAGAAAAAAAACTAATAACGACCAAATAAGGAGGTAGTCAATGGGCTTGTCTTGACTTTTTTCCCACCAAAGCTTTTTAAGCAAAACGACAAGGAAAGATAAGAGCAAAATTATAGAAATAAAACGGATGCTTAGGCCAAAAATCTGGTAATTGTCATTTGTCCCCACAGGAAGGAGAAAATACCAGAGATTCCAAGCAGCGTCGGAGACAACAGTAGAAGACCCGGAAAGAGTATTTAGGTAGTTTTTTGTGGCAGCAATTGGACTTAAACCAAACAGTAGATATGATAAGTAAAAAGTGGTGAGGGAAATGAAAAGACCTTTTATTAGTTGCTTTGAGTTTTGGTTTTTAAGCCAAAGTAGGAGATAGAGTGGAGTAAGCCAAAGAGCTGTTTGTTTTGTCAGTGCGGCAAGGGTAAAGTAAAAGAGACTTCTGGGTTTATTTCTGTTCATCAGAGCGCAGATAAGAAATAACATAGTGACTGATTCTATTTGCCCCCAAACAGAACTAACATAAATAGCGGCAGGATTAAAAATAAAAGCCAGGCTAAGAAGTAAGGGGTATTTTTGTTTATTTAATTGTAGAGACCTGAACATTAACCAGGCAATAAGCAAATCTGAGATAATACCTGGGATCTTGAGAAAGGCGTAGACGGTGTTTTCTGAAAGGATAAAGGGGACAAGACTGGAGGGAAAAAGGGAAAACTCATTAAGAGATAAAATCAGCCACTTTGCTGATATGTAAAGCAGCTGACTTATGCCAAAAAAAATTATGGCAAGGGGTGGGTAGTTTGGGTCGTTGAAACCTGGAAACTTTTGCTCATAGAAACCGAAAGGGCTGTTTATAAATCCATTTGCCCAAACTAAGTGATTTTTAATATCACCCGAGTATTGGAAGTAGGAAATAAAAAGTCTAATGAGTAAGCCAATAAAAAGAAAAAAAAGAAAAAGCTTAAGTTGTTTTTTCATTTTTGTTTAGATTGTTTTTGCAAAAATACCAGAAAAAACAGGAGACTAGCATAGCTCTACCAAACAAAGTCATCTTGATGAAGATATCGCTTGCGATTAAATTTGCAGGCAAATAAATTTTGGAGTTTATGAAACTACCAAGGTGCAAGGTTCTATCGAAAGAGAAGAGGACTAACAGCCAGCTAGCAAGAAAAAAAAGGCTAAAGTGCCAATTGTCTTTTTGGGCAAGCAGAATAAGTGGCATAACCCAAACTAGCCACTGAGGGTGAAAATTAGTAAAAACCAGACTAGAAAGGAGAATTAAAACTGTTGATTGGAGAGTGTTTTTCTTTTTTTCTAAGAATAAAAAGTAAATAAAGGTCAGGGCAATAAAAAAGTATGGAATGATTGTACCGTCCGATATTTCGACCCCCGCGTGAACTGTTTTGTTTATCTGGTCAGCAAAAAGCGCGTAATGTCTGTAGGCAGTGGAGCCAAGAAATGGCAAAATACCTAAAAGATATACCATAAGACCAAACAAGAGACCGCCTACTGAAGAAAGTATTGTTTTTAGTTTAGTATCGTTTTTATTTTCCAAAACAAAAAATGGCAGGAGTACCAAGCCAACAGGTTTTATGAGAGCTGATAAAGCAACAAAGGTGAGGGCTACGTATCTTTTATTTTTTGTTTGAAAAAGAATGGCAAGTAACAAAAAAAGAGCAATAAAAACGTCGACTTGACCAATAACGGAGCTTACAAAGATGGCAACCGGGTTTAATGCCCAAAACAGCTGAGCAGTTTTTAAGTGTTGGCTTTTCCTGAGAATAACTCCTAGAATGAAGAAAATTAGGATGTCAGCAAAAACCATAGGAAGCTTGTAGAAGAGAAGCTCTAGATTTGTTGACCCAGAGTAGCTTTTTTGCCAATCAGCGTTAACATATTTTTGGGCTGTTTTTGAAACAAACCCACTAAAGGGAGCATAGAAAGTGGCTGGAATAAGGTAAGACAGAGGTTGATAATTAAAGATGGTTTTGTTGGCATCTTGTCCAGAGCGATCATAAAAACTAAACCACTCCCCTTTGTTAACGATGTAGTGACTTGATAAAGTTATCGCCCCTATGTCCTGATGATAAGTGGAGACCGACAAAAGAATTCTTACCAATAAGCCAATAATGACTAAGGGTAGAAAAAGTATCGTTTTCATTGTATTCATTATTTTAATCTTTAAACTTTTTACCTCTTAATATGACTTGCCATTTATGCCCCACCCAAAGAGTAAGATTTAAAAGCTTGGAGTAGAGGTGCCCGTAGTAGAGTTTAGACGAGGCTAGAAGAGGACTACTTAAGTGACTTGTAAAACCACCACTGGCACCGTGAAGATGTTTAACAGTGCTGTCTGGAAAGTAGTAGACTGGAAGACCAGCCTTGTAGAGTCGTCTGCAAAACTCGACATCTTCGTAGTAAAGAAAAAATCTTTCGTCTAGCCCTCCAACTTGAGCAAAGGTGGATTTTGGAACAAGCATAGCTGCCATAACAGCGACGTCTACTTTTTGAATCGTTTTGCTTGGAAGATATTTACCAAAACAGTTTTTGCAACCAAAAAAATCTTTTTTAATAGCGTTTGTAATGCTTGGAAATTTGAAAACTGATGCTTGAGGAGTGCCATTTTGGTTTACTAATCTCGGGACGACGGCACCCAAGTTTGGTGTTTTCTGAGCAAAGTCCATGAGTTTTACTAAACCATTGCCTACAAATTTGCTATCTGGGTTTATTAACAATATATATCGCCCACTGGCTTTTTTAAGACCCATATTTACAGCAATTGAAAACCCTAGGTTGTTTGTGGACATGCTGACGTCTGGCACTAAGGAATGCTTTTTGAGGTGATCGATTTTTTCCGACGGTTTATTGTTGACTATTATTACTTCCAAAGAGTATTTTTTTGTGGCTGGTTTTAAAGAATCTAGTAGACTTGCTAAGATTTCTTTTGAATTGTAAGAGACAATAATCACAGAGACATCGATACTCATAAGGACTTAGAAAAGTTACTAATCACCTCTTTGTCAGTTTGAGAGAAATTTCTTTTTAGGTTGGGGTGGGTAAGAATACGGAAAATAGCCGAGAGAATTATTTTTAGGTAACCTGGATGATTAAGTGTGTACTTGAGAAGGTACTTGAAATGTTCGAATTTATAATTTTTATCTGTAATGTTTAGCCAATTAAATAATAGCTCGTTTCTTTGTTTGATTAGATTGACATATTTTTGATTTAGATTTTTTGAAGTAGATTCGTGGTTATGAACTACCTTAGAACTTGGATCCCAAATAATCTTGTAACCTGACTTCCAGGCACGGTAGCCGATGTCGATATCTTCCCAGTACCATGGGGAGTAAATAGAATCGTAGCCGCCAAGTTTTTCCCATATCTGCCTGTTAAAGATGGCACTACCGCCAGATGCCCAAGCAGAGTAGACAGGTTTGCCTTTGTCAGTACCTCTCGAATACTGCATTTTGCCATTTTCCCACAAAGTATTTGGCCACGAAGAATCGACTTCGTTGAAGGTGATAGCAAAAATATTGGGGCTACTTAGATATTTAAGAGGGCTATTAAGATAGTGCTGTTTGGGGCTAACATCATTATTTAAAAGGACAAAAAACTTAGAGTTTGAGATAGACACTCCTTGATTTATAGGTATCGTGTAGCCAAGGTTAGACTGGTTTACAATTACTCTTATTTTTGGATAATTAGCATTTAACCAAGCAAGAGTACCGTCTTGACTGCCATTGTCGATGACAATTATTTCCCCTAGGTCAGTGGTATTTTTAATGATATTTGGTAAATTTGCCGCTAGGAGATGTTTACCGTTGAAACTGGGAATAATTATGTCTATCTTGGTGTTCATGAAGATGAGGTAATTTTAGACTTTAGTTTTGAAAATTACAAAGAGGAGTAGAAATGCGCCCAGAAGACTAACTTTCATACCTAGCTCTAATTCTCTATTTTTATAAGACAGTTCGACAAGGTTCTCGCCTGACTTGAGGGGGATATTAAAGAATGTCCCCTCTTCGAATTTTATTTTGGAACTTTCCCCATTTACCTTGGCTGACCAGTTGCTATTTTGGTTTTGATAAAAAACTAATTCGGTATCTTCTTTGGTATTTGCTTCAAAATTAAGGTTTGTTGGGGTGTAGTTTAAAAGTTTTATTGTGCCACTTACACTTTTTAGTCGATATGGAGGCACAAAGTGCTTATTTTCCAATATTGAGATGGGACCTTCTGTGGCTACCTCTTGCCACTTACTGTGATCGATGTAGTATGGGTGGTCCCCTTTTTCGTCTATTATCCCCTGGTCGTTTCTCTTTAAAACCATGAAGTATTTAACACCTAAATTATTTAGATTATCTAAGTTTTGTCCAAGCTCTACATATCTTGAATAGTTTGAAATAGTTTTTGAACTTATTAAATAGGTTTGATACTGCTTGCTAGCCATGGGATCGTAACCAGACAAGGAGCTTAAACTGTACGGCTCCCACATGTTTGGAGGCATTACCTCTCCGGATTGTCTCTCCACTCTAAAAATCTCATATGGTGATAACTTTGACTTTAAAAAGTCAATTGAAGGTGTTTCTGGAAAATAAAGATGTGCCGGAACAAAAGGGGTATACTTTTTGAAAAAAAGGTAAGAGTCGGCAAGGGTAAGAGCAATAACTGCGGTCAAGGCAATGATCTTGAGGCGATGATAAAGAGTGGACACTAAAATAACCAACCATGAAGAGAAAAAAATAGCAAAAGAAACTAAGAGGTTTCGCGTAAGAGTAGTGTAATTTAACTTAAGAGATTGATAATTGTCGGCTAAGGAGATTGGAGCTTGGTCAAAAACGTTAAAGAGGTATTTAAGGGTGACAGCACAAGTGAGATAGCAAAAAAAGATAATCAGTGAGCTTACATAAAAGCTTTTTTTGGGGAAAGTTTTTTGATAAAAAAGAGACAAACCGCAGGCGGAAAGAACACTGGCGCCAAAAATAAAGATGACAAGTCCTCTACCAGCCGGGCTGCTTGAAAGTATGGGTATATTTAGCTCATAGACTAGTTTGCCAAATAGGTTTTCTGTCGATATGGCTAAGCCAAAGATCGAAAAAAATATTCCCACAGCGATTAGAGAGGACTTTTGTTTGGTATAGCAGAAGTTAACCAGGGCAAAAACAGCCAAAAATAGCGGGATTATGCCAAAATAGACAAGCTTTTCTTGGAAGTTATAGCCACCTCCAAAATAATTGCCTGTAGCCGGATTACCAAAAAAGTTTGGAGTTAGGTTTAAAGCCAGAACTTTTGAAATGGGAACTAAGCCAAAGTTTACTGAGTTTAGCTGAGTATCGGATGACCTTACTGAGCTTTGAATAATTTTTAAACTTGGGAAAGTGACAGGAGATAAGAAGAGCAGGGCTAGTAAAAAGATGGTTAGGTTTTTTGCAACAAAATTTGCACTTTTTTGTTTTTTTGACTCGATTGTTACAAAATAAATCCAAATAAATAGACAATAGGCTATTGTTTGTGGGTGCCCTGACAAAAGAAAAAGACAAAGGCTCAAAAAATAGAAAAACAAATTACGGCGACTAAACTGACCGCTTTTACTAGATATTACAAAATAAAGGATTAGAGGTAAGCTAGCCAAGGTGTGACTAACTGTTCCCCAAGTAAGCCAACCAATAAAAAAACTTGAAAACGTCCAAGTTATAGCAAAATAAATAGCAAGAACTTTTTTCTTAAACAATTCCCGGGCAAATAAAAATGAGGAAAAAAGTGAGATGAGGATTTGGGAAATAACTATCCACGACATGGCAGTAGTCTTCTCCATAAGAAAGTAAAAAAGGTTGAGTGGAGAAAAAAGCATAGTATGAAACCAAGGAGACATCTCGTAACCCGCAAGCGACATTGGATTCCAAATTCTTATTTCTCCTTTAGTTAGCCCTTCCACTGCCCAGTTGCGCCAAATCCAAAACTGAGAAACTGTGTCAGTTAAAAGTGAGTTTTTGACAGGAACCTTTACTGGAAACCCGAAGCTCTGGTTTAGCCAGGGGTAGTACATACCAGTTGGAATATCGAGTGCAAGGGGAACTTTTCCACTTAGAAAAAAGGGGTAAAAAAAGACAAGTACTAGAAATAGGAATAAAAATATGTGCCAGTTTTTTTGAACTAGAGAAATTAGTTTACTGAGCATGGTTTAAGGTATAGCACTTTTTGACCGAATGAGTACTCTGTTTTGGCTTCCTTGCAAAGATAGGCAAAATTTCCCATCCACTCCTGAAGATGAGTCTTGTTATCTCCTTCCTGGATTATCAGAATTGTTGGGGTGTTATTGGTTACAGGTCTTAAGTTTTTGAGATAACTGTTTTTACTTTTGATATATTCGGGCTGGTTTGGAAGATAAGCCAAATCGTTTGGAGAGTAGCCGTACTTTTTTAATCCGTGTGACCAAAATAAATACTGAAAGGGGTAGTCGTAAACCGAAGGAATGTAATTGTAAACATAGAAACTACCACCATCTACTCGCCTGTATATGTCGTCTACTATTTTTATTTGGTTAGTAAAGGCACTGGGGTCGTTAGGACTCTTGTAACTTGGACTGGTTAGATATTCTTTCTGGGATCGAAAGACAGCAATAAATGAAGCGACTAAAACAAGAGTGGTAAGTACTTTGTAAATTGAATTATTGGGGTCAAGGAGAGCCAAACTAGAACCAATTAAAAGAGAAAAAATAAGACTTATGCTAAAAATGTACCAAGATTTAATAATGGCTGGGTAGACAAAGTAGAACAAAATTGAAAAAAGTAGGAAGAAGAGAGTTATTGTTGAAGTAGATTTGGCAACTTTTTGCTGACTTTTTCCCCTATAAAAAATAAAAATCAACAAACAAATAATTAACAGATAGAGTAAGTAGTTTGGACTGATATGGCTAGATTGATTAAATGCGCTAATAAAACTTTCTTTTCTTTGTGAGAGTCTCTCTAAACCACTTAGTTTTTCACCAAGTGTGCTGGTGTTCCCAGAAATCTCATTTAGGAAAACTTTGGTCATGGGAAAATATTTAGAAAACTCAAAAGCAATTTGTGGAATAAGGGTGACAAAAAAACCAACAAGTAAACGAGAAAACCTCGGTATGGTTGCTTTGGTAGCCAAGTAGAAAAGAATACTAAATGGTAAAAACAGTATCCCGAAAGCCGCTTCTATTTGCAATGATATTCCGGCCACCAAACCCAACAAATAGTCGTTTTTGGATCTCTTATCTGATGATTGCGTGTTTATAAGTAAGGTTAGAAATAATATAGTAAAAGTTGGCATAAAATTTGCATTCCAAAAGTAGCGATTGGAGTAGAAAGAAATTGGTGAGACTAGTAAAAGGATGCTAACAAAATTAGCAAAGCTTGAGCTTTGCTTATTAAAAGTCTTCCAAAAGAATATAACTGCCAGATGGAAACAGATTATTTGCCAGACAAGAACAGACCTTGGATCGCCAGTGCTTAACAGGTGGGGAATTGAAATTAGGTAGTAATAAAAGGGACCAAGATAGACACCATTTAGACTAGTTGTAGGACCAATTAGCCTAATATCTGTTCCTTGCCAAATTTGTCTAACGTCGACCAAATCTCTTCCTTGGTCCATAGTGAAAGGCATATTTTGCAAGTTGCCAGGTAAAAGCCTTAAGACAAAAGTGATAACAAAAACGAGAACAAATAATGACTTCATAGTTTTGAAACTATTTTACTCACGCTTCTCTTAAAGTTCTCTAGGGAAAAAGTTGCGGCGTCCTTTCGAGCCCTTTTTTTAATTTTTAGACGCTTCTGTGGATCGTTTATTAGTTGGTTTGTATACTCTACTAGTTGATCTAGATTGTCACAAAGGTAACCGTTGAGACCATGCTGAATGATTTCTTTTTGGCCACCTTTTTTGATTACTACAGGGATGCAGCTTGCCCCCATAGCTTCTACTGTTGTAATTCCAAAGTGTTCAACCTTTTCTGGACTTTTAACCTCATCAACCTCAAATCCTGCGGCATGCCAAAAAAAACGAGACTTGGAGTATAGATCGTGCAAAATAGCAAAGCTTGGGTTTAGGACAAAATCAATTGGCAAACCTCTGGCTTTTGTAATCAAATCAGAAATTGTACTACTGTTTCTGGATCCGCCAACCAGGAAGAGTTTATAGCTTGGGTTTTCTTTGTAAAGTTTTTTAAAGGCGTCAATAAGGAGATCTTGTCTTTTGTGGTGAAGAGGTGAGTCAAATCTTGCCACAGAGATTATCCATTTTTCTTTTTTGTCTGCTGACATTCTTTTGGTGTCAACGGGTGGGTATAAAACAGTTAACTTGCTTGCGGGTAAAAGCCTTGTGTATATATTTTTTGTGAATTGGGAGTTGCAAACAAACTTGGAAATAAAATACTTTTTGAAAAAAAATAAAGGGTCGCCTACGCCAAACTTGGTAAACGGAACTTGTAAATGCAATAAATTGTTTTTTCCGAACAAAAAAGGAAAACTACCATCACTAACCCAAAAGATTAGGTCATAATTTTTCTGAAACTGGTATCTATGATACAAAGAAAGCTTGCTAACACAGCTTTGATAGGCTTCAGCTGACGTGGTCAACTGGGAGTAATCTTGACCAAACCTTTTGCTGGCTTCTGTGAGAACGTTGCGGTCATTCCATGCAAGTGTAACTTCGAAGTCTAAACCAGCCAAAGCATTTGCATAACTTAGCACGTACCTCTCCCCTCCCCCTAAAGAATCTAGATACGGATCAAAAATTAGAGCTTTTTTCATAAAGTTTGTTTTAACTTGGCAACAAAATCTTTATCTATTTGAGAGTAAGTTTCTTTTAAACTTGGCTTTCTTTGCAATTCCCAAAGTCGCTCGTAAGTCATAAAGACACTAAACATTTGATAGATTATTTCGATCCAACCTTCTGTCCCATCTTTCCATAAACCTTGTTTAACAGCTCTCTGCCAAAATTCGGTTAATATCACCCTTGGGAAGCGCCACCAAACCATAGGGGGGTGATTGCTATCGAAAAGCATTTTTGCTTCTGACTTGGACCAATCTAGCGTATTTAAAACTTTTTCGTCAATGTTTTTATGAGATAAGTGAAGTAGGGTGTTTTTTAGACTACCGATAGGGCCATCTATTTGCGGTTGCTCGTGAAGTTTACCATGCCATTTTTTTAAGGTTGACTTTCGAATCAGTCGCAGAACATAAGAGTCACCCCAATTTTCAAAGTGCTTGCCTAAAAATATTTCATGTCTTGGTATGGTGTAAGCTGAGTAGTTTTCTGTCTTTATTACTCTTTGAATTTCAGTTGCTAACTTTTGGTCGATTCTTTCATCTGAATCAACATAAAGCAGCCAGTCACCTGTGGCTAGTTGTGCCCCTTCGTTGCGCCAAGTAGCAAAACTAGAACTTATCGAGCGAATAATTTTTGCACCATGTTTTTTAGCAATTTCCATTGTGTTGTCTGTGGAGCCGTTATCGACGAGGATTATTTCCTGACAAAATTTGACAGATAAAAGTGCTGGAGTAATTTCGCTAGCTACATTTTTGGCAATAATAATGGCTGATATTTTGTTCATTTTTTCCATGACCCCCAACCGTAATTGCTAAATAAGAAGTCTCTAATAGCCATTTTTTGAGCACTGGTACCATTAAGCAACTTTTTAAGCGATTCGCGCAGGAGAGCAAGTTTTGTTCTGAAGTTGGTGTAGGTAAAACCAAACAAAAGCCTATTTCTGGTTAGAAAATAGTCGTTTAGGCTAGAACCAATTCCCGAGCCCTGGGCCACTTTGTGCCAAAGTTTTATGTTCGGATCAAAAAGGAGTTTGTAGCCTGTGTTTTTTATCCTCTCGCAAAGATCAGCGTCTTCTAGGTACAAGCAATAGCGCTCGTCAAATAGTCCTACTTTTTTTAGGACTCCTGGCTTGGTGACTAGGAGACAGCCGGTAATAAAGGAAGTTTCTTTTTCTTTAAGGCGGCCATCATCGACCTTGTTTACCAGTTCGTGGCCAACATAAACATTATTCCAGTCTATCTTTCCCCCACCATACCAGATGACCTTACCTTTTTCGGGTTGGCTATAACCTTTTTCGTATTCGAATCCCTTGGCAAAATAAATTAAGCCACCAATGGCACCAATGACAGGGTCAGTTATCTTGGAGTTGCTAATATTTACTATAAAGTCAGTGGGAACCAAAGTGTCGTTATTCATCATAACGATGACATCGAAGTTTTGCTCAATTATTTTTTTTAGACCGATGTTATTGCCGGCTGCAAAACCCACATTTCCAGAACTTTCTACATAGCTTATGTTTTTGTATTTTTTTAGTGACTGCTTGAGATTGTCGGAGTTATCGTTGTCGACAACAAAAGTTTTTAGACTCACTTCTTTGGGAATCTGGCACTCTGCAAGCTGATTCAACAAACTTAGAGTGTCTTGGTCGCTACGGTAGTTGACGATAAGAACAGCAATTTTCATTCCTCCCCATATTATATCGGTTTGAATGTCAAAGCACAAAAAAACTCTCCCCCAAAGAGGAGGAGAGCAGACAAATTAACCGATGAAGTCATTATGGGTAATGAGAGTAATGGTCACTATATTTTGTGAAACCAGTTTTCCATTCTCGACATCATTGAGAAGGTAGGGGATTTCTTCAAGATTGAGAATAATCTTTAGATTTACTCCAGACGGAACTTTTACACCCAAGATAGAGGGGTTGGACCTCAAGGCGTTAGCCATTTGGTTGCGGTTCCTAATGTCCCAACCCGAGATCTGATCGGCTTCGTAAAACTTTTCACCCTTTACAAAAATAATATCTCCAGCTTTTGCCTCTGCAACGTGGGTAATGAGATCGTCGTAAGAATAGGCAAATTTGGCCTCATTTGCGTAACGCAGACTAAGGAACTTGGTCAATGTTGACGTCATTGTTTCGCCTGGCTTTAGATGAGCACAGAACTTTTCGATTTCTTCCAGCGTGTGATAAAGAGCTTTCAAGTCGATCTCCTTCTATTGAAAAAGTGCGTTCTTGACCTATATTATACTACTAAGCTTCAAATTCTGAATTTTCGCCTGACCTTTAGGAAAAACGAAGATGTTTTGGAGGTGGTGTTTTCGATGAGGGTGGTAAGGTACCAAAAGCGAATTTCTTTGAATTTGTCAGCAAAACTTACTTGCCACTGTTTTAAGAAGCTTGTATGCTTTACTGGTCTGTGGCCGTCTTTTTCCCAAACTTTTAGATAAACCAAGAGAATAGCAAAAAATTGCAAAAGTGAAATTACCAGGCCATGTAAACCATCTTTGTAGCCCTCGCCTGCAAAGTAACGAGAGTTAAATTCACTAATGGGTTTGGTGATGATATCGGTTGGTTCGAACTTGTAACCACTGGCTATTAGCTCTTTGGCTTGTTGGTTGGCATAGCGAATAGTGCGATACAAGTACTCGTCGATATTTTTGTAGTGGATATGCTCTATAGCAAGAGAAGATTGGGCCTCTAAATTTGTACCCTTGCCTGTGGTAATTGGAACTGAGTGAATTTCATCTTGCCAACTTACTGTCCCCTTTTTGAAGAAACGAATGTTGTAGTCTGGCCACCAGCGCGAGTATTGAAGCCATTGACCAAAAACAAAGTTTTTTCTGGGGAGGCGGACAAAGTCAAATTCGTCTTCAGTTGCGACTTTTTGGAGGGCTTTGGCTAATTCTTTGGAAACACGCTCGTCGGCATCGACAATGAGTATCCAGTCCCCCAGTGCCTTACTAATAGCAAAACTTCTGGCAGGCTCTACAAAACCAACATTCGGGTGCGAAAAAACTTTGTGAGTGAAGTCTTTGGCAATTTCGACTGTTTTATCTTCTGAGCTCATGTCTACCACGACAATTTCACTGCAGAAACTAAGGGTTTGCAAACATTCGGCGAGATTGGCCTCCTCGTTTCTGGTATTTACAACGGCAGAGATCTTGATTTTGTTCATGGATAAGCCAATTATATATGTAGAATTGATAGTATGGACTCAATTATATTAACTTTTATTAGTTCTTTAGCATCTGCCATTACACAGGTTCTAGAAAAAGCACTTATTAAGAACAAGAATTCTGACCCAGTTGCTTTTTCTTTTGTGTTTCAGCTGATGGTGGCGTTTATATTTTTGACATACTCTGTTTCAACTGGTACCTTTAGCCAGCCAGACCTTAGTAGTGTCTGGAAAAACATAGTTGCCATGTCTTTTTTGTATGGACTTGGGAGTGTCTTTACTTTTTATGCTTATAAAACTGCTGAGGCTTCCGAAATATCAGTCATTTTTGCCAGTAGTGCCCTATGGTCAGTAGTTGCAGCGACTTTTTTACTAAACGAAAAAATTGGAGCAAAGCAAGCCTTGGGTATGTTGCTTGTTTTGCTAAGTTTAGTTATTGTTAATATTCGTAAAACCGCCTGGCGGGTGGGCTGGGGTCACATTATGGCTATTTTGGGAGCTGCCATGTTTGGAATAGCTTTTACAAATGACGCTTTTATATTGAACAAATATGAAAGTGTGCCATCGTACATGGTTATTGCTTTTGCTCTACCCTCTTTTGTATCTTTAGTTTTTAAACCTAGGGCAGTATTTGATATTCCACATTTTTTTAAACCAAAGGTATTTTTTGGTCTTATGGCCTGTTCAATTTTTTATTCTCTTGCGGCGATAAGTATATTTTCAGCCTTTAAAGCTGGAGGACAAGCTTCTGTGATTAATATGCTTCGACAATCGGGAATAATCTTTACAGTTGTTTTGAGTTTTGTGTTTTTAAAAGAGAGAGATAATATGCGTAATAAAATCGTCGGTGTAACTTTAGCGATGGCTGGTGGCCTGTTGTTGGTATAGGTTTATAATATTGGCATGAGTGAATACGGATATTTTTGTGAAGGTAGAGGTGGCTACGAAGGTGGTAGCTATGGGAGCGAGTCGCCAAGAATGGAGCATACGACAGATGAGACTACTGAACTAGATGTTACCAAGGAACAACTAGATAGCTTCAAAGACGTAATGAGGATTTGGGCAGACCTTATCGAAAAAGGTGGAGATATGGATTCCAACAAAAAGTCCGTACTGAGGGCAAATTTGGCCAACTTACTGTCCCAAATTGGAATTGCAGTTAACGATGATAATCGAGTAGATCTAGAATCACTTAAGGGTTTTGTCTTAAGACTTGAACAGTCGCAAGAAAAGCCAAAAGCAAAATCTAATTACCCAAGTAAACAAAACTTTCTGGAGGTTTTTGATGGTATGAGGGATAGTTTTGTTGGTTTTTATAAGGATGTTAAAGGAAGAGATGGATTTGACCTTGGTGAATACCTTTACTCATTAGGCGTCCTTATGGATAGTGAGGTTGCATATGAGCATATTTTTGCCGATGATTCGATGTCCGAAACAGACTCTGGCAGACATAGAAAAATGGCTTTGTTGGTGCTCGAGAGGTGTGGATATTTTATGAACCACAAGTGGCTCAAGGCTTAGTTGTGTAAATATTGACTTCGCCGGAGAAGAAGATGGGTGTCAAATTTAAATCAGCTGGACTCAATTTTATTTTTTGCAGAGGTGTTTCGTAGACGTAGGAAATATTGTTTTCTTTTAAGAATTGCTTGGCCCACTCAGTGTCCTCTGTATTATAAAAGCGTAAGACATCAACTTTTTTGTTAGTGTAGTCTACGCCTGTAATGTCTAAATTAATTGTGTCGGAGAGAAACTCTTGTTTGCCCGTGAGGGCTGAAATGTAGGCTGTACTGACATAGTCATAAAGTGGTTGTGGAGCCGAAAGAGAGCTTCTGCCAGTGTGTAGAGGTGAGAGGACTATTCCTTGTGGAGCGGACCTTAAAGTAGACAGACCAAGGAGCTCGATATGCGAGACTCTGGAGCTAGAATTTGAAGTTGCATAGTCCCTTATAGTTCCGACCGAACCAAAGACACCTATAAAAATTAAAACAGAGAGCAGAATAATATTTTTGGGGAGGCTAAGAGCGGTATAAATACTAAGGAAGAAAAGTCCATAGTAAAGAAACTGAATACTATTCCAAGGGTTTATGGATTGAGTAAATAACAGTGGAAGAAGCAAAGAGAGAAAAATAATTTTACTAATTAAAGAATCGGTATTATTTCCTGATCTACTTCTTAGAAGATGAACTAAACCCAGAGTTCTTACCCCCAAATTACCAATAATAAAAACAATAACACCAGCAAGGCTTAGAATTAGAATTCTCGAGAAACTACCATTGACTTCAAAGACTTGCCAAGCGCTAGCAACGCTAGCCAGATAAATTCTGTCGGCAGACTCGAACATACTACGAACAAACCAGAGTGGATTAAAAATAAATGGCGAGCTACCCAAACTACTAAATGGCAAACTTAAAAGAGCTCCTGTAGCTCCAACCAAGACACTCAAGAAAAGTTGCCTGTTTAAGAAAAGGGATAATACTAGAAGGATGAAGGCGTAGACTTTTATTTGGGCAAGAGCCCCGCCTAAAAGAACCAAGAAAAGGATGCTTAAAAGTGACTTTGGTTTTTTAAAGTGCAAATTTAAAAAGGATAATAAAAGAATTAGTGATAAAACAAAGGGCGGATTTAAGAACATGGAAACAGCTTGATTTGACCAAAAAGCAGATTCACCAGTTAGGTAATCGTGATTTTGTAATAAACGGACTACGAAACCTAAGGAACTGCCAAAAAAAGCAATTAAATAAGTTATATTTTTTTGAAGAGGACTAAATTTGAAGTTATTTAAGAGTTTGTTTAATAAAAGAACAATTACTATTCCAGAGATAAGAGGGAAATAAACAAAGTAGTAACTTTGGAGATTTAAATTAAAAATTGAAACTAAAGCGGCAGAAAAATAATCAAAAAAGAGATGGTAGTTGGCGATAATGGACTGCGAGATTTGAGGATGGGACAAACTAAACGGCTCTTGGATGAACTTTTGGATTAGTGAGAGATGAAAGATGGCGTCGTGACCATGTGGCCCCCAAAAACCTAGCCCGAAGGGATAGAGTTGACCGCTTCTTAAGGAAACCAAACTGGTAATTAGGACAAGGGCTAGGCCGAAATAAGGTGGCTTAGTTTTGTTTTTTTTTAAGTAAAAAGCAAGAGCAACAAACAGCAGAGTGAAAAAGGTCAAAGTTCCCAGATTGAAACTAGCTTCTGTTATTTTTGGTGTCCATGTAGTCTGGTTGCTTTTATTTGAGACGCTAACAAGTTCTGTTTTGATGTCAAGAGTTGTAATATTTTTAAAGACAATCGAATCAGGATATAGAGCTATCTCCTCAGTTTGGTTTTTTAGCGACATTTTCCAGTAGTCGAAGTTTTTGAGACGAGAATAGTAGAGGTCCCCTTGAAGGGAGATAGCTCCAAATTGAGAAAGGTCTATAGTTGGGATAGATAGTACTCCTGACTCGCCTGGGTTTGGAATTGAGTAACTTGGGTCATATATTTTTTGATCGTAAACAAAAAGATTCTGGAGTGCGAGTTGCTTGTTGCTTTGGGTTAGGCCCAATCTGTACCAAGGACTTTGATATAGGTGATCGTTTTTATCTTGAAAATAGAAGGCCGGAGTACTTTCTGGATAGCGAGCCAAATACCAGTCCGAAAAGTCAGCAAGACTTTTTTGATTTAGACTGTATTTATCTGAAACAGATTTGATTTGATGGTAAATTTGTTTTAGATTACTAAGATTGGCCACCTTCTCTTCGGACAGGTTGGTCCAAAAAGTAATTTGAGTGAACTCATTAAACTTTTTTTGACTGACTAGTTCGATCCTAGGCAAAAGTGAGTCTTGACTTAAATAAAAGCCTTCCGAGACCACCACTGAGTTTCTATTTTTGGTTGAGGAGCTGGGTAGAAAGAAATTTTGATTATTTGCTATGTAAGGCACAAGATTATAACCACCCACATTGGATGGAATTTCTGGGTGTTGGCCCGGTAAAAGCACTAAACTTAACAGGCCATATTTTTTTTGCAAGTAGTTTAGACTTTTGGTATCCATTACTCTTGCAGAGACAAACTTGGGGTAGGTGCCGAAGATGTTAAAGTATTCTTGAAACTTGGAGTCGAGCTCTACTTTTCGCTCCTCTACGGTCATCTTATCTAGTGGTAGAGTGTCAGCTTCCAAGAATAAGCCGACCGACTGTAACTTGTCGTCTGCAATTAGGTTTTTGAAGTAAGCAGAAACCGTTGAGCTTTTTAGGACACTACTCGTTAGTAACCAGTCATTGAAAATAGCTGAAGGAGTTGAGGACTGGTAGGCTAGTTTAATGTTTTGAAGTGTTTTTGCATCAGCACTATCAACTAAGTGGACAACAGATATAAAAGTTTCTGGCTTAAAAGCAAAACTAGACTTGGCCAAAAACAAATAGCTGAGTGCGATAATAGTGAAGATTTTTTTAAACATTTTTGTGGTTTATAAACTGCCTGGCAGTTTTGACTAACTCCTGCCCTTCTAAATATATAGCAGTAAGAGCAAAGACGGTGACGGCTATAGCCGAACTGATTAAAATGGTCGGTATTGTTTGAGGTAAAAACCTGAGAGTGGCAAGGAAACCAATCATAACCATAGAACTTACCAGACTGGTTTTTATTGAAGCAAGAAAATCGAATTTAACTACTTTTTTGGCCAGGTAAATAGTAACAATTGAACTGGTGGCTACAAGGGCAGTGGCATAGGCAACTCCAAGATAACCATACTTATAGCTTAGGACTGGGAAAAGGGCCCAAGTAAGAGAGGTCCACATGATCATAAGTTTGAAAGTAACCTTGATGTTTCCGGTTGCGTTTAAAAGATTGGTAAGACTAGTAGAAAGAGAGGCCCAGGCCGAGTTGTAGAGGTAAAAATATAGGGGGATGATGGCGGGAAGCCACTTTTGATACTTGGGTATAAGTGTGGCAAGAGGGAAAGCGGCATAGCCCATGACAATTAAAATAGGAAAAATAATAAGGCTTAGATATTTTAAATTCATATTTACTGCTTTGGATAACTTTTCTTGCTCTGTCTGCAGGCGAGAAAAAACAGGAAAAGAAACCTTGGTGACATTATCCATGACCATGCGGAGCGGTAGACCGGCCCACTTACTAGCCCAACCAATATACCCGAGACCCGTGGAACCAATAACTTTACTTAAGAAAATGGTCATACCGTCGTCTTTTAAAACCGCTAGGAAGGTATTTATCTGGTACGGGACACCAAATTTAAACAGAGCACTTACAGATTGCCTGTAGATACCAAGGCGAGGTCGCCAAGGATAAACGATATAAATAGCAACCAGACCAACGACACCTCGGGCTAAAACGGCGTAAGTAAAGCTATTGATACCAAAGCCGTTTATGGCTGCGTAAACAGCAACAAGGTTGAAAACTAGAGTCTCTAAAACTTGCGGGAGAATTAGTTTTTGAAATTGAATTTCTCTTTCTAGTAGGACCGATGGTATGGTTTTTAGAGAGCTAAGGAGAAATGCGAGCAACATACCATAAAAGAGATATATCCCCTCTTGCGGTAAGTTGTAATAAGCTTGGATTTTACCAGAGAAGAACAAAAGTATTCCAGCCCCAGAGAGGACTAAAATTTGCTGGATTGTGAAAGTTGTGGCTAGATCCTCTTTGGTTAGAGCGGTTTTCTTTTGGATTAGGGCAGCAGCCAAGCCGACATCTGAAAAGTAACCAAAAAAATTGATGACAGAAGAGACTAGGTAAAAAACACCGTAAATTTCTGGCTCTAAGTAATAAGTAAGGACTAGTGTGGCGACAAAGGAAATGATTTGAACCAAGAAAGTACGAGAGATGAGAGCGACTACGGCAGAAATTGATCTTTTTTTGATTTCTGTACTAGCTAAGTTATTCTCTGGTTCCATTTTTTTTGATGAGATAGATAAGAATAAATATTGAAACTAAACTGACGAAATCTGTAAACCGACGAAGTGGAGTGTTGGCGACTTTTACCTCGACGGCGTGTGTTCCCTGTGGCAGAGAAATAGTAACCAGACCTAGTTCGGTTTGAGTGGTATGTTTTACCATTACGGAATTGACTTTAACCCTTATACCTTGGTAGTCGTAAATTGGAATAATAATAGTAGAAGAATCTTGAACTGTTTGAACATTAAATTTTATCCAATCAGATCCTTTCTGGTAGTCTGTTATACCGCCATTGCCCTCTATAAACCAAGGGAAGCTAGGGGCTGGAGAACCTGGTGGTTTTTGAGCTGAACGAGGCAAGTAGTCAAAAATTCCACCAGTGACTTGGTTTTCCCATGAGAGACCGGAGAGCTTTTCGGCTATTGTGACTCGTAGGGGTCTATCGACTCTAAAATATGTGGCGTTGTAAAAAATAATAGCTAAAACTAGGGAACTAACTAGGACTTTGTAGAGTTTGTGGTTTTGAAGAAAATAAACAGAAAAACCTGCAGCAAAAGAAAAATAAAAAACTGACAAAGCCACAAGTCGCCAAGGAAACTGAGAAAACTGCAGCAGGCTTAGATGTTCCCAGAAAAAAGAAGACTTGCTGTGAGTTAAAAAAGCATAGCTAAAAGCAAAAAACGTACTAATTAAAACTAATAAAGAAATTTGGCGATTTTTTTTAAAAGACACGATAGCAAATAAGGAGGCAATTACTGCCAATATCCACTGGAAGTGGCCAACAGCAAAAGACATACCGTCTTCTGGACCCCATGTGGAACCACCGTAACCCCAAAACTTGGTTAAAAATAACTGATTCAAATCGGCAAAGTGGGCGAGGTAATTAAAATAACCTACAATCATAGAGTCGACATGGACAAATTTTTGCTCCAAAACCACCGGAATAAAGAAAAATGCTGATAAACTGATACCAAGAAGTCCAGAAAAAAATAAAGAATATATGCTTTGAAACTTTTTAGTGGAGATTAACCAAAAACACGCCCATAAAATAGCGGTTGGGGCAAAGACCATGGTCATGACATTGTGAGAAGTTAGCTGAAGCGCTAATAAAATAGAAAGGTAAATAAAGTTACTTTTCTTTTTTGAATCGGTAATAACCTGATAAATGAAATAGAGAACAAAAGGAAACCAAGCCATTCCCCAAGCTTCGTTCATGGCACCGCGTACATAAACATCGACAGAGTGATAGGGAGAATAAACATACAGCACAGCTGAAAGTAATCCAGCTAGTGGACCAAAAAAATGTTTGGCCAAAAGCAGCATGCCAAAGCCAGAAATTAAAAAGGCCAAAGCAAACATAATTTTGACTGACCAAAAGAGACCAAAACCAGCCAGGTTTAGAATTTGCATGGGGTAATAAGGCATGGGTGGATAAAACTGCATTAGTGGGTAGCCATAGCCAAAACCAGCGTCAGGAACCCAGCGACAAGGAAATTGAAAATCCTTAAAACACTTATCTACTTGATGTAAACGAAAAACCTGTAAGTCATCGTGCATAGGGAAGAAGTCTGGCTTGAGCAGATCCCAAATAGAAGGGATCATAAGAACTAAAAGGAGAAAATAAAGATAATTTTTCTTTATAAAGCCAAGTGTCAGTTTAATTTTTGCCAAAACAAATTTCATTAAATTGATTATATAGGAGATAGATGCTTAAAGTCATAAAAATAGACCAGCTTGCGCTGGTCTAGGTGAAACAATTTTATTTACGGATTAGGAGTTGGTGTAAGATCTGCGGGTACTGTGGCACCACAGGCCATCACCGGACCACCAAAGGTACAAGAACCGCCAGATGCATAGCATTCATAAACACGCATACACTCAATGTAACAGGAACTGCCTGTCTGGAAGTCTTCGCAGTAAGTCGCGAGATCCGCAAGATGTCTCTGAAACTCTGTGTCGGCCTGGCCCTGACTGGTTTGATCAGCGTCAGTCTTGGGGACGTCGAAGTATCGGCAACGGAATGTCTTTGAATCAATCTTAACAGTGGTGCGATATGGCTCAAGCTTGGGATGAGTGGCGATAATTTCGAGCCAGATTGGCTCGATATCACTCTTACTCTTTTCTCCGCTTAACCAAGGTGCAGGATCAATGGTATTGAGCTCACGAAGGACATCGCGAAGGGTGTCGTTATAGGTGAACATATAAGCATCAAAGCCTTTGAGTCCAGTCACTGTTACAGCTTCGTACATTTCCTTGTACTTGGTTCGATCACTGAAGTCCAAGGTGTAGAAAAATTCGTAACTGGAGTCAAAAACCGTTGGACCACTCATAACAACACCGTCTAGTGCATTGAGACAGCTAATACCGTTTTCGCCACCACAGTTTGCTGGTTCAACATTAGAGATGACACCCTGTGGTGTAGTGGGATAGATTCTTGCATAGTCGTTCGGAATCGGGAAATACCCACGACCGCGAACGATATCATAATTTTCTGAATCTTTCTGGTAGATGGCCACGTGCTGGTCATCAAGAAGCACAGCAACGAACTTCTGTTTGATGGTGGCATCGTAGGTTTCGCCTTGAGACTGAGCAACTGTACACTTTGACAAGTCAGTTGCAGGGTTGTACGGCAAGGGACAAATTAGCTCTGAACCCACAATATATTGCGATGGTCCGCAGGCGGCAAGGACGACTGAGAGTGTAACCAGGATACCAAGCAAAAACTGAAGAGACTTTTGGATTTTCATTCATACTCCTTTAATATAAATTTTTACAGGTACAACTGGATATTATACTATATATTATAGGTGTTTTGAAGCTATCTGAGCCTGTAGAATTGGAGGGATTCGGTGGTGCCGTCGGCTCTTTGGTGCTTGGGGTACTGTGCAATTAACTCTAGCTTCGCCAAATCGGCCTCTGGGAGCTTGTTTCTGGACTTGTTGACTACTAGAAAGCGCTCATTGTCTTCGGAAGTGCTTAGAAGGCCTTCTGGGATTTTTTCGACGATTGGGTGAGAGCCTACCACGGTCAGATTTGAGTAACTTTGGGTGTAAATTTGAATCCCGTCTGGCATGGTGCCAAAAAAACCTTCGGTAAAAACGACTATTTTTTTACCCTGATTGTGGAGATTAATTAGATAATCGGACACCTGTTTTTGACCCCAGCCCGCTGTCCACTCTTGGTAGTAACCAGTAGTCATATCGTATGGCATATTAACTTTGGTCGGAGCGTAAATATATTTTATTGAAGTTACAGCAGCCGACAAAAGTATCAAACAGACTAAGTATTTATTTAATTTAACTAAGTTGTTTGCCGCGATAATAAGTAGTGGCGTGATAGTAAACAAAATGTAGCGACTAGTATAGACTTTGGCGACCGCGGCTTGTGATAAAAGTGGAACCAGAGAAAGAAAAAATAATAACAAAAGAGTTTTTTTGTTTTGCTTACCCGTAAAGATAAACATAGAAACAAAAACGGCAGGGGTTAAAAGCAGCCACAGCCAGTTTACGGTAGTTTTTAAATTACCGATCAGAGGCGACAAGGGGTGAGTAAAAACTTCACTGACAGTATAAAGATAATCTAGGTTTCGCTGACCTGCCATATTGGAGTTTGGGCCTAATTTGAGGATAGAACGCATGGCGAGGGAAATGACAAGAATATAGAAAAATCCAAGAAGTAAATTGAGAATTGTTTTTTTATTTTCTGTTTTTATGTCAATAGTGAAGATAGCGACCAAGCCAAGCCAAACAAAATAGAAAATGGCGGGAGACTTGGTTAGTAAGGCAGCACCAAGCGCAAAACCAGTTAGCATGGCAAAATCATGGCTTCTTTTGTCTAAAAAGAGCTTAAAAAAGACCAAGACCCAAACCCCAAACATAGCAAGCATGCTGTCTGCTAAAGCCATGCGATCGAAGAAAACAGTAAAGGGTATAACTGCATATAGTAGGGCGGTTAATAGTGAAACTAAAGTGCTTTGAAAAAACAAGAAACTCAAGACAGAAAGACCAACCATAGTACCAAGACCACAAAGAGCGGACAGGGTTCTGGCTGCAACAAGTGGATCGGAGATTAGCTTAAATATGGGCATAGAGGCCCACATAAACAAGGGTTGCTTGCCATCTGACATGGGGAGAAATCGGAGAGATGCCTCTGAGCGCATTACCTGAGACCAGCGAACATAAATGGCTTCGTCGACAAAGACCGGGACGGAGTAAATATTTGAAAAACGCAAAAAAGCAAAAACAAAGATTATAAAGATTATGGAGATGATAACTTTTAGATTTGTCTTCATATTATTTATTTCTGGATGCCGGATCTGGTCCGGCATGACACGTTTTTTTTGCGGCGTGTCATTTTTGGTCATACTCCCCTCTTATGTCGTTTAATTTAACTCTTAGAATTTGTTTTAGCATATCTATTGATTCTGCTATAAAGTTTTTGCCCTTTTCTGTAGAAGTATCTTCGTCCCTCCAATGAACATCAACTTCCTTAAGATTGTAACCAAGCTTTTCGGCGATAAAAAGAAGTTCGACGTCAAAAGCTGAAACGGTCCAACCTTTGGAACCACTCGGTTTTTTGATTACTTCGAGCATAGGGAAAATCTTTTTGGCAACACCAATTTCCATAGCTTTGAATCCACATTGTGTATCAACCACATCGTGCAGCAAAAAGAGTCCTCTAAAAAATCTAAAACCCCACGAAGTGAGCTGTCTTAATAGGGGAAAGTTCTTGCGCATTTTACCTCTCGAGCCAAATACAACCTGATAATTGTCGTCAAACCATGGTATAAGTTTTTCGACTTCTTTTAGGGGTGTGGACTGGTCCATGTCGGTGAAAAGGATAATGTCGCCAGTGGCGTGCTTGATACCATTCCAAATTCCCGCAGCTTTACCTGCGTGTTTACCTCGCACTAATTTGAAACCTTTATTTTTGTCAACAAATTCTTTTATGATCTTGTCGCCACCATCTGTAGAGCCATCGTCGTTTATGACTACTTCCCAAGGAAAGTGAGCGTCTGACAAGAAACCCTTGATCTGGTTAAGGACACCGCGATTGAGGTTGGCTTTTTCGTTGTAGTTGGTGATTATGACTGATAGCTTCTTTTTCATTGATCTGTTCGTGCTTATTTGAATATCTTCTCCCTGTAATATTTTAACTCATTTATGGAATCAATAATGTCACTTTGGGCTCGGTGAGTGTAGTTTTTTGGATATAAAGGTATTCTTGGATACCAGCGTCTAGTTAGCTCCTTTATAGTATTAACATCGACAATGTGGTGATGTAGATAGTTGTAAATCTCTGGCATCTGCTCTCCTAAAAATTCTCTATCTATATAAACGGAGGATCCGGCTAGCATCGCCGACTGAAATGGGCAATGTTGCTTTAGGAAATTTAGTGTTTTTTGGTAGGCCTTACCAAGGGTAATTTTGGAAGATCTGATTTCTTCGAGCAGACCTGAGTACTCAAAGTGACTTTGGTTCCACATAACCATACCTTCTAAGACTTCTGGAGGTTGATAAATGACCAGATCAGGTCCCATGTGTTTAATGTTTAAGTTGCTGTCAGTGATGACACTAGCTATTTCAACAATCTTACCTCTTTTGACATCCAAATCTGTAAATTCTAAATCAATCCAAAACAGTGGTGCATTGGTAAAAGGGCTCATGGAGTTTTTTTGAGTAAATAAATTTTTAAGTGATTTATTTGCCAAGTCTTAATTACTTTGGCTGGACCAAAAATAGCTATTTGATAAGCAGGGTTTCCTTCGGGCTGGCATTTGTCACCATCTTCACAAATAACAAAAAGCTGATCAGTAACTCCTGCTTCTCCCCTGATCATTTTGGCTTTTTTGTTTTCGAAAAAATAACGATACGACTCGTCGTAATTTTGCTTGGCAATAAGACCAAAGTTGAATGGTTTGCCATCTGACTCCTTGATGATTAAATCGACCGCATTCTCTGTAATTTGCATTTGACGATTTGGTTGTTGCCAGAGCGGAGAAAACTTGGCGTTCAAAAAGGTAAGATAAACAAAAAGACTTAGACTAAGGAATTTGACTATTGCGCTTTTGTGTGTGACTCCTAGGGAGATAATAAGACCTAGTAGGAGAAAAACAGCTGGATAGATAAACCCAAGATAGTGAATATAGACATGTTGTTTGTATACCCCGAGCCCAAGAACAGCAATGGCGATCCAAATAACTGTGAGGTAGGTTGCGGACTTGTTTTTGTTAGCAACAAGCGCAAAGAAAACTAAACAAATAAAAATAATCAGGGGCCAGACACTATCTAGGTCTTGTCTTGCTAGGTAGAGATCGGTATTGATGGTTTCTAAAACTGGTAGGAAGCGATCTGACTTAGCGGGATTTAAATTAATGGTCGTTTGGCGATCGGTGAAGAAACTTTTGAAGGCCTTGAAATTCATTCCCTCATGTTTCAAATCGAAAAGAACTAAGGGGGACATGATAAGTAAAAAAATCAAAAAACCAAGAGCGCTAGAACGCAAGAGCGCAGACTTTTGTAGTTTGTTTTGGGACCTAAGACTTAAGAACCAAAACAACCCGAGAAAAGGGATGAGAAGTAAACATAAATAGTGCATTTGTAAGGCGGCTGCGAGGGAAATAGCTGTAACAACTATCCATTTTGGTTTTTGATTTTGCCACACCTGATAAATTGAGTAGGCACAAATTAATGCAAATAAGGGGGCTGGGTTGGGGTTCCAAGAAGATCGGCTATAAATAATTGCAACCGGTGAAATGGCTAAGAAAAAGGCGGAAACAAATCCGGCAACTTTGCCAAACCAAGCTCTACCTGCAAACCAAGTAAGCAAAACAGTAAGCGTGCCGATTAAGGCGTTGGCTATAGCCGGTCCTACAGGGTTAAGTCCAGATAAGAAAAGTGCTGGTGCTAAAAGATAGTAATAAAGTGGCCCCAAATACATGTTCCCCACACTTGTCTGAGGACCGATAAAAACCAGATTACCTTTGGTGATTAAGTCCCTTACTATGCGGACATCGCGACCTTCGTCGCCCAAGAAAGTTAAGTATTCATCTATTCTGTATAGCCTAAGAACCAATGACAAAAGAGTAACAAAAATTAAAAGGATTGATTCGGTTTTGTTGGCAATAAAAAAAGACTTTAGAACTTCTATAAATGATTTCTTTTTTGAGGTGGTTACTTTTTTTATTTTAGTTTTCGCCATAAAGTAAATAGATCAATAAAACTTTGAATAATAACGTCGAGGTTCGCACCTGTTCCTTCTCCCATTTTGCGCGGGTAATGACTGACACCTACTTGCACAATTTTAAAACCCGCCTTTTGACACTTGATTAAAAATTCACTACTAATAAAAGCACCTCTTTTGCTTTCTAGCTTTTCTATTTTATCTAATACCTTTTTGGAAATAAGTTTAAATCCACAGTCAATATCTTTGACATTTAAACCAAACATAAGCCAGACAATTATTTGCCAAAGTTTGGTATTTAATTTTCTAGTAAAAGAAACTTGCCTTTTTTTGTAAAACCCAATTACCAGATCTGCGTTTGTTTGTTGTTGTTTTTTGGTTAGAGTGGTTATTTCGGAAAAGTCAAATTGCCCGTCAGAGTCTATGAAGGAAATCCAGGGGTATTTGCAAGCATAAAGGCCACTAATAAGAGCTGGACCATAGCCTCTGTTTGGGTTGTGATGAATAACTTTTATGCGTTTGTCTTTTTTGGCAAAGCTATCAGCAATTGAACCAGTTTTGTCTTTTGAGCCGTCGTTTACGACAATAAGCTCCCAAACTGCAAAATTTTTCTTGAGGTTGGTAGTGACATTTTCGATTGTTGACCTTAAATTTGCTTCTTCGTTGTAGGCTGGCAGAAAGACTGAAATCTGATCAATTTGTGACATGATACACACAAGTATATACTAGAGTTAATGAAACTAATTGTTGTTGTGGCTAGTTTGCTACTTGTTACTTTTGTAAGTTGGCTACCTTTTTACCTAAAAATAAATTTGCCTTTTTGGCAAATGAACTTTGGCGAAGGGGCGGTAACACTGTGGAAAAATTACGATGGACCGAACTATTTAATAGTCGCTAAGACTTGGTATGACAAGGCGAGTATATTAAATAATTTTTCTAACCCGCTGCCTGCTGAGTATTACCCAGCGCACTTTCCACTTTATCCAAGTGTAATCTGGTTGTTTGACCTGGTAACTACCGGGACAAACGCTATGCTTTTGGCAACTGTTTTGGGTAGTGTTTTATGTTTTGGGATGTTTTATAAATATATAAACGAATTTAAAATTAGCCTTAATCCACTTTGGCTTAGTATTGTTTTTTTGTTTTTGCCGGCGCGATTCCTGTCACTTAGAATAATCGGCTCACCTGAGCCGTGGTTTATTTTCTTCATTTTGGCTAGTCTTTATTTTTTTCGCAAAGAGAAGTTTTGGTGGGCGGGAATATGGGGGTACTTTGCAATGTTGACCAAGAGCCCGGCAGTGCTGCTTTTGGCTGCTTATGGTGTATATGCTCTTGCTGAGTCAATTAAAAATAAAAAGATTGAGTGGAAATACTACCCAATCTTGATAATGCCACTTGCGATAGTTGATCTATTTTATTTATATAAATTGCGAACGGGTGACTTTTTTGCTTATTTTAACAGTGGCGACAACTTTCATTTATTTTTTCCACCGTTTAGTATCTTTGCACCACAAGGACAAGTATGGGTTGGGAACTTTTGGTTGGAAGACATTATTTGGACCTGGTTAATCTTTGGTCTTGGAGTTTTGGCTCTTAGAAAGAAAGAGCTGAAGATAGAGCAACTGTTTGCAGGGATCTTCTTTATTTCTACTCTGTTTGTGGCTCACCGAGACGTAAGCAGATACATAATACCTGTGGCTCCATTTGTATTGATGGGACTAGATAAATATTTGCAAAAAAAGGAATTTAAGATAATGCTTACCATACTCGCTCTTCCAATATTGCTTTATTCTTGGAACTTTTTACTACATAACACCAGTCCTGTCGCCGACTGGGCGCCATATTTGTAAAAACCTATTTTGCTTTTTTCCAGATAACTTTGTTGTAGACAAACCAGTTGAGGGGGACGGTGATACATGCGACGCCAATGATAAGGAAGAGAGTTCTGTATTGATCGCCAAAGTAGTGAGTGCCAGTGCCAATAACCAAACTTGGCAAGGCAATACCGGAGACTATTGAGCTAACATTGAAGGCGGCGAATCTTTTTAAAAGTCGTTTTCCGAAGGACATTTTTTCGTTTTTGAAAGTCCAAAGATTGTTAAAAGTAAAGTTACTGATAATAGAGAACTCAGCCGCCATAGCGTTTGCCAGAGTGTTTCTGGGCCCCACCTCGGTAATTACTTTGGAGAGTTGTTTGGCAAAAAAATCTAGACCTAATTTGTTGATTATAAATCCGAAAAGACCAATGGAGCCGAACTTGATAAACTTTTTGGTGGTTGGGTCATTTAAACGTA